>Ga0070739_10007789_pt1 | contig 11214 bp, 11 predicted proteins | sample Coa_R1_7_FD_66445 | JGI IMG/M metagenome (GOLD analysis project Ga0070739, IMG submission 66445) | Surface soil microbial communities from Centralia Pennsylvania, which are recovering from an underground coalmine fire - Coalmine... | ecosystem: Environmental > Terrestrial > Soil > Unclassified ... | reverse complement strand
GACGACGGCGCAGTGCACGCCACCGGTTCGGTCGGCTCGGAAGCGGAAGCCTGAGAGGGGCGCGCGACATGGCGAAACGCGTCAAGGCCGAATCCCCGCCGCGGTCCACCGCCGCCCGCCTGGCCGACGCCGCCGACCAGCGGCTCGGCATCGCCAAGGCCAAGTCGCTGATCCGCAAGGCGTTTCCGGACCACTGGTCCTTCCTGCTCGGCGAGATGGCCCTGTACAGCTTCGTCATCCTGGTCATCACCGGCATCTGGCTGACCATGTTCTTCCGGCCCAGCGAGAGCGAGACCGTATATCACGGCTCGTATGCCGCGCTGGACGGCCTGCGGATGTCCGAGGCGTACGAGTCGACCCTCAACATCAGCTTCGACATCCGCGGCGGCCTGCTGATCCGGCAGATCCATCACTGGGCCGCGCTGCTCTTCGTCGCCTCGATCTGCATCCACATGCTGCGGATCTTCTTCACCGGGGCGTTCCGCAAGCCGCGCGAGATCAACTGGCTCATCGGGGTCACCCTCTTCATCCTCGCGATCGCCGAGGGCTTCGCGGGCTACTCGCTGCCCGACGACCTGCTCTCCGGCACCGGGCTGCGCACCTTCGAGGGCATCGTGCTCTCGATCCCGATCGTCGGGACCTACCTGTCCTTCTTCATCTTCGGCGGCCAGTTCCCCGGCACCATCTTCATCACCCGGCTGTTCACCGCGCACATCCTGCTGATCCCCGGCCTGCTCATCGGGCTGATCAGCGTCCATCTGCTGCTGATCTTCTACCAGAAGCACACGCAGTACCCGGCCCCCGGCCACCGGAACATGAACGTGGTCGGCCGCCCGATGATCCCGACCTACGCCGCGAAGAGCGCAGGACTGTTCGCCATGACCTTCGGCCTGCTCTCCTTCTTCGCCGCGTTCGTGCAGATCAACCCGATCTGGCTGTACGGGCCCTACGATCCATCGCAGGCCACGTACGGATCGCAGCCGGACTGGTACCTCGGCTTCTTGGAGGGCTCGCTGCGGCTGATGCCCAACTGGACGACCAACTTCCTCGGGCACACCATCGTCTGGAACGTGTTCCTCCCGGCGGCTTTCATGCCACTGGTGTTGTTCCTCCTGCTCTACCTATATCCGTTCCTTGAGCAGTGGGTGACCGGAAACCGCAAGGAGCAGCACCTGCTCGACCGGCCGCGCGACCAGCCGACCCGCACCGCGATCGGTGCCGCGGGCATCACCTTCTACGTGGTGCTCACCTTCGCCGGCGCCGACGACATCCACACGATGATCTTCCGGCTCTCCATCATTCATCTGGTATGGGCGCTGCGGATCGCGGTGTGGGGGCTGCCGATCCTCGTGTTCTTCATCACCCGGCGAGTCTGCCTGGAACTGCAGCGCTCCGACTGGCGCGACGTGTTGTTCGGCCAGGATGTCGGCGTGGTGGAGCAGCTGCCGGACGGCAGCTATCGCGCCCCGCTCGCGCAGCTCGACGCCGGCGAGCGCTACAAGGTCACCTCGCACGACGACGGGCCGGTCAACCCGCCGACGCCCAGCGACTTGAAGCCACGGCACTGGGTGCTGTGGACCGTGCGCCGCTCGCTGGTGGTCTGGGACCGCAATCACCGGGTGCGGAAGCCGACGCCGATGGAGTACAACGTCGCGCACCGCGGCCTCTGGGGCTACCAGCGCCGACACGGCTCCAAAGCCGGCCGGGCCGCCGGTTCAGCCGATGACGAGCGACGCGAGGAGCTGCAGAAGTGAGTCCGGCGCGGTGCTCATGAAATTGTTTGGCCAGCGCACGCGCTTGCAGCCATCGAGTTCGACCATCGTGCCGGGTCCGTCCACGGAGACGAAACGGGTCGCCTTGGCGGTGCAGGTGGGGGCCGGCGTTCCGGTCCCGCTCGCGTCATCGAAGGCCTTTACGACAGCGGTCTGCTGGGCCGGGGTGAGCTTGGCGCCATGCGTGAACGAACCGATCGCGATGTAGTCCTTGAACGTCGACGGATCGACGGCGTACACGCACACAACCGTCGGCGGCGGGCTCATCGGATGACGCACCTTGCTCCACGGCTCGGGTGTGTCGGAAACCGGGTATTCGAACAAGTACTTGTACGAGGCCGAGCATCCGGTGTCGATTTCTGCCTGCGTGCGCGTCTGATGCAGCCGCTGCTCGGTCTCCGTGCGCCAGGGAAGAGCATCGACCGCCTTCGTGACCTGCTGCAACGGGAACCCGCACACATCGTGCGGTAACAGAGGGCTGACTATATTGCCTTTTGCGTCGACCAGCGCGAACGGCGGCATCGCCATACCCATAGCCGGACAGGCGATCAACGCACCCGGAGCCGCCGTCTGGGACGGAAGCCTGAGCGCCGCGACCAGCTGCGCCATTCCGGAATCAGCGCGCTGAGCGTCGGCGAACTGCCACTCCCCGTCTCCGGGCACCGTGCGGATCGGGAATTCGCAGCGTACGGCCGCGACCGGACGGAAGTCCGGCGGCAGCGCCACCTGCTTGGTTCCGGCGCGCAGCTTGGCGATCGCGGGATCAGTAGACGTAGACGGACAGGTGCTGCCAGGCTGCATTATTAGCGGGTCGCCGACTCCGGAATCCGCACGAGGCGATGAACCGACCGCCTGCCCGGTCTGCGCGTTGCTCTGTGACGCAGCCGTCGAACTCGCGCAGGCGGCGGTGAGGCCGAGGATAAGCACTGCCGCGGACGCCGCTGCCGCTCGCGATCGAGCGCTGCGCCTCGTCCACGCCTTGAGTCGGGTATAAAGCGGATTGGCCGCGGTTCTCGACAATGTGTGACCCCGAATGTCGCTCATGCCCACCCGTCCCGTTCAACTGAGTCCCGCCTTCCGGGACCGTCGCGCTTTGGACGGAGCGGATCGTGTCCCGGTTCCGTCGTGCGTGCCGCGAGTGCGGCGGACCGGACCTGCGCGGTGCCCTACGGCTGCCGCAACGAGGCGAGCAAAGCCAGGACCCGCTGCCAGGCGGCCTGCTGAGCCGCGGCGTCCCCCTTTCGGGTGCCGCCGAACTCAAGGGTGTATCCGGAGTCCGGATAGGTGTAGCTCGTCGAGGACGGAACGTCGACACCCGCGTCGATCCCGTGACCGGCGTCAGGGTAGATCAGCGCCTTATGCGGATACGGATTGCGATCGTCGTCGAGTTCCATGGAGATCTGCGTCGCCGACTGCGGTGAGTTCCACACCGCGTCATCGGCTCCTGCGATGGGAAGCACGGGCCCAGATATGTGGTCCACGGGGATGGACATCCCGGCCGCCAGGGCGACGCCATGCAAGGTCCACGCGATGCTCACGCCGTCCGGGAAAGACGGGTTGACCTGGGCGGTCGGTGCGTACAGGATCGCCCCGTGGATCAGGTCGGGGAAGTTCTGCGCCAGCAGCAGCGCCGCCTCGGCGCCGCGCGAAGCTCCCAGGGCCAGCACGTGCCGCGGGTCAACCTCGGGCTGCCTGGCCAACAGGCGGGCGGCGTCGGCGAAGTAATCCAGCGGGATGTTCGTCAAGGTGCTGGGCAGGCCGGGTTCGCCGAAGTACGCGAGCGAGAGCGCCGGGTATCCCTCGGAGGCGAGGACCGCTGCCGTGTACCGCTCGCTCTCGCCGCCTTCCGAGCCGCCGAACAGCAGCACCGCGGGACGGCGCACGGCTCCGGCTGATGGCGTAGGCAGATACAGGTCGCCATACATGCCGTCCGCCGGGACTGTCAGGGTTCGATGCGTGACTCCTGGGGCCATCCAAAGGCGGGTGAGCGTCGCGCGCGTCACGCTTCCGGCTTCGTCGCGGACGGCGAGGTTGATCGGAAAGCTCGGCTCGGCCTCGGGATGCGCCGTCAGGAAGAAGAAGGACGGTGAGCCGCCCGCGGCCGAGCCCGGATTCATCGACCACACCAGGCCCATCGCGTCGACGCCGGTGTAGCTGCCGCTCGTCGGCGCCTGTTTCGCCAGGTCGACTGTTCCGGAGGAGTCGGCGGTGAACGCGGCCCGCGCCTGCCAGAGCTTGCCGGCGTAGTCGTGGGCTGATGACGTGATCGTGGCTTGGGAGCCCGGCGGAAGGCCGGTGATCCGGATGTGCACGGTCTGATACGCCGAGGCGACCGGAACGTCGATCGCGATGCGTTCGCCGGCCGGCGCCGGAGCGGCTTTGCCCGGTGCGGCCGCTATGCCGCCGACTGTCGCACCGACGACGGCGAGCACCCCGATCGTGCAACGCGCCAGATCGCCGCGCATCGCGTTCACCCCGCTTCCTCGCCCACTCCTATGAGGTTCCATACCCAACCTTAAGAACTGGTCTAGACCCTTGACGGTGCCTCGGCCGCCGCGCTTCACTGAGGCCGATCCGACCTGCCACCCACCAGCTGAGCACCTATCAGACGTCGCGGCGCCGGCGCCTCTCGCAGTCCCCGACCACGCCAGGCCTGACCGCCCACCCCGCGGATCCGGCCGGCCCGGACCGAAGAAGGCGCGAACGACAGTGAACCTCCTCACGGCGACACTCCGCCACCGGCGTGCGCGTTACTGGATCGCCGCGACCGCGGCGGCCGCCGCGGGCGCCGGGGCCGTCGCACTCGTCCCGCTGAGCGCAGCGAACGCGGCCGGAACGACGACCGCCGCGTCCCTGCCCGCCTGCCCGTTCTGGGCCGCCGGCATCACCCCGCCGGCCCGTTCCGTCACCCCCTGGACCCCGCCGCTGCAGACCGCGCAGGCGGCGAACTTCACCTCCCGCCCCGCCGCGCCGACACTGACCGGCAGCCTCGTGAACGGCCAGGTGACCATCACCATCGCCAAGGTGCCGAACGCGGTCGCGTACAAGGTGTGGCGCGACGGCGTGGACATCGGCTACGTCAGCTACTGGGGACAGACCACGCCGCTGACGGTCACCGACACCGCGCCGTGCCAGAACGCTTATTACGACGTGGTGGCGATGTACGACACCAGCGGCAGCGACGCGTCGATGGGACAGCTCTCCCAGCCCTACTGGCTCGGCTCGGACGGCACCATCGCGACCGGGGCGGGCAGCGTCCCGGTCGGCACGAAGATCAACATGCTGGTGACCTCGTACAACGACGTCGGCCAGACCGCCTCCGGCTACAACGCACAGCTCGGCGGCTGCGCGACCGACCCGCGGGTAATCCCGTGGGGCACCTACTTCAACATCCCCGGATATGGCGACTGTGTCGCGATCGACATCGGCACCTGGATCCAGAACGACACCGTGGACGTGTGGCTGCCCGGCACCCAGGCGAACGGCTGGGGTGTGCAGAACCGGACGCTCACGGTGATCGCGAACCCGTACGGAGGCACCCCGCCGGGCGGCACACCCTCCGCGTCAGCGTCAGCGTCGGCCTCGGCCGGCGCCTCGCCCTCCGCCTCGCCGAGCTCGTCCCCGAGCAAGTCGCCCTCGCCGAGCGCTTCCCCGACGCCCTCGTCCGGGAGCGGCGGCTGCGCGCCGGCCTGGAACCCGAGCACCTCTTACGTGCCGGGCGACAAGGTCTCGTATCAGGGAACGAATTACACCGCGACGTACTACTCGACCGGCGCGGTGCCCGGCGCCGCGACCTCATGGGCGGTCTGGTCCAGCAACGGAGCCTGCTAGCCGCCCGAACCGGATCGGTCCCGGGCGTGGAGGCCCATGGTCGCGGCCTCCACGCCCGGGACGCTATGGCGTCCAGTCATTCCTTCCGCGTGTCGGCCGTCCTGGCGCGGGCCTCGGCCCGCCGCTCCGCACCCGAGGGCTCCACGTCGCCGGGTGCGTCCCCCGACGCCCGGCCGACGAACTCGCCCGAGGGGGTGGTTCCGGTGGTGGAGTTCTGGTCCGGGAATCGCTCGTCCGGTTCCCCGCCCTGGTCGCGTGACGAGGCCACCGCCGGGTCCATCGGCACGTCCGTCTCTGGCTTCTTGCGCCGGAAGAGTCCCATCAGCTGCTCCAGGTGGTTGCGCGGGATGGTTGATCACGTCTACCCCCGCCCGAATCGTTCATGTGCCCGGACCAGGCGCGGCTCCCGCCCGGGAGCCAGCGGATCGGTGATGCCCGCGGCCTCGGGATGCTGAGTCGTTGCTAAGAATGGGGCCCGGGCGTGATTGCGACGCCGCCGCCGGGTCATGCTGGGGCGCCGTGTCGATTTCACCCTGCGCCGATTCCAAGTCATGGCGGGCCGTGCCAGTGGGCTCGCCATGAGCATTCCTTACGCGCTCGCCGCCGCGTGCTTCCTCGGGCTCGGCTTCGTGGCGCAGCAGCATGCCGCGTACCGTGAGCCGCTGGAACGGGTGATGCACTTCTCGCTGCTGCTGAGCCTGGCCAGGAAACCGCTGTGGCTCGGCGGAATCGCGGCCATGGTCTGCGGCCAGCTGCTCGGCGCCATCGCGCTCGGACACGGCGACATCGCCAAGGTCGAGCCGATCCTGGCCACCAGCCTGATCTTCGCCCTGGCGATCGCACACGGCCTGTACCGGGAGCGGCTCAGCCGCCGGGAGTGGACGGGCGCGGTGCTGGCCAGCGGGGGCGTCGCCGTCTTCCTGCTGGCAGGCAGCCCGGCGGGCGGACGCGACCCGGCCGGGCTTTCCCCGCGCTGGCTGGCCGCCGCCGTCGCGGTCGCCGCCGCCGGGCTGCTGGCGTGGGCGGCCAAACGGCTGGGCCTGGGCGTAGGGGCGGTCCTGCTCGCGGGCGCGGGCGGGATCCTCTTCGGCGTGCAGGACTCGCTCACCCGCGCCTGGCTGCTCACCGCCCGTTCCGGCGTTCTGCGCAGCATCGCGCACTGGCAGCCGTACGCACTGGTCGCGGCGGCCATCATCGGGCTGTTGCTGACGCAGAGCGCCTTCGACGCGGCGCCGCTGCACGTCTCCCTGCCGGCCGGAGTGCTCGCTGAACCGCTGACCGGCATCGCCCTGGGCGTCGCGGTCTTCCGCGAACGGCTGCGCGACACCCCGCTGGCGCTGACCGGCGAGGCCGCCGCCCTGGTCGCGGTAGCGGTCGGGATGGTTTTGGTAAGCCGTTCCAAGGCGCTCGGCTCACGACACGGGCTGCACAGGTCACGGCCCTACGCGCACGGCTGCCAGGACGAAGAAGCCTCGTGACGCGGCCAGTGTTCCTCAGCCCGTCGGCGCTGTGTTGCGTTTGCATGCCGCAGCCTGGCGCGGGTAGCAAGGACTGTGCTGTAACGGCACGTCCCGACACAAGTGGCGGTTGGGAGGACCGATGACGACCGACGGCGGTGCCAGGCAGCTGGCCATGAAGTTCGCACAGGTGTCGCGCACCATGCTCGATCAGCCGTCGGTCGAACGTACTCTTCAGGGGGTCGTGCAGCTGGCCGCGCGCACGGTGCACGGGGCAATGTGGGCCGGCGTCACCGTCGTCACCAGGGACAAGCGGCTGACCACCCGTGCCTACAGCGACGAACTGGTGCTCAAGGTGGACCAGGCCCAATCCAGGCTGCACGAGGGACCGTGCCTGTCCGCCGGCGAGTTGTCGCACCTGGCGGTGTTCCGGATCGACGACATGGCCACGGAACGACGCTGGCCGCGCTTCGCCGAAGCGGCCGCCCGCCTCGGAATCGGCAGCATGATCGCGTGCAGCCTGCCCTCCGAGCACGGCGGCGCCTCCGCCCTGAACCTGCACGCCGCGGCGCCTGCCGCGTTCGACGAAGCCGCGGTGGAGATGGCGTCGATCTACGCCGCCCACTCCTCCGCCGCGCTGAATCAAGCCTCGCTGATCGCCTCGCTGCGTACCGCGATGATCAGCCGGCAGGTGATCGGCGAGGCCACTGGGATTCTGATGGAGCGTCACCGGGTGAACTCGCGGCGGGCTTTCGGAATGCTCACGCAGGCTTCGCAACGCCTCAACGTCAAGCTGCGCCACGTCGCCGAATACGTCGTGCGTACCGGGCTTGACCCGAACGAGGTCCGCCGCGAGGACCTGCCGCCGCAGTAGCCCCGGTAGCCGCTTCCGCCGCGCTTGGCACCCTTTCCGGCGCGCCCTCAGCCGCTCTCCCCGACCACGCGCCGGGGTGTCGCGGTCGAATATTCGAGCACTTCCTCCAGTGGCAGCGTGCGGCGCACTACCGCCCGCGCCACGTCGGTGATCCGGGTCCGCCGGGCCTGTGCGTACGCGCGCAGTGCTTCGCCGGCCTCGGCGATCTCGATTCCGCCGAACTGGGCCAGCGCGCCCTTCGCCTGCTCGATCGCCACCTTGTTGGTGATGGTCGCCTGGAGCCTGGCGATGATGTCCTCCGGCCGGGTCTGCGGCGAGGGCCAGCGCAGCATCGCCATCGCGGCGACATCGGCGAGCGCCTGGACGAGGTACACGTCCTCGTCGGTCGACGGCTGCGGCGGGGCGTAGAACAGGTTGACCGCGCCGATCACGTTCTCGTGCAGCCGCAACGGCACGGCGGCGATCGCGCCGAATCCGGCCTCGCGCACGGCCGGAACCAGTTCCGGCCACTGCTCCTCGCGGGTCGCCACCGGCACCGCGATCACCGGCTCGCCGGTGCCGTAGCACTCGACGCACGGTCCCTTGCCGATCTGCAGCTGGAACAGATCGAGGAATGCGGCGCGTTCCTGCGAGGCCGCCACGACGCGCAACCGGCCGCGCCCGTCGGACATCATCACCCCGGCCGCACTCGCGCCGCTGAGCGCGACACAGTGGGCGGCCAGCCGCTCGAACAGGTCGACCACGTCGAAGTTCTCGCCGAGCGTGTCCGCCAAGCCCACGAACGCGTCGCTCAGCTTCTGATCCCGGCCCATGCCCACCTCCTCATCCCGCTCACTGCGGCGCCACCCGGGGCCTCAACCCGAGCGCCTCGGCTAGCCCTCATCGCCCCCGCCGAACAGAATCCTGCGCTCGACGACGTCGCGAGCGAGAGCGGGAAGCGATATTCCGTTGGCGAACGCCCGCGCCCGCAGCATCAGCAGCGCCTCCTCCGCCCCGACGTCGCACTGGATCATCACCATTCCGGTCGCCTGATGTACCTCGTCGTGGTCCGACTCGCCGCCGAGCCAGTCCATGTCGCCGTTGCCCTCGATGTACTCAGTCTCTCCCCGCCCGGCATAGAGGCGAAGGACCCCGAGCGTGGCCGCGTCCGCGATAAGCAGCGCGGCCGCCGTCTCGGTCTCGGACAGCGTTCCGGGGCTGTCGCGATACAAGTCGAGCGTCCCGGCCGCGATGGCCCCGATGCCCAGGGGAAAGGCGAACACCGCCTCGGCGCCGGTTTCCAGCGCCCGCAGCGCGAACACCGGCCACCGTCGCGCGTCCTCGCCCTTGGTCAAGTCCGCGGCGAAGACAGGTGCGCCGATCGAGAAGGCGTGCAGGCCGGGCCCGTCGCCCAGGGTGTACTGGACCTCAGCCAGTTGCCTGGCCACCTCGTCGGAGGAGCACAGCAGGCGCCGCGCCGCGGCCTGAGCCATCAACGAGATGGACGCGCCGGTGACCGGGAGCAGTTCGGTGCAGAGCGCACAAAGGCGCGCCGGGATTTCATCCGGTGGGACGCCGCGGATACTCGCCAGTACCGACCGTGCCACGTTCGCTGGGTCGCTGGGTTGCTGGCCTGTCAGGTCAGCCCACCTCCGCCCGTCGTCGAACACTCGCTGATCATTTCACGCAGCAACGGTCAAGCCCCGCACTTTCGGTAACCCGGCGCGGCTGTCGCTAAACCGGGCGGCGAGATGGCGAATGCCCGTGGACGGCCATGCCAACCGTTAGATCCGGGTACGACCGGGTACCGCGCGTTCATGGCAGATTCGGAGCAGTCTCGGGAGACTATCCCGCCGCAGAACGAGACCGCCCCGAGCGGCCCGCGCACCCCGCTCGACCTCGGCGAGACGGGATGGCGCAAAACGCTCGTGCGCGGTGCGAAGAAGTTCTCCCGCGACCGGTGCAGCATGACCGCCGGAAGCCTGGCCTACCACTGGTTCCTGGCGCTCTTCCCGGCGCTGATCGCGGTGCTCGGCATCACCAGCCTGCTGCGTCTCGGCGCTGGGACAATCAAGCACCTGGTCGACGGGCTGAATACGGCGCTGCCGCCAGGGGCGTCCGGAGTGTTCGCCGACGCGGTCAACTCGGCCACCTCCCGCTCCTCGGCCGCTTCGCTCACCGCGCTGATCATCGGCGTCGTGGTGGCGTTATGGAGCGCGTCCGCCGGCATGGCGGCGTTGCAGACCGGCCTGAACATCGCCTACGAGGTTCCCCAGGACCGTAAGTTCGTGGCCACGCGGCTGCGCTCCTTCCCGCTGATGGCGGTGACCGCGCTGCTCGGCGGAGTCGCCGCGGTGCTGCTGGTGTTCGGTGCGCCGCTCGGCCACGCGATCGAAGGGCACGTGGGCGTCGCCGGGTCCGCGTTCGTGGTGGTGTGGACCATCGTGCGGTGGGTCGCGACGCTCATCGTGGTGTCGCTGCTGTTCTCGGTGTATTACTTCTACGCGCCGAACCGGCCCTCGCCGCGCTGGCAGTGGGTCAGTCCCGGCGGCCTGGTCGGCACCGCGATCTTCCTGCTGGCCTCGCTCGGATTCTCGTTCTACGTGGCCAAGTTCGGCTCGTACGGCAAGACGTACGGGGCGTTCGCCGGGGTCGTGATCCTCATCTTCTGGCTGTATTTGGCCGCGATCGCCGTGCTCATCGGAGCGGAGATCAACGCCGAGGCGGAGCGCGAAGCGGCGGTGCAGAGCGGTGACCCGCAGGCCCGGGCCGGCGCGGCGGAAGTGGATCGCCAAGCCGGCTGAGCGCCTCGGGCTGGATGGTGGCGAAAGGTTCCGCTCAGCCGCACGGCGAGGAGTACAGGATCCCGGACGCGGTCGCCGCCGCCGCCTTCGTGGACGGCACGGTCGCGCTCACTTTGACCTTGGCCGCCACCTGCTTCATGGTGCCCCATGCGCACGGCATCGCCTGGAAGTTGTCGCTCAACGTGTACTCGTGCTGTCCGGAGAAAGTGAAGTGGTCGGTGCGTGAAGTCGGTCCGTTGGGGCCGTTCTCGGTGATGGTCACGGCCACGTTCACCGTCGCGGTCCCGCTGGTGCGTGTGTCGACGACGACGGTGGCCGTACCGGACGACGCCGCCGTGAAGGTGAGGCTGGTGATGGACAGCGACGTGACGGCGGTGACCGGCGGCGGCGAGGTCGCTGCGGACGCGGGGACGATGCCCTGAGACGGCGTGTTCGACGGGCTCGGGCTGGCTGAAGGGCTGGCCGCGCCCGGCACCGCGCTGGCCGCGGGCGCCTGC
>Ga0070739_10007787_pt1 | contig 11214 bp, 10 predicted proteins | sample Coa_R1_7_FD_66445 | JGI IMG/M metagenome (GOLD analysis project Ga0070739, IMG submission 66445) | Surface soil microbial communities from Centralia Pennsylvania, which are recovering from an underground coalmine fire - Coalmine... | ecosystem: Environmental > Terrestrial > Soil > Unclassified ... | reverse complement strand
ATGTCGGATCGAGACATTCCGAAGTCGCCGGCTCCCTTAGGCCCCGCAGGTCACGGTCCTATAACGCTTTGATGACGGCGGGATGACAGCCTAACTCCCCGACATCTCGGATGGCGCCGGTGCTGTCCGGGCATCGCCGATGTGCAGGGGGATGTGCATCGTGAACGTCGCGCCGGCTCCCAAGGTGCTCTCGATCGCAAGCCTGCCGCCGTGCCGATTGAGCACATGTTTGACGAGGGCAAGCCCGAGTCCGGTGCCCCCCTGGGCACGACTTTCCGTCACATCCACCCGATAGAAACGCTCGGTCAGGCGCGGCAAATGTTCCGGCGCGATCCCCGGGCCGTAATCCCGCACCGAAAGCTGTGCCTCCGGCGCGCCCGAAGCGCTTGGCGTGCAGGTCAGAATGATGTCGACGCGCTTGCCCGCGGCGCCGTATTTGAGCGCATTCTCCACGAGGTTCTCCAAGGCGCGGATCAATTCGTCACGGTCGCCAAGAACGATCGCCGCTTGCGGCGGATTTGCAACCTCCACGACAACTCCGCGATCGCGCGCCAGCATCTGCAGACCGTCGACCACCTGACGCACGATCGCCACGAGATCAACCGGCGTGTTTGGACGCAAATGCGCATTGAGCTCGATACGCGACAGCGACAGGAGATCGTCGATCAGGCGCGCCATGCGCATGGCCTGGGATTGCATGATGGCAAGGAATTTTTCGCGCGCGCCGGCATCGTCCTTGGCGCTGCCTCGCAGGGTTTCGATGAACCCGAGCAGGGCGGCGAGGGGCGTACGCAATTCGTGACTTGCATTGGCGATGAAATCTGCCCGCATTTCCTCGACGCGCCGCAGCGGGGTGAGATCGTTGAACGTCATCATCAGCAGATCAACGACGCCGTCATCCGTTCCCGAAAGCCGCACCGGCACGACCATGGCCTCGAGCCAGCGATCGCTCGGCACGCGTTGGAAGAATTCCGCCCGTTGCGGTTCCTGCCGCCGGGCGGCGTCCCGCACGGCATTGACGATTTCCGGCATGCGCAGCGCGATGAGGGCGGGCTCGCCGTTGCGTAGCGCCGGCGCCACCGCGGCCGCGGCCGCGTTATGGGCCATCACCCGGCCGTCGCGATCGAGCACGATCGTCGGATGGGGCAGACCGCCGATCAGCGACTCGATCAGCGCGCTCAGCGGATGCGTTCCGGTGCGCACCGATGTCGATGCCCGCCCGCGTTCGTTATCGGCCGCCGTCGCGGTCAGCGCCTGCCAGGCACGGCGCAGCCGGCGGCGCCAATTGCCCCCGGCCTCGCCGCGGTATCCGTCGCTCACCATGGTCGGTCGGCGTCGACCCGTTCCGCCTCGGCCTTGCTGCGGGGCGGCGACGCGACGTGCAACGTGGGCGGCGGCGGCTTTCGCGACAGGTGATGCGGCCGGCGCAGACTGAGCCAGAGCTCGCGTGCGCCCAGGATCGCGAGCGCGATAACGAAAGGGGTGAGGTAGTAGAGCAGCCGGAACAGCAGCAGGCCCGCCAGCAGGTCCTCCTTGTTGAACTGCCACAACGCGACCAGCATGGCGGCATCGAAGACGCCGAGACCACCGGGCGCGTGGCTCGCAAAGCCGAGCAGCGTCGCGGCAACGAAGACGACCAGGATCGTGGCGAAACCGATATTGGGCTCGTTGGGCAGCAGCATATACATCGCGAGTGCGCTGCACCCGAGGTCAAGAATGCCAATGCCGATCTGCACCAGTGTGGAGGGGCCGCTGGGCAGACGGACTTCCCAGCCGCCCTTTCCGATCATCCGCGGCGCGCTCCATACCCAGGCCACGTAGCTTGCCAGGACCAGCAGCATGAGCACGCCCAGACCCCGGTTGAGCCAGAAAGGCAGGTGATCGATCGGCTCCGCGGCGGCCGGATGAAGAATGATGCCAAGACCGAGCACCGTCGCGTTGCCGAGCCAGAAGGTGAGGCCTGCCACGAAACAGACCTTCGCCACGGCGACGGCGTCGAGACCATAGGCGGAATAGACGCGGTAGCGGACCGCGCCGCCGGAAAAAACGGTGGCGCCGACATTGTGACCGATCGAATAGCTGGTGAAGCCGGCAAGCGCGGCAACACGATAGGGGATGTCGCCGCGGCCGATCGTGCGCAGCGCGAAAAGGTCGTAGAACGTGAGCGTGAAATAGCCCGCGGCGACGAACAGCGTGGCAGCGATGATCTGGCGGCGGCTTGTCGCCCGCAAGGCGGCGACGACCTCGGCGACGTCGATGTCGCGCAGCATATGGAACAGCACCACCCCGGCGACCGCGATGATGGTGATGCTGAGCAGCACGCCCAGCCGATTCCAGCCGACGGCTCGCCGGAAAAATCGCCTGACGGCGTACCACTGTTGGAGCATTCGTCCTCCGCCTCGGTGACGGATCGCACCGCCGCGCGTTCGGCGACCCCTAGCAGAACTCGCCGGAGGGCGCGAGGGTGCCCGCCGGCCCGCGCCGGCCGAGGCAAATGTGGGCATTTTGCGGCAGGTCGCCGCCACCGCGGTCCGGCGAGACCGGTGTCGGCTAAGACGAGGTCGTCACGCGCCGCCGGGCCCGCGCGCGGCGCCGGTCGAATGACGACGGGTGCGCTGACGAACCAACCCTGCAACCACGACATGTGGCATCTTTGCGACGCGCCCTCGGTGCCACTTGCGGGCCGATGTGCGTGGCTTCCGAGCGGCGGCGTTCAGCGCGGACCATGGCGAATCGCGCGCGGCTTGCCGGCGCGGTACGGTGCGGAAAGCCCCGGCATCGCCTCGCGCTGCCGGGGCTTTTCCTCGTTGACGGCGCGGTCCGGTCAATCGCAGACCGTGATGCGGCGCAGGCGCCAGCCATAGGGCGTCTGGACGGGCCGCTTCACGACGTAACAGTCAGGTCCCACGACATAGTCGTAGCTGGGGTAAAGACCGATGCCGAAGCCGACGCCGTGGAAGTGATGGTGATGATGATGGTACTTCCATGGGAAAGCTGACGCGACGGTCGGCGTCAGGGCGACGGTGCCGAAGGCGGCCGCCAGACCGGCGGCGAGGACGAGCTTGCGGAGCATGGCGTGAATCTCCTGTTGCGATAAGCGGTTGCGAGGGATGTGCCAGTCACATCCTGACCTTTGGTCGCGCCGAGCGCGCGCAGGGTTCAAACCGTCGTATCGGATGCGTTTCGCAACACCCCCACCGGTCCCCTCGCCTCGGGGCAAGGCTTCCCAGCGCAGGGAGAACGGGGCAATCTAGATGCGGGTGGAGGCCGGATCCGCCGCACGAATTTTCGTCGATTCCGTTTGAACCTGAACTGTTCCGGCTGCGACTACCGGGCGAGCCAGCCCGTCTGACAAATGCAACCCACTTCGGACGAGGTTCTGATCGGCAGGATCGCCAACGGCGATCGGCTCGCCATGCAGGTGCTGTTCGCGCGCCATCACGTGCGGGTCTATCGGTTCGTGCTGCGGCTGGTGCGCAACGAGGCGACGGCGGAAGACCTCATCAGCGAAGTCTTCCTCGACGTCTGGCGGCAGGCCGGCAAGTTCGAAAGCCGGTCCGCCGTCTCGACCTGGATCTTGGGAATCGCACGTTTCAAGGCGCTGACCGCGCTGCGCAAACGAGCGGAAGAGGAACTGGACGATGAGACGGCCGATGCAATCGAAGACCACGCCGACGATCCGGAGATCGCCCTTGCCAAGAAGGATACCGGTTCGGTCTTGCGCGAATGCCTGACCAGGCTTTCGGCCGAACATCGGGAGGTCATCGACCTTGTCTACTATCATGAGAAGTCGGTGGAGGAAGTGGCCGCCATCGTCGGTATTCCCGAAGCGACCGTGAAGACACGAATGTTCTACGCACGCAGGAAATTGTCCGAACTCCTGAAGGAACGAGGCATCGATCGAGGTTGGCCATGAATACCCGTAAAGAAGACGCGTCCTTGGACAGCGACATCGAAGTCCTCCTTCCCTGGCATGCCGCGGGCACGCTCGGCCGGCGCGATGCACAGCGGGTCGAGGATGCACTCGCGCGCGACCCCGAGCTCGCCCGGCGCTACGCGCTCGTGCGCGAGGAGCTGGGCGAAACCATCCGTCTCAACGAATCGCTCGGCGCACCCTCCACGCGCGCGCTGGAAAGGCTGTTCGCCAAGATCGATGCCGAACCCGCGCGAAGGCCCGCGCGCGCATTGAATATCGGGGCGCGCATTGCCGAATTCTTCGCCGGTCTCGCGCCGCGGACGCTGGCCTTGTCGGCCATCGCTGCTGCCGTGGCGATCCTGCTGCAGGCAGGATTCATCGCGCATGTGGTTCTCTCGCCGCCGACCATCGGCGGATACAGCACCGCGTCGGCACCGACCACGAATCCGGGCACGGGCGAGTTCACGCTCGTCCGCTTCGCGCCGCAGGCGAGCATGGACGACATAAGCAAATTCCTGGCCGCCAACAAACTGCAGATTGCGGCCGGCCCCATGGCTGGCGGATTGTATCGGCTGCGGGTCGCCGACACCCGGCTGCCAAGGAGCGAAGTCGACCGCATCGTCGAGCGGCTGCGGGATGACAAGCTCGTAAGTTTCATTGCCGCAACCGACTGAACCGGCACGCCGCCATGCGCGCAAACCGGATGGTCATCATGCTGGTCGCGGCCGCGGCGCTGGCCGCGGGCTCGGCCGGCGTCTCGCTCGCACAGAAAAACGGCATCAACCGTGCACCCGGCGACTTCAGCCGGATGCCGCCCGCGCGCGGCGGCACGGATTGGCATCACGGCGGCATTCGCGGGCCGGGCTGGGGTGTGCCCGGTATCATCGTTGGCGTTCCCGGCATGGTGGCGCCCGACGATTCTCTTGTCGATGACGCGATCGTCGTTCCCCCGAAGCGGCAGCGCAGCGCGCATCGTCGGACGCGCGGCACGCCTCCTGCCGGCGAGCGCCGTTTCGTGGCGGACGAGGTCGTCATCGAGCTCGCCAATACCGTGAGCGAACGGCAGATCGGAGCCCTGCAGCGCCGGCATCGGCTGGTGCGGATCGAGTCGCAGGCTTTTTCGCTGTCGGGGACGAAATTGTTCCGCTGGCGCATCCCCGACAACCGCCCGGTCGCTGCCGTGGTACGCGCGCTCGAGCGCGACACCATGGTGAGGTCCGCGCAACCCAATTACCTGTTCGCGCTGCAGACCGATGCAGAGCGGCCGAGGGAAGGAGATCCCGCGCAATATGCGCTTGCCAAGCTGCACGTGCCGCAGGCGCACGCGACCGCCAAGGGAAGCGGCGTGCGCGTGGCAATCATCGACTCTCAGGTCGACATACACCATCCCGAACTCTCCGGAAGCATCGTCGCGACCTTCGACGCACTGCCGACGCCTGCGGAGCCTCACAGGCACGGCACCGCCATCGCCGGCCTGATCGCCGCGCATGGCAGGCTGATGGGTGTCGCGCCCGAGGCACGGCTGCTCGCGGCGCACGCGTTCGATCCTCAGGCGGACGGCGCGCAGGCCACGACCTTCAGCATTCTCAAGAGCCTGGACTGGGCTGTCGACAACGGCGCGCGCATCATCAACATGAGCTTTGCCGGGCCGTTTGATCCGGCCATGCATCGCAGCCTCGCGGCCGCACACAAGAAGGGCATCGCGCTGATCGCCGCGGCCGGCAACGGCGGCGCTTCGTCCCCGCCGCTCTTCCCCGCCGCCGATCCCGACGTCATCGCGGTGACGGCGACCGACACTGACGATCGGCTCTTCGAACGGGCGAACCGCGGCCCGCACATCGCGCTCGCGGCACCCGGCGTGGACATCCTGGTGCCGATCCCCCAAGGCTACGAGGTTGCCTCCGGCACGTCCTATGCGGCAGCGGAAGTGAGCGGCATCGCCGCGCTGATGCTGGAACGCGATCCGACACTCACCCCCGCGCGGCTCCGCCGACTCCTCCAGGCAAGTGCCACGGATCTCGGCCCGAAAGGACGCGACCCCCTGTTCGGTTTTGGTCTTGCCGACGCCGATGCCGCGCTGCGCGCTGAGACGCCGCCGATCGCCGCGAACGGCGCGCCGCGCTGAACCGATACCCGCTGTTTCAAAAAGGCGGCGGTCGGCGATCACCCCGATGATGCCCGTCAATCGGGGGGGCGACCGGTGCGGAACAGGCTGGAAAAGACCGCCCGGATCCATTTGTTGCCGGGATCACGGTGAAACCGGTTGTGCCAATACTGGAATATGTCGATCTTCGGCAATTTGATCGGCGGCCGGATGATTTCGAGATTGAGATCCTGGGCAAGAACGGTCGCGATGGACATCGGGAGCGTGGCGACGGCATCCGTATGCTTGGCGATTACCGCCGCGGCGATGAAGATCGGTACGCGACAAATGATATTGCCGGCGGGAATGGCGCTTTCGACCGCGCGCTCGGCAAGTTTATGCGCGTGCCCGGTCCCAAACGTCGAAACCAGCACATGGGGTTCGGCGCAGAATTCCCGCAAGGACGGCGTGCGCGACAGCCGCGGATGTCCGCGGTTGACGACGCTGACATACTCCTCCGTCCACAGATACTGACGCCGGATGCCCTTCAGGAACCCCGGAAACGCGCCCATCGCGAAATCGATGGTGCCGGTCTCCAGCCATGATTCGACGTGCTCACCATCGAGCTGGACCACGCGCAGCCGCACATGCGGGGCCTCCTTGCCGACCCGCTTGAGCAGCGGCGGCAGCAGCTTGATGACTCCGGCGTCCACCACGCAAAACTGGAAGATGCGCGTCGAAACACGCGGATCGAAAGCGACGTGCTCGCCGCGCAGAGCCCGTACCTGTTCAAGCACGGTCCGCACCGGTTTTGCGAGCGCCAGCGCCTTGGGCGTGGGCTCCATGCGGTGAGACACGCGCACGAACAGCGGATCGTCGAAATAGCGCCGCAGGTGGGCCAAAGTCTTGCTGAGCGCTGGTTGCGTGACGTCCATCACTTTGGCCGCGCGCGTCAAGCTGCGCTCGCGCAACAACACGTCCAGCACGCGCAGATGCTGCAAATCGAGATCGCTCGAATAACTGCTGGGAATGTAATTTATATCCATTGTTTGATAGTATACGTGACGCGGCCGCCCTAGGCTAGCGACATCGCGCGTCGATCGGGAGTGCGCCGCGGTGCCGCCTCATCTGCCGGAAGCCAACCCGCCATCCGCGAACGCCTTCCGTGCGACGCCCACCGTCACTTCCGCGCAATTCCGTGCAACCCTTTCGAGGATGCCGAGCGCGGTCTCGATCATCGCCACGCGAGGGCCAGCCGGAATCGGTGGTCTCACCTGCTCGGCAGTGTGCGCGGTCTCCGACGAACCGCCGACGGTGCTCGCCTGCGTCCACAACAGAAGTGCCGCCAACGCGATCATCAGGGCGAATGGCGTCCTGTGCGTCAACTGTCTGAGCAGCGAACAGCAGGAGCTCTCGCAGGCGTTCGCCGGCATCGGCCGTCTGTCGATCGAGCAGCGCTTTGCGTGTGCGGAATGGGGCACCCTGGTCACGGGCGCACCCTATTGCAAGGGATCGCTGCTCGCGCTCGATTGCGAAGTCATCGATACCCGTGACGTGGGCACGCACAGTATTTTTATCGGCAGGGTCGTGGCCACGGCCGAGGCGACCGGCGAACCCCTCGTCTATCAGCGCCGAGCTTACGCCACTACGCGCCCATTATGACGCCCGCATTCAGGGGAGGAATGACGATGCTGAGAACGGGCGAACACTATCTCAAGTCCCTCGACGATGGACGCAAGGTCTGGGTCGGCAACACGGCAATCGACAACGTCGCGACGCATCCGTTGACACGCGACTATGCGCAGCGAACCGCCGAATTCTTTGATCTGCATCGCCGTCCCGACCTGAAGGACAAGCTCACATTCGTCGACGAATGCGGGGTGCGCCGATCGATGATGTGGTTTCTGCACCGGAGCAAGGACGATCTGGTCCGCAAGCGCCGCTATCACGAGTTCATCATGCGGCATTTCGTGGCGGCTTCCATGCCACGCACGCCCGACTCGCAGAACTACATGCTCTTTACCTACATCGACGATCCCGATCCGTGGGAAAAAGCCTCGATCGGCGCGGAAGGTCGTGCGTTGGCGCGGAACATCCGCGATTTCTGGCAATACGCGATGGACAATGACCTGGTGGTGGCACCGCACTTTGTCGATCCACAGGCCGACCGTTCCGATCCCAACGCCCATGCCAACTCGCCCGCGTTGCGTATCGTCAGAACCACCGAGGAAGGAATCGTCGTCAACGGTGTCAAAGCCATCGGCACCGCTTCCGCTTTCGCCGATTTCCTGCATCTCGGCGTGTTCTTCCGCCCGGGCGCCAAGGGCGACCAGATCATCTACGGGGTCTGCCCGGCCAATTCGAAGGGCATCACGATCGTTTGCCGCGAGAGCGTCGTTGCCGCCGACGCGATCGAGCACCCGCTCGCGGCGCAGGGCGACGAACTGGACGCCACGGTGCTGTTCGACAGCGTCCTGATCCCGTGGAAATACGTATTCCACATCGGCAACCCTGATCACGCCAAGCTCTATCCTCAGCGCGTGTTCGACTGGGGCCACTATTACGCGCTGGTGCGCCAGGCGGTACGCGCGGAGCTTCTGGCTGGCCTTGCCATTCTCATGTGCGAGCATCTCGGCACGGCCAAGATCGACGCCGTGCAGGCCCGCCTCGCTCGGCTGATCGCCTTCCAGCAATCCACTTATGCCCACGTGCTGGCCTCGGAAGATCAAGGGTTCTACACGCCGGGCGGGCTCTACAAGCCCGACATCCAACTGTTCAACTGGGGTCGGGTCTACTTTCTGCAGAACTTCGGGGCCATGGTCGACGAACTGATCGACCTTTGCGGTCGCAGCGCCATCATGTTCCCGACCGAAGCGCAATGGCAGCATCCGCAGATGCGTCCCTGGTTCGAGAAGCTCAACAAGGGAGCCGTCGGGAAACCTTATGACCGGATCAAGATCGCGCGCGTCATCCGCGACCTATATCTGACCGACTGGGGAAGCCGGCTTTTCATGTTTGAGAATTTCAACGGCACGCCGCTCCAGACGCTGCTATCGCTGACGATGAAGCGGGCGGAGTTCACGGGTTCCGGCCCTTTTGCCGAGTTCGCACGTCGCGTCGTGGGGATCGAAATCGATCGCGAACAGATGACCGAGTACAAAACCGTCGCCGATTACGCCAAGGCGCAGGACTCGGGCAGGCCGACGAAACCGCAGGACGCCACGTTAACGGCCGAATAGTCTCGAACCCAGAAGGAGATGCCATCATGCCAAAACAACGGATCAGTTACGTCCCGCTGGAAAAGATGGATGCCAGGATGCGCGCCGAGATGGAGCGCTGCCAGCGGGAAGGAACGCCGCGCCCCGAAAGCTCCGCGGTGCGCGCACACGTGCCGGCATGCTTCTGGTTCTTCGCGGATTCCTGGAACAACATCTTCCGCAACGGCGTGCTCGACCACGCCATCAAGGAACTCTGTCGCCTCTACGTGTCGCGATCCGTGCAGTGCGAATATTGCGGCAACCAACGCTCAGTGAAGGCGACCTCCAGCGGCGCGGTGGTCGAAGAGCAGGTCATGGACCTGCTGAATTTCGAAAAATCGATGAAATACAACGAACGGCAGAAGGCTGCGCTGGCCTATGCCGAGGCGATCACATGGCATCTCGACACCGACGACGCCTTCTGGGATCGCATGCATCGGAACTTCACCGAGCCCGAACTCGTCGAGCTCGGCTGCATGATCGGCCTTACGCTCGGTCAACAGAGTTGGCTGCGGCTGCTCAACATCGAGCACCACGAAGTCCTGGCCGGCACATCGGCGTCGATGGCGCCCGGATACGAGGATGTCGAGAAGCTGCGCGCCACAAAGGCGGCGCCGGATTATTGGGCGAAAGCCAGGAACGCCGCACGGCCCGACACCGCCGCCTGAAAGCGAACCAAGACGCGGCCGAGACGGGGTACGAGGGACTACACAGGCGCCGAGGGAGGGCACCATGGGGGCTGGAAGCGGGAAGCGGATCGATACCGTCAGCATCATTGACGGCGCGTCGGTCGGCAGGTTGATTGGCGGCGTGGTTGCGCTGTGTGCGGGGGTCTCGTTTCTCGACGGGTTCGACATCCTGGCGATTTCCTATGTCGCGCCGGTCATTGGCGCTGCCTGGAAGTTGCCGCACGAAGCGTTCGGGCCGATATTTGCCGCGCATTATATCGGCGCCGCGCTCGGCGCGGTGTTCTTCGGCTGGTACGCCGACCGCCATGGCCGACGCCTCGGCGTCATCATTCCGACCGCATGGTTCGGCGTGTTCGCGTTGGCGACGGTCTACGCGTACGACTTCCGTTCGTTGTTCGCCCTGCGTGTGCTGATCGGAATCGGCCTCGGTGGTGCGCTGTCCAACAGCATCGCCATGGTCGCCGAATATGCACCGCAGCGGACCCGCGCCACCCTGGTGAGCCTGATGTATGCGGCTTTTCCGCTTGGCGGCGTGATCGGCGGTCCTATCGCCGCGCTGCTGATCGCCAAATTCGGTTGGCAGGCCGTGTTCGTGCTGGGCGGCGTGATGCCGCTGCTGCTGACTGCGGCGCTGCTGTTGTGGCTGGAAGAGTCGATCCGATTCCTCGTCCTGAGCAAGGCTCCCGGCGAGACGATCGGGAACATCCTGCATCGCATCGCGCCGGACTTCGCACCGCAACCCTCTGACGTTTACCTCCTGCCCCAGAATCGGGGCGTGTCCGCCAAGCCCACGCGCGAGATATTCAGCCGCGAATTCGTGGTCGCCACGGTCCTTCTCTGCATCGCCGCTTTCGTCGCGCAGCTGGTGATCGTCTATGTGGTGACGTGGATGCCCTTGGTCCTCGCGTCGATCGGCATGCCGGTGACCAGCGCGATTCTTGCCTCCGTCGCGTATTCGGTCGGCGGAATGCTCGGCGCGGTAGGGCTGGCCCGCGTGATTGACAAGGACAAGTCGTATCGCGGCCTCGTGGCGACTTTCGTGCTCTCGGCATTTTCGATCGCCTGCATCGGCTTCCTGGCCAAGAACTGGCACGGCCTGCTTGCCGTCAGCTTCGTCACCGGCTTGCTCACGGTTGGCGCCAATATTGTGCTTTCCGCCTATGCGGCCACCGTTTACCCGACCTCGATCCGTTCGACCGGCGTCGGCTGGGTGGTCGGCTGGGGTCGCGTCGGCGCGATCGCGGGCGCGCTTTTCGGTACCGCGTTGGT
>Ga0070739_10007786_pt1 | contig 11215 bp, 8 predicted proteins | sample Coa_R1_7_FD_66445 | JGI IMG/M metagenome (GOLD analysis project Ga0070739, IMG submission 66445) | Surface soil microbial communities from Centralia Pennsylvania, which are recovering from an underground coalmine fire - Coalmine... | ecosystem: Environmental > Terrestrial > Soil > Unclassified ... | reverse complement strand
GCGGGCAATGGATCGAGGCCGGCCACGTCGTGCTCGCGTGCGAAGCCCACAGCGCGGCGCCGCTCGCCGGCGCGCTCGACCCGCGCCTCGGCGAGTTGCTCGCGGGAATCGCGTACAGCTCGTCCATGACCGTCGCGGTCGGATTCGATGCGGCCGACTTCCCCGCCCCGCCCGCAGGCTTCGGCTTTCTCGTGCCGAAAAAAGAGCGCCGCCGTCTGGTCGCCTGCACCTGGGTCGGGACCAAGTTCGGGCACCGCGTGCCTCCCGGCAAGATCCTGGCGCGCTGCTTCCTCGGCGGGATGGACGACGCCGGCGTGCTGGCCGAGTCCGATGATACCGTAGCGGCCGAGGTCGCACGCGAACTGCGCGAGATCGCCGGTGTGACCGCCCGCCCGCGGTTCACCCGCATCTTTCGCTGGCCGCGCTCGATGGCGCAGTACACCGTCGGGCACCTCGAGCGCGTCGCGGAGATCGAAGCGCGCGTGGCCGCCGTCCCCGGCCTGCACATCGCGGGCAACGCGTACAAGGGGATCGGCATCCCGGACTGCATCCGCATGGGTAAGGCCGCGGCCGAAAGGATCGTTACCGGCGGCGCGCCGCCGGCGTGAATCGGAACTCCGCCGCCCCGCGCGCCTTGGCTTCCGATGCCGTCCAGACCACATCCGAAGCGGGATGCCCCGCGCCCAGATGCACCGCCTCCTCGGCAATCCACGGGACGCGCGGGAAATCCCGCACCCAGATCGGACCGGGCGTGCGGCGGGCAAAGGCGATGAGCTGCTCGGTCGGCGCGGCGCGATCCAGAAATTGCGCGCGCTTCCGGGTCCATAAGTAGCCGATGTTGACGGCCAGGATGGCCGCCGCCGCAACCGCGACCACCCTGCGGTCGCGGAGCGTGGCGAAGCCCAGTCCGGCCAGCATCGCCAGCCCGGCGCTCGCGAGATAGGTCTGGCGGCTCGGGATCTCGGTCGAATAAGTCAGGAACGCATACGGCAGCAGCGCGATCGTGATCCACGCCAGCGCGAGACCCGCGGTCTGCCGCGCCTTCCGGTCGCGCGTGACCCACACCGCCGCCAGCGCCAGCCATCCCCACGGCCACAGCACCCGCGCCACGCCGCGCGGCCACGTGATCCAGAACGGCGCGCGCCACGAGAAGCTGCCGTCGCCGAAGCGGAACGTCGACGGTCCCAGGAATATCGAGCCCGTGACCACCGCCGCGACCGCCACATACGGCAGCCAGCGCCGCCAGTTCCGGTGCGGCGCGGCGAGATAGAACAGCGGCAGCAGAATCACCGCCGATTCCTTCGAAATCAGCGCCAGCGCAAACGGCGCCACACCCCAGGCGCGATCCTTCCGCCACGCCCACAATGCCAGCGCGCCGAAGAGGAACAGCCACAGCTCGTTGATGGCGGAGAACCACATCACCGCTTCCTGGTGCCCCTCGGCCAACGCGAAAAACGCCGCCGCCCAGAACGCCGCGGGCCGGAATGGGGGCCAGGCGAGGCAGATGGCGAACAGCAGCCACGTGTTCGCAATGTGGAGCGCCAGGCTGAGGACGTGGTACGCCCACGGCCGCAGCCCGGCCAAACGCCACATCCAATACATCGTCCATTCGCTGGTGGCGCGCACGCGATAGACTGGATGCGCCGCGAGCACGGGGAGCGCAGAAGGCGCGCCGTAGATCTGGGATTGGGCCAGGTTCGGGTAGTCGTCTTCGATCAACGGTAGGCCCAGCGCCGGGGCGTAGGCCAGGAAGCAAAGAACGGCAAGGAGGAGGCAGTGCAGACCGCGGGCCTGCACTGCCGGCTTTACGCCATTACTTTGAGGAACGCGGCCTTGAATTTCTCCATCTCCTCGGCCGTTCCGACGGTAACGCGCACGTGCGTCGGCCAGCTCGGCCACACGCGGCCGATGTAGATGTGGTACTGCTCCCGCAGCGCCTTCTGCACCTCGCCGCCGGGCCGGTGCACGTCGACCATGAACTTATTGGAAACGGAAGGCACGTACTGGAAGTGGTGCTTGTCCATCCAGGAGAACATGTCGTTGCGGATATCCGCAATGATCTTGCGCCGCTCCGGCACGAGGTTCTTTGCCTTGAGGCTCGCCGTCGCCGCCGCCATGGCGGTGATGGGCATCGCGCCGCTCGAATACTGCGAGACCTTCGCCAGCAGATCCGGCCGCGCCAACGCCGCGCCCGCGCGGATGCCCGCCATGCCGTAGATCTTGGAGAACGTGCGCAGGATGACGACGTCCTTATCCTGCGCCACGAGGTCCGAACACATCTTCTCGCCGCAAAGGTGGATGTACGCCTCGTCGATCATGACGACCGCTCCCTTCGGCTTGTTTTCGACCAGCCACTCGATGTCTTTGCGCGGCGTGGTCGTGCCGGTGGGGTTGTTCGGGTTGCAGATGTAGATCAGCCCCGTGTCCGGGCTGGCCGCCGCCATCGCCTTCACGTCGTGCGCGTAGGTCTTGGTCACAGGTACCCGGATGACCTTCGCCCCGATCACCCGGGCGGCCACTTCCCCGGCTTCATAGCCGGGGTCAGCGGTCACAAAAGGCCGCTCCGGCCCGGTGAACGCCAGCACCGCCTGGTGCAGCGGCGCGCTCGATCCGGCATAGATCCGCACGTAGCTGGACTTCAGCCCTTCCATTTCCGCCATCAATTCGCGAGTGGTGTCGGTCTGGTTGTACAGGTACCGTCCGCCCTGCGGGATGATATCGCGCATGGCCTGGCGCGCTTCTTCGCACGGGCCGAGCGGATTTTCATTCGCATCGATCTTCACCGCGTCCGCCGGCATCGGACCGCGCACCTGCGAAAGCTGTGCCAGGGCCGGCTCGTTGTAGAACGGCAGCGCGGCGCCGGCGGAAATGACGGCGGCAATCCGGCCGAGATCCCGGCGCGAAAAACCGCGTTTCAGAAAGTCGCGTGTCTGTTCCTGGGTGAAGATCATGGGCACACTCCCCTCCCTGGTGAAAAGATCGCAAATAGGGTACCAGTTTCGGACGCCGGTGTAAATCGTAAAAAGCGCGGGGTTTCCGGTTCAGAACCGGTAGTACAGCCCGAACTGCATAATTCGAGGCGAATAGAACATCGAGCTGATCACCCCAAAAGTGGTTGAATTGATGTTCTGGTCCCCCACCCAGAAGGTTGCGTGGTTCACCGCGTTGAACGCGTCGGCGCGCAATTCGACGTTCTGGTGCTCCGTGATCTTCACGGTCTTGATCAGGCTCATGTCGATATTGAACGTCCACGGGCCGGAGAATTCGCGGCGCTGCAGCACTCCCAGGCTGCCGGCCACGGGATTGAAGAATACCTGGCCGTTGAAGAAGGGCTCGGTGTCGGCGTTGACGCCGGTGCCATCGGAGGGATTAATGGCGGACTTCGCAACCATCATGGGCCCGTTGCCCGTCATCTGGAAGTTGACCACCTGCGAGAGCTGCGATCCGCCGAGCAGCGTGGTCGCGGTGTTGTAGTACGACCGCGCCTCGCGGTTCAGCGTGCCGCGGCTGGAGAGGATGGAGAACGGCGCGCCGGACTGCCACACCATGTTGCTGGCGAACTTCCAGCCGCCGATCACCCGGTTCAGTGGCCGGTAGCCCAGGCGATGGCCTTCGCCGAACGGCAGCTCGTATTCGCCGAACGCCTTGATCATGTGGTTGAGGTCGAAATTGGCGCGCGAACGTTCCAGCCCCGGATTGTTCAAATCGAGGAAGGCCTGAAAGCGCGTCTGCAGATCGCCGTCTCCATCGCTCAGCACCTTGCCGAACGTGTAGTTCGCCTCGACCTTCAAGCCGCTCTTCATCCGATGGCGCACCACGACCTGCAGCGAGTTATAGCTGGAGCTCGAGTAGTTCGTCAGCATGTCCGTGGCGAGCGCGTTCGGGTTGGGAAAAAAGCTGACCCGGCCGTTGAGGCCGTTCTCCGTCAGCACGGTCGCCAGCTCGCCCGGCTCGCCGCTCTCGATCAGGTTGACGACTGTCGAGTTATTCAGGATGTTGCGGGCCATCAGCGGGAAGACCGTAAGCGGCTGGCTGCCGGGAATATTGGCGTTGTAGTTGGGATTGAACGTGCCGAGGGCATGAAAAGCCAGCAGGCCGTTGTTTTCGGCGCGCTGGAAGTCGGCCAGAAAGCCGTTCTGGACGATCTGCACCTGGTTGAAATCGAAGGCGCGGTACGCCCCGACTACGTGGTTGCCCACGTAACGGACCTCGAAAAATGTGCCCTTGAAATCGTGCTGGATGCCGATCGAATATTGCTGCACGTGCGGCCGGTTGAGGTTGGGATCGACCATCGTCAGCACCGTCGTGGGATTGACCGCATAGTTCTGCGAGAGTGTCAGGGGCACCTGATAGGTGGGGAGCTGAATCGCCGGGGGATTCGAGGCCCGTCCGGAAAGACCGAAGTCCTGCGCGAAGCCCTGCAGGCCACCATTGGCCTCCAGCATGTTCTCCGGCGCGACGATCTCCTGATCGTTGACGTAGCTGATGGCGTAGCCGCCCCGCAGCGCGGTCTTGCCATCGCCGAAGATATCCCAGGCGAAGCCGAAATTGGGCGCGAAGTCCTTCCACCGGCGGTTGTAATAGGGCCGGCCGACGGCGGAGCCCGCGAAATTCAGCGTGGCGTTCGACATCAGCGTCTGGACCGCGGAGCCGGTGAGAACCGGCGCCAGTTCCAGGGCGTCGCGTTCATCGAGCACGCCGGGAAGATCCCATTTGAGCCCGAGCGTCAGGGTGAGATTGCGTGCGGCCTTGAATTTGTCCTGCGCGTACAGATCGTAATCGTTCAGCCGGAAATGCCGGACAAACGCCGCGCCGTTGACGAAGCCCGAAGTACGGCTGGTGACGTTCAGGGTCTGGGCGTAGTTATCGACGTAACCGCCCAGCGTGGCGAGCAGCGTGTTGGCATTCGCCAGGTCGGTGTTGGTGATGCCGGGCAGGTCGCGGCGGGAGAGCCCCGGCTGGCCGGTGCCCATGGCGAGGCCGTAAGCGGCAATGACGCCCGAGTCGTCGTAGGAGCGCACGCGGACATTCTGGCCGTGAAAGCCGAACTGCAGGTAGTGGCGGCCGCGCTGGTACGCGGCGTCGTCGGAGAGCGAGAACGTATCGGTATTCCGCCCCTGCGGCAGGAACTCGTTGACCGGGTCGGAAAAGGCCATGCCGGTCAGATAATACGAGCCGAACTGCTGGGAGGTCAGGAAGTAGCCGTAGGTGAGATTGAAGCCGGCCCGCACCTCGTTGGTAAGCCGCGCGGTTGGGGTCAAGCGCCAGGAGAGCGCCACGAAGTTCGCATGCGTCGGATTATACGCTTTGGGGACTACCGAATAGTCGTTTTCCAGGTCGGGGCGGTCCGAGTTATCGCGGTTCCAGAGATAGGAGCCGCTGACGGCGTTCCTCGTGGAGATGTTGTAGTCGATCTTACCCGTGACGTTGTCGCGCGTCTCGTTATCGCGCTGGTTGAAGCGGTATCCGCCGGTGTTGAGGCCGTCCCCCACAATATTGGTGTTGATGTACTGCGGCCCCGGCACCTGGTTCAGCAGGGTCTGCATGGCGGGATCGATGCCGGTATTTCGCAGTTGCAGGAGGTTCACGGTGTGGAGCGTACCCGAGCTGTCCTTATAGGTGAAGATACCCTGCCGCGCCGGCCCGGTCAGGATCGTATCCGTGGCGGGCACCTGCTGGTGCGCCCGCACGGCTTCATAGTTCGAGTAGAAGAACAGCTTGTCCTTGCGGATCGGTCCGCCGATGGACGCACCGAGCTGGTTCTGGTTGAGAAACGGCCGCGCGATCCCGGACTGATTGTTAAACCAGTCGTTGGCCGAGAAATAATTGTTGCGGTTATACCAGAAGGCCTCACCGTGAAACTCGTTGGTGCCCGAGGGGGTGGAGAACGCGGTTTCCGTCGCGCCGCCGAAGGAGGCTGCGTTGCCGTTTGACGATACCAGCGTCATCTGCCGCACCTGCCCGAGCAGCAGCTTGTTCGGGACGTAATCGAGGGCGTTGTCGCGGATATAGTTGTCCTGGATGTTGATGCCGTCCAGCGTGACATCCGAGTAGGACGTGCGCAGGCCATTGATCACGGTGGCGGAATTGCCGTTCGAGACCACGCCCGGCTGAGTTTGGAGAACGCCGAGCGGGTCGCGGTCCAGGATGGGCAGGCTGCGGATATCTTCCATGCTGATGGTGCCCGAGATTTCCGCGCTCGAAGTTTCGACGCCCGCGGTTTCCGCCACCACGTCGACCGTTTGGGTGACGCTGGCGAGCTGCAGTTTGATCGCCGGGATGCTCGTTTCCTTGGCCGCATCGACGGTGACGCTCCGGACCACGGCTTTGACGAAGCCCTTCGCCTCCACCGCGACGTCGTAATCGGCCGGGCGGACGCCGATGAAGTGAAAGAGGCCGTCGCTGGACGTCCGGACCGTCATCAGCGCGCGCTGCCCGCCCGCGAGGATCAGATCGACCTGCGCGCCCGGTACTGCGGCGCCCGAAGCATCCACCACCGCGCCTGTAACCCGTCCAGAAAACTGCGCCCGGACCGGCAAAGCGCCGAGGCAGAGAAACACTGCGACCCACGAAGCGAAACGCATATGGCTATTTAACCCCAATTCCCGGCGACTGTCGCGCAGCGAAGCCGCGACGGGCGCACTCACCGCTCCCTGACGTTTGCGGACTTGTTTCGTCACGTAAAATGAGAGCAACTATGCTCCGCCCAGCGCTTGCCGTGGTCCTGGCCGCCTGCTTTGCCGCGGCCGGCGCACCGCAATTTAAGCTGCGCGACACGACCGGCGCCGTCCACACCGATGCCGAGTGGAAGTCCGCGCGGGCCGTGCTCCTATTTTTTGTCACCACCGATTGCCCGGTCGGCAACAGCTACGTTCCGGAGATGAACCGGATTCACGAGGCCTACGCCTCGCGCGGCGTTCTCACCTGGGCCGTTCAGGCGGAAACGTCGATCCCGGAATCGGCGGTTGCGGCATACGCCAAGGATTACCGCTACGGCTTCCCGCTGCTCCTCGATCCGGCGCAGCAACTCGTCCGGCTGGCGGGCGCGACGATCACGCCTCAGGCCGCCGTTCTCGCGCCGGATGGCCGGGTGCTGTACCTGGGCCGCATCGATAACCGCGTCGCCGATTTCGGAAAGCAGCGGCCGCAGGCCACCCAGGCCGATCTGCGCGAGGCGCTCGATGCCATGCTCGCCGGCAAACCCGTGGCGCACCCTTATACCAAGTCCATCGGGTGCGCGATCAATCGCGTAAAGTAGGAAGTATGAAGCTGTCTGTTGCGGTGGCCGCGGTCCTGGCGGCGTCCTGTCTGTTCGCCGCGGGCGACGATGAAGAAGTCAAGAACCTGCCCGCAGGCGAAGGCAAGGACGCGGTGGTGAAAGTCTGCCTGAACTGCCACGGAGCCGGCAATTTCCGCCAGTTGCGCCTGAACAAAGACGCCTGGTCGGACAAGGTGGCGGACATGGTCGAAAAGGGCGCGCAGGCGAGCGACGCTGAGACCGCGGCGGTGATCGATTATCTGGTGCAGAACTTCGGGCCGGATTCCAAGATCTATGTCAACACCGCGCCTTTTCAGGAGATCAAGGCGGTGTTCAAGCTGACCGCCGCGGAGACGCAGGCCGTGGTCGATTACCGCCAGCAGAACGGCGCGTTCCACACCGTGGCGGACCTGCGGAAAGTCCCCGGGGTCCCGACCGAGAAGATCGACGCGCAAAAGGACCGCATCGCTTTTTAACGCCTACACCACCCGGTCCAAGGCCAGGAATTCCTGGATGTGCGGGTGGTTCGATTGGGCGAGTTCGGACACGGGTCCGAAGTAGATCACGTGTCCCTCGTATAGGAACACGACGCGATCCGCCACCTTGTACATCAGGTCGAGATCGTGCGTCACCACCACCGAAGTCAGCTTCAACTGCCGCTTCAGACGCAGCATGAGGTCGCCCAGATGGTCCGACATGATCGGGTCCACCATGGTGGTCGGCTCGTCGTAGAGGATGCACTGCGGCTGGGCCGCGAGCGCGCGCGCGATCGCGACGGCGCGCTTGTAGCCGGTCGAAAGGTCGGAGGGATAGGCGTCGCGGAAATCCGCGATATCGACCATCTTGATCAGGCCGTCGACGACTTCCTCCTTGTTGCGCTCGTTGTAGTCCTCGCGCAGCTCGAGCGAGAAAAGGACGTTCTCCGCCACCGTCATGGAATCGAACAGCGCGCCGGACTGGAACACCATCGTGACCTTGCGGCGGATGCGGCGCAGCTCGGCTTCCGGTAAATCCGTGATGTCCTCATGGGCTACGATAGCGCGGCCGCGATCCGGTTTCAGAAATCCCATGATGTGCGAGAGAGTGACGGACTTCCCCACGCCGCTGCGGCCGATGATCGCCACGGTTTCCCCCGGATCGACGTAAAAGTTCACGTCGACCAAAACGGGGTGGTCGAACGTCTTATACACGTGCCGGAACTCGATGTAATGCGGGAAGGGATCATGGTGCGGCATAGGGGGACCAGTCCTCGGGGGTATTGACGTTTTGCAGCGGCGTCATTTCCGTGACATCGTAGGGCGCGGCGCGGAGACCGGCCAGGGCCGCGGTGATCTTGCGAGCACCGGAGGCGAACGCCACTTCGAGCGGCGGGAGCGCGCTGAGACGGTAGACGGCGCACAGGGGCTCGGGCCGCCCCGACGGGCCGCGGGGCAGCAGAACGTCCGCGCCGGCGGCTTCCGCGGCGTCGAGCAGCTTCCGGAGGAACGGCGCATCGAGCGCCGGCATATCGCAGGCGACGATCAGGTTCCATTCGGCGCGGCTGTGGGCGAGCGCGGTCAGGATGCCGCCCAGCGGGCCCTCGCCGGGGAAGCGGTCCGGTATGGCTGGATAGCCGGTCCGCTCGCCGAGCGCGGGATTACCCACCAGGACCGCCGTTCCCGCCGCCTGCGCGACAGCGCTGGCGATGCTGGCGGCCAGAACGCCGCCGCGGAAGGGCAGGAGCGCCTTGTCGCGGCCCATGCGGGCACTGCGGCCTCCGGCCAGCACGTACCCCGTCCGGCTCACAGAGAAATGATACCATTGGAGATCGGTTATCCCATGAAGCGCCGGCTCACCAACGCCGGGAACATTTCGATGCGGATTTGTTTTATACTGTGCCTAGCCGGGTTGCTCCAGGCGGCCGACCCGCCGCGGCAGACCCGGCGCGTTACGTCCGTGGTTCGCGCCGATCCGCGGACGGGCAGGCTGGTGAGAAGCGTGATCGTGAGCCCCAAAACCGTCGAGCAAAGGGCAGTTGGGGAGAGTCCGGTAGCCGCCACGGTGATTTCGCCCCGTGTGATTGAGCCTGCCGCCGCGATGGCGCCCGCCCACCCGGAGGCCACGGGGATCGATGCGGCGGTCGAACAGATTGCCGCCCGCCATGCGCTTCCGCCGGAGTTGCTGCACTCGGTGATCAAAGTCGAGAGTAATTACAATCCGTACGCCGTTTCGCCCAAGGGCGCGCAGGGGCTGATGCAATTGATTCCGGACACCGCCCGCCGCTTCGGCGTCTCCAACGCGTTCAATCCACTGGAGAACATCGAAGGCGGCGCGCGTTACCTGCGCTATCTGCTGAACCTGTACGGCGAAACGAACTGGCCGCTGGTGCTGGCGGCCTATAATGCCGGGGAGGCTGCCGTGGCGAAGTACGGCGGCGTGCCGCCCTACCCCGAAACCCGCAACTACCTGATTCTGGTGAAACGGCAACTGGAAAAAGCCGTTGGCGCGAGGCAGGCCGCTCCGCCTCCGCCGCCCCCGCCGCAGGCCGCTCCGGCAGCGCCGGGCGAACCGGCTCACATTCAGGAGATCGTCGAAACCGATGGCAAGGTGCGGTACGTCTCGCGATAAGAAGCCCCCGGTATGAAGCTGTTGGTTGCGGTGGCAATTTCGGCGTCGATCGTGGGGGCCCAGACCTCGCACACGCCGGTCCATTCGGTGACCGCTGTCCGCCACTGGTCGTTGCCGGACATTACCCGCATCGCCGTCGAGGTTTCCGGGGAGTTTGAGTTCCGCACCGAGCGCCTGCATAACCCCGAGCGCGTCTATTTCGACATCCTGAATGCCCGGCCGCGCCTCAACCCGCGGCTCGACAGCCGCAAGGTCTACCGCGAGAGCTTCGACGACCGGCTGGTGACCGGCCTGCGCGTTGCCGAAACGACGCCCGGCGTGACGCGGGTCGTGCTCGATCTCACCGGGCCGGTGGACGTGAGCACCTCGCAGCTCGCCAACCCGGACCGCCTGATCGTGGAGCTCCGCCCCGGCGCGCCGCCGGCCATTCCGACGGCTTCCGTAGCGCCCCCTCTGACGCCGGCTCCCGTGACCGCGCCGCCGATAGCGCCGGCCGTTGCCACCACGCCGGTTCCCGCGCCGCCCGTAGACAACGCCGCAAAAACCGAAGCCGCGATCCGGCCCGATACGGCGCCCAAGTCCCGTGTGGCGGATTCAGCTCCGAAGGCCGATAGCGCAACCAAACCGGAGAGCACCGAGCCTGCGCCGAAACCGGACGCGATTTCCCGGCCGGTCAAGACCGAGGCCGTCGCGGTCAAATCCGACCTTCCGCCGAAACCGGTCAAAACCGAAGTGGCAGCCGTCAAACCAGACAATCCGGCGAAGGCGGACACCCCCAAGGCAGATTCCAAACCGGAGCCGCTGCTGGCGGAGACCAGCAAGGCCGCGCGCCACACCAGCACCGGCAATACCTCGCTGGTCCGGGCGCTCGGGCTCAAGGTCGGCCGCGTGGTCATCGACGCCGGGCATGGCGGCCACGATCAGGGCACGTCCGGACCCCACGGTCTGCTGGAAAAGGATGTGGTCCTGGATATTGCGCTTCGCGTCGGCAAGCTGATCGAGGACCGCCTCGGGGCCGAGGTGATCTACACCCGGTCCGACGATACGTTCGTGCCGCTCGAAGGGCGCACGGCGCTGGCGAACGAAAAGAAAGCCGATCTGTTTCTCTCGATCCACGCCAATTCCTCTTCCGTGCCGCGGATCGCGGGCGTGGAGACGTACTACCTCAATCTGCCGGATTCGCGCGATAAGGATGCGACCGATATCGCCGCCCGCGAAAACGCCAGCTCTCAGAAATCCGTTTTCGAGCTGCAGGATCTCGTCAAGAAAATCACGCTGAACGACAAGGTGGAAGAATCGCGCGAGTTCGCCAGCCGGGTGCAGTCCGCGCTTTACGCGTTTTCCGCGCGG
>Ga0070739_10007785_pt1 | contig 11215 bp, 6 predicted proteins | sample Coa_R1_7_FD_66445 | JGI IMG/M metagenome (GOLD analysis project Ga0070739, IMG submission 66445) | Surface soil microbial communities from Centralia Pennsylvania, which are recovering from an underground coalmine fire - Coalmine... | ecosystem: Environmental > Terrestrial > Soil > Unclassified ... | reverse complement strand
AGCGAGTTGCCGGTGCCCGTGAAGTCCATGTAGTGGCGCGGGTCATCGGGCAGCAGGCGGTAGTAGGAGGCGTTGTCGGCGCCCCGGAAGGCGAGCAGCGGGCCCAGATGGTTGCCCTCGGCGGTGTGGTTGTAGACGACGTCGAGGATGACCTCGATGCCCGCGCGGTGAAGCGCCTTCACCATGCCCTTGAACTCGCGCACCTGCTCACCGCGCCGCCCCGTCGCGGCGTACTCCGAGTGAGGCGCGAAGAAGCCGATCGTGCTGTAGCCCCAGTAGTTGCGCAGGCCCTGCGAAGACAGGAAGGCCTCGTCGGAGATGTGATGCACGGGCAGCAGCTCGACCGCGGTGACCCCGAGGTCCTTGAGGTAGGCGATTGCCGCCTCGGAGGCCAGCCCGGCGTAGGTCCCGCGCAGATCCTCGCGCACGTCCGGATGGCGCATGGTGAACCCCTTCACGTGCGTCTCGTAGATGACCGTGTCGGCGAACGGGATCCGCGGCGGCCGGTCACCCTCCCAGATGAAGGCGTCGTCGATGACGACCGACTTCGGCATCGCGGCCGCGTCGTCTTCACCGTCGGGCTCGAGGTCGTCATCGTCGGTCCCGGCGGCCACGTAGGGCAGCACGCTGCCGCCGTGGTTCCAGTTCACCACGCCGTCGATCGCCTTGGCGTAGGGGTCGATGAGGAGCTTGGCCGGGTTGAAGCGGTGGCCGTCGAGCGGCGCGTAGCGTCCGTGCACGCGCAGTCCGTAGCGCTGACCGGGCCCCACGCCGGGCAGGTAGCAGTGCCAGTTCATCGCCCGGCGCGCCCTTATCTCGACGCGGGTCTCGCGATCCTCCGCGTCGAACAGGCAGAGGTCCACCCGCGTGGCGTGCTCGGAGAAGACCGAGAAGTTGGTGCCGCCGCCGTCCCAGGTGGCGCCCATCGGGAACGGCCGACCGGGCCAGGACTCGATCACGGGCGTGTCGTGCGGGGCGGGCGAATGGCGCCGTGCAGCCTACAACGCGACCTCAGCAGTCCGGGACCAGCCACACCGCGGCCAGCGGCGGCAGCGTGACCTCGGCCGACACCGGCTGGCCGTTCCACGGGATCGGCTCGGGGTCGACGCCGCCCAGGTTGCCCACGTCGCTGCCCCCGTAGAAGGTCGAATCGGTGTTCAGCGCCTCCTTCCAGCGGCAGGCGCGCGGCAGGCCGAGCCGGTAGCCCGCACGCGGAATCGGTGAGAGGTTGGCCACGAAGACCAGCACGCGCTCGGCGTCCTTGGACTGGCGGGCGAAGGCGAGCACGTTGCTGTCGGCGTCGTTGGGCTCGAGCCACCAGAAGCCGCTGGGGTCAGAGTCGACCTCCCACAGGGCCGGCTCGTCCCGGTAGAGCCGGTTCAGGTCGCGCACGAGGGCCTGGATCCCGGCGTGCTCGGGGCGCTCGAGCAGGTGCCAGTCAAGCGACCGGGAATGGCTCCACTCGGACTCCTGCGCCAGCTCCCCGCCCATGAACAGCAGCTTCTTCCCCGGGTGCGCCCACATGTAGGCGTACAGCGCCCGCAGGTTGGCCAGCTTCTGCCACTTGTCGCCCGGCATCTTGTGGATCAGCGAGCCCTTGCCGTGCACGACCTCGTCGTGGGAGAGGGGCAGGATGAAGTTCTCGCTGAACGCGTACATGAGCGAGAACGTCAGCTCGTGGTGGTGGTAGCGGCGGTAGATGGGGTCCTGGCTGAAGTACGCCAGCGTGTCGTGCATCCAGCCCATGTTCCACTTGAAGCCGAAGCCCAGGCCGCCGACGTAGGTCGGGCGCGAGACCCCCGGCCAGGCCGTCGACTCCTCGGCCGCGGAGACGATCCCCGGCTCGTCGGCGTAGATGACCTCGTTCAGCTCCTTCAGGAAGGAGACCGCGTCGAGGTCCTCGCGCCCGCCGAACTCGTTGGGAATCCACTCACCCTCGCGCCGCGAATAGTCGAGGTAAAGCATCGACGCCACGGCGTCCACGCGGATCCCGTCGACGTGATACTCACGCAGCCAGAAGAGCGCATTGGCGATCAGGAAGTTGCGCACCTCGTGGCGGCCGAAGTTGAACACCAGCGTGCCCCAATCGGGGTGGGCGCCGCGGCGCGGATCGGCGTGCTCGTACAGCGCCGTGCCGTCGAAGCGCGCGAGTGCGAACTCGTCGCGCGGGAAGTGGGCCGGTACCCAATCGAGGATCAGCCCGACGCCGTTGGCGTGCAGGCGGTCGACGAACGTGCGGAAGTCGTCCGGGGAGCCGTGACGCGGCGTGGGCGCGTAGTAGCCGGTCACCTGGTACCCCCATGACCCGCTGAACGGATGCGCCATCACGGGCAGGAGCTCGACGTGGGTGAAGCCCATGTCCCTCACGTAGTCCGAGAGCTCGTCGGCCAGCTCCAGGTAGCTCAGCGAGCGGTTGTCCTCGAGCGAGTTCAGCCGCCAGGAGCCGAGATGCACCTCGTAGATCGACATCGGCTCGGCCAGGGGCTGCCGCGTGGCGCGCTCCTTCAGCCAGCCGGCGTCGGCGTCGCTCCAGCGGTGGCGGGAAGCGCTCACCACCGAGGCGGTGAGCGGCGGCAGCTCGGTTTCGAACGCGTAGGGGTCGGCCTTCAGCCGCAGCTCGCCGTCGGCGCCGAGGATCTCGTACTTGTAGCGGCTGCCCACCGGGATCTCGGGCAGGAACAGCTCCCAGACGCCGCTCGAGCCGAGCGTGCGCATCGCGTGCAGGCGCCCGTCCCAGAAGTTGAAGTCGCCCACCACGCTGACCGCGCGCGCGGCCGGGGCCCACACCGCGAAGGCCACGCCCTGCACGCCCTCGTGCTCGCGGACGTGCGCGCCCAGCCGCTCATACAGCTCGTGATGGCGACCCTCGCCGATCAGGTGTACGTCGAGCTCGCCGATCGTGGGCAGGAAGCGGTACGGATCCTCGAGGGTGAACGTGCCCGCGCTGCCGTAGTCGACCTCGAGCTGATAACGGAGGGGGAGCTCGGCGCCCTCGGCCACGCCCTCGAACACGCCGCCCGGATGGATCTGCTCGAGCTCGACCGCGCCGCCGCCGTCGAGCAGCGCGCGGATCTCGCAGGCAGCCGGGCGAAAGGCGCGGATCGTGACCCCGCCGGGGCCGGGATGGGCGCCCAGGATCGAATGGGGGCTGGGGTGCTCGCGCCTGACGAGCAGGTCGAGATCGTGGGTGGCGACGCTCATAGTGGCTCTCCTACCCCTTTACCCGCTTTCCAGCAGCCGCCGGATCCCGGCCACCGGGATCGGGACCCAGTCGGGACGGTTGTCGAGCTCGTAGCCCAGCTCGTAGATGGCCTTCTCGAGCTCGAAGATCGACAGCAGGTTCACGATCGCCGCCTCGCCGGGCGGCAGCAGTGCCGGGTCGACCTCGGCGAAGTACTGATCGAGGAACGCGTCGCGCGCCCGCAGCTCGAAGTCATCGGGTGGCTCGCCGCCCTCGAGCAGGTGCACGGCCGAGGTGGCGTAGGCGAACGAGCGCAACATGCCGGCCACGTCGCGCAGCGGCGAGCGCTTCTGGCGGCGCTCGGGCAGCGGCCGGGCGGGCTCCCCCTCGAAGTCGATGACCACCCAGCCCTCGGGGGTGTAGAGCGTCTGGCCCAGGTGGTAGTCGCCGTGCGTGCGGATCACGCGCCCGCCGACGCCGATCTGCGAGCGGGCGGCCAGCCGCTCGCGGACGTCCTGGCCGCGGCCGAAGATCGGCTCCAGCCGCTCGTCGTCGGGCAGGCGAACGAAGATGCGCTCGATGTCCTCGTCCACCGTCGCGGTGAGCAGGGCCAGCGCCTCCTGGCTGGGTTCCTCGGGACAGAAGGCGGGATCGCCCGCGTCGGAGGCCAGCGCGCTGTGCATCTGGGCCGTGACCGCCCCCAGGCTGGCCAGCCGCTCGAGGAAGCGCTCCGGGTCGTTGCCGATCTCGCGCACGGCGAGCGTCCAGCCGTCCTCGGCGTGGGGCAGGTAGCGCTGGGCCACGCCGAGCGTCGCCGCCAGCGCCTCGCCGTCGTACTCGTACCAGCCGTAGAGCGAGGCGATGTTCGGGAAGGCGTGCGCGGTCAGGAAGCGCAGCATCTCGAGCTCGGGGTTGATTCCCGGCTCGAGCTTGCGGAAGACCTTCAGCACGAGGCGATCGCCGATGACCAGCGAGGAGTTCGACTGCTCGACGCCCATCAGGCGCACGGCCGCATCGCGCCCGACCGCGGGCATGCCCTCGACGCGATGGAAGGAGAAGTTGCCCCCGCCGGCGCCGATCTCGCTGCCCGCCTGCATCCGCGCGACGAGCTCGACGAGCTCCCCTGGCTCGGCCAGCCCGTCGTAGACGGCCCAGTCCTGGGTGGCGGCGATGCGGTGGGTCGCGTCGCGGTCGTCCTCGCCCGGCCGCAGGGTGAGCGGGAGCTGGTAGAGCTCGTGCGTGCCGGTGGCAAAGCGCGTCTGCACGAGCGCCAAAAACAGCTGCTCGCCCAGCGAGATGCCCTCGACGATCTCGATGCCGGTGACCGCGCGCGACTTCGACGCGTACCAGCGCTGGCGCGCCACCCAGTCGCGCAGGCTCGCGTCGTCGAGGCACTCGCGGATCTCGTCGGCCGCGATCTGCACGTGAGGCTCAGGCATCGGCGCCTCCGAGGTCGGGCACGGCACGAGCGTCGCGATCACTCATCGCCTGCGGACTCCTCCTCGTCGACCAGCTGGAACCAATAGAAGCCGCGCGGCGCGAGCGTGAGCAGGTAGGGCAGCTCGCCGATGCGCGGGAAGCGCGAGTGGCCGAACAGCTCGAGCGGGTAGCGGCCCTCGAACGCGCTCAGGTCGAGCTCGACCGCCTGGGCGGAGCGCGCCATGTTGTGCACGCACAGGACCAGGTCATCCTCGAAGCGGCGGATGTGGGCGAAGATGCGCTTGTTGGACGGCTGGATCGGCTCGTAGGTGCCGAAGCCGAACACCGGGTGCTCCTTGCGCAGCGCGATGAACCGGTGGATCCAGCGCAGCAGCGAGGTCGAGGTGCGCAGCTGGGCCTCGACGTTCACGGCCTGGTAGCCGTACACCGGGTCCATCAGCGGCGGGGCGTACAGCTGCGCGAAGTCGGCGCGCGAGAAGCCGCCGTTGCGGTCGCCCGTCCACTGCATCGGCGTGCGCACGCCGTCGCGATCGCCCAGGAACACGTTGTCGCCCATGGCGATCTCGTCGCCGTAGTAGAGCACGGGCGAGCCCGGCAGCGAGAACAGGATCGCGGTCATCAGCTCGATCTCGTCGCGGCCGTTGTCGAGCAGCGGCGCCAGGCGCCGGCGGATCCCCAGGTTCAGCTTCATCCGCGGATCCTTGGCGTATTCGTTGTACATGTAGTCGCGCTCGTCGTCGGTGACCATCTCGAGCGTAAGCTCGTCGTGGTTGCGCAGGAACAGGCCCCACTGGCAGTTCTCGGGGATCGCTGGTGTGCGCTCGAGGATCTCGTAGATGGGCACCGCCTCCTCACGCCGCACGGCCATGAACATGCGCGGCATCACCGGAAAGTGGAATGCCATGTGGCACTCGTCGCCCTCGCCAAAGTACTCGACCACGTCCTCCGGCCACTGGTTGGCCTCGGCCAGCAGCACGCGGTCCGGGTAGCGCTCGTCCACCTCGCGGCGGACCCGCTTGAGGAACTCGTGCGTCTCGCGCAGGTTCTCGCAGTTCGTGCCCTCGCGCTCGAAGAGGTAGGGCACGGCGTCGAGGCGGAAGCCGTCCAGCCCGAGGTCGAGCCAGAAGCGCAGGACGCCCAGCATCGCTTCGCGCACCTCGGGGTTGTCGTAGTTGAGGTCGGGCTGGTGCGAGAAGAAGCGGTGCCAGTAGTAGGCCTTGGCGGTGTCGTCCCAGGTCCAGTTGGAGGACTCGGTGTCGATGAAGATGATCCGGGCGTCCTCGTAGCGGTGCACCGTGTCCGACCACACGTACCAGTCGCGCTCGGGCGAGCCGGGCGGCGCGGTGCGAGCGCGCTGGAACCACGGGTGGTCGCTCGAGGTGTGGTTCATGACCAGGTCGGCGATCACGCGGATGCGCCGTGCGTGCGCGGCGTCGATCAGCTCGTGCACGTCGTCGACGTTGCCGTAGTCCGGGTGCACGGTGGTGAAGTCGGAGATGTCGTAGCCGCCGTCGCGCAGCGGCGAGTTGTAGAACGGCAACAACCAGATGCAGTCGATCCCGAGCCACTGCAGGTAGTCGAGCTTCTCGGTCAGCCCGCGGAAGTCGCCCGAGCCGTCGCCGTTGCCGTCGAAGAACCCGCGGATGTGGATCTCGTAGAAGACCGCGCGCTTGAACCACAGCGGCTCGGCCTCGAACCACTGGCGCGTCTGCGCCTGCGTCTGCGAGGCGGCCTCGGGTGCCTGCATGGCCGACAGGCGCGCGGCGGTGCGCTCACCGGCGATCAGATGGGTGAGGGTGGGCGGTCCCGAATAGCTCAATGCGCTTCGATGCGGTTGACGTGGGCCTGGCGGACGCCGGGCTCCAGGCGCACGTAGTTGTGGCCGATCCGCCACTGGTAGTGCTCGCCGCCCAGCAGGTCGTGGACGGTGAAGCTGGGCGGCACGCCGAGGCTGGCCGGCACCACGGCGGCGCCCTCCTGGGCCTGGTACGGATCGATGTTCACCACTGTGATGATCGTGTTGCCGGCAGTCTGCTTGGCGTAGGCGATGAGCGCATCGTTGGCCGTGTCGAGGAAGGTCACGTTGGAGAGCTCCTGGAGCGCCGGATTCTCGCGCCGGATGTGGTTCAGGCGCGCGACGACGGGCAGCAGCGGTCCGTCCAGCGCGCGCTGCTTGGCCTCGTACTTCTCGGAGTCGAGGTACTCCTCGGAGCCCTCGCGCACGGGCACGTTCTCGAAGTGCTCGAAGCCCGAGTAGATGCCGTAGCTCGGGCTGAGCGTGGCCGCGAGCACGAGCCGGGCCTCGAAGGCGTGCGGGCCGCCGTGCTGGAGGTAGGCGTGCAGGATGTCGGGCGTGTTGGCGAAGAAGTTGGGGCGGAAGTACTCCTGCTCGCCGGAGTAGGCGAGCTCGGACACGTACTCGGTGAGCTCCCAGCGGGAGTTCTTCCACGTGAAGTACGTGTAGGACTGGCTGAAGCCGATCTTGGCCAGGTGGCGCATGACCGAGCGGCGCGTGAAGGCCTCGGCCAGGAAGACGACCTCGCGATCGCGGGCGTGCACCTCGCCGATCAGCCACTCCCAGAAGGCGAACGGCTTGGTGTGGGGATTGTCGACGCGGAAGATCTTCACGCCGCAGTCCACCCACTGGATCACGATGTCGCGCAGCGCCTCCCACAGCCCGCGCCAGTCCGGCGAGTCCCAGTTCACGTTGTAGATGTCCTGGTAGCGCTTGGGCGGGTTCTCGGCGTACTTCAGCGTCCCGTCGGGGCGGTGGTGGAACCACTCCGGGTGCTGGGTGAGCCAGGGGTGGTCCGCCGAGCACTGGATGGCGAAGTCCAGCGCGATGTCGAGGTCGAGCTCGCGGGCGGCGGCCGTGAGCTCCTTGACGTCCTCGATCGTCCCCAGCTCCCGGTGCACGGCCTCGTGGCCGCCGGTCTCGTCGCCGATCGCCCACGGGGAGCCGGGGTCGGCCGGGCCGGCGGTGAGCGCGTTGTTGGCGCCCTTGCGGTTGGTGTGGCCGATCGGGTGGATGGGCGGCAGGTAGACGACATCGAAGCCGAGCTCGGCCAGCCGCGGAAGCTGGCGCTTGACCCCTTGAAGGCCGCCCCACGAGCGCGGGAAGAGCTCGTACCAGCTCCCGAACCGGGCGCGCGGGCGATCAACCTCGATGGCCAGGGGCGCCCTCAGCGAGACGGCGTCGCGCCGCTCCTGCGTGCGCTCGACGGCGGCGTGCAGCTCGGGCCCGAGCGCCACGTCGTGCTTGGCCGACTCGGGGGCCTTCGCGTCCTTCAGCGTCCGCACCGCGTGCTCGACCAGCTCCCGGTCCTCGTCGGTGCCGCCGCGCGTGGCCGCCTGCTCGAGCAGCGCAGCGCCCTCCGACAGCTCGCCCGCCAGGTCGTGCTGGCCCGCGGTCACCTTGCGCTCGAGCTCGTCGCGCCAGGTCCCGAACACGTCCGTCCACGCCTCGATCGTGTACTCCCAGCGGCCGACGCGATCCACGCTGAAGCGCCCCGACCAGCGCACGCCTCCGAGATGCTCGTCGACGCGATGCATCTCGGCCTCGCGGAAGTCGTCCTCGCCGGGACCGCGGTAGCGGATGACCGCGCGGATGAGGTCGTGACCGTCGCGGAAGATGTCCGCGCCCACCGTGATCGTGTCCCCGGTGCAGCGCTTGGCCGGGTACTCGCCGGCATCCACGGCCGGGGCCGGGTACTGGATCTGGATGCGGCCGGGGGGGCGCTCCGGGCGGGGGGAGGCGGGATTGCGGCCGGCCCGGGGCTTGGCGCGGGTCGCAGGAGTCGCCATAGCTCGAAACTATCCCTTGGTCTGCGACTAGTAAACAGCTTTCGGGTACCCCACGCCAGGCATGATCGACGCTCACCGCTCCGCGGGCGTGCAGCTGCACGTGACCTCGCTGCCCGCCGGAAAGCTCGGGCGCGGCGCCTACGCGTTCGTGGACTGGCTGGCCGCGGCCGGCCAGTCGTGGTGGCAGGTGCTGCCCCTTGGCCCGCCCGACCGCCACGGCTCGCCGTACAAGGCGCGTTCGGCGTTCGCGGCCTGGCCCGGGCTGCTGGGCTCGCCGCGGGCGCGGGTGCGCGCCGCCGAGCGCCTCGACTTCCACGACCGCAACGGCTACTGGCTGGAGGACTGGCTGCGCTTCGCCGGGCGCGGCGCGCTCGAGGACCAGGTTCGCTTCGACCGCGAGTGGGCCGGGCTGCGGGCGTATGCGCTCGAGCGCGGCGTGCGCCTGCTGGGCGACGTGGCCATCTACGTCGCCCCGGGCAGCGCGGATCACCGGGCCCATCCCGAGCTGTTCCAGACCGGCGTGGTCGCCGGCGCGCCCCCCGATGCCTACTCCCGCTCCGGGCAGCTGTGGGGCAACCCGCTCTACGACTGGCCGGCCCTGCGCCGCCGGGGCTACCGATGGTGGGTGCAGCGGCTGCGACGCACGATGGACCTCTTCGATCTCGTGCGCATCGACCATTTCCGCGGCCTCGTGGCCTACTGGGCCGTGCCCCAGGGCGCGCGCACGGCGGCCGGCGGGCGGTGGAAGCGGGGACCGGGGATGGCGCTGTTCCGGGCCCTGTCGGCGTCGCTCGGACGCCTGCCGCTGGTGGCCGAGGATCTCGGCGTGATCACGCCGGCGGTCGAGCGGCTGCGCGACCAGCTCGGGCTGCCGGGGATGATCGTGATCCAGTTCGGCTTCGACCCTCGCGACCCGACCAGCCCGCACCGGCTCGAGAACCACCTGGCGAACCGGATCGTCTACACCGGTACCCACGACAACGACACCGCCCGCGGGTGGTACGAGAGCCTGTCCGATGGGGAGCGGGCCGAGGTCGACCGGGCGCTCGAGGCCGCTTCCGTCCGCGACCCCGAGCCGTGGTGGCGGCTGATCCGCTACGCCTACGCCTCGCCGGCGCGCGTGGCCATGATCCAGGCCCAGGACGTGCTCGGGCTGGGCAGCGAGGCGCGGATGAACTTGCCCGGCCAGGCGAGGGCGTCCTGGCGCTGGCGGATGGCCTCGGGCGCGCTGACGCCCGGCCTGGCGTCCCGGCTGCGCGACGCGGCCGGTGAGGCCGGAAGGCTGGTCACCTGACGCTCTCTGGCAGTCTGCCTACCAGGGCGGTAGGCGATCTGCCAAAGATCGCGCCAGCAGCCAGGCCGAGCGGGCACTGACCTTGGCGTGCCGGTACAGGTAGGTGAGATCGCCGCGCAGCCGCCGCCACCGCGTCGTCTCGTAGGAGATCAGCGACGCCGGCGCGACCGCGACCCGCATCCCGTCGCGCTCGAGCACGGCCAGCGCTCGCTCGGCGATGGCGATCTGACCGAAGGCGGTGGGGTGGACGTGGTCGGTCATCACGTGGTTGCGGGCGCCGAAGTCGCTCAGGTCGGCGACGAGCGCACCGGTCTCGGCGGCGGCGCGCTCGATGACGGCGTTCAGCTCGCCCACCTTGGCCCCGGCGCGCGGGCGCCCGAGGTCGAGCGGGGCTGTGAGCGTGATCGTCCGCCCGCAGCGCTCGCGCAGGTACTCGAGGGCCCGGCGGAAGTCGCGCTCGAAGGCGGCCGCGTCCCAATCCAGGCCGCGCACGTCGTTGACGCCGATGTACAGGCAGCCGACGTCGTAGAGGCCCTCCGGATCGGCGCTCGCGGCCTGAAAGCGCGGGATCTGGTCGGTCAGCACGTCGCCCACGCGGGCGCCGTCGACGGCGTAGCCGCTGTAGGGCATCCCCAGCGCGCGGGCCGTCCACAGGGCCCACGATTGCAGGGCAACGCCCCACTGGAGCTCGCCGCCCCCGTTCGTGATCGAGTCCCCGAAGGCGAGGACGCCGAGCCGGCCGGTTTGCGGCGCGCGATCGGGCACGGGCGCCGAGGGTAGCGAGCACGTCGTGATTCGCCGGAGCCGATTCGTGTAAATAATCGGGGTCGTGGAGCAGGGCACGATCATCGATGGCCGCGCAGATCTGCGCCGCAGCGCCGAGGAGCTGGCCGGGCGCCTGCCGGCCGAGCTGGCGCCGTTCGCCCGGCTGGCCTACAACTACCGGTGGTCGTGGATGCCGGGCGGACCCGAGCTTTTCGCCACGCTGGACCCCGCCCGCTTCGAGCAGTGCCTGCAGAACCCGGTGCGCCTGCTCCAGGAGCTCTCCGGGGCGGCGATCCGCCGGGCGCTCGAGGACGGGGCACTCCTGCACCGGGCGAGCGAGCTCGAGGCGCAGGTGCGCGCCGACCTCGAGCGGCCCGTCGACGGCCGCCTGGACGCGGCGCGCCCGGTGGCCTTCCTGTGCGCGGAGTACGGTGTGCACGTGTCGCTGCCGGTGTACTCGGGCGGCCTGGGCGCGCTGGCCGGCGACCTCCTGAAGGAGGCCTCCGACGCCGCCATCCCGCTGGTGGCCGTCGGGCTCATGTACCGAAAGGGCTACTTCCGCCAGCGCATCGACGCCGGCGGCTGGCAGCACGAGTACTGGGTCGACACCGATCCCGAACGCCTGCCCGCGGCGCTCGTCTGCGGCAGCGACGGCAGCCCGGTGACCGTCTGCGTGCCGATCTACGGAACCGACGTCACCGCGCAGATCTGGCGCGTCGACGTGGGGCGCG
>Ga0070739_10007784_pt1 | contig 11218 bp, 5 predicted proteins | sample Coa_R1_7_FD_66445 | JGI IMG/M metagenome (GOLD analysis project Ga0070739, IMG submission 66445) | Surface soil microbial communities from Centralia Pennsylvania, which are recovering from an underground coalmine fire - Coalmine... | ecosystem: Environmental > Terrestrial > Soil > Unclassified ... | reverse complement strand
TTGCGTGACAGCCCTTTGCGAGGCATTGGGCACATCCGGAAAATTCAAGATGCTGCCGAAAATCGTCGGCGGGCGTTATGGGTTATCGTCGAAGGAATTCAATCCTGGCATGATCAAGGCTGTCTTCGACAACCTTGCGCAAGTGACGCCAAAAAATCATTTCACTGTGGGCATCAACGACGATGTGCGTCACACGAGCCTCGATTTTTCACCGCGATTTTCCGTCGAGCCCAAGAACGTTTATCGCGCTTTGTTTTATGGGCTCGGCTCGGACGGCACGGTCGGCGCAAACAAGGATTCCATCAAGATCATCGGCGAGAACACCAGCCAATATGTCCAGGGTTATTTCGTCTATGATTCAAAGAAATCCGGTGCGGTGACCGTTTCGCATCTGCGTTTCGGGCCGCATCCGATCCGTTCGACTTATTTGGTATCGGAAGCCAATTTCATCGGTTGTCATCAACCGCAATTTTTGGAACGCGTGGAGGTCGCGGAAAAACTGGCTTATGGCGGCACCTTCCTGCTAAACGCCCCGTGGCCCGCGGACGAAGTCTGGAACCATCTGCCGCGTTCCACCCAGCGACATCTCATCGAGTTGCACGCAAAGGTTTATGTGATTGATGCCAACAAAGTCGCGCGTGAGGCAGGCATCGGCGGGCGCATAAACACAGTCATGCAGGTCTGTTTCTTCTCGCTTTCCGGTGTTCTGCCGCAGGCCAAGGCAATTGACGCCATCAAGAATTCCATTCGCAAGACTTACGGCAAGAAAGGAGACGAAATCGTCCAGATCAACCTCAAGGTCGTGGACAACACGCTGGCACAACTGCGCGAAGTGAAAGTGCCGGGTGAGGTGACGAGCAATTCCGAATTGCAAGACGCGGCTTCGACAAATGCGCCGGATTTTGTGCGCAACGTGCTGGGGAAAATGATGGCAGGACGGGGTGATGAATTGCCGGTGAGCGCGATGCCAGTGGACGGCACGTATCCAACCGGCACGGCACGTTGGGAGAAACGGAACCTCGCGACGGAGATCCCGGTCTGGGATCCCAATGTTTGCATCCAATGCGGCAAGTGCGTGATGGTTTGCCCGCACGCCGTCATCCGCAGCAAGACTTATCGGGCGGACGCCTTGAGTGGCGCGCCGGGCACATTCAAGACTGCGAATGCGCGCCTGCCCGAGTGGAACGGGCTCAACTATACGCTGCAGGTTGCGCCGGAGGATTGCACCGGTTGCGGCATTTGTGTGGATGTCTGCCCCGCCCGCAATAAATCCGAAGCACGGCTCAAGGCCATCAACATGGGTCCACAGTCACCGTTGCGCGAAGCCGAACGCGCGAATTGGGATTTCTTCTTGACGTTACCCGAAGCCGACCGTTGCCAGGTGTCAACCGCCAGTGTGCGAGCGATGCAAACGTTGCAGCCGATGTTCGAATTTTCCGGCGCGTGCGCCGGTTGCGGCGAAACGCCCTATCTCAAATTGCTTTCCCAGCTTTTTGGAGATCGCATCGCCATCGCGAATGCGACCGGTTGCTCCTCGATCTATGGCGGCAATCTTCCAACCACTCCATGGTCGAAAAATTCAGCCGGACGTGGCCCGGCGTGGTCGAATTCGCTTTTCGAAGACAACGCGGAATTCGGGCTGGGCTATCGCTGTTCATTCGACAAGCAGCGGGAATTTGCCACGGAACTGCTGGCGAAGCTTGCGCCGGCCCTGGGTGAAGATTTGACTGCAAAAATCCTTCACGCGAACCAGAAGGATGAAGCGGATATTTATGAGCAACGCGAAGCCGTTGCCGTGCTGAAGCAAAAGCTCAATGCGATTATCAAGGAGGACCAGCGCGAGGCGGGCGTCTGCGAAACGGCGACCCGCCTCTTCTGTTTGGCCGACGCGCTTGTGCACAAAAGCGTCTGGATCGTCGGCGGGGATGGCTGGGCCTATGACATCGGTTTCGGCGGTCTGGATCATGTCCTTGCCAGCGGCCGGAATGTAAAGGTGCTCGTGCTCGACACCGAAGTATACTCCAACACCGGCGGCCAATGCTCGAAATCCACACCGCGCGGGGCGATCGCAAAATTTGCCTCAGGCGGCAAACCCGCACGCAAAAAAGATCTTGGCCTCATTGCGATGACCTACGGCAATGTTTATGTCGGCACCGTGTCCATGGGCGCGAAGGACGAGCACACGTTGAAGACGTTCCTGGAAGCTGAAGCCTACGATGGCCCGGCGCTTATAGTTGCCTACAGCCATTGCATCGCGCACGGCATCAACATGGCGACGGGAATGCAAAACCAGAAAGCTGCCGTTCAATCGGGTCAATGGCTGCTTTATCGCTATAATCCCGACCGCGCGGCGCGAGGACTCAATCCGTTGCAACTCGACTCGCAGACGCCGCGCATAAAGGTCAGCCAGTACCTGAACATGGAAAACCGGTTCAAGATGCTGAACAAGAGCAAACCGGAGGAGGCGCGTAAACTGTTCGAGCAAGCGCAGACTGACGCCGATTTGCGCCGGGACTTGTTCCAATACCTGGCCACGCGCGATTACAAAAACAAACCCGATGAAGCGCCTTCAGCGCTTGCTGATCCATAGAAACGCGCCCAACAAACCAATTTCAAAAGGAGAGGACACATGAATTTCAATACACGGGGTGGCCAAGGACTGGGAAGCAGCGAACAAGAAACGGTGAGCGATTTTTTCGCCCTCGTCGCACCTTGACGCTATGAGTGACAAAGGGTCGAAAGAAACTTGGGTCTTGTTGGTGGATGATGACGCCGACGATCGCTATTTTTTGAGCTGGGCTTTGCAAAACGCCGGTTCGCCGTTGCGCATTATCCACGAAGCGCAAGATGGCGGGCGCGCGATCGGCTATCTTTCCGGCGAAGGACAATTCTCCGATCGCGAAAAGTTTCCTTTACCTCATGTGTTATTGCTGGACCTTCGAATGTCTGTGGTCGGGGGATTTGAAGTCTTGCATTGGCTTGAGAAAAATCCGGTGTCTCAATTGAAAATTGCCGTGCTTACGGGTTCGACTTTTCACGTGGACAGGCATCGCGCATCCCGAATGGGAGTAAGATATTATTATCTGAAACCGATTGGTGTAAATGGGTGGTCTGAGCTGGTTCAGGCTATGGAAAGAGACATGCTTGAGTGACATTCAGACTCGTTTTCCATGAGCACGAAGCCTCACGCAACGCACGAGAGTTCAGCGGCGTCGCCACATCCCTTACACGGATTGTTGGATCGTTCCGTGCATTCACTGGATGCGATTTTTTCCCCGAAAACCGTCGCGGTCATTGGCGCAACCGAGACGCCCGACAGCGTTGGACGCACCATCATGCAAAATTTGATCGGCAGCCCCTTCGCAGGCACCGTCTATCCCGTCAATCCCAATCGTGCCACGGTACTTGGCGCAAAAGCGTATCCGAAAATCGCCAGTGTTCCCGCCGAAGTAGACCTGGCTATCATCGTCACGCCGGCGGCGACAGTGCCGGGCATCATCGGCGAATGCGCTGCTGCCAGCGTGAAGGGCGCCATCGTCATTTCCGCCGGGTTCAAGGAATGCGGCGCGGATGGAGCGGCGCTTGAGCGTCAGATTTTTGCGCAGGCGCGCCGTTCCGGGATGCGCATCATCGGCCCGAATTGTCTCGGGGTCATGCGCCCGCACCTCGCCTTCAATGCCACTTTCGCGGCGCCGCTGGCGCATCCCGGAAAGATCGCCTTTGTCAGCCAGAGCGGCGCTTTGTGCGCGGCGATCCTTGACTGGAGTTTTCGCGAAAGGCTCGGTTTTAGCGCGTTCATTTCGGTCGGCTCGATGCTCGATGTCGGGTGGGGCGACCTTATATATTATCTTGGCGACGATCCTTACACGAAGAGCATTGTCATTTACATGGAGGCCATCGGCGATGCGCGCTCGTTCCTTTCTGCTGCGCGCGAAGTGGCGCTTGCGAAACCAATCATCGTCATCAAGGTTGGCCGAACCGAGGCTGCCGCTAAAGCCGCTGCGTCACACACCGGCTCGATGACCGGCAGCGATGAAGTGTTGGAAGCGGCATTCCGGCGCGTCGGTGTCCTGCGCGTCAACACGATCGCCGAACTGTTCGATCTGGCTGCGGTGCTCGACAAACAACCGCGTCCGCAAGGCCCGCGACTTGCCATCATAACCAACGCGGGCGGTCCAGGGGCGCTTGCCACGGACATGCTGATTTCCAGCGGCGGGCAGCTTGCGCCGCTTTCGCCCGAATCGTTCAAGGCGTTGAGCGAATTCCTTCCGCCGCATTGGAGCCGGAACAATCCGATAGACATTCTCGGCGATGCAAGCGCTGAACATTATGCCAAGGCCGTCAGCATCGCCGCCCAAGACCCGAACAACGACGGCCTGCTTGTGATCCTGACGCCACAGGCCATGACCGATCCTACGGGCACGGCTCATCAACTGAAACTGCTTGCCAAACCCGTCAACAAACCAATCCTGGCGAGCTGGATGGGCGGTCCGGCCGTCACAGCAGGGGATGAAATCCTTACAAGCGCCGGCATCCCGACATTCGATTATCCGGACACCGCCGCGCGAGTTTTCCAGCATATGTGGCGTTTCAGCTACAATCTCAAGAGTCTCTACGAAACACCCGCGCTGTTGAGTGATGTCACCGCAAAATCCGCGTTGCGCTGTCATGTTGAACCGCTGCTGCAGAAAGTGCGCAAGTCCGGACGCACCCTGCTCACAGAGCATGAATCAAAAAATATTTTGCAAGCCTATGGCATCCCGACGGTCGAGACTCATGTCGCGGCGGCAGAAGAACGCGCGGTGGAATGGGCCGAGAAGCTCGGCTTTCCGGTTGTGTTGAAATTGCATTCCGAGACGATTACGCACAAGACGGACGTCGGAGGCGTGAAATTGAATTTGCAGAACGCGACGGCGGTGCGCAGGGCGTGGAGGGAAATTGAGGAATCGGTTACGCAGAAGGCGGGTGCTGAACATTTTCTTGGCGTCTCAGTCCAGCCGATGATCAGGATGGAGGGTTATGAATTGATTCTTGGAAGCAGCGTGGACGCGCAGTTCGGCCCGGTGTTGTTGTTTGGAACGGGCGGGCAACTGGTCGAGGTGTTCAAGGACCGCTCGCTCGCTTTGCCTCCCTTGAACGCGACCCTGGCGCGGCGCGCAATGGAACAGACGCGCATTTACGCGGCCCTCAAGGGCGTGCGCGGACGCAAGGCGGTGGATTTGGCCGCGCTGGAGCAATTGTTCGTGCATTTTTCCGAACTGGTTGTAGAACAACCGTGGATCAAGGAGATTGACATCAACCCGCTCCTGGCCTCGCCGGAACGATTGATCGCGCTCGATGCTCGCGTTGTGCTGCACGGCCCGGAAGTCACACAAAGCCAGCTGCCGCGCCCGGCCATCACCCCCTATCCCGTGCAATACGTCAGCACCTGGAAGATGAAGGATGGAACGAATGTGACCTTGCGGCCCATCCGGCCGGAGGACGAAAACTTGCTCGTCAAATTTCATCAACAACTTTCCGAGGACAGCGTCTATTTGCGTTATCTCAGCCCGATGAAACTCGACCAGCGAATCGCGCATGAACGTCTGGTGCGCGTGTGTTTCAATGATTACAACCGGGAGTTGGGGCTCGTTGCTGTGCATCGCAAAGGCCACACGCACGAAGAGGAGATCCTTGGCATCGGGCGGCTTATCAAGGCGCATTCGGCGAACAAGGCAGAATTTTCATTGCTAGTGGTGGACCAGTATCAACGCGCCGGGTTGGGCAAACATTTATTGCGCGAGCTCGTGCGCATCGCCCGCGCGGAAGGCCTGCACCAGCTTGTCGGCTCCATCCTGCAAAGCAACCGCGCGATGCTGCACTTGAGCGAAAAACTCGGCTTCAAACAGTTCCATCAACCCGGCGACCCGGTGGTAAGGGTTGAACTGAATCTCGCGGATTCGGCAGCGTAAGCAGGCCAAAACTTGTCTTGAGAAAGCCAAAGAATGGTAGGCGCGATTTTCTACGCTGAACTAACCTGCCTCTCATGAAAAGACCGAAGTCGAAAGGTTTTCGCTGGATTTGCGCTGGTTTTCTGATGTTGCTGGCGCAAATTAATGACCGCGCGCAGGTTTCTGTCTACCATGTGCCGAAGGAAAAAACTGCCGCCGTGGCCGAGGCACCGGCACCAGTGGTTTCCAGCAAGCCGCTGGATTGGGTGACGCCATCCGGCTGGAAGGAATTGCCCGGTGACAGCATGCGCGTGGCGACATTTGCCATCACGGCACAACCTGGAAAGCAGGCGCAGGTCACCATCGTGCCCATCGGCGGCCACGCCGGAACGATGGCCGATAACGTGAATCGCTGGCGCAATCAGCTTGGTCTCGAACCCATCGAGCCTTCGGTGATTCCAGGTCAGCTTTCCAGTGTGATTGTTGGGTCCGATCGAGGGCAGCTTTATGAAGTGGCAGGTTCCTTGCAGGCCGGCGAACAAGGCCGGGGGACGCGCCTGACGGTCGCGATTTTATCGCGCGACGATACGGCCTGGTTTTTCAAGATGATCGGCGACGATTCGCTGGTCGCTGAACAAAAGCCGGCATTTCTCCAGTTTCTCAAATCCATTTCGTTCAACCAAGCGAACAATCGCACTCTCAGCACTGAAGATTTGGCCGGCCGTGCGCCGGTTGCGGGCGCGGATTTCGCGAGCATCCATAAAGGGATGAATTTGGGCGGTGATTTTTCAGCTCCGGTTGTGGACGCGGGCAACCATCCGAAGTGGCAAGTCCCGGCCAACTGGAAACAAGTGGGGGCATCGCCGATGCTCGCGGCAAAGTTCCAGGTTTCCGACGCGGGCAATCAACGCGCGGAAATCAACGTAAGCACATCGTCTGGTCTGGGTGGTGGCGCAGTTGCGAACATCAACCGCTGGCGCGGGCAGCTTGGCCTTGGGCCGGTTGATCAGGCCGGTCTCGACAAATTGATCAGCAATGTGGATTTGGCGCGTGGCAAGGGGATGCTGGTAGATATGAACGGGGCGGATCCTGAATCAGGCGATTCGCGGCGGCTGGTGGCTTTGATCGTGCCGCTCGCGGACCAAACGTGGTTTTTCAAACTGATGGGCAGCGCCCGAGTGGTGGAAAAGGAAAAGGCCGCACTTATCCAATTCGTGCAATCGGCGCAATTCAATGCACATTGACCGCTTCATAGGATTTTTCACATCGCTCCGGCTCACGGTGGTGTGCCTTGGGCTGGGGTTTGTGCTGGTTTTCGCGGGCACGCTGGCGCAGGTGAACCTCGGTGTTTATCAAGCGCAAAGCGATTTCTTCCGCAGCTTCTTTGTTTATTGGCCGCTCAAGGGAACCAAAATCCCGGTGTTTCCCGGCGGTTATTTGATTGGTTCACTGTTGCTTCTGAACCTGATTGCGGCGCACATCAAGCGTTTCAAGCTCTCAAAGAAAAAAGTTGGCCTCTTTCTCATCCATATCGGATTGATTGTGCTGCTGCTCGGCCAATTGTTGACGGACATGCTTTCGGTTGAAAGCGGCGTGCATCTACGCGTCGGTGAAAGCAAAAATTATTCGGAAGAAAGACGTCGTTGCGAGCTTGCGGTGAAAGACGTCTCCGATGCCGACTCGGACAAGGTTGCTGTAGTCGGCGAAGACGCGCTCGCCGGGCGCAAGGAAGTGCGTCTTCCTGAGATGCCGCTTACTGTGCGCGTGCGCGCTTATTACGCCAATTCGGACATCTCGCTTACGAACGACCTGACTGGTTCATACCGCGAGGCAGCGGCAACACGCGGCAGCGGTATCGGTTTGTGGTGGAAGGCGCAGCCGCGTTCGGCTTCCACCGATGTTTCCGAACTCCAAAGCGGCCTCGTGGAAATTTTTTCGCAGGGCAAATCGCTCGGGACGTGGCTTGTGTCTGAGGCGTTGAATCCGCAGACGTTCACGTTTGACAACCGCATATATCAAATCGCGTTGCGCGCAAAGCGCGATTATCAGCCTTTCTCGCTCGAACTGTTGAAGTTCAACCACGCGATCTACAAGGGCACGGACATTCCGAAAGATTTTTCCAGCCGCGTGCGTTTGCGCCGTCCAGACACGGGCGAGGACCGCGAAGTCCTGATTTACATGAACAATCCCTTGCGTTACGGCGGCAAAACATTTTACCAGGCGAGCTACGATCCGGACGATCGCGGCACTGTCTTGCAAGTTGTCCGCAATCCCGGCTGGTTGACGCCGTATTTTTCGTGCGCATTGATGGCCCTTGGGATGCTCATCCAATTTCTTTCGCATCTGGTGCCATTTTTGAAAGCGAGGTTGCTGACATGAAACGATGGCTGCCATGGCTGATTGTTTCGGTTTGCGCCGGTGCGGTGTTGTTGTCGCTTCGCACCGCGCCGGAAACGGGATTTCACACACGCGAATTTGGCCGATTGCCAGCGCTGCTCAACGGACGCATCCAGCCGCTCGATTCGGTGGCGCGCAATTCGCTCCTGCAAATCCGCGGCAAGCAAAGCGTTTTTCTCGAAAACACCAACAAGAGCGGGACGTTTCCGCAGGGCGAATCGCTGAGCGCCATTCAGTGGCTCATGGGTGTAATGATGAAGCCCGAAGTGGCGAACGAGCAAAAAGTTTTTCGGATTGATAATCCCGAACTGCTCGCGTTGCTCAAGCTGCCCGACAACCAAAAATATTTTTCCTTCAACCAGCTCGCGCTGAATTACGACGAAGTGCGCCGGCAAAGCATGAGGGTTGAAACTGAGAAGCAGGAACCGCAAACACGCACGGCTTTTGAGAAGCAGGCGGTAAAGCTGTTTGATTCGATGATGCTGTATCAACGGCTGGCGGTGACCATTCGTCCGCTCGATTCGGAAAATTTAGCGCAGGAACTGGCGCAGGTGCAAAAGGACATCGCCGCATTGCGGGCCGGCAGCGAAACGCAGGCATCGCAACCCGAAGCGGTGGAACTTGCGCAATTTCTTTCACGCTTCCGGCTCATGGCGGATTATTCGACTGTGCTCATCATCCCTCCCAACCCTGGTGAATCGCGCGATGCATGGAAAACCATGGGCGCTAGTCTGACCAATGCGCTCCGCGAAGACCAGATGAATGCAGGTGCGCTGCATTACGCGGGCATGGTGACGGCGTATCGTGCAAATCAACCCGCTGAATTCAACGCGGCGCTGGAAAAATATCATAGTTATCTCGAGCAGCGTTTTACGCCCGAATTGGCAAAGGGCGGCAACGAGTTTTTCTTCAACTCATTCGCGCCATTTTACAAGGCGTTACTGATTTACGTGCTGGCGTTCGTCCTGGCCTGCGCGTCATGGTTCAATCTTTCGCAGTGGCTGCGCCGCTCGGCGCTTTATCTCGTCGTACTCGCGTGGTGCATCCACACATTCGGGATGGTGTTCAGGATGGTGCTCGAAGGCCGGCCACCGGTCACGAATCTTTATTCCTCGGCGGTCTTCATTGGCTGGGGCGCGGCGATTTTGGGAATGGCGCTGGAAAAAATTTATCGCGACGGGATCGGCAGCGCGATCGCTGCGACTGCCGGATTTCTCGCGCTCATCATCGCGCATAACCTCGCGTTGGGCGGCGACACCATGGAAATGTTGCGCGCCGTGCTCGACACAAATTTCTGGCTGGCCACGCACGTGACAGTCGTGACCCTCGGTTATTCGGCGACATTCGTCGCGGGATTTTTGGCGATCATTTACATCCTGCGGGGAGTGTTCACGCGTACCTTGGGCAACGAGGAATCGAAGCGTCTTGCGCGGATGGTCTATGGAATCGTGTGTTTCGCGACGCTGTTCAGCTTTGCGGGCACAATTTTGGGCGGCATCTGGGCGGACCAATCGTGGGGGCGTTTTTGGGGCTGGGACCCGAAGGAAAATGGCGCGTTGCTGATCGTGATCTGGAACGCCATCATCCTGCATGCACGTTGGGGCGGGATGATCAAGGAACGCGGGCTGATGCTGATGGCAATCTTCGGGAATATCGTGACGGGTTGGTCGTGGTTCGGCGTGAACATGCTCGGCATCGGGCTGCATTCGTACGGGTTCACTGACCAGGCATTTTGGTGGTTGCTGGCATTTGCGGTCAGTCAACTAGTCTTGATCGGCCTCGGATTGCTGCCGAAACAATATTGGCGAAGTCTTCCTGTGACGAAGGCCCCGCTTGTTTTGCATCCTTCAAAAACGAAACCAACAGCGGTTTCAGCGCCAGCTTAATTCAGCAGCATTTCACTCCTTTCATTTGGCAAGGAAAGTTCACCAATTGCCAAATTTCGGAAAGCGTTCGCTCAAGATAAGGCGTCTCATATTTAAAGATGGAGAATTTATGAAAACAAAATGGATATGGATCGGAAGTCTCACCGCGATATTGAGCACAAGTATGATTGCGCAGATGGCAATGGCGCAGACGCATCCGGCCAGAGCGCCGCACCCCTACAAGCAGTTCATGGAAAAGAAGCTGGTTTACCAGGACAAAATCCTCCAGGGCATCGTGCTCGAGGATTATCAGCAGATTGAAACCAACAGCGTGAAACTTTGGGTCATGAGCAAGGACAATATGTTTGCGAAGCTGCAGAACAAGGAGTTCCAGGCAAAGGTGGATGCCTTCCAAAAGGCGACCACGTCGCTCTATGATGCCGCGCAGTCAAAAGACACCACGAATGTGCTCAAAGCTTACGAAAAGTTGACCCGCACTTGTGTGGACTGCCATTCCAACTTCCGTCATCAGCAGTTCATGCGCGACATTCTTGACGCGTCTCAGGGGCAGAAACGGAATAACGATACCCCTTTTTCTCATCGATGAAATGCATCTTTGCTTGGCGGTGATTGGTTGATACCGTTAATGGGAAGCAATAAGGATTTGCGCCCAACAGACGACCTGGCGTTGCGTTGTAATGACCATGCCTGCAAATGACGCCAAAACAGACGGCATTCGTTGAAGGGCGCAACGGACATTATCTTGCAAACATTGGCTTTCTGATAATTATAGCCCCCCAACTCCATTACCATTTAGGCATCTCTAGGAACAAAGAAACAAAAGAAATCTTGGGAACAATTGGGGACAAAGTTCTTTCGTATTATTTCGCCATAACGGCTAAAGTGCACGTAGGGGATATGGCCCTAAGAACGAAAAAAAAGCAATGTTTACAGAGTTGAAACGCGCTTTTGCGAAATAAGCCAAAACAGCAGGTGTGGGTTCAACTCCCGCCGCCTCCACCATCT
>Ga0070739_10007782_pt1 | contig 11219 bp, 12 predicted proteins | sample Coa_R1_7_FD_66445 | JGI IMG/M metagenome (GOLD analysis project Ga0070739, IMG submission 66445) | Surface soil microbial communities from Centralia Pennsylvania, which are recovering from an underground coalmine fire - Coalmine... | ecosystem: Environmental > Terrestrial > Soil > Unclassified ... | reverse complement strand
GGTCGAGCGCGGCGAGCGTCGTGATCGTCCCGGCGACGCCGGTTGCCGCTCTCGGCTCGAGGTCGGGGAGGAGATCCCGCGCCGCCGCCTCGAGGGCCGGGACGTCCTCGCCGTGCCGCTCGGTGAAGCGCACGGAGCCCATGGGAAGGCTGGCGTGGAAGTCGTCGAGCACGAGCTCGGTCGAGCCGCCGCCGATGTCCACGAGCAGCGTTCCCGGCTCGACCGCGCCGAGGCCGCGCCGCATCATCGCCGCCTCCTCGTCGCCCGAGAGAAGGAGCGTCGCGAAGCCGTAGCTCCACTCGATCTCGCCGAGGAACGCCTCGCCGTTCTCCGCGTCGCGAACGGCGCTCGTCGCGACGAGCAGCGTCCGCTCCGCGCCGAGCTCCTCTGCGGCGCGGCGGTAGTCGGAGAGGACGTTGCGGACACGCGCGATCGGGACGGGGAGGAGGCGGCCGCGCGTGTCCACTCCCTCGCCGAGCCGCGTGATGCGCGTCTCGCGGCGCAGCTCCCGCAGCCCGTCGCCGTCAACGTCCGCGACGAGCAGGCGCGTCGTGTTGGTGCCCTGGTCGATGGCGGCGACGATCACTTGCGCGGCATGACCGCGGCGAAGCGGCCGAGCGTGCTCTGCGCCTCCGAGACCGCCTCGCGCAGGACGGCGAGCCTCGCGAGCGAGCGCCGCAGCCGCGCGACGTGCTCCAGCGGCTCGCCGAAGTCCGCCGCCTCGGCGGCCCCCTCGGCGAGCTCCGTGCCGCGCTCGGTCAGCCGCTCGATCGCGTCGAAGAGGTGGCGCCGGACGCGCTTGAACACGCGCCACGCCTGCAGCACGCGCACCGCGAGGAGCGCGAGGGCGGCCATGACGCACAGGAAGCCGGCGATCAGCGCGCCCCAGATCGCCCAGTCCCACATCGGGGCGATGGTAACGAGGGTGCTACAATCCGCGGAGCGACGCGGGGTGGAGCAGTCAGGTAGCTCGCCGGGCTCATAACCCGGAGGTCGCAGGTTCAAATCCTGCCCCCGCTACTGGAAAGGCCCCGGAAACGGGGCCTTTCTGTTTGCTAGCTCGAGATCGAGCTGGCGAACTTTTGCCGGATTTTTGCCGTCGCCTCGCACCAGGCCTGAGGGCGTTCGCGCCCTGCTAGCGCGCTACGGGACGCTCTGTCCGACGCCACCCATAGTGTGCCGCGTGCCGGAGAGCACGAATCGGCAGGCGGAGCGGTCCCCATGCCTGGTGCCGTCCTGACCTCGGCGTACGCTCGTCGTGCGTCGATGCGCCGGAGAGCGGGACGCAGAAAGGTGGTGGTGGAGCATGTCCAAGAAGAGCGCACAGAGGATCACCAGCGCAAAGGTCGCTTCCAAGGCGGCGAAGGTCCTGACCGATCCCAAGGCGACGGCGGCCGAGAAGTCGGCCGCCGGATCTGCCCTCTCTCAGAGGCCTAGCAGCAAGAAGCGGTAGCCGCCGCTTCAAGCACTACCGAAGGCGTTTCTCCGGAGACGCCTTCGCTTTGGAGACGCCCGATCCTGCCAGATCCGCAGGCGGTCACGAAGCCCCAGCTCCGCGGGCGGACGCTCCGTTGCGCGCGAAGAATCACCGCGACCACTGACTGGCGGCATCGGGACGCAGCGGCGCGATCCCCCTATCGACTCGCGGTCATCCCGCCGCGCGCGCGGCGCCCAGCCGTCAGAAGAGCCGCTCGAGCAGCCCTCTGATGTTGTCCCACACGGCGACCGCTGCAAAGCCGGCACTGAGAAGAGCAAGAAGGACGAGGAGGTACGTGAGACGCGTAAGTACACGCTGAAGTCTCAAGCTCGACCGACTTGCGATTGCGTTGGAAACTACGCCGTGGATTGTCCTAGCGTCCTCGATCCGGCTCCGCAGGAGCGTCATTCGGTCGATCGCATTCTCGACCAGACCGTCGAACCAGGTGCGGGAAGAGTCTTTCTGATCGGACGTGAAGTCCGTTCCCCGGTAATACTTGAACGTGCGAGCAAGCCACTGGCGGTGGGCTCTGAGAGCGGTCGCGATTGGAAGGGCATCGCTCGCTAGCCGAATGAACGCCGTTTCTGTCGCAGGGAACCGACTGTTCGCTTCCCTTGGTGCACCGACGTTGAGCCCTAATAGATCTTCGCTGACGTTTCCGAGGCGACGCTCGAAGACCTCGACCATCGATAAGAGACCCGCACCTGCTGCCAATGAAGAAGCGTCCGGCTCCAGGTATCCGAGCTCTGACCAGTGATCACGCTCGCCCACGTGGAGCTCGTCCCAGTCGATCCCCGCGTAGAGATCGCGTTCGCGTGCCGCCAGCGTCAGTGAATGCGAGTCTTCCGGCCCGAGGTCGAGCGTTGGAGCGTCCGACTCTGCTTCGGTGAGGTGTAGTCCGGGCAGCGTAGTGGCCGACCAGGTAGAGAATCCCCGGCTCAGGCCCAACGTGTCGAGATAGGCGATCCGCGATCGCGAGTTATTGGGTTCGGCCAGTCGCGTAGTCCAGAACTCGACCGCGGGGAGACGACCATCGAGCTCGCCACCTGCGAATAGCCCGCGGGCTCGCACGCTCTCACGGAGCCAAAGCGCGGCTTCCTGCTTCGATTCAAAACGCAAAGCACGGACCGCACGCTCTTTATGCGCGTCAGCGTTGTACAGGCTCGTCCCCGACGCGAGGCGCGCTGCTGTCGAAACGTAATCGCGGTTGATCAGCGCGGTTGGCCGAACGCGGGCCTCCTCATTGAAGACGAAACAGGCGACGAGCAAGTGGAGTTCCGGAATCGGGCTGTAGAGGGCGAACCGCACATGGTCGATCGCATCCGGTAGAGGGATGTCGTATCCAGCGATATGCCCATATCGATCTCGCGGCTTGGCCCAGTCCAGCATCGACCATGAACTTCCACCCGCGGTCCCTGCGCGACGAGAGATGCGCGCCACCAGCTCATCCAGGCGTGTCGAGCCCAGCCCGTAATGGCGCCGCTGCAGATGCCTAATCGCCGCGATCAGCGCCTGGTTCAGGGAGAGAGGAAAGGCTTCGACAAGCCAAAACGCGCGCCACTCGACGACTTCATCAGGGGGTGGGCGGGTGCGGGCATTGTCCATCGCGTCGTGTTCCCGCGCGATTCTTGTGAACGAGCGTGTCGTCTTCCAAGCTCGGTAACTGGTGGGAGCACGTCGATCTACCCACCGAACGAGCCGCTTCCTCAATCGCTTTGACACCGCCGTCACAGGGCATGCTCGCTGTTCTCAGCCCCGTCCTCCCCAGCAACCTGGTCCACGGCACCCTTCCAACTACGTTTTCTCATGCGCTGGATCGGCCGCCGCCCATCAACGCACTTCCACACGCCCCCCTTTGGGCCGCGCAAATCGCAAGAGCACGAGGTATCAACGGAGTGGCAGATTTGCCCAGCAATGGCTGTGGTGCGCGAGTAGCGGGAACGTATGTTCGCATGATAGATGGTGGTTCAGACGCCGTTGTCATGGGCCGCGTCTGACGCATGTAGGACAATCGTTATGGCGATATGGACGCGACGATCGCAGTTTCGGCTGTTGGGATTCTCGTTTCCGGGGTGGTCGGGCCGAGCATCTCGGGTTGGGCGGGTCGGCGCGCGGATGCTCAGCGGTTTGAACGCGACCAGGCTGGGCGGCGGAGGGACGATTTGCGGTCCGTGGTGGACGAGGGCGCCCAGCTATTGGCTGTCGGCGCGACGAACGTTCGGGTGATCCGCGAGGCGCGCACGACCGGTATTTCGGAGCCGGATGAGGTGCGTGACTGGGCTTCGCGGGTGCATGTCCTGCAGGAGAGGTTGCTTCTCCGCGTTTCTTCTGACCATCCGGTCGCGACAACGTATCGGGCGGTACGAGAGTCGCTGATCGCGCTGGACGACGCGGGAGACGTAGAGGCGGCCGTCGACGAGTTCGAGGCGAGGCGCGACGCATTCCTGGCCGCTGCCCGGGCCGCTCTCGACGCCGAGATCCGATGAACGTCGCGTCCTTGCGGATCGCGAGCCTGATCGTTCACAGCGTGCCGCAGGCCGGTGATGAGTTCGAACAGCTGACGCTGACGGATGCGCCTATCGAGCTCGACGCGGACCTGCGCGGCTACTTCGAAAGCAAGGTCAGCGAGAGCTTGAAGTCGGGCGGGTTGCAGATCATCGCTGACGAAGCCGGCAGCCCCGTTGTCCGAAGCGGAGTTCGAGACGTACTCGCGAGCGCGGGTTCTTTGGTGCCTTCCTCGCGCGCCTTTGCGGAACACCTCTACGCAGTGCAGAACCGTCGTAACCCGGCTGGCCTCCTCGTCGTGTCCACCGCAGCTGTGGATGACGAGGGGGATGTGATCGTCGTGCTCAAGCTGGAGCGTCAGCGCGGCGTTCACTTCACGATCGAGGAGCGGGAGGGGCATAACGTCGTCGATCTCGAGTTCCTGCGCCGGCTCACGCTCACGGACAAGACCCGGATCTTCAAGACCGCGGTTCTACGGTTGCGCGACCTCGCAGACGCCATGACGCTCTATGGGGTCGCCTCCGACGACCAGCGGGGGCGGGACGATCTCGGCATAGCCGATTTCTTCCTCGCAACCTTCCTCGGCTGTCAGCTGCTGACCAATCCTGCGAAGGCGACGAGCGATTTTGTCGCTGCAGCGCACCAGTTCATTAACGAGGACGTTCCGAGCGCCGAGCGCAAGGCGCGCTATCTGATTTCGATGCAGGCGCGGCTTGACGACAACCTCCTCGACATCAACCCGCGAGAGTTCGCGGACACGCGACTCCTCGCCCAGGATCGAGCCGCGTTTCTTCAGCGTGTCGGCGAGCACGGGCTCGACCTTGACTCGACATTCCAAAAGGACACTTCGCTCGTGAAGACCGCCAAGTTTCGGGTCGTCTTCGAACACGGCATGGTTCTTCTTGCGACTCGGGATGATCTGAGCGAGGACCGGCTGGCGATCAACGACTCGGTGAATGCTCCGACGGCGGAGATCCGCGATGCGATCAGTCGTCTCGAAGGGCGCTGAAGTCGAACATCCGCGCCTCGGCGCGTTCGGCTGCGCCGTGGAAGTGGGTTTGGGCGGCGTGGATGTAGCGCTGGGTGATGTGGATTTGGCTGTGGCCGGCTTTGTTTTGGATGTAGGTGAGGGGGTTGCCGGCGGCGGCGTCGTGGGTGAGGGCGGTGTGGCGGAGGTCGTGGAAGGGGCGGATGTGTTTGGTGATGCCGGCTGCCTGTAGGGCGGGGTGGAGGTAGTGGCGGCTGAGGCGGGCGGGGTCGAGCGCTGTCCCCTTCAGTGGGTGGTGGAAGACGTAGTCGGTGTCGGCTTGGTAGCGGCTTGCTTGGTAGTGGTTGGCGAGGAGTTGGCTGGTGTGGGGGCCGAGTTGGACGCGGCGACGGCCGGCGCGTGATTTGGGGGTGGTGAGGCGGCCTTTGACGAGGGCTTGCCGGACTTGGAGGTGGTTGTCGAGGAGCTGGATGTCGTGCCAGGTGAGGGCGAGGAGTTCGCCGCGGCGGAGGCCGGTTCCGAGGGCGGTGAAGGTGAGGGTGTGGGCGATTCGCCACCACTCGCGCTCCTCGTCTGTTGCGGCTCGGGCTTGGAGTTCCCGGTAGGCGGTGTCGAGGGCTGCGATCTCGTTGGTGTCGAGGATCTCGGGTTCGGGTTGCTGGAGGCGTGGCCGGTCGATGTCTCGGACGGGGTTGTGGCGGATTAGCCGCCAGCGGACCGCGGTCTTGAGCATCGACTGCAACAGGAGGAGTTGGTTGGTGATCGTCTTCGCGGAGAGGCCTTCGCGGGTTTTTTGGGTGATGTAGTGGTCGAGGAGTTGGGGTTCTTGTTCGAGGCGTTGCAGGGTGTGGCGGCCGAGGGCGGGGAGAAGGTGTCGGCTGAGCGTTTGCCGGTAGCCGTCTGTGGTGGTGAGCTTGAGGTTGCGGCCGGGGAGGTACTCGGTTAGCCAGCGCTCGGCGAAGGCGGCGAAGGTGATCTTTTCGGGGTGTTGGTAGCCGTCGGGGCCGCCGTAGATGTTGTCGGTCGGGTTGCCGTCGGCGTCGTCTGCCCAGACAAGCTCGTTCTTGGAGTTGTAGTAGCTGTCGCTGCTGTGGCCGAGCGTGTCGAGGGTCGCGATTGTGCGGCCCAACCACAGGACGCTTCCTCTCAAACGACCCAATCCCCGGGGGCAGCCTCAACAACTACGACTACGCCGGCCAAGACCCAGTCAACAATTACGACCTCAGCGGAAACGTCGCCTCAGGAGACACAGGCGGCGAATGGGATAGCGCGATCTGCAACTTTACACGCGGCCGAGCTTGCGGTGCGCCGTACCAGTTCGGCAACAACTCTGGCATCGCATGGGTGCACACGGCCGAGGCGGTCGCAACGATCGCTACGGCCGGCGACTTCAGCGTGGAGATACTCGGAATCACGGCCACTGTTCGGGAGGTCGCGGCGACCGGTGAGCTTTCAGGGCTGCTAAGCGACATCGTCAGCGGATCAAGCCTTGAGCGACAGCGAGCTCTTGGCGTCTTCAAATTCGCTCTGAAGAGAGGTGCCACAGAGGCCGTTCGCTACGCTCACGACGCGGTGCAGAGTGGGGCGCCCTCCAAGGAAGTAGCCGCTCATGCGTTCAACAAGTTCTTAGAGGGGTTTTTCTCCAGCTTATGAGTAGTCGCTCAGAGGTCAACGCTGCGTTTGCCCTCCTTGCGCGCTTTGAGGCGGATCAGAACGTCGCCGGCCTTATAAGCGAGCTGGGTAGTGATGTCCGAGGGCGGTCTGATTCGACCATCGTCCGCGCCCAGGCGGCGAGAATCCTGGGGCGTCTGCGCGATTCTCGTGCGGCGCCCCACTTAATAGAGCTCGTTGCCGATCCTGAGCCCTACGTTCGAGTGGAGGCGCTCGGTGCTCTCGGGAAGCTGAAAGTGCGAGATTCGCTCGACGTGATATCGGAACGTCTAGCGGACCCCTCTCCTCTCGTGCGCGGGGCTGCGGCAGAGGCCTTAGGCCGGATCGGAGACAGCTCCGCTCTTGGCCCGTTGCATGCCGTTCTGGATGAGGACCCTGACGCGGAGGTGCGCATGTATGCGGCCGAGTCGCTCGGCGTGCTCGGAGACGGGGAGATTGCTCCTCGGATACCGGACCTCTTAAAGGCAGTATCGTGGCGCGTGCGCAGGCATCCGCGGTGGCGCCGCCTTAGAGATTTCGCAGTGAATGGCGGCCGCTTGGAGGTGTGGTACCGCCCGTGGGACTAGCGGGCTGTAGACGCGGGGACGGTGGGCCCGGGCGCTAGGATCCGCTACTCAGGCGCGAGTCGTAGCGGACTTCAGCCTACGACAAAAAACTGAGCGGACCTTGGCCTTACCTAGCGACGGGCTTCAGCGTTCTCTGGTTAGGCGAGAACTTTTGGCTGAACTTTTGCCCGAGGTAGGCAACCTGACCCGATCCTAGGTAACCTGAGGCGACGGAGCAAAGCGGAGGAGGGTGTTGCGTCACCTGGCAACGGATGGCTCATAACCCGGAGGTCGCAGGTTCAAATCCTGCCCCCGCTACTGGAAAGGCCCCGGAAACGGGGCCTTTCTGTTTGCCAGGACGAGAGCGAGTGGGCGAACTTTTGCCGAACTTTTGCCTTCAAGTCCCGGATGAAACGCACGGGACAAGAGGAGGTTCGCTCAAGGCGGGCCAGGCTGCAGGGGTGACCTCTGAGACCGCCGCGCACAGCACATCCGACGCGCCCAGCACATCCGATTCCCGCATTAGCTTGAGCCGGTGTCCACACGGCCTGGCGTTCGTGGTTCGCGGGAGCGACGCCTCTACCAGGAACTTGCGCGTACCGCGGGCCACGCCGGAGCGTGCTGAACTTCTAGCTGCCGCTCATAGCGCGGCCTCTCCCGCACTCAAGCCGGCTGAGACGGCGGCGTGGGATATCAGCCACGTCTTTGCGCCCGAGGCGAAAGCAATCGCAAAAAGGGCGGGCCGTAAGGTCCGTAAGATGTTTTGGAACGCTGTTGCGGACATCTTCGGCTTATGAACGAGACCGTCGAGCCTGAATTTTCTACCCGCCCCCTAACGGCCGTCATAGAGGCGCGACAGCGTGGCGACGTGGACGCCCTGATTGCCGCTTTATCGGATACGGACCAAAACGTTCGTCGTGTCAGCGCAAACGGACTCCTGAGCTTGGGCTCACCGAAGGCGATCGAGCCGCTCCTGCGCCTCGCCCGGGACTCGGCGGACGAGGTCCTGCGGCTGCTTGCCATCAAGGCTATTGGCGCCGCGGGCGGGGGCGGTCAAGAGCCCGAGCTAGTCGCGATCGCGCTTGGCCCCAACTCCCTTGACGTTCGCGTGACGGCGATCGCAGTATTGGTGGACCTCGGTGATCCTCGGTCGGTCGCGCTTCTTGCCGGACTCATTGATAGCGACGAGCTTTCCGGCCGTCCTCCCCGAGTCCCCCATGCGCGCTCATCGCTCCGTTGGGCGCTCGATAGGTTGGTTGAGGTAAAGGGGGTCGAGGCGATTCCGAGCATTGAGCGGGGGCTTCGCAGGCTCGATTTTCGTGACCGTCGATACGCACGACGAGCCCTGCGACGACTCCAGAAGGGCGCAAGCTAGGCGCGAATCGGCCATGTCCCGATGGCGGGCTGGCGGCTTGTGATGTCAGTTAGGCAGGGACAGGCTGAGCACCCGGCTGCGCCACGTTTGGTGGTCGGTCGAGAACCTTGGCTGAACTTTTGCCCGAGCGGGCCAACCTGACGCGATCCTAGGTAACCTGAGGCGACGAAACTGAGCGGAGGAGGGTGTTGCGTCGCCTGGAGGCGGGCGGGCTCATAACCCGGAGGTCGCAGGTTCAAATCCTGCCCCCGCTACTCGAAAAGCCCCGCACGACGGGGCTTTTTCGTTTGTGCGGCGCAGCGTCGCACGGAACTGCGGCAGATCGGAGGCTCATGGCGGAAAAAGAGGAGAAAGTCGAGCTGGAGGGCGAGGTGGTCGAGTCGTTCCGCAGCGGCATGCACCGCATTCGCCTGGACAACGGCCACGAGACGCTCGGCTACACGTCGGGCCGGATGCGCCGCTACCGGATCCGGATCAACCCCGGCGACCGGATCAAGGTCGAGATCTCACCCTACGACCTCAGCCGCGGGCGCATCGTCTACCGCGAGCGGTAGCGATAAAGTCGTGCGCATGCGCACACGTCTTGCAGTCACAGCCCTGGTGCTCGCGCTCGCGGCGAGCGCGTCGGCGCTTGCCTCGGGCGGGTACAGGGTTCGGGACGCCTCCTGGCACCGGCCCGCCAGCGGTTCCCTCTACAGCGTGAACGCCCACGGTGTCGCCGCGCGGAACGCGCTCCTCTACCTCTACCTCGACCGGCAGCCGTGCCGGTACACGTGGGCGACCGAGGCGCGCCGAAACGTCACGAAGTTCCACAGCGGGCAGTCCTACTTCCGGGATACGGGACGCGCGCTGCTCACGAGGTGGGTGACCGGCCACTTCAACATCTCGTTCACGGCGCGTGCCGGGACGACGGCCGAGACCGAGTACGCCTGCGCGTATCTGACGACGCCGAGCTCCGGCGGCAGCTACCGGCTCACCGCAGCCCGGGCGTCGAACAAGTACTTCGTGACGGGCTAGCGCGCTAGGCCAGCCCGACCGTCTGGGCGAGCAGGAAGACGTTGAGCGCCGTGATCAGCGCGGCGATCCCGACGGCGACCGCGGTGGTGCCGGGACGGTTCACGTGCGTGCCCATCACGTCGCGGCGCCGGGTCAGGAGCAGGAGCGGGACGAGCGCGAAGGGGATCCCGAAGGAGAGGACGACCTGGCTGAGGACGAGCGCGCTCGTCGGGCTGACGCCCATCCCGATCACGACGAGCGCCGGCAGCATCGTCAGCGCGCGCCGCAGCAACAGCGGGATCCGCAGATTCACGAAGCCCGCCATCACGACCTGCCCTGCGTACGTCCCGACGCTCGACGACGACGCGCCGGAGGCGAGCAGCGCGATCGAGAACGCGAGCGCCGCCGTGCCTCCGACGAGCTGCTCGAAGCCGCGGTGCGCGCCGACGATCGTGTCCACGTGCGACCAGCCCGGCGTGCCGTGGAAGAGCTTCGCCGCGACCGCGAGCATCGCCATGTTCACGAGCCCGGCGAGCCCGAGCGCGACGAACACGTCCGTCCGCGCGAAGCGCAGCACGCGCCCGCGGTCGGCGTCGTCGCGTACGCCGGTCCGGCCCTGCGTCAGCGCCGAGTGGAGGTAGATCGCGTGCGGCATCACCGTCGCGCCCACGATCCCGACCGCGAGGTAGACGGACTGCGTGCCGCTCAGCGAGGGGACGAGGCCGTGCAGCGAGCCGCTCGCCGAAGGGCCGATCTTGACCGTCTCGTAGAGGAAGCCGAGGAAGATGAGCCCGAGCAGTCCGCTGATCGCGAGCTCGAAGCTGCGGAACCCGTGCCGCTGCAGCTCGAGGATCCCGAACGCGACCGCTCCGGCGATCAGGCCCGCCGGCAGGAGCGGGACGTGGAAGAGCAGCCGCAGCCCCAGCGCGGCGCCGATCAGCTCCGCGACGTCGGTCGCCATCGCCATCGCCTCCGCCTGCGCCCACAGGAGCCAGGCGACCGGCCGGGGGTAGTGCTCACGGCAGAGCTCGGGCAGGTTGCGGTCGGTGACGATCCCGAGCTTCGCCGAGAGGTACTGGATCAGCATCGCCATCGCGTTCGCCGCGAGCACGACCCAGAGCAGCAGGTAGCCGAACTGCGCGCCGCCTCGGATGTTCGTGGCGAAGTTCCCCGGATCGACGTAGGCGACGGCGGCCACGAACGCCGGGCCGAGCATGGCGAGCAATGCCCGCACGCGGCCGCGCGCGAGCTGGGCCTCGAGCGAGACGGCGGTCAGCGCGTCTCCTCGCGCCGCACGCGCATCGCGCGCGCGAGCGTGCCGCCGAGCGCATGGACGTCGTCACCGACGCGCACGAACAGCGGCCCGTCGAACGGCTGGCGCTCGATCAGCTCGAGGTCGCGTCCGGGCAGGATCCCCCGCTCGGCGAGGAACCGCAGCATCTCGGGGTCGGCGTCGGAGACGCGGACGAAGGTCGCCCGCTCGCCCGGCTCGAGCTCGGCGAGCGAAGGCGGGTGCGTGTCGGCCAGCTTCAGCTCCCGGGTCGGAATGGGGTCGCCGTGCGGGTCGACCGTGGGGTCGCCGAGCTTGGCGGCGATCAGCTCCTCCAGCTCCTCGGAGAGCGCGTGCTCGAGCACCTCGGCCTCGGCGTGCACCTCGTCCCA
>Ga0070739_10007781_pt1 | contig 11221 bp, 13 predicted proteins | sample Coa_R1_7_FD_66445 | JGI IMG/M metagenome (GOLD analysis project Ga0070739, IMG submission 66445) | Surface soil microbial communities from Centralia Pennsylvania, which are recovering from an underground coalmine fire - Coalmine... | ecosystem: Environmental > Terrestrial > Soil > Unclassified ... | reverse complement strand
TTCGGCACGCGTTGCGGCGGGTATTTCCGCGCCGGCGTCAGCCAGGCGTGCACCGGCGGTGACGACCCGCTCGACGGTGAGCTCCGCGTCGAACAGCCACAGCGCCAGGTCTTCGCCGCTGACTCCGGGCCACAGCGGCGCTGGGTTGACTTTGTCTTCAATCTGACTCTGGACCATCAGCGCGGTGTCGTTGAGCCGGGCGATCCGTGCCCGCAGCCGGCGGCGCCGCCGTTCGTCGAGCCGCCCCGCTGCTATCGCCTCGGCGGTGGTGCCGACGACGATGGCCATCCGCGCCCGCAGCGACCGCATAGTGGCTTGCAGCACGCGTTCGGGTCGATCAGGCAGCACGTAGGTGGTGATCACGAAACTGCAAGCCGTGCCCACCACGATCGCCCCGATCAGCCAGGGCAGTTCGGCGGTTGTGGCTCGCAGAAACAACGTGAAGAAGTAGGCCATGAACATGACCATTCCCAGCGCTCGTCCGCGCGGGCCAAAGCGACGAATATAGACCGCCCCGAACACGATGCCCACGAACACGACGTCGCTGACCACCTTGTGCGGCGCCAGCACCGTGCCGGCGGTAATGGCCAGTGCGGCGGGCAGCGGCAGCAGCGCCATCGTGATCTTCTGCCGACGCGGATCCGGCTCGTTGACGGCCCGTCCCGACACCATGGTGATCAGCACCCCGAGCAGGGCGACGGTGACGGGCTGGCCGGTCGCCCTGGTCAGGACGTAGAGGATCGCCAACGCGCAGGCCAACGCGGCCGTGGTGCGGCTGGCCATCCGCAGCCGCAACAACCCAGGATCCGAGCCGATCAGCCAGTTCTGGGCCCGTATGACCAAAGCAGTTAACGGCTGGTCGTGCCACGCGTCGGCGACGTCGCGCTGGTGCAGCAGGTACCGACCAGCCACCGGTGATCGCCTCCTTCCCTTCTCCATGGTGTCCCACGACGGCACGTCGATGCCGCCCCTGGCCTGTGCGGCGTTGATGAGCCGCCCCTTCTGGACCCGAGTAGTGTGAGACGCATCGGCGGTGTTTTGTCCGCGACCATTCTGGGGCGCGCGCCGGTTAAAGAATTTGGCCGGTTCCGGTCAAGACGGGAGCGTCGCGATGACGCCAGAAGAGGCCTGCGACGCGGTGCGCTGAGACACCGCTAGCGGCCCACCACGACCACCGATCAAACGTTAGGTATTTGGCAATGAACAACCCGCAATATACGCTCGACGCGTTAGTGCTTGTGGCCCAATGCATTTCCGCTTCTAGCACGACACCGTGCTGATGAGTACTCGATTGTCGCCGACGGACGCGATGTGGCTGAACATCGAAGATTCCACGACGTCGGCACACACCGTCTCGCTGATTGTCATCGAACCGTCCGAGCTGCTCAGCCACAAGCGGCTACAGCAGCTGGTGGGCTCGTCGCTGCCGCGACTGGCACGTTTTCGTAGCCGACTGGTAGGTAAGCCGCTCGGGGTGGGTCAGCCCCTATGGGCCGAGGTCGACGACTATGACCCAACGTCCCAAATTCATAGCGCAACGATTCGCGCTCCCGGTGGCCGGCGCGAGTTCGCCGAACTGATCGGCCAGCTGAGCACCGAACCACATAATCGCCGTGATCGCTGCGAAAAACCATGGGAAGCATGGAGCATCGACGGCCTGGCGGGCGGCCGGTGGGCGTTGGCAGTGAAGATGTCGCCTGCACTGAACGACGGCGGCGTCGGTGCCGCGTCCGTGTGGTCGCGGCTGCTGGGTTCCGGTCCGCATGACCGGAGCATCGAACCGACCGAGCCGAGTTTGGGCCCGCCGCCGTCCGTTGGCGAACTGCTTGTCGACACGATGACCGATATTCTCGAGAGCCAGCTCGAAAGCCTATGGCTCATCGCCGAGGCCGGGACTGGCGTGCTGCAGGCCGTACATGATCAATTGCACGGAACGAGCGAACCCGACACCATGCCGCGGGCGGTGTCGTCGATGAGCGGGCCGTTGCGCCACAACGTGTTCGATGCGCCGTTGACCGAGCGGCGGGCAGTGGCATTCGCGTCGATCCCGCGAGCGCAATTGGAGACGGTCAGCACCGCGTTCGGGGGCACAATCAGCAACGTTTTCCTGGCCGCCTGCACCTTGTCGTTGCGTGCCTGGCTTCAACGCCACGGCACCGTGCCCGACGATCCGCTGCAGATGGAAATGCCGCTCGCGCTAACGGACGCCGATCCCACCGCTATAGGCAATCCTTTGATGGTCGGGCGAATTCGCATCCCGGTGCAGCTCGACGACCCCGTGCAGGTGCTCACCAACCTCCATACCACCACCGAGCGGCTGAAAACCGCACGCATGCGCGACGACGAAAACACCGGGCCAAAAGTCGATTACGCATGCATCGGATCACTGATCCCGTCGGCCGTCGTCCACGCGGGTATGCGCCTGTACGACAAACTAGGCTTGCGCCAACGGATCTCGCCGATCTGTCACGGCAGCGTATCTTATGTCTCCGGTCCGCCGCTTCCGGCATACTGTGCCGGGGCCAAGGTCGTCGGTATGCCCACCGTGGCGCCGCTGCTAAATGGCCGCGGGCTGAACATCACCCTGACCTCCCACCGCGACGTGCTGGATGTGAGCGTGTGTGTGTGCCCCGACAACGTGCCCGCCGTCGACGACATCGCGACCGGCATCGCCCAATCGGTCGCCACCCTGGTGGCGGCCGCACAGAAATCTCCTCGGGGGCAAGGCCGTTCAGTCGTCACCGAGATGGCATCGCACGCCGTCAAGCATTGGCGCGCCCGGGATTATTGACAGCACTCGCGCGTCAGCCCGTCAGTAGGTGATCGATCGTCGACGTGTTGTCCGGGGCCGCGGCAGCCATCATGGTGTCGTGTGCGCGGTCTGGTTCGGTGTGCGCAGGTACCACCAGCAGGACGGTCTTGTTGCGGTTGAGTCCGATTACTTCGACGGTGTTGACCGGCTGCTGCCGGTACCCGTCGAGTCGTACGGCTCGTCCGCTCATCAGTCTTGCGGGGGCCTTCGCCCATTCGGCGAGGTTGTATATCACCCGATCAATAGGGCCGAGTCGGACTGACAGCACCGCCAACAGATCTGGCAGCTCAATGTGAAGGTCATCACTGTGTGGCCACCATGCCCCATCGACGTAGCCGGTCGTCGGCGCCTTGGGCTTTAAGCGCAGGCGCGGTGTGTTCTCGGGCGGTGTGTGCTTCAAGCCGGTGGCTGTCCCGCCTCGCTGTAGCGTCATGCGACGCCCCTGTCTTGGCCGCGAACCGGCCAGATCATTCAATCAGCGGTGACGCAATCTCAATTGGTCGCGTGCGACATACCGCCGATACCACTCACACTACTCGCAGTCGGTGGGTAAGGAGGCGCAACACCAGTGCGCAGGAGCTAGGTGGTCAGGTGGCCGGCGAAAGCATGTGTGTCAGCGCTGCTTTGGATTTGGCACGTCGCTATTCGACGTTGCATGCTCGGCCTTGGCGCGCTTAGCGGCGCGTTTCTGTTTGAGCGTCGTGCTGGACTTCTTGCTCATCGACTGCCGAGGAGATTTGTCGGACATCAGTGACCCCTTCGTATGGGGCCCGGTTGGTCCCAGTTCCCATACCGTACGCCCCGCAGATGCAGATGGGCTGGCAGGACACTGCCTGCCAGCCCATCTGTGACGAATGGTCGCTAAACGGGTGTTACTCCCATCGCCTGAGGACCCTTGTTTCCCTGGCCGATGTCGAATTGAACCCGCTGGTTCTCCTCAAGCGATCGAAAACCGCTCCCGGTGATTTCGCTGTAGTGAACGAACACATCTTCTGCGCCGCCGTCAGGAGCGATAAAACCAAAGCCCTTGTCGCTGTTAAACCATTTCACAGTTCCCTGTGTCATACTCTTCAACTTCTTTCATTCAGAACGGATGTACGAAAAACATCCTGATTCAGGCTAGCACGAGCAGCGAGAGGCACCCCGCGTCCTTTTCGTCTCCATGTGACTCCACGACGGCGCCGGCCCGGTTAGGGTTCCACATCGTGACGGCGCTGACGCGAGCTAACCTGGCCGATGGGCGTGAGTTGCTGTTTTTCGCGCTGCCCGGCCACACCCCGGCACCGGTCGCAGATCGCCGGCCGTTGCCGCCGCGCCCGCCGTGCCAGTCGCAGCTGCGGTTCGACCGGACAACCGGACAGTGGGTGATCATCGCGGCGCTGCGCCAAGACCGTACCTACAAACCGCCGCCTGATCAGTGCCCGCTGTGTCCTGGTCCGAGCGGGCTGACCAGCGAGGTGCCCGCACCCGACTACGACGTCGTCGTCTTCGAAAACCGGTTCCCGAGCCTGGCCGGGGTTGGTGGATCGCCGCTGCCGACGTCTGAGGGGTTCATCTCGGCGCCGGGGCACGGCCGCTGCGAGGTGATCTGCTTCTCCAGTAACCACACCGGCTCGTTCGCCGACCTGGAGCCGGCGCACGCCCGGCTCGTCGTCGAGGCGTGGCGGCACCGCACCGCCGATCTCATGGCCCGGCCCGGCATCGAGCAGGTGTTCTGCTTCGAGAACCGCGGTGAGGAGATCGGGGTGACGCTGTCCCATCCACACGGCCAGATCTACGGCTACCCGTATCTGACCCCGCGCACCGCCGTTATGCTGCATCAGGCTGATGACCATCGAAAGCGCCACGGCAGCAACTTGTTTAAAGACTTGTTGGGATGGGAGCTGGCCGACGGCAGGCGCGTGATCGCGCGCACCGACTTGTTTACCGCGTTCGTGCCGTTCGCTGCGCGCTGGCCGGTGGAGGTGCACATCTACCCGAACAGGTTCGCGCACAACCTTCTCGAGCTCGAACCGGCCGAACTGGACGATTTCGCGCAGGTCTACCTCGACGTGCTGCGCCGGTTCGACCGCATGTACTGCGGCCCGCTGCCGTATATGTCGGCGCTGCACCAGTTCGCCGACACCGACGCTCAGCGGGAGGGTTACTTCCACGTCGAGTTGATGTCGATCCGGCGCAGCGCAATTGCGCTCAAGTACTTGGCAGCCTCCGAGTCGGCGATGGACGCGTTCATCAGCGACGTGACCCCCGAAGACGTGGCCCAGCGGCTGCGAGAACTTGCATGACAGTCCGATACGCCGCGCCCGGGCGGATCAACCTGATCGGCGAACACACCGATTACAACCTCGGTTTCGCGCTACCGATCGCGCTGCCGCAACGCACCGTGGTGACGTTTGCGCCGGACGACAGCGACGCGGTGAGAGTGTGCAGCGACTGTACCGAGGGTTCGGTGCGGATTCCGCTCGACACCACTCCCGGAGAGGTTTGCGGCTGGGCCGGCTATGTGGCCGGGGTGATTTGGGCGCTGCGCGTTGCGGGGCACCCAGTGCCCGGTGGCGCGATGTCGATCAGCAGTGACGTCGAAATCGGTTCGGGCCTGGCCTCTTCTGCGGCGTTGGAGTGTGCGGTGCTCGGTGCTTTGATGTCGGCGGCTGGTGCGCGCGTCGGCCGTGTGGAGCAGGCGCGGCTCGCGCAGCGCGCCGAGAATGAGTATGTCGGGGCGCCAACGGGATTGCTCGACCAGTTGGCTGCGCTGTTCGGGGAGCCGTCGACGGCGCTGCTGATCGACTTTCGTGAGCTGACAGTCCGGCCAGTGCCGTTCGACCCCGATGCGCGCGATGTCGCGTTGCTGCTGATCGACTCGCGGGCCCGGCACAGTAACGTCGGCGGTGAATACGCGGCCCGTCGCGCGTCGTGTGAACGTGCAGCCGTCGATCTGGGTGTGTCGTCGCTGCGGGATGTCACCGATGTTTCAGTGCTGGCGTCGATCGGCGACCCGGTCGACGCCCGCCGAGCCCGCCACGTGATCACCGAGAACCAGCGTGTACTGGATTTCGCTGGCGCGCTGGGTTATTCGGACTTTGCCGAAGCCGGCCGCATTATGACCGCCTCGCATGCTTCGATGCGTGACGACTTCGACATCACCACTGAGCACATCGATCTGATTGCAGATTCCGCGGTGCAGGCCGGCGCGTTTGGCGCCCGGATGACCGGCGGCGGTTTCGGCGGCTGCGTGATCGCGTTGGTGCCGGCCGGGCAGGTTGAGGCGGTCGCGGAGGCGGTACGACGCACGGTGCGCGATGCGGGTTGCGAACAGCCGGTGATCACCCGCACCCATGCCGCCCAGGGCGCGTGTTTGCTGGGATGAATCAGGCTGCCTGCTAGCCAATAGTGCACTTGCCCGCCTCAGAGCGATTTCTAACGAGCAAATCGCTGTTAGGCGGGCAATAGGCCTATTGGGTGCGCGAGCTGGTCGAGCTCCATGTGCTTTGCTGACTCAGCAGAAAACACCGCGATTGCGCCTCACCAATCCCGCGGGAGACCATGAGACATGGTCGGCTATGTGGACGTGCGGGCCTACGCCGAGCTCAACGACTTCCTCGGCGCCGACGCCCGGGGCATGACCCTGCGCCGCCCGTTTCGGGGCCATCAGACGGTCAAGGACGTGCTTGAGGCGATGGGAATTCCGCACACCGAGGTCGACCTCATCCTGGTAAACGGCGAACCAGTCGACTTCGCGCACCGCCCCACGACGGGCGACCGCATCGCCGCCTACCCGGTATTCGAAGCGCTCGACATCGGAGCGACGACAAGGCTGCGCCCCGTGCCGCTGCGCGATCCCCGCTTCGTCGTCGACGTCAACCTCGGTCGGCTGGCCCGTCTGCTGCGCGTGCTCGGCTTCGACGTGTGGTGGTCAAGCGACGCCGACGATCAGAGCCTCGCCGATATCAGCTTGGCCCAGCAGCGGACCCTGCTGACCCGGGACCGCGGGCTGCTGAAGCGTCGCGCGATCACACACGGCCTGTTCGTCCGCGCCGACGACCCCGAGGAACAGATCCTGGAAGTGATTCGGCGACTGGATCTGCGCCAGCGGCTGGCCCCGCTGACGCGATGTGTGCGCTGCAACGGCCGACTCGCCACCGTCACCAAGGACGAAGTGATCGACCAGCTCGAGCCGTTGACCCGCCGCTACTACGACGAGTTCAGCCGCTGCACTGACTGCGGGCAGGTCTATTGGGCCGGGTCGCACTATGCGCGGTTGCTCACCCTCGTCGAGCGACTGCGCGACCAACTTTGATTTAGGCCGGCGTCAACCGGATAGCAGCCAGCCTCATCCGGTCGACAGCCTCGGCGAACTCCTCAACCGACGGGATGCGCTGATCGCGGAATTTCAGTCCCATCATGCGTTGCGCGTTCTTGGCGCCGTAGGACTCTGCGCAGCGCCGATGGAGGTCGGCGACCACTCCGGGGTCTTGGATCAGCTCACCCCGCATGGCGGTCTGCTTGCCGTCGAGCAAGACCTGGGCGTCGGCGCCGTCGCGGAAGTTGTGCTTCCACGGCGCGCTGGTCAGGGCGTAGAGAATGTTGTCGATCCAGTGCGCGCTCACCGGAATTGAGTACTGCCGCCCCGTCTTTCGGCCGGTGAAGCTCAACACCATCAGCTGCTTGCGGGCCGGGCCCATGATCGGAGTGCGCAGCAGCGACCGCAGGATTGGGTTGACGACCCGCAGTACTGGTTGCGGTGGGTGGGATTCGGTGATCGCCGGTGACTGTTCTGTCATGCCAACACGGTAGGACTAATGGGGATGCGCGGGGGCAGAATGACGCGACGGACCACGCAACGCCCACTATGCGTCATCGAGGTGCCAGCTGACGGTAAACCCGTGGCGTAGCACCAGATCGGCGAGCACATCGGTCCGCTCGGCCAGTCGCCGGGACTCGGCTGCGAACGCGTCGAGGGCAAAGAAGGCGAAGTTGGCTGAGGTCTCCGGCGTGGTGCGCGGCCGGTACACGATGGCGTCCAGGTCGCTCCACCACCGCCTGACGGCATCGGCGAGCCGATGACAGGTGTCCCACACGTCGGGATGCTGGCCGGTGTTGATCTGGTCGTCGATGCGGAGCGCGTCGAGGTTGGCCTCGGTGCGCAGATCGAGCACGCGCAGCCCCCGGGCGGTGGTCAGCCGGACCAGGTGGTGGCTGGCATGGTCGGCCGGGATGACCAGGCCCGTCGGCCAGTAGCGCTCCCGGAATGCGCCGACGAGTGTGCTGGCAGCGTATCGCGTTCGGAATAAGCCGGATTCGGGGTCGAAGCGAAAGCGTGGCCTGGGGAAGCCGTCCCAGGTCCACTCCGCGGGTGGCATGGCGTCGACGCGCCACAGTTCGGTGCCGGCAGCGACGCGACGCCGACGCAGGCCGACCGGCCGAGCCAGCGGTAACGGTGTCCGGTAGCCGGCGGGAAGCTCAGGCACCGACCGCGGCCAGCATCCGCCACGCAGTCTCGGCGGTGTTCGGGCGGCGCAGCGCCTCGGCGATCGACGAGCCGCCCAGGTCGTCGTGCCGCAGGCGCATGACCCGGTCGGCGGCCACCGGGTCCGAAGTAAAGCGCGCTAACGACTCCAGAATCCGCGGCAGGTCCGGCCGCAGCCGGTCGTCGTCGAATTGCCATGCAGGAAACCACGTTTGGTTACCGACCGCAGAGCCCAGTAGCTTGCCCCGGCTGCGCAGCCGGTGGACGGCCTGCGGCGAACGCAGCCCCAGCCGTGTTTGCACCTGCGGTGTGGGCAGCGAGCCCTCGACGAACTCGCGCACCAGGGCGCCGCGTCGCTCGTCGTTCAGGCTGTTGGCGGCGACGAGTTCCAGGGTTCCCTGCGGCGCCGTCGGCGCCTCCAAGATGGCGTCGAGGACCTCGGCGAATCGGGAGTCCTTTTGTGCGCGCTCGGCAACCTGGCGAGCCAGCGGGGCAATGGCAGTAGGCATATCTCCAGGCTAACACGAACGGCCCGAATTGAAACAATCGAAACAGCTTGTACAGCTGGCCGGCGTACTGTGGCCGACGCTGACCAATAGAAGGAGTGACGGTGGTAAGAACCGAGAACGACAGCTGGGAGATCACCGAAAGCGTGGGCGCGACGGCGCTGGGTGTGGCCGCGGCGCGGGCCGCGGAAACCGACAGTGACAATCCGCTGATCGACGATCCGTTCGCACGGGTGTTCCTCGAGGCCGCGGGCGACGGGATGTGGAATTGGTTCTCGGCGCCCGAGCTGCCTCGCGAGATCGTCGAGGAAGCACCCGACCTGCCGCTGCGGATGCAAGCGATGGTGGACTACATGGCCGCTCGCACGGCCTTTTTCGACAGCTTCTTCCTCGACGCCACCAACTCCGGCGTGCGGCAGGTGGTGATCCTGGCGGCGGGTCTTGATTCGCGGGCCTGGCGGTTGCCGTGGCCGGATGGTACGACGGTCTACGAACTCGACCAGCCGAAGGTGCTGGAGTTCAAGTTGTCGACGTTGCGAGAACGCGGCGACCAGCCGACAGCCAACCTGGTCGATGTTCCCGTCGATCTGCGCCACGACTGGCCAGAAGCATTGCGGCAGGCTGGGTTTGACACTAGAGCGCCCAGCGTGTGGTCGGCCGAGGGGCTGTTGCCGTTCCTGCCGGCAGCGGCGCAGGAGCAGCTGTTCGAGCGGGTGCAAGCACTTTCCGTCGCGGGCAGCCGGATCGCGGTCGAGGCGCCGGGGCCTGGCTTCATGGACGAGGACGCCCACGCCAGGCAGCGCGAGCAGATGCAGCGAATCCGTGCGCTGGCAGCCAAACTGGGCGAGCAGCGCGATATCCCCGACGTCCAGCAGCTGTGGTACTTCGAGGAGCGCGAAGACGTCGGCGACTGGTTGCACCGCCACGGCTGGGAAGTGTCGGTGGTGTCGGCCGAGGAGCTGATGGCCCGCTACGACCGGCGTCCGCCCGACATCGAGGACGCTGCGCCGCGCAGCTTGTTCGTGTCGGCGCAGCGCTTATAACGCAGCAACTACACCGAGGAACTCATTGCGGCTAGCGCGGCGTCGTAGTTGGGCTCCGAGGCGATCTCGGGCACCAGTTCGGTGTACGCGACGTTGCCGTCGGGACCGATCACCACAATGGCCCGCGCCAGCAGCCCTGCCATCGGTCCGTCGATAATGCTGACGCCGTACTCGTCGCCGAAGCTGTCGCGGAACGCCGAGGCGGTTGTGACGTTCTCGATGCCCTCTGCGCCGCAGAATCGCTGCTGCGCGAACGGCAGGTCTTTGGAGACGCACAGCACCGACAGGCCCTGTCCGGCGGCGCGCTCGTTGAAGGTCCGCACGCTGGTCGCGCAGACCGGAGTGTCGATCGAGGGAAAGATGTTGAGTAACAGCGGCTTACCGCGGAAGTCTTCGCTGCTGACGATGCCGAGGTCGGGGCCGGTCAGGGTGAACGGGGGAGCTGGGAATCCCACGGCCGGAAGCTCGCCAACTGTATTGATCGGGTTACCACGCAACGTTATCTGTGCCATGGGCCATAGTCTGCCAAGGTCCGCGCGCCGCCAGCGACCAGGGTGGCTAATAGCCGCGTTACGGTTGGTTTGTGCGCTGGATCGTCGACGGCATGAACGTGATCGGAACTCGCCCCGACGGCTGGTGGCAGGACCGCGGCGCGGCGATGGTAGCGCTGGTGGACAGGCTCGACCGCTGGGCGTCGGCCAACGGCGACCAGGTGACGGTGGTGTTCGAGAAGCCGCCGTCGACCCCGATCCCTTCAGTGATGATCGAGGTGGCATATGCACCCAAGGCGGCGGCGAACTCGGCCGACGACGAGATCGCGCGGTTGGTGAGTGTCGACGCCCAGCCGCACGAGATCTGCGTAGTCACATCGGACCGGACATTGGCCGGCCGGATCCGCGGCATGGGCGCATCGGTGCAGCCGGCGCACAGCTTCCGTAATCTCGTCGACCCACTTGGCTAGATCATCTCGTTCCTGGTGAGCCAGCGCATCACCGGCCAGCCGATGAATACCGGCAACCAGCAGGTGAGCACGCGGTACAGCAGCACCGACGGCACCCCGACGGCGGCAGGCACACCGAAGGCGGCCAACCCACCGATCAGCGCCGCTTCGACGGCGCCGACGCCGCCGGGAGTGGGGGCGGCCGAGGCGAGGGTGCCGCCGACCATGGTCACCACCGTGACGGTGACGAACGTGACATGGCCGCCGAACGCGTTCACGCTGGCCCACAGCGCCAGTGCAGCACCGAGAGTGGTTCCGGCACAGCCTAATACGATCAACACCAGGCGCTTGGGTTCGCGGGCCAGCTCGGCGAGGTCGCGGCTGACCTCGGCCAGTTTCGGGCGCACCGCAGTCGCCAGCCAGCGCCGCAGGTTCGGTATCAAGATGAATGTG
>Ga0070739_10007779_pt1 | contig 11222 bp, 6 predicted proteins | sample Coa_R1_7_FD_66445 | JGI IMG/M metagenome (GOLD analysis project Ga0070739, IMG submission 66445) | Surface soil microbial communities from Centralia Pennsylvania, which are recovering from an underground coalmine fire - Coalmine... | ecosystem: Environmental > Terrestrial > Soil > Unclassified ... | reverse complement strand
TGCCAGATTTGCCAGCGTTACCGGCAAGCGCTCTTTCAGCAAATCTTTTACCGGCTGATTCAAAGAGCGGGAAGTGCCAAGATCACCCTTGATCACTGAAACAAGATAGTGTGCGTAAAAAGCTGGAATATTTTTGTCGGCCAGGTGCGCCTGCCGGATTGCCTGGATACTCTGGGCGGAAAGGCCGGAGTTGATTTCCTGGTCGTCAGAAGAAAAGCCTGGGGCGATACGCATGAGCATGGCGCCCGCAAAACTCGCCATGAGCATGACCGCCACCAGGCGTAAAAAGGCCCACCCGCAAAACCGGAGCATTAGCCAGCCACCGCGTCACGAACACCGCTGGAATGGCGGGATTCCGTCAGCGCGTTAAAAACTTTCAACACTTTGTGGTGCTCTTGTTTCTGCATATACATGCGGCGGTCCGCTTCAGCCAACAACTTTTCCGCGTCCACGCCGTCTTCCGGATAAATCGCGCAACCTACGCTTAAGGAAAGCCACTCCACTCCGCAGATTTCCCTGCCGGCCGTGCCGGCCAACTCGCTCAGACAGATTCCGCGTGCTTCCGCGGCGGAACTGCTCAGTCCCGGAGCGACAATCACAAATTCATCGCCACCCATGCGGGCCACATAGTCATATTCTCGGCAGGAACCCTGCAAAGTTTCAGAGAAATGTCGCAAAATTCTGTTACCTTCCAGGTGGCCAAAACGGTCATTGATCTTCTTGAAACCATCCAGATCGCAAACCATTACAGTTAAAGAAGTTTCCAGCCGTTTGCAGCGGGCAAGTTCGCGGTCAAGATGAATAAACAATGAGCGTGCATTCGGCAGCTCGGTCAGATAATCCGTTGTGGCCGAGCTTTCAGCTTCCTGGAAAGCCAGCGCATTCTCCACAGAAAGCGCTACCTTTGAGCTGATTGCCAGCAAAATGCGCAGGTGATCAGAGGTATAAGCGTCAGGCTCAGAATGATAGAGCGTCAGCACTCCCACCACGCCATGCAGCCCTTCCAGCGGAACTGAAATAGCAGAGCGTAAAGCGCTGAAGCGGTTTGGATCATTGACATAACCATGCTCCACAGATGGATTTCCATTCAACATTGGCTTGCGATTTTGCGCCACCCAGCCTGAAAGGCCTTCTCCCATGGGAATACGCAGCGCAGCAAACAAACGGAAGTTATCGCCGTTCACATATTCAGGCAGCAGTTCATTGCCACGCACAATATAAGTGGCAATCGCGTCGTAAGGCACCAGGCGCTTCAAACGTCCACTTAAAACAGAAAGTGTTTCGCTCAGGCTGAGTGAATTGCCCAGGTCCTGCGTAAGCTCAAATAAGGTTTGCGCTTCCTGGCGCGCTGCGGCGATCGATGAAAGGAATGCAGCCTGTGTTGCCGGTTCAGCCTTATCGATTTCAAAGCCGCTGGCGGGCGCTTTGCCGCGCTCAATTTTCAAGCGGGTAGAAAGTTTCTGGCGATCCTCCGGCATTCCCTCCTGCATGTGCACAATGCTTTCAATCTCTTTGTAGCTGGCCTTCAGCACCGTAATCACTTTTGGATCGTAAGCTTTGCCTGCTTGTTCAGCCACCCACTGCATGGCGTCATCCAGCGGCAGCGCCTTGCGATATTGGCGGTCTGTCGCTAATGCGTCAAGGCAATCCACAGCGGAAAGAATTCGCGCGCCAATGGGAATTTCTTCGCCTTTGAGTCCCTCAGGATATCCTGTGCCATCCCAGCGCTCATGGTGCGAACGAACAATTGGGACCACGGGATAAGGAAAGTTCACCCGCTCAAGAATCTCCGCCCCTACCACCGGATGGATCTTCATCTTCTCAAACTCTTCCGGAGTAAGCCGGCCTGGCTTGGAAATAATGTGCTCAGGCACTGCTAATTTTCCAATGTCGTGCAATAAAGCAGCCGCGCGCAACGCTTCAATTTCATCCTGTGAAAGCTCAAGCCTCTTTGCCATTTCCACCGCATAAACCCGCACTCGCTCCAGATGGTCATGCGTAGTCTGGTCTTTGGCTTCAATCGCCAGGGCCAGTGCTTCAATGGTCCGCATGTGCAGTGAGGCCATCTCCGCTACATGGTTTTTTTCATTCTCCAGCTTGCCCATGTACAGCCGGTAAGAGCGATAGATCACAAACATCGCCGGCAAAGCAAGCAGCGTGGGCTGCCAGCCTACTTTATGCGTGAGCCAGCCAAAGGTCGCCGCTAATGCGCCTCCTGCCAGGTAATATGGCAATGACCAGAAGTAGCAATCAGTCCATATTTTTTGCAGGCTCTTGTTTTCTGTAAGCGAAATAATGGTGGCAACCGGAAGCGTGTTAAAGAAAAAGTAAACGCCTGCGGAAAGCATCAGCAGGAAGGCCGAATTAGGGTTTAACCGCGTTTGCAGCGGCCCATGATAGATGAAGTATCCCGCCCAAATGGCGACAGCCGCGCTGGAGACATTGAACAGCACCTGCTCAATTTTTGGCCATCTGCGCCGGGTCACACATTGAACAAGGATCGCCGAGCAGCCTAATATCAACGTTTCGCTAAAACTCAGTTCAGAAATGCCGATAAGAATAAAAAGAAAGTTGACTGAGATAGTCCCGGTAATTTCCGGAAGCTCCACCTTCAAGCGCGAGGCTAGTACGGCGCTCAGCAGATACGCGCCGAATTTGGCCGGATCGTCGATCTTCCACACAGCTATGCCATAGATGGCGGTCGCCAGACCGGCCAGGCACATTGCAGAAAGAAACAATCGAGCTTGCTTCGACATAATTTTTGTAATGCCTCCGCGCAATATGTAATCAGGCAACTGGCGGGCCAAAAACAGCTTTTCCGCATAACCAGCTTCAATTCAAACACTTACATCAGCCACGTAAGTGTTTCTTCTCAGCTTATTCACGCCACATTTGTCACATCGCTGGCGCAAATTCTGGGACGAATTGTCACAGCAGCAATAAAGGGGGATTCCATGAGGGCTTCAAAACGAGCTTTCGCAGTGTAGCCCGTGTTCGGCTTCCCACCGCGATGTCAAATCTAAAGTAGGGAACTTTAGTAATCCTCAGGTGAACTTCTCAGATTGCCGCTGTGACGAATTTGTCCCATCATGTCGCATACGTAGTTGTCCACGTCTTTTGTGCGCAGTGCAAAGGACATAAATTCAGGAGAATGCTTTGCCCACCACGGTTTACAACACGTGTGACCTCAGCAGCCAGATCGTCCGTAGTGACGCATTAAAGCGGATCATGCGGCTGGTGGAGCAGGTGGCGTCTCATCCTGCGGCAGTGCTGATTGTGGGTGAAACAGGCACCGGCAAAGAGATGATTGCCCGCTCGATCCATGCGCATTCCCTGCGCTGCAACAAAGCCTGGGTGGACGTGAATTGCGCCGCAATTCCTGAGCACCTGGTGGAAAGCGAACTCTTTGGTTATGAAAAAGGGGCTTTCAGCGGCGCGGATGCACAGAAGATCGGCTTCTTTGAAATGGCTGATGGCGGGACTTTATTTCTGGATGAAATCGGCGATCTTGATCCCAAGCTGCAGGTAAAACTATTGCGCGTTTTAGATGGCGTGCCGTATTTCCGTCTGGGCGGAAGCAAAAAAGTCAGTGTGAATGTACGTGTGGTTGCCGCAACCAACCAGAACCTTGAAGACCTGGTCAATTCGGGACGATTCCGCCGAGATCTTTATCATCGCCTGGCTGAGTTTAAGCTGGAGATTCCTCCGCTGCGCGAGCGTCCGGAAGATCTGCTGGCGATTGCTGAAGAGATTCTTCACCAGCATTATCCTAATTCTCGTTTTTCCAACGATGCAGTTACTTCCCTGCTCAGCTATGAATGGCCGGGGAACGTGCGCGAGTTGCGCAACTGTATTTTCCGCGCCATTATGCTGGCGAAAGATGCGCAAACTGAAATCACCGCGGCCGACTTGAAACTCAACTCCAGTTCACAATCCAGCATGGGCAAAGCATTAAATCAGGACCTGGATCAACTGGAGCGGCAGATTGTGTTTGACACCCTTGAGAAGCACGGCGGTAATCAAGGGAAAGCGGCGGAAGCGCTGGGAATCTCTCGTCGCACTTTGCTGCGCAAGCTGAAGAACTATCGTGAAAGTGATCAGGAAGCGGCTGTTGGAACGCTCGGGGCGGAGCAGCAACGCTACTATCGCAAGCAAACATGCACTCCAATTACGCTGCGGCATGGCAATGAATCCTTGAATGCAACCATGCTCAACATCAGCATGGGCGGCGCGGCCATTGCAACGCATAAAGCATTAAGCCCTGATTCGCCAGTAACGATTTGCTTCACGATCCCAGAAACTGACGTTCAGGCGGAGGTTCCTGGCCGCATCGCCTGGGCCAACAAAGAAGGCGATCATGGAATTCAGTTTGACGCTATCCCAGCAGAGGTCCGCGCACACTTGCAGCACTGGTTCCAGGCAGAGATGAAGAAAGAGGGCTGGCGCGATGAGCTTGCCGGCTAGCTAACCCAATCCAGAAATTAAAACTTTGAAAAATCTGGTTTACGCCGCTGCATAAAGGCAGCCATGGCTTCTTTGGCTTCCGGCCCTTGCAGCAAAGCAACAAATTGCTCAGTTTCTCGTGCCATGGCCTGGCTGATTCCGCCAGACACATTGCCTTTCATTAATGCTTTGGTCGTTCGCAATGCGGCAGGCGGCTTTTCGGCCAGGCGTTGCGCCTTCTCCCCGGCTCTAGCAAATAGCTCCACATCCGGCACAACTTCATTCACTATGCCCAGATCGCGCGCTGTCTCTGCTCCAAAAGGCTCGCCAAAGAAAAGCAGCTCCGCCGCGCGATGATGCCCCATCAATGCAGGCAGCACGGCGCTTGAACCTGCCTCAGGGCATAAACCTAGATTTACAAAAGGAAGCTGAAAACGCGCGCTTGAGCCTGCATAAACCAGATCGCAATGCAAAAGCATCGTTGTGCCGATGCCGACAGCTACGCCGTTCACTACTGCAATCACAGGCTTCTGCGCCGCAATGAGCGTCTCTAAATAGAGGATAGCCGGGCTGCTCTCCCCCGGCTTGGCATTGGCAAAATCTATAAGATCATTTCCTGCTGTAAAACAATCTTGCGTTCCGCTGATCAGGATTACGCGCGCATTCGGATCAGCATCGGCCTGCTTAAGCGCATCCACCATCCCCAGGTACATGGCACGGGTAAGAGCATTCTTCTTTTCCGGCCTCTCCATCCGGATTGACATCACACGATTCTGTATCGCAGTTACGATGTTTTCCGCCATAAGCTCCTAGCACACATTGCGTTCAACGTAGAGATCAATTGTATGCGCAATTACTTTATTCTTCCGCTCCGCCCCGTCAGTTCCACTTATTCAACTTCGAACCAAAGCCTCACAATCCAGCGCTCGTCTCGGAAAGAATGTGAAAATAATTCGTGTTCATTATTTATCCGTTGTATTCACTATTTGCCCTCTGATGTGAATAGCGTCAATTACAGGATAAAAGCGCATTCAGGAGATCACTGTATTGCAAATGGGATGAATGGTCCAAATTATGGTGTGAACAAATTCTTATTATTGAATATAGCAATGTTCCATCTCCAATAAAATCTACCTGCACACCGGTATGCATATCATCCCATCTCGCCTCTATGCAGCCCTCTGCCCATTATTGGCAACCATTCAATGATGGGATGAACTGGTCATTTATATAGGTGAACTGCCTCTGTTTGCTCTACCAGACCACGTATATTTATCTATTCGTAAACATTTGTTAACATCCCGGCAAAGTTCTACACCTTACAACTCAATCCATAGCAAGAGACGAATCCACTATTCAGGATTACGAATCATCGACTCCCTTCTAAGTCATTGATAAATGGAATATAGAGAAAGGCATGCCAGTTGCAAAATGGGAATACGCAATCAAGCGCTTTCTGTTTTGCAAGCGCGCCTGGTTGTGGTGCTCAGTAAAAAGTAATGGAGATATATCGAATGAGTCATAAGCTGCGCGACAGACTAATTACCGTCGCTACCTGCTTTATATTGCTGTGCAGTGTCCCGTCTTTTGGCCAAGTGCTGAAGGGATCCATTTCCGGCACAGTGGTTGATCCGCAGGGCGCGGTAGTATCAGGTGCCACAGTAAAAGCAACTGGCACAGAAACCGGCATTACTCTTACAACAACCAGCGATAGCTCGGGTTCTTTCCGATTCAATTTGATTCAAGTTGGAAATTACAAAATTGAAGTTTCGGCCCAGAATTTTGAAACTTCAGTACAAAATGACATCCTTGTAGCGGCAGGACGCGACAGCAGCGTAGGAAACATTAAGCTGAAACTCGGCGAGGCCACTTCCACCGTGGAAGTAACGGCTGAAGCTCCGCTGATTGAAAGCACCCAGGCACAGGTGACCAATACATTTGAAGGCACCGTGTTGAGTAGCTTTGCGGGCATTCAGGAAAATCAGGGCCTCGACACTCTGGCTTTATTCGTTCCTGGCGTGGTTTCCGCACGCGACCAGGGATTTTCAAACACAAATGGCGGCGGCGGCTTTTCGGTAAACGGTCTGCGCGGCCGCAATAACGATCAGGAAATCGACGGCCAGAATAATAATGACAACAGCGTGGCAGGCCCGGCATTAGCCCTGACCGACTCTGAGTTCGTCTCGCAGTATGTCATCGTCACCAATAACTTTGGCCCTGAGTACGGTCGCAATGCAGGGTCGGTGGTGAACCTGATCACCAAGAGTGGAGGCAATGCCTGGCACGGCAGCGTCTATGCTAACGAGAACAATTCGATCCTGAACAGCCTTACCTCCACGCAAAACAATAATGGGTTGAAAGAACCACCCCGTTCCAATGATGAATTCGGCGGCTTTACTATTGGCGGACCTCTGGTCAAGAACAGAGCCTTCTTCTTTGGAGGTTTTGATCAGGAGATTGTTGGTTCAAGCACTCTGTACAGCACAGGTTCTCTTACCCCTACTCCTACCGGACTGGCAACGCTAGCAAGCTGCTTTCCCAGCGGCGCCAGCGCGAACGCAGTAGCAGCTCTATCGAAATTTGGCCCATATGGAATTTCCGCAGGAAATCCAACACCGGCCAATCTAACCACTCAGGACATCACTGATCCTCTGACAAACGCTGTCCTGTGCCCCAACGTGGAGGTAGGCACTGTGTCGCGCATTCTTCCCACTCCAATCCATGTCTTTAATTGGGTCACCAAAGAAGATATATCGTTTGGTGGAAATGATCAGTTGAGCGCGCGCTACCTTTTTAGCCGTGGTAATTTTTTCAATACTCAAGACAATGGCGCAGCCGGATATGTGGTCAACGTTCCCGCACTGAGCCAGGCAATCCTCCTGAGTGAAACGCACAACTTCAGTTCTCGGATGGTCAATGAAGCCCGCGTAGGGTTTGACCGTTTAAACGTTCAATTTGGCGGCAACTCCATTGGCACTGAGCCTACCACCGGCGGTATTCTCAGCGCGGTAACGAATGTGGCCTTTCAGGACCCAGCGGCACTCGGATTCGGTGTAAATCCAGCGCTGCCTCAAGGGCGTGTGGTCAACACGTGGCAGGCGCAGGACAACTGGAATTACGTTCTGGGCAAGCACTCCCTGAAAGCAGGCGTGAACTGGACACATCAGCAATCACCAAACATTTTCCTGCCCAACATCAATGGCGCATATACATTCGCGAATTTAAGTTCCTTCATCGTGAATAATCCGTCAGACTGCACGCCCAACAGAGACTGCCCTTCAGTGGCACTGGCCCAGGGGAATCCGGAGCTTGGATTGAAAGAGAATGACACCTTCTTCTATGTTGGTGACGACTGGAAGATCGGACGCAATCTGACTCTTAACCTTGGCATTACCTACTCCTTCTATGGATCGCCTTACAACCAACTGCATGATCTTGGAGTAAGCCAGCAGCAAGGACCAAATCCATTGTGGGATCCCACTTTACCTTTGTCCGTTACCACACCGGCTGCCGTACCTGCTTATAAAAAGGCAATTGGTCCGAGTTTTGGCTTTGCTTACTCTCCGCAGTGGGGCGGGTTCCTTACCGGGAATGGAAAAACCACGATTCGCGGCGGCTATCGCCTATCCTATGATCCAGCATTCAACAACATTCTTCTGAATAACTATGGCGGAGCTCCTTCTGTCCTGGAGACGGCGCTTGTTGGTGGACCGGGTGCTTCATCTGCGCTTGCACTTCCCGCAGTACCCACAGGCCCCAATGTTCGCGCATTGGTTGGTCCACTTCTACCTGTTGGCCAGCTTGATCCTCGTGATCTTACAGAGGTGACGGTAGGCCAGAATTTCAGACCCGATCAGGTACAGAGCTGGAGTTTTGGTGTTGAGCGCGAGCTCTCCAAAAATTCAGCCGTTGAAGTACGCTACGTCGGCAACCATGCAAGTCAGCTTTTTCAGTCAATAGACGCTAATCCGTTTATTGGTGACCTGGCTACTCAATTCCCCAACCTGGTTCCAGCGGGCGACACACCCTGCCCGGCTGCAAACGCTTTTTCTCCGAGCGCAGTGGGCCGGATTAATTGCAATGAGGGGATTGTTTTATCTCGCAATAACTCAGGTTATTCCAACTACAACGCACTTCAGACAGAATTCCGGGCCAACAATCTCTTTCATCAGTTGACTGTTCGCGCGGGGTACACATTCAGCAAAGCCCTGGATAACAGCAGTGAAATCTTCTCAACCTTTGGCGGCGGAAACACCTTTGCCGCCTCCCAGAATCCTCTGGACAACGGCCATGGTGAATATTCATTCTCTGGTTTGGATATTCCCCACACCTTCTCTTTGTCAGTAGTGGAAGACTTGCCGCTCTTTAAAGGACAGCACGGCTTTGCGGGGCACATGCTGGGTGGCTGGTCCATGTCCGCTTCATATGTCTGGGAATCTGGCCAGCCATTTACTCCTGAAACCATTGTCTTCTCGCAGCTCACAGAAGCTGGAGACTTCTTTGACAGCGGCTTCGATGCCAACTTCAACGCTGGAGTGCCTGCAGCTCGTCCTTTCCTGGGTAGCCTCAAAGCCCCGGTGGATAGCGTAGGTATTTTTGCCGGTGACGCCTGCGCTCTCTTCGGCGCCGGTTGCTCACTTTCTTCCACTCAGCTCCTGAGTTTGAATGCATTGAATGCTCCAACACCTGCCGTTACCGCGGTATCAAACAACCAGGTGCGATATATTGCCAATACCGGCGTGGCCCAGAGCGTTTTCGGCACACCGTTTGGCAATGCCCCACGCAATATCGGGCGCGATGCACCTCTCAACTTCCTGAACGCCAGTGTAACGAAAATGGTGAAGTTTAATGAACGGGCATCATTCGAGTTCCGCTTTACCGCTCAGAATGCTCTCAATCATGCCAACTTCGCAACTGTGAATCCGTTTATTGAGAATGCCGGCACTGGAATTTTTGGAAACGCCTTCGCGCTTCCTCAACTCACCGGTGACTCCATTCCGGGTTCAAACCTGGCTGCCAGCCGTCGTTTCTTTGTCGGAGGCACTTTCAGGTTCTAACCGTAATCAAATCTCCTCTGCCCGCCGGCTTGTTCGGCGGGCTTTTTTCATTTCAGACTTTCCAACCTTCGCGTAATCATAGAGCCAACCCTGGAGCGGATCTCTATACGCGCCATCCGGCAACATGGTTTATATCCGGCCAACTTATAAATTAATTTTTAGCTGACAATCATCCGTAGTGCTTCGTCCAGATCAGTATGGAGAAACGAATAGCCATGCTGCTGCAATGCCTGAGGTATTACGCGCGTGCTTGCCAGCACAATATCGCTCATCTCGCCCATTACAATCTTCAGCCCAAAAGCAGGTGCTGCTAAAATTGAAGGACGATGCATGGCCCTGCCTAGTGCGCTTGCGAAGTCAGTATTGCGAACAGGTTCAGGGGACACAAAATTAATTGCGCCTCTCAGGACGTCTGTTGCTAAAGCCATGCGAATAATCCCCACAACATCTTCCAGTGTGATCCATGACATCCACTGACGGCCTGATCCTAGTTTTCCGCCCAGTCCAAATTTAAATGCCCGCATCATCTGTGGCAGCGCCCCGCCATCTCTGGCCAAGACTACTCCCAGGCGCGCTCGCACCACCCGAAGACCAAGTTCTTCAGCCTTAAGCGCTTCCTCTTCCCAGGTCTTTGCCACTATGCCCAGGAAATCTGTTCCAGGCGCGCTGTTTTCTGTTAGCACTTCATCACCACGATCGCCGTAATAGCCGATGGCCGAAGCGGAAATCAATACTTTGGGCCGCTTCTTCATGTTCGCGATCGCTCTGACCAGACTACGTGTAGTATCAATGCGGCTGGATCGCAAAAGCGCTTTGCGCTTCTCTGTCCATCGACCACCCGCAATCGGTGCTCCGGCCAAATTAATGACTGCATCCGTGCTGCTGTATATCTGACTTACATCCGCATTCGCGGAATTACTTATTTCTCCTGTGCGCGGATCCCAGGGAATATCAATGACACCACGCATATTTCGAGCAGGTTGATTCTCGGAACGCACTAACCGGCTAATCGTGTGTCCTTCTTCCACAAGCGTTTTTACTAGTGCCGATCCCACCAGCCCGGAAGCCCCAGTCATGAGTATGTTCATGGAACCCTTTCAGAGCACGTGCACATATATTCAACGGAACGAGCATAAACAGCATTTGGCATGAGGGGAATGGAAACAAGCAATCAGATTACACAATAAAAAGCAGATTGAGAAACGGCGCAGCGCCCTTTCTCAATCTGCGAATGTATCTATCTTAATAAGCTATAGTTACGCTGCCGGATGCTCCAAAATTCCCGCCAATGCATGCAGCCTTGCGGAATCCGCCTGGCTTTTTGCCGTGCCGGCATTCTTTTCCAGTGATTGCGCCATGTGCTTCAATTTTGCCAATGAAGCCTTGCTCATGTGCGAACTCTCAGCATTTTGGATTTCTTTTTGCAGGGCCGCAATCTCATCCTGGGGCAGGGCTTTTGATCGCGCTAACTGGTCCACATATGCCTTTGCCACCACCATCTTTGCCGGCCACTCAATCTTTTGCTGATTCTGCACGTTCAGTTCATTTACATGAACTGCTTTGGCCGCATCAATCTCGTTCTGCGTCAAAAACTGACTTGGTGTCAGTTCAAATACATCTAGGCCGCGTGCAATCTCTGATCCATAGATATAGCCGTTGTACCAATAGGCTGACCAGTCTCCGCCAAGAATCAGCATTTTAGGATCGATTGGCCCACGGTCA
>Ga0070739_10007778_pt1 | contig 11222 bp, 9 predicted proteins | sample Coa_R1_7_FD_66445 | JGI IMG/M metagenome (GOLD analysis project Ga0070739, IMG submission 66445) | Surface soil microbial communities from Centralia Pennsylvania, which are recovering from an underground coalmine fire - Coalmine... | ecosystem: Environmental > Terrestrial > Soil > Unclassified ... | reverse complement strand
AGCTGCAACGCTGGCTAATCCGGTGAGATGCCAGCCCACCTCTGTCTCGTCTCCCATCTCCTGGGCCAGGTCGAGGCCTTGCCGGTACCATATGGCAGCCTCTTTCATCTTGCCCCGACGCTCTGTCACATATCCTACGGTATGCAACACAACACTAATCAGTCTTTTCGTACCCAATTCTCGTGCGAGCTTGAGACCTTGATAAGCAGATTCTACCTGTGTCAGGTCCCCTTGAAGTGCGGAGTAGTACCCTATATTTTGTAAAGCAATGGCGATGAGATATTTGTTGCCTAGTTCTTGTGCAAGTGTGAGACGTTCCCGATTCAGAGCAATAATCTCCTTCAGATCCTCCTGGAAGGCCGCGATATGGGCCAATGTACTAAGTACAGTCGCAGTGAGGTCTTTGTCGCCTAATTCTTGTGCCAGGAGGAGAGCTTCCTGTGCTCGTGTGGTGACTTGTGCAAGGTCCTCCTGGAACAGTGCAAGAGATGCTGACTTGCACAGCAGATTGGCAAGCTCCCATTTGTTATCTAATGTACGGCACAACGCCTCGCTCTCCTCCAATAGGACACGTGCCGCACTGGGCGAACCCAGCTTATGTAAAGCGATGCCTAGTGCTCCCAATGCATTCGCGAGTTCTTTCTTGATCCCCAGAGTGCGACAGATTGCTATACTCTCCTCCAGTAATGGAGGTGTTGCCGCACGATCATTTTGATAGTAGGCCAGCTCGCCAGCGCCATAGAGGGCCTTCGCTCGCAGTGCCGTCTGATCTTCGACTGGCTTCATCTGCAGCGCTAGCGCCAACCAGCGTCGTCCCTCGCTCCAATAGCCACGCAAGTACCAGAATCGCCAGAGCGCTCCACAGAATTGCAAGGCAGGTTCTGCCTCTCCATGCTCAATGAGCCATCCGAGGGCAGCTCGCAGATTTTCTAGTTCCTGCTCTAGTAATGTCAGCCACCTTATTTGTTGTCTGCCCTTGAGCTGCGGCTCCGCTTGCTCCACCACTGACAGATAATACATCGCATGCACACGTTGTATCTGCTCGAGTTCTCCCAGCTCTCTTAAACATTCCAGTCCATACTCGCGTACAGTCTCCAGCATGCGGAAGCGTGGCTCTTCACCTTCCTGCTCATGTCGTAGCAGCAAGCTTTTATCGAGCAGAGAGGTAATGCCATCCAGGGTAGACAAAGCGCTCCCCTTTATGTTGTTGTCAGCACTTCTTACTGCCTCCGCACCTTCCAGCGAAAAACTTTCGACGAAGACTGAGAGTTGCCGGAAGAACTGCTGTTCTTCGCTCTCTAGCAGATCGTAGCTCCACTTGAGCGTGTTGCGTAGTGTCTGATGACGTGGGGGATGTCTACGTGCTTCACCTGTGAGTAGCTCGAAGCGTTGTGAAAGTCGCGTCAGAATCGCGGCTGGTGAGAGTAGCTTGATACGCGCTGCTGCCAGTTCAATTGCCAATGGTAGTCCATCGAGATGCACGCAAATCTCTGCAATTGCTTGGGCATTCGTCTCAGTCAACTGAAAGTTGGGGAGAATAGTTCGTGCTCGCTGGACAAAGAGTGCCACTGCCGTATACTCAGCAAGCGACTTGAGGTCTGGTAACGGATTGAGAGAAGGCAAACTCAGCGAGAGGACAGGAAACTGCTGTTCTGCCTGGAGTTGGAGGACGACACGACTGGTAACTATCACTTTCAGCCCAGGACAGGCGGCGAGCAATTCTTCAATATATGGCGCTGCTGCCACCACCTGCTCGAAGTTGTCTAACAGCAGCAAGAAGTGTCGATCTTGCAAGGAGACCTTCACGTGTTCAAAAATGGGCTGTTCTTTCGTTTCGAGAATGCCAAGCTCTTGCGCAATAGTCGGGATTACCTGCTCAGGATCACTCACAATTGATAGTGGGACGAAGCAGGCCCCTTCAGTAAAATATGAGCGCAAGTTAGTGGCCACCTGTATGCTCAGACGAGTTTTGCCAATACCGCCGATACCCAGAAGCGTCAACAGGCGCACTTCTGTTTCTTGAAGAAGCGCACAAATTGTTGCCACGTCCTGCTCACGTCCAATGAGCGGCGTGAAATAGGTTGGCATTTTCCAGATAGGCCCTGATTTTACAAGTTGTTGGAGCACCCGGTCTCCTTCACGAGATAGTTAGAAGATACACGTTCGCACACCCTGACTTTATTTGCATCAGAGTATACCTAAGTGTGGCAGGAAAGACAAGAGGGAAAAGAGAGGAGGCGTGGTTCACTTTTTTGCAGCCAGAAAGCCGGTGGTAGGGGCAGCATTCATCACGCCCGCGTGGGTGCCTGCTGAACGCGGGCATGATGAATGCTGCCCCTACCACCGGCTTTTAGCTTGCCCTGGCGCGGGGCTTTGGAACTGTGCCCTGCTTGCTAGGGGCCTGTGCCATGAACGACCGTCGGTCTGTAGACTGCTGTTGGTTGTGGTTGTCCGTGAGTCTGTGTGTACGCGTCCACATCCCCTGTTGTTACAGGAACCGAAGCGCTACATTTTGGACATGTCATGTTCGTACCTATGAGGCTCTTGAGAGACCCGGCACCCGCTGTTCCAGATGACACTTTTGTGAAGGTGATGGTGTGGTTACTATCTGACATCCTGTCCTCCTAATTGAATTGAGTACAAACTAAGTATAAACGTGAGAGTATACAAAAGACTATCACATTATCAAGCACTCTCTCTACCGTCGCCCATAAGCCAGCGAATTTGACGCGCATTACGAAGAAGTCGATCCATAATGTTGCGCTGTAGTTGATAGATCTCCTGCACATCGGCGAAATCCTGCGGGCTATGACGCATGATCTCTCTCGGTTTGAGGCCACAGTGGAAGAGTAGATAGAGCAAGCGTCGCTCTTTGGGCTTAGGAAACATACGAAAGAGAAAAGCCCATAACTCATGCTGCTCTGCCTCATCTTCGGACTGCTGCTCTTCTATATCCGAGACCCAGACCTGTATCTCCTTTGGACGCGAGTAGGCCCGCAGTGTATCAAGAATCGCTCCATTCAAGCACATCCGCAGATATGCAAGAGCAGTAGCGAGTGTAGCGAAAGCCAGCTTCTGGTTGTGAGCGGTTGCCTGCCAGAAGCGTGCAAAGGTCTGAGCTACGTAGTTTTCATCGCTATCCAACCGTAGAGCAAAATCCCTACGTGGGTGACTGTGTAGCCAGCCACGAATAGTATCGCTGAAGCAGACTTGTAAAGCCGTCCACGCATCCGAGTCACGCTGGCACAGCGCACGGCGGAAAAGTTCTACTCCATACCGGTCGTCGGACACATCCCCACATCTGTAGTTTTTGAGTTCTCGCATACAAGACGCAATAAGTGCCGCTATACTCATCATTTTGAGTTCTGGCTCTGGCATCGTGTTGCCTGATAGCTCAGGAGGCGCACTCTGTGGAGCCATAGGTTGCTCTCCCTCATCGTCCTTAGGGAGGTACTGCTCATGTTCCCCGTCCTCGTTATGCATGTACCTCTTCTCCTTACTGTGATAGTTGATGATGATTACTTTTACACAGATGAAACCTCTTCATTCCCCTCACGCTATGAGTGTACCTTGCATGTCATGGGGTTTCATGGGGCGAATTACGTATATCACTCCTCAGCATTACGTATCTTTTTGCTACGAAGAATCTAAACGCTGGGAGAGGCGATATTTCGGGTGCGGGGTAGAACAGAGGTCATATAATGGTATGTAGCAGCAAATTTCAACGAAGAACGACTGACTAAGCGGAGAGACATGCGATCAATATCCTGGAAACCATTAGCAGAGCGATTTGCGACCGTACCACTGATTCTCGCCGGTCCTATACTACGACGTGTTGAGCCTTCTGGTGTCACCGTCTGGCTTGCACTAAAAGCGCCACGAACTGTCACACTACGTATTTATGCTAAAAATGAGAAGGGACAGCTTGTTCAGCAATGTGCGGGAACACACTGTACTATTCGTCTTGGAGACTTCGTACATGTTGTCGCTGTGACAGCTCGTGCCACAAATAGCGCTGAGCAACTGACCGGGGGGCAGCTCTACTACTATGATCTTTTCTTTCAACCTGACAGTGCTCCCGCCGCCTATGCGCCTGAGACAGCGCCTCACCTCGACACACCTGGCATTCTCAATAATGACCCCTCCTCCGCTGACCAACTTCATCGGTTAGTGTATCCTGGACATCCCCTTCCCAGCTTTGTCATGCCGCCTGAAGAGGTGAACCAGCTCAGAATAGTGCATGGCTCATGCCGCAAACCACATGGCATCGGCAAAGAGATGCTCTCGGCACTCGACACTCTCCTCGAAACAGAGGCTGAGCATCCAGAGAACCGTCCTCAGCAACTCTTCATGATGGGCGATCAGATCTATGCCGATGATGTAGCAGCGGCACTGCTGTTTATGCTCATAGATGCTGGCACTGTTTTAAGTACAGGAAATGCAGAAGAAGTACTTCCGCTGGTGAATATCTCTGCCTCTGCATTAGGTCCATGGGGAAGGGCACAGGTTGTGCGCAACAAAGCCATGTTCACTACGAGTACACCGGACAATCACCTGTTATCCTTTGCTGAATATACTGCCATGTACCTTTTTGCCTGGTCGGATGTCCTATGGCCTGAGAACCTGCCCGAAGCCGAGGATATATGGCAGAGGTATCCAGAGATGCGACCTCGGCCAGCCCAGCAGAATAAAATAGAGGAGAGATATGCAGCCCATAGCGAGCAATTGCGCCTGTTCCGCTCCACACTGCCCCAGGTACGTCGGGCATTGGCAAACATTGCCACATACACCATCTGTGATGATCACGATGTGACTGACGATTGGTACCTGGATGGTGCCTGGTGCCAGCGTGTGCTCGCTAGCCCTCTCGGACGACGAGTGGTACGGAATGCACTGCTGGCTTACACGCTTTTTCAGGCATGGGGCAACACACCCAAGCAGTTTGACGAGGGGAGTGGTGCGGCCTTCTTACAAGCCATGACCACATGGGGTGGAGACGAATCAGACTCGCGGGTGAAAACACTGGAATGTAGTATCGGCCTACCTCTTGCTTTTAGTGGAAGTGGCGAACTACAACGTTCAGAGCAGGCGCTGCAATGGCACTATACGGTGTCGGGTCCGCGCTATCACATCATCGTCATGGACACGCGCACACAACGCATCTACCGCTCTCCGGACGAATTTCCAGGACTGTTATCCCCCAAAGCCATGAATACACAGGTGGTTGCAGCAGCACGACAAGATGTAGACGTTACCATCATGATCTCACCGGCACCCATCCTGGGCGTAGATTTTATTGAGACCGTCCAGTTCTGGACCCGCTGGCGCGTCAGAGATAACTATGCCTATGACCGTGAGGCATGGGCATTGGAGTGGGGAACCTTCCAGGCATTTCTCAAAGCCGTGAGCGATTTAGGACACGTGGTATTTCTCTCCGGTGATGTCCATTATGCCTTTGGAGCGAGCTTAGATTACTGGGACTACCATACCAAGAAAACCGCCAGAATGGTTAATTATACCTCCAGTCCCCTATGCAATGAAGGCGCTGGCGCTCAGATAGCCGTACTCGCCGTAGGGTATCCACGCCTCCTGCATCTCTTGAGGCGAGAAGGTACACCAACCATCGATTTCTTCGCCTGGGATATTGCCAGCAATCATTACATCCTCGACCGCATACTCTCCGTTATACGAACGCACTCCTACAAACTGTGGTGGTCTATACCGCGATTGATTGCCGCTCTACGTTCGCCTTATGAGATCGTCATGCATGCACGTGGCTGGCCCAAAGGTGCCTTCGACGCCTTTCCACCAGATCGCGGCTACCGATTGCGCTACCTACGCAACATTCACTCTCCTTTAGCGGGTCAGAAGCTCATCTCTGGGAAGGGGCGACCTCTGCCTGTGGCATTTTTTGGCTGGGTGATTCATCTAGTGCGCAGTGCTTTAGGAGCCCTGATCTTCCTGGAAACACAACTGGGAAAGGCCAGAAGCAAATTATTGCGCAGGGCCGCAAAAGTTGAACAGGCACCGCAAGTGCTCCAGCAGCCAGCACAGGTTCTAGCACAAGGAGCAATCAAGGAAACAGAGCGGCTAGAGCGTCACCTGGCAAAGCGTCGATACAGTCTGGTAGAAAGGCTGCTTCGCCTTGAGGAAGAGTGGCTAGCCAGATTGAAAGCAGGAGAGCTTATCGTTGGCTATAACAACATCGGCGAGATCAGCTTTGATTGGACTGCCAGGAACAAAGATGTACGCCAGCGCCTCTGGTGGTGGCACCCCAGCAACCCCCAACGTCCAACATTGGCAACCGAGTATCGCACTACCCTCGAATTGCCAGAACGCAATGAGGCACCGCGGTTGCCGTAGAAAGATTCTCCGTCCCTGGGTGTAGGGGCAGCATTCATCACGCCCGCGTTCAGGATAAATCTACGTTTGGTGAATCGGCATCGCTGGCGTGATGAATGCTGCCCCTACACATCCGATGGCGAGAACAACTGCCTTATCGTCGCATAACGCTCCGCAAATTGCTTAGGATCAAGTCGGCCATACGGGCGTTTTCCTACCTGCGGAAGGACTTCGTTGTATGCCTCATCTAATTCCGGCAACGTGATAATCCCCTGCTCAAGGAGCAGTTTCACATCTCTGATATCGCCGGTACTCCCCCTTTGTATCTTGCTGAGTGCAATGCTGTAAAAGTCAAAGTAGAAGGCTTCGATCGTTCCGTAACGACCAATATACTTTGCATGCATCTCCCACTGTTTGGGAAGGGGCATAAAATCTCCAGGAGACGCAAATTCGATATTGATGTTCATGGTATCCTTCAAGTGCCTGATAGCTTCCATCATCTCATCTTCATTTGTTGCACGAATCTCTACATCAATGTCCTGCGTAGAGCCAGACCGTATACCCATGTGGACAAGTGCAGCTCCACCTACCAAATAGAGGCGTCCTGGTCTACGGAAAGTACGCCCTAAGTTCCTGAGGAAATTCTCAATCTGTCCCTTGTCAACATTCGGTCGCATGCTCATCTCAGGCTCCTGCTCGTCATCTTTTCTATCTTCAAGTAGCTGCATAACGGGAAACGTAGGTGTACAATGATAAAATTCTTCCTGTAACAAAAGGTGATCTACTTGATTTTGCCAATCTCTCAGATAATTCAATGGTAAACCACTTTGTCGTTGTTCGTACTCTTGTAACTTCGTCAAACCCCATTCGCCATCATGATAGGCTGGTGGTGGAAGGTGGCGACGTTGCCACAGGTGGGCAAAAAGTTCTTCGGGGAAATCAGGGGCGTGTCCAAGAGCAAGTGCCAGGCGAATAGACCACATACGTTGTAGGTAAAGTGTTGCTAGTAGGAGTGTTGCGATCTGTTCGGCTGTTGCTGGTGTACTCGTTTTTAGCGCTTCAAGTGCGGCGTCTGCGAGCCTGGGATGCAGCAGGAAGAGTGAGATCATCGCATCTCGCACTCGTGGATACTCGCATTGGGCTAGTCGTTTGATTAAGCGAACGGCACTGGCTTGATTGGTTGCCATGTCGGAAGGGTGTATGGGGGTACCTTCGCCAACGAGGTAGGTGATCCCCCATCTGCGCAAGATGCTGATGAGTTGGTCCGCTTCGTTCCAGGATGAATCGAATTGAGTTTTGAGTGCAGTACTCATACCTCTACCTTCTGTACCAGAATTGATCCCACGCCTGCCAGAATGTATTGGCTGTCGAGACCACTGTTCTTGGTCCCTCGATGGTCACGCCGCTACGCCCCATGAAGTCGTTGACGCGGTCGGGTGTAGCTAGTTCGACTTTGAAGGTGACGGGAGCGGGAACTTTGTAGGGCCTAGGCCAGTTCCGCATGCTCAACGCCTGGGCGACACCCATCTCGATCAAAGAACAGGCATCTTTAGGGGCCATATTGCGAGATGAGAAGCGCCCCAGGCCCGTTTTCACTGGAGCCGTCACGACCTCGTCACCAAGCAATGCCTGCACCTCCTGACACGTCGCTTCATCTCCTGAGACGAAGACTGCAGGAACATCCCAACACCCAGCGATGGCCGCCAAGATACCGCTTTCACCTACCAAGGTGCCGTTGATCGAGGCGTTATACCATGCCTCAGAGGAGACCGTGTGGCAGAGTACGCCATTGGGTGTACCTGCCATAGCATGAGCGCCGACAAAAAGAATAGCATCACAACCCTGCTCGAAAGGCGCGATATACCGCGCCCACGGATAGCCAAAGACGTATTGCGCTCCCGACTCCAACCGTTCGGGAACAAAACTCTTGAAATTGTACGCACCTCCCGCACCATGACAATCAACGACAATAACCTCGCTGGCTCCGGCTGCACGAGCGCCACGCACAGCAGCATTCATTTCGTCAGTATAGAGCTTACGGCATTCCTCATATAGCGCTGTCCCACCCGTAACCTGCTCCCAGGTCTCAATACAAGAGATGCCTTCCATGTCACAAAAGATCACAACGCGCATATTTCACTCTCTTTATTATTAATGACGGCTAAAGCCGTCGTGATTTTGGTCTTCTTTTTTTTAGAACGGGTGGGTCATACTCCTTATATAGTTTTTTGCCGATTTTCCATCCGAAATAGCCACCGAGTACTGCTCCCACCAAAGCGAGAGGAGCCGTAGTCAGACTGATATTTGCACCGTTTGCTAACAGAAGGGACGCACTCACGATGAGCAAGACCGTCAAGAACAGCCCGGCAATTGTGCCGAGGCAACATCCGAGTGGGCCACCGTTGACCTCCCCCTGTGCTTCGGGTGGAAGCTGGGACGCTGGTGAAGGAGCGAACGACTGCTCGTCCGTTATCGGCTGTTCGGTTATTGGCTCTGTCAGGGACTCCTCGGCGGTCGGGTATGTCATTTCCTCCAAGAAGTCCTCTGTAGACTGATTATCCTTAGGCGGAAGTGGAGATGTAGGCACGAGCATATCCTTTGTAGGTCAGGTTTAGAACGTACCGAATTGACGGTCGCCCGCATCTCCCAGGCCAGGGACGATGTAGCCAATATCATTGAGTCGCTCATCAAGCGCCCCGAGGTAAATGTCGATATCGGGATGCGTCTCCGCCAGTTTCGCCAGACCATAGGGAGCAGCAATGATACCCACATAGGAGAGACGCGGTATGCCACGCCGTTTGAGAATGGTAATCGCGTCAATGGCTGATCCGCCAGTGGCAAGCATGGGATCTACTGCATAAGCCACCTGCAGGTTGACCTGGTGCGGCAACTGGTTGTAGTACTCCAGCGCCTGCAAGGTATGTTCGTCACGGCGCAATCCCAGGTGCCAGATCTGTACGTCGGGAATAACCTCGCGGAAAGCCTCGGCCAGACCCAGACCCGCACGAAGAATAGGCGTCACACCGATACCACCCGCGAGCCGTTGCCCCTGTGTTGTTCCCATCGGCGTCTCAATCGTACAGGAATTGAGTGCCAGCGAAGCCGTGGCCTCATACGCTAACAACGCGCCAATCTCCTTGACCAGCCGATAGAACTCCGGCGGCTGCGTATTCTTATCGCGCAACGCCGTCAACTTATGTGCCATAACCGGATGCGTTGAGATATGCACCCTCGGCAGTTTCAACACTTCCTCCCGCGTCGGCTGTGGCACCCCCTGCATAGGCAGCTTCCGTTGACCGCTGCCCTGTGTCGTTGCATCTATCATCTGAATCGTCTCCTTATCTCTGTTTGAATCGAATCTTCTCAGGAGATTGTATCAGAGTTGAGCGTGGGCGTCGAGTTCCCATTCATACCTGAGTAGGACTATTCAAAAGGCTTTCTGCAACACAAGCTCAGCAGAAAGCCTTTTGAATAGTCCTGCAAAAAAGCTCCCTTGCAGATGTTATCAGTTCATGTTATGATAGAGTACATAATCATAGATCATATGTTCGGCAGCATGTAAAGCAGAACTCATTGAAAAAGAAAGAAACGCAATGATGTATACCGAATCCAATAGTGAAGATCCAGGCACATCTCCAGAGAATGTAGTGGGGTTTCGTTCTGAACATCCAGTGAGCAAACGATATCAGACCACATCTAGTGCTGCATTCAGTCGATCTTTTGAGACTCAATTGTTGTGGCTTGAGCGGCTCTATGTCCTCGACGAAAAAGAGGAAGTTTTGCAGTTCCTCAGAACGTATCCTTTTCTCGTTCCGTTATTGCGGGACGTCTATAACAGAATTGAAACCTATTTTCCGGATTCCCTGGTTTTCCTTGAAGTTACGACTAACCCCGAGAATCGTGACAGAGACCAAGTAGTGGCGCGGATTGCTACACGCGTACCTTTTGATGAAGCAGCTGAGACGCTTCGACGTTTTGATCAAGGGTGGTGGTTGGACGCCTTGCAGCATGCACAAGGAAGGCTTTTGATTACGGTAACATCTCCCTTCGAGGAGGAACTCGAATTGCTTGAGCAAAAGTATACGGTGAGAGACACGACAGCGATACGGCAGTTCCTCAGAAAGCATCCTCCTCTGCTGCAGTTGTTACTAGACACGTATAAGGAGATTAAAGCATATTTCCCAAGCTCAGAAATCTTTCTTGATATGTCTATCGATCCTGAAGTAGCCGGTGATAACGAGAATCTGATCGGCTCCATTGCTACCACGTTACCCCCTGATGAGGCTATCGAGACTTTTGAAAAATTCTACGACAACTGGTGGTGGCAAGCCGCTAAAAAGGCTGATGGAAAGATTGCCTTTGGCCTGGGTGGATAAGCGTTGAGAGAGGGGGAGTGTTTATGAGTTTTCATTGGGCAGATTATCTCACCCTGGCACAGGAACTTACTAGCTCGTCTGCTGAGTCATCGATTCGGGAAGCATATTTACGTTCCGCCATTAGCAGGGCTTACTATGCTGCTTTCTCGGAAGCGCGAGACTATCTCGTTGATACAGTTGGAGAGCAGGTTCCCAGTGACCGCAATGTCCATCAGTATGTTGCAGATACATTTGAGAGGAGCAGCGATACCAGACATCGTCGAGTGGGAGGTTATTTGCGTCATTTACGGTTGAACAGAAACCGAGCAGATTACAGCAGCCGCATCCCTGGAGACCTGCTTGTTATCACCAGGGACGCGTTGCTAGAAGCTAAGCGGATTATTAAGTTATTACGTACCCTCTAGAGAGTATCACACTTTTCGACAGAGTTGGAACGGTCTACCAGGAGCGTAAACTCGACATTCTGCATAGAAGGCTGCTATAATGGCTCTGGACGAACTCTAT
>Ga0070739_10007770_pt1 | contig 11230 bp, 8 predicted proteins | sample Coa_R1_7_FD_66445 | JGI IMG/M metagenome (GOLD analysis project Ga0070739, IMG submission 66445) | Surface soil microbial communities from Centralia Pennsylvania, which are recovering from an underground coalmine fire - Coalmine... | ecosystem: Environmental > Terrestrial > Soil > Unclassified ... | reverse complement strand
GCGGAAGGCCTGGCGGAAGGACGGCTTCTCGGCGATCGTCTCCGCGCGGGCGTTGATCGTCCGGTTGCCGAACTTCGCGTCCTTCGCCCAGCGCGGCACGAGCCCCCAGCGCACCATTTCCATCTCGCGCCGGTTGGTGACGATCAGAACCTGCTGGCTCGGCGCAATGTTGTAGCGTGGCGGCAGGTCGTCGATGTCGTTGACGGTATCGAAGCGGTATTGGAGGCGGCTGGTATTGATGAGGTTATAGCGGCTGCACATGGTGTGATTATCGTACAGGGTTACCGAATCGGGATGCTGGCATTTGAACGCGCACGCTCGGCGGTGCGGCACTGTCCTCAAAGGGCCGGCGTTTGTAGTCGCACCCCTTGTGGGTGCCCCGCACCCCTATCCCATCGACAACGTCTACTCGCCCGGGAAGACGCCGGGGCAGATCGTCCGGAATAGGGAGCGTGTTCGTGGGCCAGGCGGGGCACCCATACAGGGTGCGACTACAGGCGGGGATAGTTCGTGGGAACACGTATCGTCAGCGAATGGTCCGTATCGAACGGCCGTTGAGGTAGTCGAAGACGACCTGCTCGCGGAGGTGATACGGGCCGGCCAGGAACATCCGGCCGCGATTGACGGCGGTGAACTCCTCACAGAAGCGGATCAGGCGCGGATCGGTGTCCAGAACGAAGGTGTTGATGGTGATGTCTTCCTTGGCGCAGCGGGCCGCTTCGGTCAGCGCTGCGTCCAGGACCAGTGGCGGCGGCGGCCAATCGAAGAGGATCCGGCCGTTGGGGAGGCTGCAGGCGGTGGGCTCGCCGTCGGTGACGAATAGGATTTGGCGGTTGCCGCCGCGGTGGCGCCCGAGCAGCCGGCGAGCCAGAGCGAGCGCCATCTGGTAGTTGGTGCCGTAGACGTAATCGTTCTCGGCCAGCCGCGGTAGCTGCTCCTGTTGCAGCTCGAAGGCGACATTGGCGAAGCCGATTAGGTACAGCGCGTCGCGGGGAAACTGCCCGCGGATCAGGCTATCCAGCGCCAGCGCCGTTTTCTTTGCCTCAAGAAACAGGCCGCTGAGGTACATCGAGTGCGACATGTCAAGCGCCAGGACGGTGGCGTTCTGAACCGCCCGCTCGGTCTCGTACACGGCGATGTCCCGCGGCTGCAGTCGCACCGGCGTGCCGGTGCCGTTGTTGAGGACGCCGTTCATCACCGTTCCTTTAATGTCGATGTGGAACGGGTCGCCGAACCGGTACTCGCGGCTCTCCTGCGTGATGTCGCCGCCGGTGCCCTTGCGGGCCGTCGCGTGACCGCCGGACCGATCGTCCTTCAGCTTGCGGAAGATTTCGCGTAGTGAGGCATCGCCGAGCTTGCGGACCGCGCGGGCGGTCAGCTCCAGCCGGTCGCCCTGCCGCTGCAGGTAGCCTGCCTCGAGCAGCGACTCGGCCATGTCCTTTACGGCCTCGATCTGCCCGCCGAGCCGCGGACCGAACACATCGCCCGGCTGCATCCCGCCGGCGTTGGTCAGGGCGTTGAACGGGTCACCGCCGGCGATGGCGTTCTCCAGGTCCTGCATCGCCTGCAGCCGCCGCATCATGTCCAACGACTGGCCGAACCCCGGCGTCTCGTCGCCGCGGAAAGGAAAATCGCGTCCCTGCGGCGCGAATCCCATTGCCGCGAGATTGGCGCCGAGGCGTGCCAGATCCATTCGCAGACGATCGTCGCGCAGTAGCTCGTCCATCATGGATTCGAGCTCGGCCCGCATCTCCGGATCCATGCTCTCCAGTAGCGACTGCATCGCCGACATCTGACGCTGCATGTGCTCCAGCAGTTGGTCGAGATTCTCGATCCCTTCCGGGAAGTACTCGCCGTGTCGCTCCATGAACCGGTCGAACGCCTCGCGGTCCCCTTTCTGCGCGTCCTCCAGCATCTGGTTGAGGTCCTGCACCATCTGCCGAATGGCGTCCATATCCTGGGGCGTCAGGTTGCCGATTCCCTGCTTCATCCCCTGGAAGTACTGCTGCATCAACTCGCGTTGCATGCCGCCGATCAGGTTCTCGAACGCCTCCCGCGCCTCGGGCGAGAGAAAGTCGTACTCGCGCAGGTCGCGAATCCGGCCGGCGTTGTCTGGCGGGAGATTGTCGAGATAGTTTTCCTTGCGCTGCAGCATCCGCTGCAGCATCCGCTGGAATTCGTCGGAGGAGCCTGCCGAGCCGGATTGCCCGGTCTCGCCCGGCTGGCCGCTCTGGCCGGACGTTCCCTGCCCGGCCTGTCCCTGACCCGGTGCGGGCCGCTGTCCGCACTGCCGCTGCGGCGAGCCGTCCATTCCACTGTCGTCGCTCTGCCCGTCTCTCTGTTGCCCGGATTCGCCGTGCGGCATCGCTTGACCGCCGGCCATTTGATTCGGGCTCTTCTCCTGCCCCGCGCGGCGGCGATCGATCTCCTCGCGTTCGGTCTGGACGATCGATTCCAGCTGCTCGCGGATCTGGTCTACCATGCCGTTCGGGTCGTAGCGCGAGAAGGCATCCTGCCGGTACTCGCGCATCTGTCGAAGCAATCGCTGCAGGCCGTCGAAGCGGCGGCCGTCGGGCAGCTGGAAGCCGCGCCGCAGCAGGTTGCGCAGCGCGCGCTCCGGGTCGCCCCCGAGCAGGAGGTCGTCGGCCATGCTTTCCAGCAGGTCGTCGGCGGTGAAATCGGGGATTTCCTGGGTCCCGTCCCAGTAGGAGTAACGAAAATGCTGGGTCGCCATGTCGCCTTCCTTGGTGGTCGCACCGGGCTATGTTCGAGCGTAGCAACCCGACCAATCTGTTGCCACATCAATGACGCGTCGTCCGATTCCTGTCGCGCGCCACTTGCAGTCCGTACGGCGAGGTGATGCGCGAGGCCGTCTTGGGCGGTGATTGAGCAATGCAACTCGGCACGGGTCTTGCCCTTGCACGGCAATCATGCCGGCGCACATCGACGAGCTTCAAACGGGTCAGGACGTCTACAGCCTCGACGGCGAGCTACTCGGCACCGTTTCCGCGATCTGGCGGCCGAAGAACGACGATGATGCCGTCGAGGGGATGACGCCGGGTGCCGCCGAATTCGGGCGCGGACTGACCAATACCGTCGACGCCGACGAGGCGCGCGTCCTGGAAAGTGTCGAGGCGCGTGGCACGAACGCCGGCGATATCGGGCTCTCCTCGAGCACCGCCAGCACGTACGGTCCGGATCAGCCGGGTCACGCTCCCGGCCACGCACCAGCCGAGCTGTCTCCGGTTGGCCTCGGCATTCAGGGCTATATTTTCGTCCAGCAGAGCGGTGGGATTCTCGGCATCGGCTCGCGCGATCTCTACGTCCCCTTCAGTGCCATCGAGGATGTCACGCCCAATTGTGTCACCCTCCTGAGCACTAAAGATCAAACTGAGAACCTCTACGGCGACAAGCCGGATTTCTGGGACGACTAGCCGCGCGGTAAGAGTCTCTTAATCGCAGTTAAGAGACTCTTAATCAGCGAACTGTCAAGAGCGGCATGCCTCTTGCGCTGTGATGGATCGGGATTGACGGTGCAAACAAGAAGCATATCCGTCGCGCCGTCACGGAGGAGTAAGCATGAGAGACCATGTCAGTTCACGCATCATATTGGCCGTTCTTCTCTTATTCGGGCTGACGGCCGCCGCGTTCGCCGCGCCGGCGGCTCCGGTCGCCGCGGCCGGGATGTCGCTATCGCGGCATAACGTCGCGGCCCACGACTCGGTGACGGTCCACGGCTCCGGGTTCAATCCCGGCGATACGGTCATCGTGGCCGTGACGTTTTCGACGAAAAACGGCAAGCAGAATGTCCAGTCATCGGCTACCGCGGACTCATCCGGCAACATCCAGACGAGCTTCACCGTGCCGGCCGGCACGCATCAGGGAACGTATTCAGTCACGGCCAGTGACTCTCACGGTCACAGCGTCTCGACCTCACTCAACGTGTTGCCGCGCGCCTTTCTCTCGCCCGGAGGCAAGGAGGCGACCATCTGGGTGATCCCATCACATTCCTTCTATGTCAGTGGCAGCGGTTTCAAAGCCGGCGAAACGGTCACCCTGTCGGCAACCTTCTCCCTGTACGACGGTCGAACGCTGACCGTGACGCACAATGTCCAGGCCAACGGCAAGGGGAACTTCTACGAGGCATGGATCGGCGTGCCGTCGGGTGCGAAGGCCGGTAATGTCACGCTCACCGCGACCGGGCAGACCAGCAACTCCACCGCCCATGCCCGGCTTCACGTCTTCTACCAGCCGAGTCTGAAGGTGGCCAGCAGCAGCTACCGACCCGGAACAACGGTCAAGGTCACCGGTAGCGGCTTCGCTCCGGGGGCGACGGTGCAGGTTTGGGCTCGCGTCTCGCGAACCAATGCCGGGGATGTAACGATCAGCCGGTTGGTGACGGCCGACGGTAGCGGAAATGTCACCGCCTATCTCCCGCTGCCCTCGACGACGCGGGTTGCTACCTATCACGTCCGGGCGCATGGCCGCCTCTCCGGCGCCACGACCACGACGGCGTTCCAGGTCTCGGTCAAGCCCTCGATCAGCCTGACCCCGTCCCCGGTCTACCCCGGCCAGACCTTTGCCGTGTCCGGCTCGAACTTCGGCTCCGGCGCCACGGTCCGGGTCCACGCTACCTTCCCGCTCCAGGGCGGTGGCAATCGCTGGGTTGGTAAGACGGTCCGGGCAGACGGCAACGGGAACTACCACGTCGTTCTGACCGTTCCCGGTAACGCAGCCGCCGGAACGGTGACCGTCGTGGCGGCATCGTCCAACACCTCGGTCCACACCCCGGTCCAGGTCCAGCAGAAGGCGTCGCCCACCAACACACCAACGCCGACGCCGACTCCAACGCCCACGTCGACCCCGACCAGCACGTCGAACGGCTCGCACCACTCGCACCACCACAAGACAGCGCTTAGCTTCCGGTGGATTTCCGTCTGGTACCACACGATGCGGATGGGGACGTCGGAGCACATCATCATCCAGTCCACCCTGCACGTTCGTCAGGGCATCTGGGTCCACGTCTGGTTCCCGGGCGGCCAGCACTACGCGTACTTCCAAAACACCGATCCGAACGGCCAGTGGGGCCACTGGTTCCTGGTTCCCTACGGCAGCATGACGGCGCACAATCAGATGGCGCTGGTTACCTTCCGTCTCTGGCACGGCAAGGATAACGTAAAGGACTTCCGCAAGTTCAAGATCATTCGCTGAGCGGCTGATCGAAGAACCCAAAACCAAGGACGCGGCCGGCACTTCCGCCGGCCGCGTCCTTGGTTTTTCAGATCTTCTCTACTTCTCGATCGCCAGCAATCGCTCGACGCGACGCTCGAATTCGAAGAGGTCGATCTTGCCCTCGACGTAGAGGTTCTTCAGCCGCTCCAGTGGCGGCTGGGCTGAGGATCGGGCCCCGAGATGGTGCCGGCTTATATACCAGATCGGTAGCGCTATCACAGCCACGACGGCCGCGATCGTCAGCACCGAAACAATAAAGGCGACAATCGCCGCCAGGACCGTCCCGATGAGCATCATCAGGACGATAGCAAGGATCAGATATCGGAGCATGGAATCCCTCGCGTTCTGCCAGTCACGAATCCGCCCCTAAGCGTACCCCGTTCCGGCCACCTTTGTCAGCAGGCCGGATACAATTAACCCGTCCCCTCAGGAGTGTTCGTGACGACCCAGGATCGCCTTGCCGTGGGAACGCGCCCGCAGAGCCGCATTTCCCGCATCCTCGACCCCCTCAACCAACCGCAGCAGACCGCCGTCACGCATGGCGACGGGCCGATGCTGGTCTTTGCCGGCGCCGGCAGCGGGAAGACGCGCGTGCTCACACACCGTATCGCCTACCTCGTCGACGTCCTCGGCGTGAATCCGTACAACATCATGGCGGTGACCTTCACCAACCGTGCCGCGCGAGAGATGAAGGAGCGGGTGGTATCGCTGATCGGCCAGCCGGCGTCGTGGGTGACGATCGGGACCTTCCATGCCTTCTGCGCCCGCCTGCTGCGACGCGAAGCGGAGATGTTCCACCAGCCTAACTTCAGCATCTACGACACCGACGACCAGCGCGCCCTCATCCGTCAGGCGCTCTCCCTGGCCGAGATCGCCGAGTCTCGCGCCCATCCCAACGCCATCCTGGCCGCCATCTCGGCGGCCAAGAACGAGCTGATCGGCCCGCTGGAGTACGAGCCGACCAACTACTTCCAGGAGTTCGTCCGCCGCGTCTATCCCGTCTATCAGGACCTCCTGCGGCAGAACAACGCGCTCGACTTCGACGATCTGATCGGCGAGACGGTCCGTTACCTGCGCGAGCATCCCGACCGCCTCGACCACTACGCCTCGCGCTACCAGCACATCCTGGTGGATGAGTACCAGGACACCAACCACGCCCAGTACTTCCTGCTCAATCTCCTTGCCTCGCAGCACCGCAACCTCTTCGTCGTCGGCGACGACGACCAGTCGGTCTATTCCTGGCGCGGCGCCGATATCCGCAACATCCTCGAGTTCGAGCGTGACTATCCCGATGCCCGCGAGGTCAAGCTGGAGCAGAACTACCGTTCGTCGCAGAACATCCTTGACGCCGCGCACGCCGTCATCTCGCGCAATGCCGAACGGAAGGACAAGCGGCTCTGGACGGAACGCGATGCCGGCGCCCAGATTCAGATCTTCCACGCCTATAACGAGGAAGAGGAGTCGCGCTTTGTCGCCGCTGAGGTCGGGCGGCTGGTCGATCGCGATGGTCTCAGCCTGGCGGAGTGCGCGGTTATGTACCGCACCAACGCGCAGTCACGCGCTTTGGAGGAGGCGTTTATTACCGCGAACCTTCCTTATACACTGGTCGGCGGGACGCGTTTCTACGAACGGCGTGAGATTCGCGACGTCATCGCCTACCTACGCCTGCTCCAGAATCCCAATGACGGCATGACGCTTCGCCGCATCATCAACGTCCCGTCGCGCAAGATCGGCGCGACCAGTCTCGCCGCTCTCCGCCAGTGGGCGGACGAACGCGGCCTGCCGCTGATTACCGCCGTCGACCATGCCGAGGAGATCGAGACACTCGGAACCGCGGCCAAGCGCGCCCTCACATCCTTTGCCTCCGCCATTGCCGACCTGCGGCGAGAGGCGCCGGAGCTCTCGGTCGTGGCGCTCATCGATCGGGTTCTGGAGCGGACCGGCTACGAGCGCTGGATTCGCGACGGCAGCGACGAGGGCGAGGAGCGCTGGGAGAACATTCTGGAGCTGCGGACCGTCGCCCGTGAATACGAGGGGGAGGAGCCGGAAGAGGGGCTGCGGTCCTTCCTGGAAAACGTCTCACTGCTGGGCGAGGCCGACGAGATCGACGCCAATCGCCCGGTCGTCACGCTGATGACGCTTCACGCCGCCAAGGGGCTGGAATATCGCGCTGTCTTTCTGGTCGGCATGGAGGAGAACATCTTCCCTCACATGCGCAGCCTGGAGGAGCCGCAGCAGATGGCCGAGGAGCGGCGTCTCTGCTACGTCGGCATCACCCGCGCCAAGGAGCGGCTCTACCTGATCCACGCCGCCCGCCGCACCCTGTACGGCAACAGCATCGTCAATGCCCCCTCGCGTTTCCTGATAGAGATTCCCGAGCGGCTGTGGGACGAGCAGGGTGTTTCGCCTACCGCCTACCGGGTGCGCGAGTTCTCGGCGCCGTCGGACTGGGTGCCGGGCGAGCCGGAGAAAGTGCCGAGCGGCCCCGCCGTCCAGCTCTTTACCGCCGGCGACCGCGTGCGACACAAGCATTTCGGCAATGGGATCATCAAGTCGAGCATCATGTCCGGTGACGACGAGGAGGTCGAGGTGGAGTTCACCTCGCCGAAGGGGCCGATCGTCAAGCGGCTCCTGGTCAGCTTCGCCGGTCTCGAGCCGCTGGAATGAACCGAATACCGATCGTCGGCGGGAACTGGAAGATGAATACGACCTGGGACGAGGCGATTGGTCTCGCCGAGTCGGTGGTCCGCCAGATCGGCAGTATCTCACGCGTCGAGGTCGTTCTCTTCCCGCCGTTTCCGAATCTGGAAGGCGTGCGCACGGCGATCGACGGCAGCGCGACCCAGCTTGGCGGCCAGGATCTCTTCTGGGAGGATCGGGGCGCCTACACTGGCGAGGTATCGGGACCGATGCTGGCGGCGGTCGGTTGCGGCTGGGTCCTGACCGGCCACTCGGAGCGGCGCCGGCTACTGGGGGAAAGTAGCGAGGTGGTGAACAAGAAGCTGCTTGCCGGGCTGCGGAACGATCTGGACGTGATCCTGGCGGTCGGCGAGACGCGCGACGAACGCAACGACGGCCAGACCGCAGCGGTCGTGCGGGAGCAGCTGGAGGAATCGCTGCAGGGTGTCCCGGCCGGGGACATGGACCACATCGTCCTGGCCTACGAGCCGGTCTGGGCGATCGGCACCGGCGACACGGCCACGCCCGAGCAGGCGCAGGAGATTCATGCCTTCATCCGCCGGGTTCTGGCGCAGCTCTACGGTCGCGATGTCGCCGACGACACGCGCATTCAGTACGGTGGAAGCGTCACCGCCGAGAACGCCGCTTCGCTTATGGCGCAGTCCGATATCGACGGTGCCCTGGTCGGCGGGGCCAGCCTCAAGCCGGAAGATTTCGCGTTGATCGTCAAGGCCGCTAAACAGTAGAGAAGATGGCGATGGCCTTGCAGATGAGGGCATGCCCACGCGTCCGGGCCGCTGTCGTAGGTACTGTAGCTGCGTCTCCTCCGTCAGCCCTCGCTGCACCCCAGTGACAATGCCTGTCTACCGGACAATTTTCGTAGGGGCGTATTGCAGACGTCCGCTCTGACCTACGAAGATGTCACCAATGACCAGAATGCCTCTTGCAACGGGCGAGCATTCTGGAAGGGTCAGGCGTCTCGGATGGCGAGCGGAATGCTGGACGAGAGCGTGAATACCCTGTGTGTACTCGGCAACGAAAGATTCATATTGTTGGCGCGCCAAGCGCGGGCAAATCGACCGTAGCGCGACAGCTCGCTGAGAGCCTCGGCTGCCCATGCTACGACCTCGACCCGATCGCATTTGTTGATGAACGCTGGACCATCCGTCCTATGGCCGAGCGCCTCGCCATGATTCAGCAGATCGTCCGGCAGCCGGCCTGGGTCACCGAGGGAGGGCATCTGGGCTGGACGGAACCTCTGTTCGCCGCTGCAGATGTGATCGTGTGGCTCGACCCGCCCCTGCACGTACTCCTACACCGGCACTGGATCCGTCACCGGCAGCGCGGCCTGTGGTGGCTCGTTCGATATGGGTGGGGCTGGCAACTGCGCTGGTACGTCCAGAAATATAAGCACGACCTCGCGCCCGACGCGGACGCAACCATCAGCCGTTCCGCCACTGCCGTCGCGCTGATCCCGCATGGTCACAAGACTCGACGCCTTCGGGACGCCCTCGGCACCGATGGGCTGGAGCGGGTGCTGCGTGATATCCCGCTATGATGCGGCGCGGGCTCAACAAACGTCAGTAGTACAGCGAGCGCTGATACCGATCGAGCAAGGCGGCCTGGATACCCGGTTCGAACGCCCTCAATTCATCGTCCAGTGCCCGAGCGTCCGAGGCGTTAACGGTGACCTCAGCTCTGGTGGCCAGACAGGCAGTAATCAGGTCAATCCGGGAAGAGGTGGGAGGATGCGTCGCGTCCAGTCGGGAGTTTTCCATATGCTCGATGCGTCGAATGCGCTCACGTTCGCGCTCAGGTAGCATCGCCACTCGCCTGCGTAGCTCCGCGAAAAAGTCGTTTCCAGTCCGGGTAACGGCAAGCGATTGCAGTGCCGAGGTCACCTGGCGGCGCAGATGCAGCGCGTCGAGAAGGCGCAGCATAGCTTCGGTGCCCGCGACACGGGTCGCGAGCTGGTCTGCCCGATACTCCGCCCGCTGAGAATCGCGCCACATGAGGTGGACCAGGATGAAGGCAACGGTCCAGGGGATCACGGAGAGAGCCAGCATTATCGCGTTACTGAGAAGGCTGCCCAACGCGGCGAGGCCCCCAAGCCGTTGGTCGAAGAGCCGCGCCGGCCGCATGAGGCCGTACCAGGTCGCCAGCGTATTGATTGCCGAGCCGGCGACGAGGCCACGAAGCGGGTCTCCATTCACGCTATGCGCCAGCTCGTGGGCGAGAAGGGCGGCACGGCCCTCCGCATCAAGGACGGACAGTAGAGGAACGCCGAGACGCAGGATGGCCATGCGACGCAAGACGCCGGCCTGTGAATACGATGCATTGAAGTCGGCCGTCAAAACGATTCCATACACCGGGGTAGCGCCGATCGCCCCGGCCACGCTGTCGGCGAGTCGGTACCAGGTCGGGATGCGGTCCCGGGGAACCAGGTTATTGGGTGCCCGCGGTAGGCGCGGGTGCAGGAGCCACGCAAGAGCCAGCAAACAAAGACCGGCGGCGGTCGGCAGAACATGGAACCAGGTCGCTACGATCAGTAGCACACCGGCGACGACAAACACCGCCGTGATCAGGTGCACGCATGCCGCGATGATGAACGCAAGTAGCCGTGATGCCGTGAACGACACGCGCCCCGGCTGCTTGCGCACCTCCTCATAGAGACGCCGGCCAAAAGTCCTACCTATCCGAATGTAGAGTGCCTCGATGAGGCTGCGAGGCGCCCCTACGTCTTGCGGCTCCAGGTTCCAGCCGCATCGATCGCACCACGTCACATACCCACTATCGACCGGAATTGACGACGTGCATTCCGGACACAGCATGTGCTGCACGCTGGTCTGAGGATCGGCCGTCATCTTGAAGATTCCAGCGGCGGGTTCGATGCCATCGGAGTGTCCGCGCGATCGACCCAAAAGTTCGAAATGTCCATTGCCGACATTTTCGTGCGCGTCGGCATTAACGTCAAGGGCCAATCGTCCTGCTTACTTCATCCTCGAGCCGGAAGATTTCGCCTGGGTCGTCCAGCGCTCCAACGCGTTCCGATCCGTCGCGGTCCCCATGACTTCTCTGTCGGATGATAGCCGTTAAGAATCGATTAAGGACCTTGCTCTAGACTGGCGCTCGCGACGGTTCGAATACCGGCGCAAGCGATTCCACGATGCCGGCTGGCACCTCGTCTGGGGCTTGGGCCATGTTAGGGATTACGAATAGCTGCCAGAGCTGATCACGAAAAGTTGCCAGGTGACGTGGCAGGACCGTCATCTGGAACCCGTGATCAAGCAAGAAGCCCTCTCTGCCACGCTGGTGGTGT
>Ga0070739_10007766_pt1 | contig 11233 bp, 10 predicted proteins | sample Coa_R1_7_FD_66445 | JGI IMG/M metagenome (GOLD analysis project Ga0070739, IMG submission 66445) | Surface soil microbial communities from Centralia Pennsylvania, which are recovering from an underground coalmine fire - Coalmine... | ecosystem: Environmental > Terrestrial > Soil > Unclassified ... | reverse complement strand
CGTCAGTCGCACCGCCTCGCGTTTGAACTCGTCCGTGAAACGCCTTTGCTTGTTCCCGCTCATAGCCACCTCCTCTATCCTTCATAGGGGATGGCTCTCCACTTTTGCAGGGCAAGTCCACGCAGCGATGTGGGCGAGCCGGTCGACTCCCTCGATATTGTAGCAAAACGAGAGACGGCCGCAATCCGCAGCGATGCAGGGGTGCCAGTGTCATTCCGGATAATTGTAGCAAAACGAGAGACGGCCGCAATCCGCAGCGCTAGTGCCTGTGGCAGACACGGACCAGTTGATTGTAGCAAAACGAGAGACGGCCGCAATCCGCAGCTGGCCCACGGGATTACCCTGACGGCCGCAGATTGTAGCAAAACGAGAGACGGCCGCAATCCGCAGCCAAAACCGCATAAGCTAGAGTGAGATTGCCATTGTAGCAAAACGAGAGACGGCCGCAATCCGCAGCCCAGCCTATGTATTCGACATTGACGGAACTATTGTAGCAAAACGAGAGACGGCCGCAATCCGCAGCGCAATGATGCAGGCTATGCAGCATGACACAATTGTAGCAAAACGAGAGACGGCCGCAATCCGCAGCTCATCGCAGTGACCGGAGCCTATCTTGACGAATTGTAGCAAAACGAGAGACGGCCGCAATCCGCAGCGGGGTTGATCCGCTCCTCCTGTCTCCGCCGATTGTAGCAAAACGAGAGACGGCCGCAATCCGCAGCTGGCTCCGCGATCCGTCGCCTGCTGGCTTCATTGTAGCAAAACGAGAGACGGCCGCAATCCGCAGCCGGGGTCGGGGTGGGTGCAGCAAGGCCCGAATTGTAGCAAAACGAGAGACGGCCGCAATCCGCAGCCTGAACTTGCCGGCAGTCTTAGGAGCTTGTATTGTAGCAAAACGAGAGACGGCCGCAATCCGCAGCATAACTCCGTAATGGAGGAGGCCTCGGTGGATTGTAGCAAAACGAGAGACGGCCGCAATCCGCAGCCCATCGCCGCCCGCACGTGATCGGACTTTGATTGTAGCAAAACGAGAGACGGCCGCAATCCGCAGCAGTTCCCCAAGATATACTCTCCGCCCCAAAATTGTAGCAAAACGAGAGACGGCCGCAATCCGCAGCATTGCGGTGCATGTCCAGATTCCATCCTTCATTGTAGCAAAACGAGAGACGGCCGCAATCCGCAGCCGCGCAGCTCCAACCCTCTTCACCCTTGACATTGTAGCAAAACGAGAGACGGCCGCAATCCGCAGCAACAATGCCGGTCTTCTCATCGAGAACAATATTGTAGCAAAACGAGAGACGGCCGCAATCCGCAGCTATCAACGCTGGTCAAAGAGAAAGGATTCCATTGTAGCAAAACGAGAGACGGCCGCAATCCGCAGCTGAAGCGCAGGAGGATACTCAAACACTGCAATTGTAGCAAAACGAGAGACGGCCGCAATCCGCAGCGGGGCCGGCTCTTTGACGGTCTCCGCCTCAAATGGAGCAAACGGGAGAGGGCAGGGGAGCGTCCACTCAAGCATTGATCGTCCTGTTCCGGCGGAGTAGGACTCTTCAGGAACAGAAGCGTGACCTTTCATGAAGAGCCCCAACTTAGGAAGAGTGAGCGAAGTGCATTGCGCCCGGGGTGGCCCCGGCAAAAAACCGGGCGGCGGCCAGAGCCGGAGAGAGCAGAAAAAATATCTTCGGCGGAGATTTGCCTTCCGCCCGCGGCAGCTAAACCTCCCCATCTTGATCCCGGCGCTGCTCATGCTCTTCTTCGCCACGAGCGGCGCGCGGGGCATGGCCGCGGAGTCCTTCCAGACCTCCTGCCCGCATGCGATCTTGATCGATGCGGCGACGGGCAGCGTGCTCTTCGAGAAGGATGCCGATGCGCTCGTTGCGCCTGCGTCGACGGCAAAGATCATGACCGCGGAAGTCGTCTTCCACGAGCTTGCCGAGGGCCACATCAAGCTCGACAACGAATTTTTGGTGAGCGAAACGGCCTGGCGCTATGGCGGGGCGCCCGCCCGCGGCTCGGCCATGTTCGCCAAGCCCAACAGCCAGGTGAGAGTCGAAGACTTGATCCGCGGTCTCGTCATCGTCTCGGGCAATGATGCGGCAATCGCGCTTGCCGAAGGACTTGCGGGCTCGGAAGGCGCCTTTGCCACCCTCATGACGAAGCGAGCCCGCGAGCTCGGCTTCGAGCATCTCACCTTCACCAATGCCTGGGGCAGGGGCGACCCGGAGCAGAAGGTGACGGCGAGAGAAATGGCCGTGCTCGCCGGTCACGTAATCACGGCCTACCCCGATCTTTATAAATATTTCGGCGAGAAGGAATTCACCTGGAATAAGATCCGGCAAACGAGCCGCAATCCTCTGCTCACCATGGATATTGGCGCGGATGGCCTGAAGACAGGCAATATCGATGAAAAGAGCGGCTATGGAATTGTAGGCTCCGCGGTCCAAAACGGGCAGCGCCTCATCCTAGCGCTCTACGGCTGCCGCAATGCCAAGGAGCGCGCGGAGGAGGCGCGTAAAATCCTCCTGTGGGGATTTAGGTCGTTTGAATCGAAAACCATCTTCCAAGCGGGCGAGACGATCGGCACGGCCAAGGTCTATGGCGGCACAAGGCCGGATGTGCCGCTTGTCGCCGATGGCGAGGTGAAAATTCTCATTCCTAAAACTACGGCCGAGAAATTTACGGGACGCATTGTCTATACGGGCCCGATTGTTGCGCCCGTCGAAGCGGGAAAGACGGCCGCGCGGCTCAAGATTTTCCGCGGGAGTGAGCAAATCCTCGATTTGCCGTTAAAGACAGCAGAAGCTGTTGCGCAGGGGCCGCTGCACCGCCGGGCGGCGGATGCCGGGGTCGAGTTCATGAGCGGCCTTTTCCGCAAATATGTCCTCAAGAAATGATTCCGGCAGGCCGGCAGATTGATCCTCCGCCAAGCCGGGGAAAATTCATCACGCTCGAAGGCGGCGAAGGGGCGGGCAAATCAACCCAGCTTGCTCATATCTTGTGCTTCCTGCGCGAGAGGGGAATTGAGGCGATCGGAACCCGCGAACCGGGCGGATCGCCAGCCGCGGAAGCCTTGCGTAAATTGCTCCTCTCCGGCCGCTTCGAGGGGCTTGGCCCTGCTGCCGAGGCGATCCTTTTTGCAGCGGCCCGAATCGATCACATCGACCGCAAAATCGCGCCGGCGCTCGCCGCTGGGAAGTATGTGGTCTGCGACCGCTTTGCGGACTCGACACGCGCCTACCAGGGAATGCACAAAGATCTCGCCCCGCGCTTCCTCCGCGCGCTCGAGCGGGTGAGCCTTGGCGGCTTGCGGCCGGATTTGACCCTGATCCTCGATATTCCGCCTGCGGAGGGCCTTGCCCGGGCGGCAAGAAAACGGGATCAAGATCAAGTCCCCGACCGCTTTGAGCGGGAAGATCTGCAATTTCACGAGGGGTTGCGTGCAGCTTTCCTTGACATAGCAGCGGCCGAGCCAGAGCGCTGCGCGGTAATCGACGCCTTGAAACCAGAGGAGGAGGTGAGAAAAGCGGTCTTCAAGGCGATCTCAGAGCGGCTCCTTGCAGCGGCGCACGAAAAACAAACACAACCCGGCTAGAGCCATGGCTCCAAATCCGGAAGGCTTTCCCGAATCGGACCGCTTCGAAGATGCGCCCCACCCGCGCGAGACCTGCAGCCTCTTTGGCCATGGCAAGGCCGAAAATGACCTTCTGCGGTCTCTCCGGCCGGGAAATCTGCCGCCGGCGCTGATGATTGGCGGGCCGCCGGGCATCGGCAAAGCGACGCTTGCTTGGCGGCTCGCCCGGTTTCTGCTGGCAATCCCCGAACCATTAGCTGTTGCAGAAAACGAAAATCTCTTTGTGCCGCCGGACCATCCCGTGTCGCGGCAGATCGCTGCTCTCGCCCACCCGGATCTCGTCCTCCTGCGCCGCGAATGGAATGAGGAGGCAAAGAAGTTTTACACACAGATTCAGGTCGATGATGTCCGGCGCGCCGCGCATCTGTTCCATCAAGCGGCGGGGCAGGGCGGCTGGCGCATCTGCATCATCGACAGCGCCGAGGATCTCAATCAATCGAGCGCAAACGCCCTCCTCAAGCTCGTGGAGGAACCGCCGCCGCGCTCGCTTTTTCTGATTATTGCCCACCGCCCCGGGCGCATGCTCCCGACCTTGCGCTCGCGCTGCCGCAACATGCTCTTGCGGCCGCTTGAAGGCGCTTCGCTGCGCAAAGCCATCGCCGCGCTTGGGCCGCCGTGGTCCGAGGCCGGCGAGCCTTTGATCGAGAGCGCGATTGCCCATTCGCAAGGCTCCGTCCAAGGTGCTCTGCGGCTCCTCGACGAGAATAAGGCGGCTTTCAACACCGGTCTGCGGAGCATGTTCGGCGCGCTGCCTGCGATCGATTGGGGCCAGGTCCATGCCCTCGCGGACCGGGTCGCGGGGCGCGGCGAAAACAAAGAGTTCGAGGCGGTGCTGGCTTTAGCTGGAGATTGGCTCGGGGCGAGGGTCCGCACCATTGCGGACGGGGTGCCCGAAGGCAGTGCGCGGCGGCTTGCGCCCTATGCCGCAGTGTGGGAAAAACTCACCAGGGCGGCACGCGAAGCCGAGATTTACAATCTCGACAAGCGGCCGCTCATTCTTTCCCTCTTTGCCGAATTAGCAGCGGCGGAGAGGGCGGCTTGCCTATGAACGAGCTGTGAAAGCCGCCCGGTCACGGCGCGAAACCCAGAACCAGGAATGAACTCCCGGCCGCTTTTTTACATCACGACAGCGATCCCTTATGCCAACGGGGCACCGCACATCGGCCACGCCTATGAGCGAATCGCAACGGACGCGATCGCGCGCTTCAAGCGGCTCGATGGCTATGAGGTCCTATTTGTGACGGGCATGGACGAGCACGGCCAAAAAATGCAGCGCACGGCCGCCCGCCAAGGGCTAACCCCGCTTGAGCTTGCCGGGCGCACAGCCGCGCAATTTGCGGGCATGGGAGAACTCCTCTGCGCGCAGGCAGACGATGTCGTGCGCACGACGCAGCCCCGCCATCACGCTGCGGCGCGTGAGCTTTGGGCGCGCATGGCGGCGGCTGGAGACATTTATCTTTCCAAATATCCCGGCTGGTATTCGGTGCGCGATGAGGCCTTTTTCGATGAATCTGAGCTCACGGTGAGCGCAGACGGAACGCGGCTTGCCCCGACGGGCGCGCCGGTCGAATGGGTCGAGGAGGAAAGCTATTATTTCCGGCTCGCCGCCTACCAGGACAGGCTGCTCAAGCTCTATCGCGAGCGCCCTGATTTCGTCACGCCGGAAAAATACCTCAACGAAATCGTGACCTTCGTCGAAAGGGGCTTGACGGATCTCTCGATTAGCCGCTCGACCTTTGAGTGGGGGATTCCGGTTCCCGGCGACCCGCGGCATGTGATGTATGTTTGGGTCGATGCGCTGACGAACTATATCACCGCGACGGGCTTTCCCGATCCCCGAGCGCCGCGCGCGAAATTCTGGCCGGCGGATGCACATGTGATCGGCAAGGACATCACAAGATTTCATGCAATCTATTGGCCTGCTTTTCTGATGTCAGCCGGGCTCCCGCTGCCGCGCCAGATCGTGGTTCACGGACATCTTTTCAACCGCGGCGAGAAGATGTCGAAATCGGTTGGCAATGTCGTCGATCCGATCGCGCTTGCCGGCATTTATGGAACGGACCAGCTGCGCTATTTTTTGCTGCGCGAAGTGCCCTTCGGCCAAGACGGCAGCTATTCGCATGAAGCGATCGTCAACCGGATCAACGCCGACCTTGCGAACGACCTTGGTAATCTCGCGCAGCGGTGCTTGTCGATGGTCGCCAAATACTGCGGCGGCATGCTGCCCGGGCCGGGCCCGCTCGCGCCGCAAGATGAGGCGCTCCTTGCGCAGGCGCGCTTGCTTCCCGGCAAGTCCCGCGGCGCCATGAAGAATTATGCGCTGCACACAATTCTTGCCGATATCTGGCGCATCGTCGGCGACGCGAACCGCTATTTTGCTTCAGAGGAGCCGTGGGCGAAGCGCAAGAGCGATCCCGTCCGCATGCAAACCATTCTTTTTGTCACGGCCGACGTCTTGCGCATCGTCGCGATCATGGTTCAGCCTTTTATGCCGTCGTCCATGGGAAAGCTTCTCGATCTCCTGGGCGTGGCGGGCAGCGAGCGCCACTTTGCGAAGGCCGGGGCGCTAAAAGGCCTTACCCCCGGCGCGTTGCTCCCTCCGCCAGTGCCGGTCTTTCCCCGCTATAGTGAGCCGGAGGAGACCTTGCCGCCCGGAGCTCCGCCGTGCTGATCGACACCCACTGCCATCTCGATTTCCCGGAGCTTGCCTCAGAGCAAGAAGCCGTCATCGCGCGCGCCCGCGCGGCAGGCCTCGAGCGGATGATTACGGTTTCGACGCGCACGCGGGAGTTCTTTTCGATCTGCGCGATCGCAGAGCGCTATGAGGATGTTTTCTGCACGGTGGGCACGCATCCGCATCATGCGCATGAAGAGGCTGAGGTCTCCGCCTCCGAGCTCGTTGCGCTCGCGCGTCATGAGAAATGCGTGGCCATCGGCGAGGCTGGTCTCGACTACCATTACGATCGATCGCCCCGCGACATTGCAGCAAAGGTTTTTCGAGCCCATATCGCGGCCGCCCGTGAGACCGGCTTGCCGCTCGCCGTTCACGCGAGGGACGCGGACGAGGAAATTGCGGCCATTTTGCGCGACGAGATGGAGAGAGGCCCTTTCCGGGGCTGCCTGCATTGCTTTACCGGATCGGCCAAGCTTGCCGAAGCGGCGCTCGCGCTGGGGTTTTACATCTCCTTCTCCGGCGTTCTGACCTTCAAGAAATCGAATGAATTGCGCGAGATTGCGCGCTCAATGCCAATGGACCGGTTGCTGGTCGAAACCGACGCGCCGTTCTTGGCTCCCGTGCCTTACCGGGGCAAGCGCAACGAGCCGGCTTTTGTCAAAGAGACGGCGCGCGTCCTCGCCGAGGTCAAGGGAGTGTCCGAAGAAGCGCTTGCGAATGCGACGGCCGCCAACGCGTTGCGCCTCTTTTCCAAAATGCCGGATCCCGCGGGCGCGGAGGCCGCGTGAGCCTCACCTTCACGATCCTTGGCTGCGGGTCCTCCGGCGGGGTCCCGCGCGTTGGCCAGGGATGGGGGGCCTGCGATCCGGCCGTTCCGGAAAACCGCCGCAGGCGCTGCTCGCTCCTTGTCGAGCAGAGCGGCCCCGATGGCGCGAAAACTCAGGTGCTTGTCGATACGTCTCCTGATCTGCGCGAGCAGCTGCTCGCAACGGGCATAACGCGGCTTGACGCCATTCTGCTCACCCACTCCCATGCCGACCATGTCCACGGGATCGATGACATCCGGCCTCTGGTCATTTTGGCCAAGCGAAAAATCGATCTTTTCATGGACGCGGCGACCTCCGCGATCGTACGCAAAAATTTCAGCTATATTTTCGAGACGCCGCCGGGCAGTTATTATCCTGCATTACTGAATGAAAAAAGGCTGGTAAGCGGCCAGAAACTCGCCCTTTCCGGCCCCGGTGGCTCGATTGACGCGATGCCGTTCAAGCTCCATCACGGCGAAATCGATTCGCTCGGCTTCCGCTTTAGAAATCTCGCCTATACGCCTGATCTCAATGATATTCCTCCGGACAGTCTCGTTTTCCTTCAAAACCTCGATATCTGGATCGTTGACGCCTTGCGCTATAGGCCGCATCCGAGCCACCTTTGCCTCCAGGAGACCTTGGACTGGATCGCCCGGCTGCGGCCGAAACGCGCGGTGCTCACCAACCTCCATTCGGATATGGATTTCATCCGGCTGCAAAGTGAGCTTCCAGCCAACATCGAGCCAGCGTTCGACGGCATGCAGATCGCCCTTCCGGCGGGAGCCTGAGGGCCGCGCCTCTTGAAGTGCTTCCGTACCAGCGCAGGTTCCATAATATAAATTATGCGAGTCGCGTCCGGTGGGGCGGTGCAGTTCAAGCCCGGCTTTGGGATCCGGGGCGCGAATGCAGTAGCCAAGCGTTCCGACAATTGTTATGCTTTGCGGGTAGGAAATTTTTCCGCATTCGACATTTGAGACAATCGGACAAGGGCCTATCGAGAAGTTGGGCTGGCACCTGCTCGGTGCTGGCCTTTTGGCTTATCCCGGTCCCCCACCGGGCCTGGGCACGCCAAGCCGATAAGAGCTTGAGCCGTCTCAGGTGCCAGCTGTAGGCATCGTTCCGGCAAACCACGGATAGGCAAGATGAGCAAAGGTAAGGACTTCCGGGGGCCCAGGAGACGCGGTTTCGACGATGAGGGCCCCTTGCCCTACGAGCCGCCGAGGCCGGCAGGGCGGCCCCAGCGGCAGCCAGCAATGGGCGGTTTGCACCAGGAATTAGCCCCGGCCGGGCCAGCGGTTGATGCCATCGTGAAGTGGTTTAAACCGGAAAAGGGTTTTGGCTTCGTCGAACTCAGCGATGGCAGCGGAGACGCCTTCCTCCATATTGGAACGCTCCATGCGGCCGGCCATGAAACTGTTCCGCCTGGCGCAAAACTGAAAGTCAACGTCAGCAGCGGCGTAAAGGGCGCGCAAGTCTCGCGGGTCCTCGAAATCGATGCAACGGGAGCGGCGGAGCGGGCTACAGGCGCGCGGGAGTCCTTTAGGCAGCGGCGCACGCCCGACCCGTCGACGGCTGTTTCAGTATCGGGGATAGTCAAGTGGTTCGACGGCCATAAGGGATTTGGGTTCGTTCAATCAAATGATGGAGGGAAGGACGTCTTCGTTCACATCTCGATCCTCGGCCCTGCGGGCATCCAAAGCTTAACGGAAGGCCAATCCGTGACGATGCGGGTCGTCGATACACCAAAGGGCCGCGAGGCTTTGTCCATTTCGCTCGATGCGGCCGGAGCGGCTGGGTAAACGGGCTGCGCAAGCCGCCCGCCTGCTCAGGCCCGGACATGCAGCCCTCCCGCAACATCAACCAGCTGCTTGAGATCATGGCGGCCTTGCGCCGCCCCGAGACGGGCTGCCCTTGGGACCAGGAGCAGACGTTCGAGTCGATCGTTCCCTTCACGATCGAAGAGGCCTATGAGGTCGCCGACGCGGTCGCCCGGCACCATATGGCAGATTTCAAAGAAGAATTGGGCGATCTTTTGCTTCAAGTGGTCTTCCAGGCCCGGATCGCCGAGGAAGGCGGGTTCTTTGATTTCGGCGACGTGGTCGAGGCGATCGCCGCGAAGCTCATCCGCCGTCATCCGCATGTCTTCGGCGCACCGCGCGGCCTTTCGCCAGACGAAGTCAGAGCCCTCTGGAGCACCATCAAGGCAGGAGAAAAAGCAGCCAAAGAGCCCGCCGGCCAAAAGGATGCGGGCGCTGACCGCCCTTCGCGCAAGCCGCTCCTTTCGGACGTTCCGCTTGCCCTGCCCGGCCTCACCCGCGCGGCCAAGCTTCAAACGAAGGCTGGGGGCGCCGGCTTCGAGTGGGAAGATGCCCGGCACATTCTGGCAAAGATCCGCGCGGAGACGGCGGAGCTTGAGGGAGCGCTCGAGTCCCGCGAGCCGCGCGTGATCGAAGCTGAAATCGGCGATTTGCTCTTTGCAATGGCGAACTTAGCCCGCCGCCTTAACATCGATCCCGAGAGCGCCATCCGCAAGGCGAATGCTAAATTCGAGCGCCGCTTCGGCTTCATCGAAGACGTGCTCGCCGGCCGCGGTAAGCGGCTCACCGAGGCGACTTTCGCCGAGATGGAATCTCTTTGGAAGTTGGCCAAGGAGGCCGAGTTAGGATCCGCGCGCAAGGCTTGACTTGAGCACTTGCGGGGAGGCGGCCTTCAGACCGCCCGCGCATGTCTCGGAAACTTCAGCCGCGCTGCAACTTGCGCGCTGACTGCCGCCGGAAATCTCGCCAACAGCGGCCCCTCCCGTTCGGCAGTCACACGGACCTGCACGCGAAGGATGCCCTCGGGGCTGCCCTGCTTGCCCATGATTTCGGTGTTCTCGTGCAGCCAGTTGAGCCCTGCCCCATCGGATGGGCCAAGCGCAATCTCATAAACGGCACGCCCGCTTCCGAGCCTTTCCTCGATTGCCGAGCAAAGCTCGCCGGTCCCCTCGCCCGTCAACGCCGAAACTATCAGCGGCTTGCCTCCCGCAGGGAGGAGCGCTTGCTCCAAGGCCGGCGCTGCGTCACGGGGCAACAAGTCACACTTGTTCCAGACCTCCATCAGGCGCGGATCGGCCGCAGGATCGATGCCAAGGCTTGCAAGCACGGACTCGACGCCGGCGCGCTGGGCCTCGGTGTCCTCGTGGGCGATGTCGCGGACATGAAGGATGATGTCTGCTTCAAGCACCTCCTCAAGAGTGGCCCGGAAGGCTTTGACAAGCAGGGTTGGCAGATCGGATATAAAACCAACCGTATCGGAGACGATGACCTCTGCCCCGTGCGGCAGCGTGAGCCGGCGCAAGGCCGGGTCGAGGGTCGCAAAAAGTATGTTCTCGGCGAGTGCCCCGGCATCAGTCAGACGGTTGAAGAGAGTGGATTTGCCGGCATTTGTATAGCCGACGAGCGCGACGATCGGGTAAGGCACCGCCCTTCGGCTTTTGCGCTGGAGGCCGCGCATGCGCTTCACTCGCTCAAGCTCGCGCTCGATCCGCAGCATCCGCTCCTCGATCAGGCGGCGGTCGGCCTCGATCTGCGTCTCGCCCGGCCCGCCGAGGAAGCCAAAACCGCCGCGCTGGCGCTCGAGGTGGGTCCAGGAGCGGACGAGGCGAGACTTCTGATAAGCGAGATGGGCAAGCTCCACCTGCAGCGAGCCCTCGCGTGTCTTTGCGCGCTGGCCGAAAATCTCGAGAATGAGGCCGGTCCGGTCGATGACCTTGACGCCAAGCTCTTTCTCAAGGTTTCGCTGCTGCACAGGTGACAAGGCGCAATCAAAAATGGCAAGGGCGATTTCCAAGCCTCTGATCAAGGCAGAGAGCTCGGTAACTTTGCCTTTGCCGATAAAGGTTGCCGGACGTATTTCCGGCACCGGAATGATCGTGTGAGCGGTAATTTCGAGGCCGATGGCCTGCGCAAGTCCCACGGCCTCCGAGAGCCGGGCCTCAAACGTGCGCGTTGCGTGAGCAGCCCCCGGCCCTCCCGCCGGTCCGGCTCTCCGCCGCGGCGCCCGCTCCAAATAAGGGCCCGCTACGAGCGCGCGCACCGGGCGCGCTCTTTTCGGGTCCCGGGGGCGGTGCGTGTTTGG
>Ga0070739_10007765_pt1 | contig 11234 bp, 11 predicted proteins | sample Coa_R1_7_FD_66445 | JGI IMG/M metagenome (GOLD analysis project Ga0070739, IMG submission 66445) | Surface soil microbial communities from Centralia Pennsylvania, which are recovering from an underground coalmine fire - Coalmine... | ecosystem: Environmental > Terrestrial > Soil > Unclassified ... | reverse complement strand
GCGCGTCCTGTTTCTCGGGCACGGCGCCAATCTCCTCTTCCCGGACGAGTACTTCGACGGCGCTATCGTTCGCCTGGTCGACGGCGACCAGCCGCTGTCCCCGATCGACGTGAGTCCGACCGACGGGAACGGGACCGGCGAGCACGTTCTCGTTGAGTCCTACGCCGGCGAAACGCTAGACCGGCTCATCCAGCGATCCTTCGCCGCCGGCCTCGTCGGGCTGGAATGGGCCGGCGGGTTACCGGGAACCGTCGGCGCGGCGGTCCGCGGCAACGTCGGCGCCTTCGGCGGCGAGATCAAGGATGTCGTGCACCAGGTAGACGTTCTGGACACCAACCAGGAAATTCCTCGGGTGCGAAGCCTGGAACCTGAAGAACTAAACTTCGCCTACCGCGACAGCCTGATCAAGCGCGACTGTGGACTGGTCGCTCTGAACGCAACCTTCCGCCTCAAGCACGGCGATCCGGAGGATATCTCCCGCGCCCGGCAGGTCTACCACGACAATATTGCCTACCGAGAATCGCACCATCCGCTCGACTACCCCAACACCGGCTCGACGTTCAAGAACGTTGCCCGCGCCGGCGACGTGGCAAAGGTCCTGGCAGTCTTCCCCGACCTGGCGCCGCGCGTCGCCGGAGAGTGGCATGGCAAGGTGTCGATGGGCTACCTCAACCGGCGCCTCGGCTTCTCGGGCTACCGGATCGGCAACGCTGCCGTCGCCGACAAGCACTGCAACTTCATCCTTAACCTCGGCGGTGCCCAGGCACGCGACGTCCGGGCAATCATTGACGACATCCGCCGCCGATTCGACGAGACCTTCCACTTCCAGCCGGAGCCCGAGATCGAAATAATCGGTCAGGAGCCGGCCAGCACCGGCGCCCCGCGCAGCTCCTGAGCAGCCCGCACCATATTGCGCAGCGCCGGCTCGACTTCCTCCCAGCGGCGGGTCTTGAGCCCGCAATCCGGATTCACCCACAATTGCTCGCGACGCAGCACGCCCGCCGCCGCGCGAAGGTTACCCTCCATCTCCTCGGACGGTGGAATTCGCGGCGAGTGGATGTCGTAGACCCCGGGACCGATCTCCTGTCGGTAATCGAAGCGCCGGAATGTGTCCAGCAGCTCCAGGTTCGAACGCGAGTTCTCGATCGAAAGCACATCCGCATCCAGCGCGGCAATGGCTTCGATGATGTCGTCGAAATCGCTGTAGCACATATGGGTATGGATCTGGACCGCCGGGCTTGCGCCACCGGTTGCCAGCCGAAAGCAGAAGATCGCCCAGTCCAGATACCGCGCCCACTCGTCCTTACGAAGCGGCAATCCTTCCCGCAGCGCCGGCTCGTCCACCTGGATGACCCCGATCCCGGCCCGCTCCAGATCGCCGACCTCATCCCGGATGGCCAGCGCGATCTGCTTGCACGTCTCCTCGCGCGGCTGATCGTCGCGCACGAACGACCAGTTGAGGATCGTCACCGGGCCGGTCAGCATTCCCTTGACCGGTCGGTCGGTCAGCGACTGCGCGAAGATCGTCCAGTCGACCGTCATCGGCCCAGGTCGAGAGACGTCGCCAAAGATAACCGGGGGGCGAATACAACGACTGCCGTAGGACTGGACCCAGCCGTGGCGCGTGAAGGCGAAGCCATCCATCCGCTCGCCGAAATACTCGACCATATCGCTCCGCTCGAACTCCCCGTGCACCAGGACGTCGATCCCCATCTCCTCCTGCAGCGCGATGACCCGCCGGATTTCCCCGGCGATAAACGCGTCGTGCTCCTCCCGGCTAATCTCACCCTTCTGCAGCCGGTTACGGTTGCGCCGCACCTCGACCGTCTGCGGAAACGAGCCGATCGTCGTGGTGGGATAGAGCGGCAGATCGAGGCGCTCGCGCTGCACCGTCCGCCGTTCTTCGTACGGCACCGCCCGCACCGCATCCGCTTCGCTCACCCGCGCGACTCGCTCCTTGACCTCCGGCCGGTGGACCCAGTTCGAGCTGTGTCGCCGTTCGAGCGCCGCCCGTTGCGCCGCCAGGTCGCCGGCCACTGCCTCCGGCCTCTCATTCAGCGCCTGCGTCACAACGGCAACCTCACGTACCTTCTGCTCGGCAAATGCCAGCCATTCCGCTAGCCGCGGATCCAGATCGGTCTCGAGCCGCGCGTCGTACGGCACATGCAACAGCGAGCACGACGTTCCGATCAGTAACCGATCGGCGGGAACGACGGTCTGAAGCCGCCCGGCGAGGTCGAGCGCCGCATCCAGATCGGCGATCCAGATATTCCTGCCGTCGATCATCCCCGCCGCCAGTACCTTGTCGCCGGGGAACCCCTGCGCCAGAACCGCCTCCGTGTTCTCGGTTGTGCGCGCGAGGTCCAGCCCGATTCCCTGCACCGGTAGCTCCGTGAGCGTCTGATACGACTCGCGAACCGCACCGAAGTAGGTCTGAACGAGCAGGTTCGCGTTGCCCCGGGCCCCGGCCAGCATCTCGTAGGCATGCCTCAGCGCCTCCCGCTCCGCGTCGCCCCGGTCCTGCACGAAACACGGCTCGTCGAGCTGGATCCACTCCGCGCCACGTTCCGCGAGACCGGCGATGACCTGTTCGTACACAGGCAGGAGAGAATCGAGGAGGCCGAGCGGGTGGAATCCCTCGATCCGACTTTTGCCGAGCAGCAAGAAGCTCACCGGCCCCAACAGCACCGGCTTGGTGACGATCCCGAGCGATCGAGCCTCGTCGAATTCGTCGAATGCCTTGGTCGTGGATAGGGCGAAACGCTGTTCCGGCTCAAACTCGGGCACCAGGTAGTGATAGTTGGTATCGAACCACTTGGTCATCTCGAGGGCCGGAACATCCAGCCCCTTGCGCTGCGCGCCCCGCGCCATCGCGAAGTACGTGTCGAGGTCAACGGACCCGCCGCTCCAGTGATAGCGCTCCGGAACCGCCCCGACCATCGCGATCGTGTCCAGCACCTGATCGTAGTAGCTGAAGTCATTGGAGGGTATGAGATCGATCCCGGACGCGCGCTGAACCTCCCAGTCCGCCTTCCGGATCGACGCAGCCGTCGTCGCCAGGTCCTCCGCGCTGGCCTTACCGGCCCAGTAACCCTCGAGCACGCGCTTCAGCTCGCGATGCTTTCCAATTCGTGGATAGCCGACAATCGTTGATCTCACCATGGTTTCTTCTCACTCCTATCCGATTCCGGCCGGTTCGACACCCGCGACGTTGCGCAACAGCGCTCGTAACACGTCAATATCATCGCGGATCGTGGTGCCTTCGACGCTCCGGTGGATTTTCATGCCCGGGCTGATCACCTTGCTCCCGTTCGGCAGGTCCAGCGTCGGGATGCCGCGTATCCCGAGCAGCTTCCCCTCGGTCTCGGCGGTCCGAGCGCGGCTCGCCGCGGTGCCGTCCTCCAGCATCGCTCGGAAGAGAGTCACGTCAAGCCCCACATTGCCGGCCAGGGCGCTCAGCGGTTCGACTGAGTCGATCGGTTCCGGATGCTGAAAGATCGCCTGCCGGACCAGCAGATCGAAGCGCTCGGCAGCGGCGGCATCCTGGACCAGCGCGGCCTCATAGGCGGCAAAGAGCAAACGGCTGCTGGCCGGCCAGTACCCCGAAGCCGGATCCCAATCCGCGAATGCCTCGGGCTCGAGTGGCCGCAATAGTGCGACCCATTTATCCTCGTCCTCGGCCCTCGGCTGCGCGCCGTCGGCGGCCTCCAGCGGCCACGGATGGAAACGCACGTCCAGTCGCAGATTGTCCTCGTCCTTGATCCGCCGGATGCGTGTCGCTTCGACATTGCAGAACGGGCAGACGTAGTCATGCCACATGTGAATAGTGGGAGTCGATTCCATGGCCGATCCTCCGAGATTAATCGATGACACACCCATCTGTAGCACTATCTCCCTACGCTGCGCCGTGACGAATGTCTCACACAGCACCCGCTTCCTATCGCCAGGTCGACCGACCCCACGCATCGTAGTGGCGATTTGCAATCGCCAGCCCTGCGCTCCCCATCGGCACGCGACCCACCCCAGACGGACATTCCCTGTCAGCTCTCGGCCGGATAGGTCAGACGCCCCTGATCCACACGCGCAAAGGGCGTCAAAGAATGTGATTGGCACCGCGCCGGCGAAAGGATGTGACCGACACGAAGACCCCGAGCCACGACTGCATCCGCAATCAGCGTGCGGTGACACCGCCAGGGAACCGCCTCTGCGCACATAACCGCTGTCGGGCCGTGCGCGGCGATGTCCAGCAATTCATCCAGCGCGGCCCCAAACTCCGGCGTCTGCATGTAATCCGCATAACCGCGAAAGCTATCGTTTCGCCAGCCGGCGTTCGACGAGTCGGGCAGTGGCTTGCGAAACCCGCCCAGGACGGGACGATGCCGGTAGGTGATCCCCTGCCTCTCCAGCGTTCGAGCCAGTTCGTCCCGCATGAATTGAGGATTGCGGCGCGACCCTGCCGCCGTGCGCACGTCTACAACCTGTGTGATCCCTTGTGCGTCGAGCAGAGCGAGGAAGTCCTCGCTGCTCCGGTTCGAATGTCCGACCGTGTAGAGGTCCATGGCAAAGTATCGGTTACCGCTTACCCGTTTACGATGAAGATATCCGGCCCGCTCTTGAAGAGCGGATGGGAGCGAGGAGTCAGCAGCTATGAACAACACCTCATCGAATGGCCGCCATGTTGTGGTCGCCGGAGGCGGCTTCGCGGGGCTGGCAGCGGCCTACACGCTGCGCGAGCGACTCGGACCGCGCGATCGCGTGACGGTCGTCGAACCCTCGGGGCGTTTCGTCTTCGCCCTCTCCCTGGTCTGGGCGGTGCTCGGCCGTTCGATCTACCGGGGTACCTTTGCGCTCGATCCGGCGCTCACCGCCAAAGGGATAGACTACCTGCGATCGGCGGTCCACGAGGTACGTGCAGAGGAAAAGCTGATCCGGACTGCCGGCGGCGAGATGACCTACGATCGCCTGATCATCGCCACGGGAGGCCGGCCCGATACCTCGTCGATACCCGGCCTGGCCGGTGAGTTCCGCGCCGCGCACTGGATCGTCGGCGAAGAATCGGCGGTCGAAGCGCGAGAATCCCTCCGCCTCCTCTTCGACAATCCCGGTCCGGTCGTCGTCGGCGCCGCTCCGGGGGCTACCTACTTCAGCGGAGCATATGAGCTCGTTCTCGCGCTCGACTCGGTCCTGCGCGAGCGCGGTCTCCGCGATCGTATTCCCCTCACATTCATTACCGGCCAGCCGTATCTCGGCGATCTCGGCTTCAATGAGAACGCCGCGCGGACCAAGCTCGAAACCCTGTTCGCGGCGCGAAACATCACCTACCGAACAGGCGTAGAGATCGAGCGGGTAGAGAGCGACGACGTGATCCTCGGATCCGGCGAGCGGCTTCCGGCTTCTGTCAGCATCATTATGCCGCCGTTCACGGGCGCGGCCGACATCTGGAAGAGCCCCCACCTCACCGACGAGCACGGCTTCGTTCCCATCAACGAACGCTACCAGCACGTCCGTTTTCCCGACATCTACGCCGCCGGCGTGGCCTCGGTGTTCGATCGACCGATTCCACCGCTCACCGCGCAACGCGCGCCCCACACCGGCTACCTCTCGGTGCGAATGGGCCAGGCCGCGGCGCAAAACGCCGCCGCGTCGCTCGGCTTCGGTCCGCCGGCCAGGCACACCCTCCCCTACGTCTTTGATGTCCGCCTTCTGGACGGCGGGAGCATCGGCCTATTCCTCGCCTCCTGGGGCACGAACAAACCCCACAACCTCGCAATCGAGCTGCCGGGTCAGGCCACCCACTACCTCAAAGCGCTTCAGGAGCGTTACCTGGTCTGGCGCCTGCGAACCGGTCGCATGGATCTCCCCTAAAGCCCGCCTACGCCCGTCCGCGCTACTAGCTCGACGAAACCAGCGCCCCCTGCCGCCGCTCGATCGTCTCCAGTAACGCGTGCAGCGCCTGGCAGAACTTCTCTACACCCTCGCGAATGAGCTGGTCGGTCACCGCTTTCATGTCGATGGCCGCTCGCTCCAGGCTCTGCATCTCCCGATGAGCCTGATCAAGCCCCTTCGTTACCGCACCACAGTCCACGACGCCATGATCCCGGAAGGCATCGATCGTCTCCAGCGGCATCGTGTTGACGGTGTGCGGACCAATCAGATCCGTGACGTACAGGGTATCGGAATAGGCAGGGTTCTTGGTGCTGGTGCTGGCCCAGAGCGGCCGTTGTAGCTGCGCGCCGGCATCCTGCAGCGTCTTGAAACGGTCGGAGGCGAAGACCTTCTGGAATCGCTCGTACGCGATCCGGGCATTGGCCACCGCGATCTTGCCCGCGAGGCTCGCGCCAGTCGCGTGGCCGCGCTCGGCAAGAAGCTTGTCTATCAGCGTATCCACGCGGCTGACGAAGAATGAGGCCACCGACGCAACGCGCCCGATCGGCTGTCCTTGCCGCCGGCGGCACTCCAGGCCGCTGAGATAGGCGTCCATCACGCGCTCATACATCTCGACGGCGAAGATGAGAGTAATGTTGACGTTGATTCCCTCGGCGGTCAACTGCTCGATCGCCGGGATTCCCTCGGCGGTCGCCGGAATCTTGATCATGACGTTGGGGCGGTTCAACTCGCTCCAGAAGCGGCGCGCCTCGTCGATACTTCCGGCCGTGTCGTAGGCGAGATCCGGCGAGACCTCGATACTCGCAAAGCCGTCGCATCCGTTGCAGCGATCGTAGACCGGCCGCAGCAGGTCGGCGGCAGCGCCGACGTCCTCGACCGCCAGCTGCTCATAGACCTGGATGGGCGACCGACCCTTCCCGGCAAGCTCGCGGATGTCGGCATCGTAATCGTGGGTGCCGACGATAGCCTTCTCGAAGATGCTGGGGTTGGCCGTCACGCCGCTAATCCCGTCCTGATCGATGAGACGGGCGAACGTGCCGGAGCGCAGCAGCTCGCGGCTGATGGAGTCCAGCCAGACGCTCTGACCGCATTGTTCAAGCTCATGCAGCGGATTGGAGGACATGCCATCACCTCGCGTTCGATTCAAGGCCGCCCTGACCTGGACGCCCTTCACCTCAGGATACGCCCGGCCGGGCAGCAATCGCCGCGATCGAACAACAATGAATTGGAGATCGTTTCAAATCCGGTAGGGCGGGACCGCGCGAAAGCGCAGTGTCCCGCCTCCCTGACGCCTGTGACCACGGGATTCGAAAGAAATTCCTAACAGTAGCGTGACAAAAGTCCTGTTCCGGTAATTTCCACCCAACTACCATGGAGTGAGATGAACCGAGAATCGCTGGACCAGGAGCAGACTGACCAGGCCGCCGTGCCTCCGATCGAAGACCTCTTCAGCTTCGACGTCGATCAGGTCGACTTCATGAGCGCCGAATCGTTCCCGGCGAGCGACCCCCCTCCACCACAATCGACGATTACCCCGGCGTTTTCGGAGCACGAGAGGTAACGGCCGGCTGGGTTGCGACTTTTGTCGCTGCTACGATCCCGCCCATCCGGGATCATGTGACGAAAGTCGCTGTCCGGACCCGCTGTCACCGCCAGGCTGGAAGTGAGCGAGTGTCCGACTCGTGTCACACCGGGCAACTCGTATCCCCTGGCCAAGGAGGTTTGATGGCGTATGTAATCTGTGAGCCGTGCGTCGGCGTCAAGGACGGGAGCTGCGCGGATGTCTGCCCGGTCGAGTGCATTCATACGCGACCGGAAGATGACATGTACTACATCGATCCGGACGAATGCATCGACTGCGGCGTGTGCGTACCCGAGTGTCCGGTGGAGGCGATCTTCGCTGAGGAGGACATACCGGAGAAGTGGATAGACTTCACCGCCATCAACGCCGAGTACTTCGAGGTCCACGCCGACCTGTTCCGCTGATATTTCGTCACGCAACGTCTCACACCCGGCCGGGGGACGCGGGCAGCCGCGTCCCCCGGTCGTACTTCGGTCCTCCGGCTGCCGTGTGACAAAAGTCCTACTCGCCGAGCCCCCGGCGGCGGAAGATCTGGGTAGGACATCACAGACACAAGGAGGATGTCATGGACAGGCTTTATAAGGTTCTCGGCGAGACCGGCGGGTCGCTCGACGCCCGCAATGAAGTATGGAAACTGCCGAAGAACGGGCAGCCCGGCGACTGGATGAGACTGATCAACGGCCCGTTGAGCGAGGCCAACGGCTACCATCTCTACCGGGCACGCGATCTCGTCAGCCATCTCGGTCCCGTGATCTACGAGGCGGAAGCCTCCGGCGAGTGGTTCGAGACCGACCAGGATGTGATCGTGCGAGAGGCCCGGCTGGTACGCCGCCTCGACACCTGGGATGCCGACACGGCACGTGATTTTGCCGCCGCCTGTGCCGAGCACGTCCTCCCGATCTTCGAGCGACAGCAACCGGACGACGATCGGCCACGGCAGGCAATCACGGCGGCTCGTCTCTTCGGCCTGGGAACCGTATCGGCCAATGAACTCGCGGCTGCATGGAAAACGGCGCGAGACGTAATGACCGCGGATCTTCTCACGGTTTCGGGCGACGCACTTGCCGCAGCGCGGGCAGCCGCCATGAGCGCTGCGATCGGCAAGGAATGGCCGGCAGGAGCGGTCGTCACCGATGTCGCGCACGCGGCTCGTGAAGCCGCGGCGTGGTCCGCCACCCGCGCCGCTGCGCGGGATGACTGGGGAACCACCAATGCTCGAGCCGGCGCTGCGCTCCGAGATACGATGGCGAGCGCCTGGGCCGCCGCCGAAGTGGAAGAGCGTGGCTGGCAGACCGACCGGCTCCTGAGCTATCTCGGCCTGAACGACACGCTCCCTGCCGATCGGGATACGATAACGGGGCAGGTCCTGGTTACTGCCGGATGATGACGCCGGTCTATCGCGCGCCCGAACACCGGTACCAATTACCGGACTACGATGAAGATATCAAGCCTGCCCTCTAGAGATTGGGTGGGAAGCAGGCGGAGACGTAGTCTAGTTGCCTCCGGAGAAACCGTCGAGTGTCGGGAGACCGAATGCCAGGCCACCGGAGAAGCGTCCTGCCGGTTCGTCTTTCAGCCTGCCGGTTCCTGAGCCGCACCGGGAAGACGTCCGTGATCTGCCGGTGATGCGGCGCGATGGGCTTCTCCTTCGCGTGCATCGGCGCCTACGTTTTGCTGGTCGGGGTGGCGTCGTTCGTCGAGAGTCCGATCGGGAAGGGTTTCGGAGCCTTCCAGCTCAACGTCCTGATCCGGATTGGCGGGCTGGTGGTGGGCGTGGTCGCCCTCCTCGCCGTCCACGGCATGACCCTTCCGCCGGCCCTTCCGCTGCTCGCCGGCATCGGAATCGGGATCATTGCCGGGGCGGGTTCGATCTGCTATTGCCTCGCGCTCGACTACCTCTCCGTCTCGGTCGTCGTCGCCTGCGCCAACCTATACATCATCGTCACCGTTCTCCTGGGAATCGTAATCCTCCACGAGTCGGTCACGCCTCTGAAGATCGCGGGCCTCGCGCTGACCCTCGCCGGTGTCCTGCTCCTCTCGTACACGCCGGGGCGGTTCGGAGTTGCTCCCGGCGCCGGGAACACCCGGCCATACCCCCGGCTCCTACCGGTCGGTATCATGGCCGCCTACGTCGTGCTGATCGGGACGAGTACCTACCTGGAGAAACCGGCCCTGCGCGCGCTCGATGCCACGCAGCTCAACGGGCTCCAGGCGATCGGCATGGTGATCGTCGCCGTGATAGCCCTGGCGGTGCGCGGCGGAGCGTTCCGCCCCAGCCGCCACGCCCTCGAAGGATCGCTGGTCGGCGTGATGTTGGGATTGGGTTCCATCTTCTACTTTCTTGGCCTGCAACGCCTGCCCGTCTCGGTAGCCGCCGCCGGCTCGAACGCCTACATGGTCGTGACGGTACTGCTCTCGATCGTGGTATTGCACGAGGTCCTGGCCCGGCCGAAGCGAGTCGGGATTGCTCTTACGGTCGCGGGCGTGACGCTCCTGGCCTATGGCGTAGGATAGATGCGCCGGCAAACTCTCGCCGGGCGACAAATGTCGCCGTAACCCGGCGATGACCGATGTGAGCAGGTCCTTGCCGAACTGTCATGGGTCCTCGGTGTCCTTCTGCTCCAATCTAAATCTCACCGAGTTTCCGAACTGTGACAAAAGTCACGCACCCGGTCCTCTCCTCTATCGATAATGACGTGAGATCCACCGTCAGGGCGCAATCAAAAGAAGTGCGTTTACGGAGAGTTCGAAAGACTGGAGGACCAAGATGTGCTACCGACGTGTCGAATGGGCTCCGCCCCGCGAAAACCGCGATTCGTGGCTGCCAAAATTCCTGGCCTGGCTCAAATCTCTGCGCCGGCCGGGTGTGAACCGGCTCAACGTAGCCCGGGAAGCGGCTACATCTAAGCCACTCCAGCCCGGCGCGCGAGAATCGTGAAGAACGGCGGCACATAGGCCGCCAGGTGGGCATACGTGCCCGGCGCCGCGCCAAGATCGGCCGCCGCCCTTTCCGCGAAGCGCAACACGACGAAGCCCGCGTAGCCCAGTCCGCCGATGAGGTCATCCAGCGAATGGAGGTAGTGCCGGCACGCGACAATTGATTCGGCCGGCCCCGACTCGGGCAACGGCCAGTCGATCGGATCGCGCGCCGTCTGCGGGCGGACCAGCCGGTACCCGCTGCCGTCCCAGGCGTCGAACTCGGGAAGCTGCAACGTGACCGGGTTCGCGTGCTCGACCCGATAGTAGCCTCCGGGGCGGAGAACAGAGGCAACCTCCGCGTAGAGAGCACGAACATCGGGCAGGTAATAGGCCGAAAGAGCCTGATACACGAGGTCGAATCCACGCCCGTGCAGCGCAGCCAGATCCAGCATGTCGCCTTCGATCAACTCCACGTCGAAGCCGAACTGCTCGCACACTACCCGATCCCGGTCGACCTGCTCTGGAGAGAGGTCGACCGCCGTCACCCGGCAGCCGAGGGAGGCGACAAGCGGAACCTGCTGCCCGCCTCCCGCCCCAAGGCAGAGAACCGTTCGGATCTCGTTCCAGGTAATCCACCCGCCCGGGTCGAGTAGTTCGCGCGCTCGTGCCAGGCGCGGCGCACCGTAGGGAACGGTCGATGGGTAGCCGCGGCAGGCCAATTCATCCCACGCTCGCCGGTTTGCCGCGCAGTAGTCGGGTGTCACACGCGAGTCAGCTCGTCTCCGACTGCAGCTGCCGCTTGCCGCGCGACGAGAGGGACCATCCGCTCCCCTCACTCTTCAGCTCC
>Ga0070739_10007763_pt1 | contig 11235 bp, 10 predicted proteins | sample Coa_R1_7_FD_66445 | JGI IMG/M metagenome (GOLD analysis project Ga0070739, IMG submission 66445) | Surface soil microbial communities from Centralia Pennsylvania, which are recovering from an underground coalmine fire - Coalmine... | ecosystem: Environmental > Terrestrial > Soil > Unclassified ... | reverse complement strand
CGACAAGCGCCCGTATTCGTCGAGGTTGCCGATGATGTTGTCGGCGGCGTCGCGGACGCTTTCCGGCATGACCAGCACGCTGAGCTGGGAGTGCAGGTGATCGGCGAGCGTGACGGGAGACGAGAGGAAGGTCTCAAACGACGGCTTCTCGATGTTCTCCGAAGCGGGGCTTTTATAGCCGGGGTCGAGGTAGTCGTCGAAGAACGACCCGAAGTCGATCTCGTCGAAGGGGTCCTTCTCGGTGCGGGTGTCGGCCTCGGTTGTTTCGGCGGGTGCGGCTTCGACCGCGCCATCGACGGGGAGCTCGGGCGATACTGCTTCGGCGGGGGTGTACGATTCAACAGCTTCGATCTCGGCTGCCGCGTCGGAGGCCGCGCCGTTGGAAGCCTCGAGGATCGACTGATCCGATGGGTCGGCGACGCGCTCGGCCTCGAGCAGCGCCTGAACTTCCTCGGGGGTGAGCTCCTCACCGCCATCGGCCGATTCTTCGAGAACCGGGTTCTGGGCAATTTCGGCGATGATCATGTCCTTCAGTTCCAAACGGTTCAGTTGAAGAACCGTGACCATCTGGACCAGGCCGGGGGTCAGGATCTGCTTTTGCGCGACCTTTAGCTGCAGCCTCTGCGAAAGCATCGTCGCTTACATCATAACAGCGAACAGGGCGAACCGAGCCGCTTTCTTCAGCAATTTGGTTGCCGAATGGGTGGTGGGTTGGGGGATGGGTTTTTCGGGCGGTCAGGAACGATCGCGTGCAAGCCAAAGGCTTGCACTACAATTTCCCATGAAGACGCGATCAAACGTGCAGGCCGACGGCGCGCATCAGCTCCAGCGCGTTGCTCCTGGTAACCACGCCGGGACGCAGCCGATAGTCGAAGCGGATCTGGCCGTCGGTGATCTCGTCATCGAAGTGGACGTTGGCGGCGCGTCCGTTCAGGTCGCGGTCCAGATCGGCGAGGGCCAGATCGTGGGTGGTGATGAGCCCGATGGCGCCGCGATCCACGAGGCCGCGCACCACCGCCGCGGCGCCTATGCGACGATCATGCGAATTGGTGCCGCTCATGAGCTCATCGAGGAGAAACAGCACCGGCCGGCCGTTGCCGGCAAGCTCCATGATTTGCCGCATGCGCGTGATCTCGGCGTAGAAGCGCGAGCGCCCATCCTGGAGTGAATCCACGACGCGAATCGACGCGCCAGTCTGGAGCAGGCTGACGCGGAGCTGCTGAGCGGCGACAGGCGCGCCCGCCCAGGCCAGAACGGTATTCAGGCCGATGGCCCGCAGGAGGGTGCTTTTGCCCGACATGTTCGACCCGCTGACGATTAGAACGCGAATCTGCTCGCCAATGCTGACGTCGTTGGGCACGCATTGTGAAGGCGGCATCAACGGGTGTTGCAGGCCCTCGGCGGCGAAGCACGGATTGGAGGACTCCAGCAGGTCCGGCCAGGTCCAGGAGGGGCGCTCGAAGGCGAGGGAAGCCAGCGAGGAAAGCGCCTCCAGCTCGCCGACCACGGCCAGCCATCGTCCGAGATGACGGCCGTTGCGGCGGCGCCAGGATTCCATGGCCATGGCGATCTGCTCGCGCCACAGCACCACCGGTTCGATCAGCCGCACGAGCAGATGGTCGCTGGAATCGAGAAACTCGGTCCAGCGCTCCAGCCGTGCGATGCGGCGGGAGGCGGGCAGCCCTTCAATGTCCAGTTCGGACCGCAGAGCGTGCAGCCGCCCGGCCTGGAAGCGCTCCCGCTCGAGGCGCGCCAGCAGGAGGGAAAGGATGCGCAGGTCGTGGGCGGGCGTATCCGCCGCGCCGATCACCAGCCGCACGCGCCTGCGGACGACGGCGAGGAAGATCACGTCGCAGCCGAAAACACCGGCGAAAGGCCACAAACGAAGCACGTGGGCCATGAACAGGGAAAAGGTGAGAACGCCGGCCAGGGAGAGAGCGAGCGCGACCCAGCGCAGTGCGTTCGGGAGCGGAACGGGCGGCACCGAGCCCCACGCGTCCAGCATTTCGGCGTGCACCTCGGCGCGAATATCCTCGCCCAGGAGCGCGAGATCCTCGCGCAGGTCGAGCCGGCTGCACAGTTCGCGAATCGATTCCTGGCGGGAAAGCGCTTCGTCGCGCGGCGCGGGCGCAAGCAGCCACTGGGCGAGGGTGCGCTCACCCGCGCCGGTTCGGGCGGTGGAGACGAGTTCGAACAGCGAGCCGCGGCCGAAGATATCGAGGTCGTCGGCGTAGACGTGCGCGGGGTCGCGGAATGCGTCGCCGCTCTGACCCGTTCCGGCCCAGCGGTTCGTCAGGCGCGCAAGCCGATCGTCATAGTAGCGGACAGCGCGCGCGGCGAAATCGCGCCGGCGCACTACGTGTTCATGCCATACGACCAGGGCGATGAAAACCGCCAGGGGAAACAGCAGCCACCAGGCTGAAAGCACGCCTCGCCAGAACGCCAGCGCGGCGATGATGACTGCGGACAGGGCTGTGAGAAGACGCCAGTTGCCGATGGTAATGAAACGGCGTTCGCTGCGCGCGGCCTCGTCCCGCCATTGCTGCTGGCGTGTGGTGTAAGCGGCAACCGGATCCATCGGCGATGCCGATCAGAACCGCGCGGACCGCGCGGTGGAGTGAACCGGAGCGTGCGTCTCGATGATCTCGCCGCGATAGAGATACGCGTACAGAACGCTGACGGCCATGCCGATGGCGAGAGCGTACAGCAGCGCCCGCGCCGCCACCGATCGGCCGGTGCTCTGCAACCGGATGGGGACGACACTCGCAGGCGAGGCGTGTGGAATGCTTGTCCAGCCGGTTTCACCGGGCGCGGGCATTGCGACGACGCGCCGCTCAGCGGGAAGGGCCACGCCATCCCGTGCTTCGAGCCGGCGGGGCAGGGTGACGAAGATGCCGCAGTCATCGAGGGTCGAAACGGAGCCCAGGAAGCGGCGCGGTATGGCAATCTCTTCCCCGGTGCGGGCATCCGCTACGAGCACCTCGTCGCAGGTGCAGCGGCTGTACCTCCATTGCGTCGTCTCCCGGCCGCCGATGGGTGGATCGAACGAAAACGGCAGAGAGCCAAGCTGTTCCAGCGGTTGCGGGGCCGGAGCAAGCCTCATGGCCACCATTATGCGATACGGCCGAAGCAGGTCGGAATTCCACGTGCTCATTCCCGAGACATGACGAGGAAGAACCATAGCTCATTTCTGTGCGTTGCCGCGGCGGCCCTGCTGTGCGCCGCTGCTGTGCCTGCGTCCGCGCATCCCAATCTCAGTGGGAACTGGACGCTGATTCCGGCGCAGAGCACGTATCACGGCCAGCCGGCTACGCAAACCGGCGACATCAAGATCGAGCAGCGTCATGGTCAGCTGTTCATTTCCCGGCATTTGTTCATTGACGGGCCCAATTCCGGGATGGAATTCAGCTTCACAACCGACGGCCACGAAGGTTCCACGATCCATCAGGGGAAGAACATGAAAACGAAAGCCGAGTGGCACGGCGACACGCTCGAAGTGAAGACGAAGATGAACGATCAGCTCACGGTCGAGAAGTACCGGCTTTCTCCGGAGGGCGACCAGATGGTTTTGGTGGTGGATACGCCTGATGGGCAGACCAGCACGCTCGTGTTCCGGCGGGCCGGTTATTAAGAATGCATAATTTTCCGGGCTGGTCAGATTTTCCAGGGGGCGCTCGGGTGTAAACGGTTGAAACGAAACGGTGAGGGCCTGTGGACTGGCGATTGCATTAAGAGGCCCGCCGCACCCCTCCGGGCGGCTGGAGCAGTGTTATGGATCTTATCGTGCTACGCAGCGTGCCGCGGCCAAACACCGTGACGGAATTGAGGCCCTCGATCCGCGGGCAGCAGAGCTCCGAAAACCCACGGCTCATGAGCATGGAAGAAGTCCGGCGCAAGTGGGTGCAAAAACAGGAAGCCCGCCGGGCGATGCTCACCTATACGCCGCAGCCGGCGTAGTCTCTATTCATCGCGCAGGGTCTCTGCCGGATTCAGCCGTACAATTCGCAGGGCGGGGATCAAACTTGCCGCAGCGGCGACCGCCAGCAAAATTGCAGCCGTGCCCGCAAACGTTTCAGGGTCGGTGGCGCGGACACCCCAGATGATGTGCCTCAGGGCTGGAGCCACGCTGAAGGCGGCGAGCAAACCCAGGATCGCGCCCGCGGTGGCCAGCACGATGCCGGGAGCCGCAACAGAGCGGATGGCCTGCCGCAGCGTAGCGCCGAGCGCAATACGGATACCGATTTCGCGGGTCCGCTCCACTACCGTCTGTGCGATCAGGCCGTAGATGCCGATGGCCGCGAGCAGCAGGGCGAGGCCGGCCATGATGGCCATCACGGCCGCCTGAAAGCGCTGCTGCGCGAGTGTGTCGGAACGAATATCCATGATGCCGTGGAAGCCGGAGAAGGGCAGCAGGGGATCGACGGTAGCGATGGCTTTCTGCATGCCGGCGATAATGTCGCGGGGCGGCGCGCTGCTGCGCACCACGAAACTGGGCGTGAACCAGGCGTCGACAAGCTGGAACAGATCATCCGGCGTTTGGGCGGCGGGGACGAAGATCACGGGGATGGGTGTGACCGGGGCGTAGCCTCCAAGGCTGCCTTTCAGGGGGATGTCGGGGACGAGGCCGACAATTTGCATGGGGCTGCCGCCGTTCGCGATCGTGCGGCCGACGGGATCCGCGCCCGAGAAAAACTTCTTTGCGAAAAACGCGTTCACCACCCCGACACGCGGCGAATGCATATCATCGTGAGCGGTGAATGGCCGGCCGCGCAAAATGGGAATGCGCAGCGCGCGGAAATAATCGGGGGTGACGAAAGTCAGTACCGTGTCCTGGCCATCGCGGCCCGGAACGGAGGCCATCGTGTTCAGCCCTCGTTCGTAGGGGAGGCACATTCCCGCGGCGGCGCTCTCCACACCAGGAAGGGCGCGGATACGCGCCAGAGTATCCTCGAAAAGGCGATTGATTTTTGCGCTGGTCTGGTAGCGTGCATCCTGAAGAGGCAGGGTGGCGGCGGTCACGTTCGCCGGATCGAAACCGAGCGGCTGATTTCGCAGGTAAAGGAAGGAGCGCACCACCAGGCCCGCGGCAGCCAACAGCATCACTCCGAGCGCGACTTCGCCGACGATCAGCAGCCGCCGCGGCCATACGGTACGCAGGCCCGCAACGCCTCGCGTACCGGCTTCGACCAGCGCCGCGCGAATGTCGATGCGGCTGGCGCGCAACGCCGGCCAGACTCCGAACAGGACGGTGGTGAGCAGGGTCACAGCGCCCGATGCGAGCAGAACGCAGCGATCGAGCGCGATGGCCTGCCACAAGCCGAGGCTCTCTTTGGCGACCGAGCGGATGGCCGCCAGCCCGATCCAGCCGACGGCGAGTCCGGCGACACCGGCGGCGAGGGCCAGCAGGAGGCTCTCCACAAGAAGCTGATGCACGACCTGGGCGCGGCCTCCGCCGAGCGCCATGCGCGTGCCGATCTCGCGCGTGCGGGCCGCCCCGCGAGCGATCAACAGACCAGCGATGTTGATGCAGCCGATCAAGAGCACCACGCCGACCGCGGACCACAGCAGCAGAATGGGCGTACGCAGGTCGGAGGCCATCATCTTCTGCAGCGGTAGAAAGACAATGCGCACTTTGTACTTCGGCGGGATATCGTGCTCCTCGCTCAGGCGCCGCGCGCCGAGCGCCTCGACCTGCGATGCCGCCTTCTGCCAGGTCGCGCCCGGCTTCACGCGGGCGATGATGGTGTAATTCTTATCCGCGCCCTCGCCTTTGGTGGATGGGCGGAGTGGGGTCCAAATATCCGCGCCGCCGCTGGTCTGCAACTCGGGCGGCATCACGCCGATGATGGTGTAAGGCTGTCCGCGCAGCAGCAGCGGCTTGTCGAATATCGAGCGGTCGGCCTGGAGAACATTGCGCCAGAATCCGTAGCTCAGGATGGCGACGGGCGGTCCATTTTCGGTATCTTCGGATCGCGTGAACTCGCGGCCCAGCGCGGGGCGGACTCCCAGCACACGGAAATAACCGGCGCACACGCGCTGCTGGCGCACATAGCCGACGTGACCGGCGGCGGCGAAGTTGGCCTCGGTGGTCATGTCGGAGTACACGGCGGGGTCGATGGCGTCGGCGTGATCGCGCAGTAACTCCCACGTGCGGCCGTCCAGATCGCTGAACGTGCCCTGCTCAGTTGGGGTTTTGAAATCGATGACAGCCTGGCCCAGACGGTCGGCGGCGGGGTACGGCAGGGGCCGCAACAGGGCGGCATCGACGACACTGAACACCGCCGTATTGGCTCCGATCCCGAGCGCCAGGGTGAGCAGCGCGGTAATGGTGAATCCAGGGCTGCGGCGCAGCGTGCGCGCGGCCAGTTTCAGTTCGCGCCACAGCGTATCCAGAGAAGCAAAGCTCCACATATCGCGACTTGCCTCCTTCAGCAGCGTCCGATTCCCGAACTTCCGGCGCGCGGCGTAATTCGCCTCTTCGGCTTCAGCTCCCTGCTCGCGCAACTGCCGGGCCCGCAGCTCGGCGTGAAGGCGCATCTCCTCATCCAAGTCTTCGGTCATGCGGTCGCGCTTACGGAGAAAGCGCAGCCTTCGCCACAGTTCACCGGGGCTCATGCCGGCTCCAGGATGCGGGCGATGGCCGTCGAGACACGCTGGTATCGAAGGAGCTCGTGCTCCAGTTGCTTCCGCCCAGCGCGGGTCAGCTGGTAATAGCGGGCGCGGCGGTTCTCGCTCGTCCGGCCCCACTCGCCGGCGATCCAGCCCCTGAGGAGCATGCGCTGGAGCGCGGGGTACAGGGAGCCTTCCTCGACCTGGAGGACGTCCTCGGAGATCTGCTGGATGGAACTGGCGATCTCGAAGCCGTGCATCTCGCCGCCGCGCGCCAGAGTCTTTAGAATCAGCATGTCCAGCGTGCCCGGCGGAATGTCCTCGCGGCCGTTCTGTCCCGTCACATAGATAGTCTACGTCAAGATGCAGGAGAGAGTTCCCGAAAATGTGAGGCGTAGAATGAAAGCAGCCCAAAGATGTTTCGGCTGATCCTGTATCTGTTGCTCACGGTGGTGCTGATTTCAGTGCTGCGGAGTGTACTTGCCGTACTGGGACGAGCCTTCAGCATGTTCGTGCAGGGTCCGCAGGAGCGGCAGAGCCCGCGGCAGCAGGTTCCTCTCACGGGCGAGCTGAAGCGGGACCCGGTATGCGGGACATTTGTTGCGGAGTCCAGCTCGGTGAAACACGTGGAGGGCCGCAACACGGTCCACTTCTGTTCGGCGGAGTGCCGGGATAAGTATCTGCTGGCGGCGAAGCACTGACGCTTGTGGGGCAGGTCTCCTGACTTGCGGCCGGCGTCCACGGCGGCCTCGGGCGAGCGTTGACGCCGGCCTTGCTGGCTGAGAACATCTCCGCGCAGGAGCCACTACCAGGCCATGGGTGTTACGCGGCGAAGACTGCCCCATATCTACAGTCCTGGACAGACGCTGTTCGTAACCTTCCATCTGGCGGGTAGCCTGCCGGTTAGCCGGCGGTTCCCCGCCGGCGCGATTAACAGCGGCGAGGCGTTTGTCGTAATGGACCGACTGCTGGATGCGTCGCAATCCGGGCCGAGGTGGTTGGCGGAAGCAAGAATAGCGGTTCTCGTCCGTGATTCGATTTACCATTGCGGTGTTACTGACTACGATCTGCATGCATGGGTAATCATGCCAAATCATGTTCACATGCTGATTACTCCTCGAACCCTGCCGTCACGGTTCATGCGGCGGCTCAAGGGTTTTACGGCACGGCAGGCGAATGCCATCCTCTTTCGTGCCGGAAAGCCGTTCTGGCAAGATGAGACTTACGATCACGTTGTGAGGTCGCCGAGAGAGTTCCACCTGACGGCGAACTATATCGCGGAGAACCCTGTGAAGGCCGGTCTCGTTCGTGCGGCCGAGGAATTCCGCTGGTCGAGTGTCGCCTCGATTCGAGGTTAGGATCGCTGCCGAAAAGGCGGGCGTGGACGCCCGCCGCAGGTCTGGAGACCTGCCCCACCCGGTTGCGTATCATCCTGATATGAAGCTTGGAGCGCTGGCCGCGCAGCTGGGCTGCGAACTGGCCGGGGATGGGGAACTGGAGATCACCGGGGTTGCGGGGATGGAGTACGCCGGGCCGCATGAGGTCACTTTTCTGGCGAATCCGAAATACGCGCCCCGGGTGAAGCAGACCCAGGCGGGCGCGATTATCGCATCGGAGCCGGTGCGGGATCATGCCCTCGCGACCGTCGTCTCCAGGAACCCATACCTCGACTTCGCCCGCGCGCTTGCGCTCTTCTACCAGGCTCCACGTCCCAGGCCGGGCATTCATCCGACGGCCGTGATTGCGTCCACCGCGCGCATTGGTGATGATGCCTCGATCGGCCCATATTGCGTGATCGGCGACAACGTGGCCGTCGGCCGCAATGCGGTCCTGCATTCGCATGTGGTCATCTACGAAGGAGCCGAGATCGGGGATGATTTTTTCGCGCACGCCCACGTCACAGTGCGCGAGCACTGCCGGATCGGCCACCGCGTCACGCTCGGCAACGGGGTAGTGATCGGCGGCGACGGATTCGGGTTCGCGAAGACCGCCGAGGGCACACACTACAAGATCGTGCAGTCGGGCCCGGCGGTCATTGAAGATGACGTGGAGGTTCAGTCGCTCACCTCAATCGATCGCGCAACCGTGGGCGAGACGCGGGTGAAGCGCGGGGCGAAAATCGACAGCCTGGTGCAGATCGGGCACGCGTGTGTTGTGGGCGAGGACAACATTATCTGCGCGCAAACCGGTCTGGCGGGCAGTTCGGTGCTGGAGAAGAATGTCCTTCTCGCTGGTCAGGTGGGCATCTCCGGGCACCTCACGATTCATGACAACGCCGTGGTGTATGCCCAGTCGGGAATCGGCGGCGACGTGCCCGCGGGCGCGGTCATGTCCGGGTCGCCTGCGTTCGAGGCGCGCGAGTGGCTGCGCGCCGTGACTGCATTCCCGAAGCTGCCGGAGTTGCTGAGGAGAATGAGACAATTGGAGCGACGGCTGGAGGAACTGGAGCAGGCCGGGCGGTCATCCCCGAATGCCGAAGAGCGTCAACCCTGAGAACAACGGGCGTCGTCCGGTTGCTTACAAGAACGAGTCGTTCCTGGACAGCCCGGACGGGCGTTCGCTGCGCATTCTCTCCGAATACCTCGAGCCGCTCTCGCATTTCCGGGACGAGAAGATCCGCGACACGATTGTCTTTTTCGGCTCGGCGCGAATTACCGAAAGCGGCTCGATGGGCCGGTATTACGAGGACGCGCGCACGCTGGCGCGCATGCTCACGGACTGGTCGGACCATCTTCAGAACGCGGCCTGCCGCTTCGTCATCTGCTCCGGCGGCGGGCCTGGCGTTATGGAGGCGGCCAACCGCGGGGCCTCGGAAGCGGGCGGAAAAACAATCGGCCTGAATATCGGGCTTCCCTTCGAACAGCGTCCGAACCCGTACATCACCCCCGAGCTTTCGTTCGAATTTCATTATTTTTTTATGCGCAAATTCTGGTTTGCGTATCTGGCGAAAGCGCTGGTGATTTTCCCCGGCGGCTTCGGCACCATGGACGAGCTGTTCGAGATTCTGACTCTGGTCCAGACACGCAAGCTGGAGAAGAAGATCGTCATTCTGCTGTACGGGTCGGAATACTGGAATGAAGTGGTGAACTTCGAGGCCATGGTGAAGCACGGCACCATCAGTCCCGAGGACCTGAAGCTGGTGGACCGCGCTGACGATCCGGCCGCCGCGTTCGAGATCCTGCGGGATAAGCTGACCCGCTACTACCTGCAAAAGGAGCCTGCCGCGGCCGAGGCGGCTCCGGCGCCTGAAATCGCGAAATCCCGAGTGTGACCGATGCTCGACCGCTTCCGCAGGATCTTGCGCAAAGCAGGCAAGCTGGTGATCTGCTTCGTCGTCCTGCTGGTGTTGTCGATCGTTCTGGAAATTGCCAACCCGGGCGGCGTCACCACCTTCCTCGTAAAGGCGGCGCTGTATGTCTGCGGGTTCCTGCTCGTGCTGCGCTACGTGCGGATGGGGATTCGCAAAGCCATCTGGCGGCTGCGCAACCGGCTGCTGGTGACGTATTTGTTCATCGCCGTGGTGCCCGTGCTGCTGGTCTTCACGTTCGGCGTGATCGGTTTCGGTTTGCTGGCGGGCCAGATCGCCACTTACTTCGCCACTGCTGAAGTGGATCGAAACGTCGCCGCGCTTCGTTTGACGGCCCAGGCGGTCGCGCAGGCGGCGCCCGCCCAAAGAGCGGCCACGCTTAACGGGCTCGGGGGGACGCTGGCCACGCACTTCCCCGATCTGCGGGTGACAGCACGGTCGCCCGGGCAGTTGCTCACGTACCCACCGGGGGCGCCGGCCACCTTTCCTCCACCCGGGTGGGGCGATGTGGCATGTGTCCTGCTCCGCGACGGAACGCTCAATCTATGGGCGCACGTGATGCGCGGCGACACCGAAGTGACGGCTTTGACTCCGGTGCCCGAGGCATACGCCAGCACTACAGTGCCGGGGCTTGTGGTTCGTCTTTCGCCCCGTGTGCTCGAGGACAGCCGGGCCCGCTCGAAAAACCGCAACGAAGTCACCATCGACAAGGAGCACTACGAATTCGACCAGGGAAGGGTGCGCGAACCGGCGATACCACCACCGGCTTATCGCTTCGACCAGGCGACCTTCGGCTTTGCGCGTTACGCCATGGCCGTCTGGGACCGGCCCGGCAAACTGGATACGTTGTTGATCTTCGCGCGCACCCGCGCGTCGGTGCTGCTGAGCTGGATTTTCGCCACCACGGCGGCGGGGATCGGCTCCGGCCAGATCGCGATCGCGATGCTGATTGGCGTTGGCGTACTGTTCCTGCTGGTGGAGATCGTCTCGCTGGTCATCGGAGTGTCGCTTACCCGCACCATAACCGGCGCCGTGCACGATTTATATGAGGGCACGCAGCGCGTTATCGAAGGCGACTTTTCCTGGCGCATTCCGGTGGCGCGCAACGACCAGCTCGCCGAGCTGACGACTTCGTTCAACGTGATGACCGGGAACGTGGAGCGCCTGCTCGGCGTCGCGCGCGAGAACGAGCGCCTTCAGGCCGAGCTGGAGATCGCCCGCGAAGTGCAGAACCAGCTCTATCCGAAGACGGTTCCGCGCACGCGGACGCTGCACCTGACGGCGGTTTGCCAGCCGGCGCGCATGGTTTCCGGCGATTA
>Ga0070739_10007762_pt1 | contig 11236 bp, 8 predicted proteins | sample Coa_R1_7_FD_66445 | JGI IMG/M metagenome (GOLD analysis project Ga0070739, IMG submission 66445) | Surface soil microbial communities from Centralia Pennsylvania, which are recovering from an underground coalmine fire - Coalmine... | ecosystem: Environmental > Terrestrial > Soil > Unclassified ... | reverse complement strand
GCCTCACATTATCTATCCATTGCGCGGCGGAGCCGCGCGAAGGCCCGGCGCGAGGGCAAGAACGCTGAGTATCAGATATTCGCTAACAAAAAATACAGCGCTTACCTGATGCCCCTCTGCTATAACAGGCATCGAGTACCCCCTAACAAAAAATACGGCGCTTACCTGATGCCTCTCTGCTATAATCTGTTATAGTATGTAAAGATCATTTCACATTAAAGAACAGCAGGCTATAGTGATTACGACGGAGGAGAAGTGTCGATGCATCACATCGCGCCAGAGGTCGTGTCCATTGCAGATGCCAGCCTGGGTGGTCTGCAAGGACGTTCAGCGCTGGTGATCGGACCAGAGGAGCTATGTCATCCTTATGTCAATTTGCTACGACGCGCGAGGATGAAATACATTTACCAGGAAGAGACGCCCGCGCGCGCCTCTTATCTGCTCCCTTACGTCCAGTTGCTCATCAGCGTGCTCGGAACATCGCTGCCCGCTGCGGGAGAGCGGCGCGTCTCTCTGTTGTCGGCGGCTACGATTGCGAAAGGCTGCGATGGACGCCGCACGCCGCTGCTCATTTTTGATCTCGCGCCCTTCCCTTCCGTCGAGGAACTGGCGGGGCTGCTGCCGGAGGTCTGTCTCTATACTCCCGACGACCTGCGCCATATACTCACAAAGCTAGAGGTCAAAGCATCTTAATCGATGAAAAGGACATCCAGGTGAAGCAATGGAAGTGATAAAGATCTCGCCACGCGGCTACTGCTATGGCGTCGTTGATGCCCTGCAAATAGTGCGCCAGGCTGCTAAAGATCCAACCCTGCCGCGTCCCATCCATGTCGTCGGGCAGATTATCCACAATCGCCACGCCATCGAAGAACTGACCGCGCTGGGCGTAATCACGCTGGATGGTCCAGACCGCGCTACGATCCTGGAACAGGTCAAAGAGGGCACCGTGATATTCACCGCGCACGGCGTCTCGCCACTGGTCAAGCGCCGCGCTCAGGAGCGTGGCCTGCATTGCATTGACGCTACCTGTCCAGACGTGACCGTAACCCACGATCTTGTGCGCGATCTCGTCGCCCGGGGCTACTATATCCTCTACATCGGCAAAAAGGGGCACCCGGAGCCGGAGGGCGTGATGGGCGAAGTACCGGGACATATCAGCCTGATCGAGACGGAGGCTGATGTGGATGCCCTGATGCTCACACCGGAGCAGGAGGCGAAAATCGCTGTATCAACGCAGACAACGCTCTCGAAGTGGGATACGTGGCGCGTCGTCGAGTATATCAAGCGGCGCTACCCGCAGGCCGAGATCCATATCGACATCTGCGGCGCCACGCAGAGCCGGCAGGAGGCCGTCGCCGAGATGGCGAAGGGAGCCGATCTGACCATCGTCGTTGGCGATCCACGCAGCAATAATACCAACCGGCTTGTGCAGGTATCGCAGGAACTGGCAGGCGTCCCCGCCGTGCGCATCGAAGATCTCTCACAACTGCAACCCGAATGGCTCAAGGGCAAGAAACGCGTTGCCGTGACCGCCGGCACCTCGACGCCCAGCCGCCTCACACGCGAGGTGATCCAATTCCTCGAACGGTACCAACCCGAAGAAATCTAACGAGGGGCGCGGGTCCGCTCTTTCCCAGACTGCTCAGCGTCCCGCGCTTCGCAAGTGTTCATGCCGTCAACATGAACAGACAGGCCGCCAGATGCGGCAAGGGGACTTGAAGAGCGACGGGGCGTTCCCCTATAAAAATGGATTTAGTATTATTGCGGGCCGAGCAGCGTGTGACGAATCAGCGCCAGGTGTGTAAGTGGGCCGATGCCGCCGGGAACGGGCGTAATGAATGAGGCGACCTGACTCACGCCCGCGAAATCCACATCGCCGACGACCCTGCCGCCGACACTGTTAATCCCGGCATCCAGCACCACCGCGCCCGGCTTCACCATGTCCGCCTTGATGAGTGCGGGCCGCCCCACGCTCACAACCAGGATATCCGCTGTACGTGTGATGGAGGCGAGATCCCGGGTATACGAGTGGCAGATGGTCACAGTGGCATCCTCGCGCATCAGGACCAGCGCGATAGGCTTGCCGCCGATGTTGCTGCGGCCCACAACCACGGCATTGCGCCCGGCGATGGGAATGCCCGCATCTCGAAGCACGGTCAGAACGGCGTCGGCGGTTGAGGGAATGAAACTTGGAAAGCCCAGCAGCAGATTGCCAGCGTTGCGCGGGCCAAGCCCGTCGACATCCTTCTCAGGGCGTAAAACGTCGGTCACGAGTCGCTGCCGAATATGATCGGGGAGCGGCAGCAGGAGCACAACGCCATCGTTGTTCGGATCGTCGTTGAGCGTGGCAACTTCGCGGCGCAGTTCGTCTTCCTCGATCTCGAACGGATATGCCAGCGTGGCGCAGCCCAGGCCAATAGTGCGGCAGGCGCGCACGAGCTGTCTGCTATATACCTCGGCGGCGGCATCGTGGCCCACGATTACCTGAGCCAGCCGCGCCGAGCGATGGTGCTGCTTGCGAAACTGTGCGGCTTCGCTGCGCAGATCCTCGGTCATGCGCGCAACGAGCGGCTTGCTGTTATACACGGTTGCTGGCATCGCTATTCACCCTCCAATCTACTGATTATCATATCATAAGTAGTGTAAGGAATGGTCGCGACTTTCCTCCTTCCCACGAACGCCGCAGGCGAGAGTACACTATGGTAGAGGAGCCGCACGAAGGCCCGGTTGGGGGATAAAGGTGGCAATGGGAAGCGAAATGCGTTACAATGCCTGCAAAAATGAAGATATGTATGTTGTTAGCAGGAAGTATGGACATAGGTAGCGTATTCCCCGGTTAGCCATTTTGTACCACTTCCCATGTCGAAGAGAGGATTCTTATGGCAGGAGACTGTTCATTTGACATAGTATCACAATTTGATGAGCAAGAACTGGTCAACGCCATCGATCAGACGCGGCGCGAGGTCCGCACCCGTTTTGACTTGAAGGACACGAAGACCGAGATTATTCACAACAAGGATAATATCACCATCGTCACAGAGAGTGCGCTTACGCTCAAAAACGTGCGCGATATTCTGGAGACGAAAGCGGTGCGACGCAATTTGTCGCTCAAGATCTTCAAGCCGGGTAAAGAGGAAGACGCCGCTGGTGGTAGGGTGCGACAGGTAATCCAGTTGCAACAGGGCATTACACAGGATATGGCGAAGGATATCAGTAAATATATCCGGGACCGGCATCCAAAGGTACGCCCCCAGATTCAGGGCGATGCAATACGCGTCACAGCGAAGAGCCGCGATGAGCTTCAAGCGGTCATTGCATCGCTCAAACAGAAGGATTATCCCGTCCCGCTCCAGTACATCAATTACCGGGGTTAGTGAGCGCGCGAGGCAGGTGGGTGGCCGTATCGTGAAGATACGGATTGAGGTACTTTAGTACCAAAAGAAGTGCCTGCGCGAGAGAATTGTAGTACCCTAACTCTGACTGGTGCAGACCCCTCAAAGCAGGGCAAGGAAACCAGAGCAGACGTTTCCCTTCTGGCCGCCCGCCAGCAGGAGGCAGTATACCGGCCGTACCAGCAGAGGTCAGGTGATTTGCGCCGGGCCATACTTACCGGCACCATCCGTCCGGTGTACGGGTATGTGTTTATACGCCTTGATACAACGCTCTCAATCGGAAAGTGATCTTTCATGCCTGGGAACCGAGAAGCCTTTAGTGCAGCGATAAATGCAGCCGACCGACACCGTTGGGATAGCCACTGGCCGGAGGCAATGCAGGAGTACCAGCGAGCACTGGCTGAGTTCCCGGATGAACCGGTGGCGCGCAGTGGCCTGGGCTTCTGCTATATGCAGACGAAGCAGTGGCAGCGGGCGCTCGAAGAGTATGAATATGTGCTGCAACGCGATCCTGGCAATGTTATTGCCCTGAGCAAGACAGCGGAGCTATATGGCATTCTGAACAGGCGCGGTGACGCTTACACGGCCTATATGCACCTGGCGGACCTCTATGCGCAGGCCGGTCAGGGTGCGCGGGCCGAGGCCGCCTGGCAGAAAGCGGTGCAGTTGTCGCCTGACCATGCGGAGCCACACGAGCGACTGGCAAACTACTATTTTGAGAAGAAAGATATCGCTGCTCTGATCCAGCAGCGCCTGGCAGCAGCTCGGTGCTATCTTGCGCAGCAGCAGCTTGAGCAGGCGCGGCTACAATGTGAAGAGGCGTTGCGGGCGGATGGAGCCAATACGCAGGCACGGCAATTGCTGGCGCAGATCCTTGAAGGGCAGAGGCGGTTGCCAGGCGTATCGCCGCCGGACGCGGGCGCAGCTCCTGCAACGCCGGACAGTCCGGGTGGTGCTGCCGGGTCCGTGACGCAGTTGGCGCCGGATGGCTCTTCCGCCCCGGCAGCTTTTACAGGGGCTTCTCTGTCCGAAACAGTTACAACAGGTAATACAAGCGGAGGTAATACTGGCATCATGGGTAACATGGGTAGCGCGGGCAACATCGGTGGGGCAGCTAATCCGGGGTCGCCGGCAATGGCCGCGGCTGCCGGGATGAGTCCTGCTCCGCGCAAACGCATTTCGGCCAACCAGGTAACAGGAGTACTGAAGCAGGCGCAAGCATTTCAAGCCCAGGGGCGTTTCAATGATGCTATCGACCTCTGTGAGCAGATCCTGGAGAGCGGCTTTGATCGACCCGATGCTCGCTATTTCCTGGGCTGGCTCTATCAGGAGCAGCAGCGCTGGGACGAGGCGATCCGCCAGTTCCAGATGCTCTTGAATGATCCTGACTATGCACTCTCCTGCTATTATGCACTGGGGCAGTGCTACCGTGCGCGCGGAGATCTGCGCACCGCTACCGTACATTTTGATGAGGCGGTTGACCGCGTGAACCTGGACGCGCTCACCGTGGAGGAGTCGGATCAACTGGTGCAACTCTGCCAGGAAGCGGCGGAGGCGCACCGTCTGCTGGGTGAGCAGGAGCAGGCCCTGACGGTTTACAACGCGCTGCTCGGTTTCCTGCGCAGCAGGGGATGGAGCGATAAGGTGGCCCAGGTCGAGTTCATGTTGCAGCAGGCGCAGCAGGCTCCGGCTCCTTCGGGCTATCCCGTTACGCCCCCCACTGCTTATGCACCGCCTCCGAGTCAGTCGCAGCCGGCCCAGCCGGCCCCGACGATGCAGCCGCCAGCTCCTCCGAATGTAGCCGATGCCGCGACGATGGCCTTCAATGCAAACGCCATTGCGAATGGCGCACAGCCCGCACCCCCGGCGCAACCGGCGCCCCCGGCCGCCAGCATTCCCCCACCTTCGGGTGAACTGCCGGACTGGCTGACGGGTATACTCAACGATGCGGATAAGACGCAGGTCGCACCTCCCAGACAGCCGCAACAAGCGCAGGCCGCGCCGGCTCAGCCGCAGGCGACAGCTCCTCAGCCGCCGCCTTCTCAGTATCCCTCCCAGACTGCGAACGCGCCCGTGGATCAGGCGCAAACGGCAACGCCTGCCGCACCGCCGGAGCCGCCAAAAACGCAGCAGCCCGCATCACCATCATGGTTGACAGGCGAGGCGCAGCCGGTCAGCACGACGCGCGTGCCCGAGCAATCGCCTGCGCAGGCCGCGCCGGCTCCCGCTGCACCGCCACCTCCGCCGGTACAGCAGCCAACCCAGGTGCAGGCGCCGCCGCCCGCGCAGCCCGCTGCCCCGCCGCCTGTGGAGCCGGCTTTCACGGCGCCACCAGCCGCCCCGGCCAGAGCGCCGGAGCCAAAGCAGAGCCTTGAGGATCTGGTGCGCCAGATCGCGGGCACCCAGGACGCGGAATTGCGCCATGCAGCGGAGGCCGTTCTGGCGAGCACCGCCTCACTGCCGGAGAATGTGCGCGTCCAGGTCGTGCGCTCCATGCAGGATATCCAGAAGTATATCAGTCATGGGCTGCTGACCTCGGCTACTGAGGAGTGCCTGCGCGTCATCGATATGGCGCCGCAATATCTGGACGTACACGAGGTGCTCTGCGAGATTTACGTGCGCCAGGGCAAGATCGAACAGGCCATTACCAAGTATGCGATCCTCGTCGATACCTACGTCGTCAACGGGCGCATCGATGATGCTATCGCTACCTATCGCCGCATTCTGCAACTGGAGCCAAACAATCTCACCTATCGCATGCGGCTGATCAATCTGCTCGCCACGCAGGGAAACAAGGAGGATCTGTTACGCGAGCGCACACTCGCCGCCGAGTCGTACCTGCGCCTGGGCTACATGGATCGCGCACTGACAGAGCTTGAGCAGGCTCTACAGGAGAATCCAACCAGCGTCCCGACGCGCCTGAACTATGCTCTGGCTTTGCAGAAACTGGGTCGTATGCAGCAGGCCGTCGCTGAGTACCAGCGTGTGTTACAGGTTGATCCGCGCAACCTCACGGCGCTGGTGCGCTGGAACATAGCCATGATTACCAGCATCGGTTCACCTCGCTCGACAATGCTGGAGGTACTGACGCGTATCCGCTGGCAGTTGCGCGGCGAGGGGCAGAAGCAGGCCGACGCGGTGATCCGTGAGTATACCCAGGCTCTGGATGTCTATCCTAACAACGGCGACCTGCATTTCGCGCTCGCTCAGATCTACCAGCAGTGCGGGATGTTCGACAAAGCGCTCGATGCCTACACGCTGGCGATGCGCGACACTTCGGTGGAGGTGCTGGCTCACGTCAGTTCGGGGCGCTGCCTGCTGGGACAGGGCAAGCCCGAAGCGGCCATCCAGCAATTCGAGCGGGCGCTGCAAATCGTGCGCCGCTCACCGGCGGCGGTGGACCCGGCTACCTGGGCCGCGCGTCCTCGCGAGGAAGGCGAGGAGCATAAGGCGCCAGAGGTAGAGATCTCTTACCTGCTGGCCGATGCCTACAGGCGTACAGGCAGGTACGAACAGGCAGAGGCGATGCTGCGCCAGGTGAAGCAGACAAGGCCGGCGCAGAATGAAGTGGCTTCGACGCTGGCCGAGATCTCCTCCTCTCACCAGGGCGATATCGCTGGCACGCTGCGCGAGTATCTGGAACTGGTGCGGCACTATCGCAATAGCCGCCAGGTCGATAATGCCATCAGCGTGCTCAACGAGATGGTGCGTATGGCCCCGCAGGAGCCAGCAGCCCACGAAGAACTGGCGGATATCTATATCAAGCGCGGCCTGCTGGATGAGGGCATCGCAGAACTGCGCCTGCTCTCGGACATCTATCTGCGCCGCAATCAGTTGGAGGAGGCCGGGCTTGTCATACAGCGTATTGGCAACACCTATGCCGAGATGGGCGATGACGAGGAGGCGTTGATTAGCCTGCGCCGCGCCGCCGAACTGATGCCGGAGAATCTGGACCTGCTGCGCGAGGTGGTCGGCTTCTGCCTGCGCCTGGGACGCACCGAGGAGGCCGCCAGGTACCAGGGCACGATTGCGCGCTACTACTTCGAGACGCACCAGGTCAAGGAGGCGGTGGCGGCCCTCCAGCAGTTGATTACGATTGATCGCGGCAACTACGAAGCCTACGATATGCTCGGCCAGACATATCAATCGGTTGGCGAGTACGAGCAGGCCAGCCGCGTCTATCGCAACCTCGCCAAAGTGAACCCCGGCAGCTCGATAGCTCGTGAGCGCCTGGCAACCCTGCAAGAACTGCGCGCGCGCTAAACTAAAACAAACGGGAGGTCCAGGAGGGCGACTGCCCTCCTGGACCTCCCGTTTGTTTTTCTGGCTATGCTGGCCGAACACCTGTCGTCAGCAAAACATGTCGCGAAAACAGACGCTGTTGCGTCTGTATCTCCAATCCTGCCTGCTCAAAGAGGGTGCGCATCGCGTCTGGTGTAAGAAATCTTGATGGATGGGGATTATAGGGGTTGAGAAGACGAACGAACTTCTGCATCCATGCAGGGGTAGAGGCATCGACGAGAAAGAAGCGTCCCCCCGGACGCAGCACGCGCGCCACTTCGCGTACACCCGCTGCCTGATCGCTCCAGTGGTGGAACGAGAGCGTGGTTACGGCCACATCAACCGAGGCGCCGGGCAGCGGCAGCTCCTCCGCCATGCTGACATAGAAGGTGGCGCCGGGCGTCAAGCGGCGCGCCATCTCTATCATACCTTCCGCCGGATCGACGCCGATCAGACTCGCGCCGGGCCAGCGCTGCGCCGCCTGGCGCAGGAAACGGCCTGTCCCGCAGCCAACATCCAGTATACTCTCCGGCGCCGCACCCTCGCTGGCGATCAACTCCAGCACCGCGCGATGTGCACGATCAAAAATGAGACCTTGCAGGTAGGAGCGCTCGTATGTGCGCGACCAGCGACTGAAACGGTCAATGTCGTGTGCTTTGTTTGTTGCCATGATATACCCTCATTTCTACACATGCATATGGGAAAGATCGCCCTCTTGTGACGATGCGGAGGCGGCGCGGCGTTTCGGGCGGCGGCGCTCGCGCACAAGCAGGGTTGCGATGATGGCGATGCCGATGAAAAACGTCATGAACAGGAATGCATCTTGCAGCGCCAGCATGTAAGCCTGTCTCTGCATCATGCCAGCAATTGCCCGAAGCGCGGCCTCGTGAGCTGCTTGCAGGCTATAACCGCGCGCTGCGAATAACGCCTGGAGCCGCGAGAGAAGCTGTCCGAACTGCGAACCGGCCCGCACCTGCGCCGCCAGCTGGCCGTAATGCAGGCTGGTACGCGATTGAACCAGCGTTGAGACAATGGCGATGCCCAGAGAACTCGCTATCGAACGCGTGACGACGCTCAGCGACGAAGCGAGGGGCATGCGCTCTCGCCGTATCTCCGATACCGCGACCACTCCCAGCGGCTGCACCGCCAGCCCCAGCGATACGCCGCGCAGCATCAGCACCCCCACAATCCACCAGCAGGGCGAGTTGAGTGTCAGGAAAGAGAGCTGCCAGTTGGCGAGACCGACAATCAGCAGGCCGGGGATAGTCACGATCTTGCCGCCAAACCTGTCGACCAGGCGCCCGCCAATAGCCATCATCACCATCGAGACGAGCGCCGGGGGCAGCAGCAATAGCCCGGCCTGAAAGGCGCTGAGTCCACGTAGATTTTGCAGGTAGATGGGCGTCAGGAAACCGCCGCCGAGCATGACAAAGAAAACCAGCATACTCGCCAGGGTTGCCGATGTGTAAGGACCGTTGGCAAAGATGCGCAGGTCCAGCAGCGGATGCTTTTCGCGGCACGCAAGGTTCAGTTCGATGACGGCAAAGATTGCCAGCGCGAGGAGGCCGATGGAGAGAAAGCTGAGCACGCGCATCGATCCCCAGCCGTAAGTGCTGGCCTCCGAGAGCGCGTAGAGCACCGCCGCCATGCCAAGTGCCACGAAGGCGAAGCCGGGCAGATCGAAGTGCGGACGAGTCTCCGGGCGCTGCTCATGTAAAATGAAGAGGGTGAGCAGAATACCGACAATGCCGATGGGAACGTTGATAAAGAAGATCGACCTCCAGCCTGCGGCGCTGATGAGGAAGCCGCCCAGCGTCGGGGCGATGGTCGGCGCGAGCAGGACCGGAACGCCGAAGAAGCCATAGGCCAGGCCGCGCTCCTCCGGCGCGAACTCGCTCAGGATCATCGCCGTCGACATCGGCAGCAGGCCGGCCTCGCTCAATCCCTGGGTGAGACGAAACGCGATCAGCACGGGTAGGCTCCACGCAAGCCCGCACAGTATGGAACAGATGGTAAACAGCGCTATGCTGATGATATAGAAGCGCTTGATGCCTAGCGTGTCGGCGAAAAAGGCCGTCGCCGGCGTCCCCACTCCCTGCGTCAGAATATAGCCAGTAGCAACCCATTGCACGGAGTGAATGTCGGCCCCGAAGGCGTTCTGAATCTGTGGGATGGCGATGTTGACGATGGTCTGATCCAATGAACTCATAAATGTGCCGAAGATCGCAACAATGACCACCAGCCATTTATAGCTCAGACGGCGACCTGAATTACCTGTCCGCCGCCCCTGTTTGCCTCTCTCCACGAGATGACTCCTTTCATGATGCACTCTAAATGTCTGCATCTGATTTCCAATACCCGCGCTTGCTCGCGCCTGCGGCGCTCGCCGGGGAGAGGGTGTGGTGTGGGAAAGGCGCGCAGCGCCTTTCCCACACCACACCCTCTCCCCTTTGCGCGGCGAAGCCGCGCGACTATCCTCCCTGAGAGTGAGGACGCTGAGAACCAGACACGCTTTAAACGACAAAAGCATGCCCAGACATACGTATGTACGTATGCCAGAAGAAATGACAGCTATATAAGCCTCAAAAACGTTGTATGCTACGCTTTGAGAATGCGCAAAACCTGATCTACTGTAGGGAAGGCCCGCATAGGTTCCGTTTCGCTATGAAACAGAATATTGACGGCAATTCCCGCCGTACATGAATCGTAAAGCGCGGCCAGCTGGTCTGGATCGCCAGCTATGACCTGTCCCGCCGCCTGGCCCTCGATGATAAGCTGCCGCAGCGCGTTCCAGCTCACGCGGCTCTGCTCGTGTACCATCTCGCGCAGCCTCTGTGGCGCCGCCTCGTTGGTGAAGACCTGGAGCACAGCCCAGAAGTACTCGGGCTGATCGCGCAGCCCTTCCAATGTCTCTACGGTCAACCAGCGCAGCCTCTCCCACGGCGTCCCCGGTCTCTCTAGCGCCTCCTGTGCGACGCGCGCCGCCCCCTGCATAGCTCTTTCAATGAGCGCGGTCAGGATCGCCTCCTTGTTCGCGAAGTAGTGGTACGCCAGCCCATAGCTCACGTCCGCAGCGGCTGCGATATCCGCCATTTTCGTCTCTGCCAGCCCCTTGCGTGCGAAAACCTTCATCGAAGCCTTCAGGATCTTTTCGCGCTGCTTGTCGCGGATAAGCTTATTCTTTTCTTCTTTGGCCCTGTTCTTTTCTCCCTTTGCCATGCCTGCTCTCTCATCATTGATTGATTTATCAATCAATTTACATGAAGGAGTATACTCGCCAGTTTCGCCGTTGTCAAGGGGAAACAATGGCAATTTTGTGGCTTGCATATCACCTTCGAGCCGGGTACAGTTATTACTACTACTTTTATTGAGCGTGTATCTGATTGCCGGTATCCCCACTGGCTCGCGCCTGCGGCGCTCGCTGGATAGATGGTGTGGTATGGATCAGGAGCTTAGCTCCTGGTCCATACCACACCATCTATCCTCTGGCGCGGCGCAGCCGCATGACCGCCCGGCAAGAGAGAGAAAGGTTTCTATGGCTATCAAGATTGCAATGATTGGAG
>Ga0070739_10007761_pt1 | contig 11237 bp, 13 predicted proteins | sample Coa_R1_7_FD_66445 | JGI IMG/M metagenome (GOLD analysis project Ga0070739, IMG submission 66445) | Surface soil microbial communities from Centralia Pennsylvania, which are recovering from an underground coalmine fire - Coalmine... | ecosystem: Environmental > Terrestrial > Soil > Unclassified ... | reverse complement strand
CCGTCGTTGCGGCGTTGTACGTGGTGAGGATGCTGACCGAGAAGCCGATCGCCCGCACTCGATGAGCCGGCGAGGAGCGCTGCTCTTCGCAGCGATGTGCGTCATCTGGGGCGTGCCCTACCTGATGATCCGCGTCGCCGTGCGGGAGCTCGCGCCGGTCACGCTCGTCTTCCTGCGGACGGGCCTCGGCGCGCTCCTGCTCACCCCGTTCGCCGCGGTGCGCGGGGAGCTGCGGCCGCTCCTCGCGCGGGCGCTGCCGCTCGTCGCGTACACCGTGGTCGAGGTCGTGATCCCCTGGGTGCTGCTCGCGCGGGCCGAGACGAAGCTGACGAGCTCGCTGACCGGCCTGCTGATCGCGGCGGTGCCGCTCGTCGGCGCCGTCGTCGTCGCGCTCACCGGCGACCGCGAACGGCAGGGGAGGCGCCGGTGGCTCGGGCTCCTCGTCGGGATCGCGGGCGTCGGCGCGCTCGTCGGCCTGGACGTGGGGCAGGTCGACGCCGTCGCCGTCGCCGAGATCGGCTGCGTCGCCGTCTGCTACGCCGTCGGGCCGATCATCCTCGCGCGTCGCCTCCACGACGTCCCCGCGCTCGGCGTCGTCGCCGGCTCGCTGCTCCTCGCGGCCATCCTCTACGCGCCCTTCGCCGCGACGCGCTGGCCGGCCGCGCTGCCCTCCGCGCACGTCCTCGAGTCGGTCGTCGGCCTCGCCGTCGTCTGCACCGCACTCGCGTTCCTCGTCTTCTTCGCGCTGATCGCCGAGGTCGGGCCGGTTCGCGCGACCGTGATCACCTACGTCAACCCGGCCGTCGCCGCCGTGCTCGGCGTGACGATCCTGAGCGAGCACCTGACCGCCGGCATGCTCGGCGGGTTCGCGCTGATCCTCATGGGGTGCGTCCTCGCGACCGGCAAGGGGCCCGAGCCGGTCGCCGATTCCTGATAATGCCGCGGTGTCGTTCGACGACGTCCTCCGGGCGAACGAGTCGTACGCCGCCGGTTTCGACGGGGGCGGCCTGACGGGCCAGGCCGCGAAGGGCCTCGCGGTCCTCACGTGCATCGACACGCGGATCGACCCGCTCGGCATGCTCGGCCTCGAGCCGGGCGACGCGAAGATCCTGCGGAATGCCGGCGCACGCGTCACCGACGACGTGCTGCGCACGCTCGTGCTCGCCTCGTACCTCCTCAACGTGAGCCGAGCGATGGTGATCGCGCACACGAACTGCCGGATGGTCGGCGGCGGCGACGAGGAGGTACACGAGGCGATCGCCGCGCGGGGCGGTCCCGACACGCGCAGCCTCGAGTTCCGTGTCACGCCCGACGCGGAGCGGACGCTGCGCGAGGACGTGCAGCGCGTCCGGTCGTCGCCCTACCTGGCCGGCCTCGAGGTCGGCGGGTTCGTCTACGACGTCCGCAGCGGCCGAGTCCGTCAGGTGGTCTGAGGGACGATCAGCTCGAACCGCGCCCCCGCGTCCGCGGGCGCGTAGATCAGGTCGCCGCCGTGGGCGCGCGCGTACGAGCGCGCGATCGCGAGCCCGAGGCCGCTGCCGGACGCCGCGTCGCCGCGCGCGAACCGCTCGAAGAGCCGCGCGCGCAGCTCCTCGGGGATGCCGCTGCCGTGATCCTCGACGGCGACCCGCAGGTGGCGATCGCGCTGGTCGGCCTCGACGACGATCGGGGGCCGGCCGTAGCGCGTCGCGTTGATCAGCAGGTTCGAGACGACGCGATCGAGGACGAGCGGGTCGACGACCGCGGCGAGGTCGTCGGGCACCCGCAGGGTCACCTCGACTGTGGCGGGGACCGCCTGCCCGACGATCTGCTCGAGCGCGCTGTGCAGCACGACGGGCCGCGGGTCGAGCGCGATCGCGTGCGAATCGAGCCGCGAGAGGTCGAGCAGCTCCTCGAGCAGCCGCCGCAGCCGCGTCGCCTGCTCGTAGCCGACCTGGAGGAGCTGGTCGCGCACCTCCTCGGACAGCTCGTCGCGCCGCTCGACGATCGTCGCGAACGCGCCGTAGACGGACGTCGCGGGCGTGCGCAGCTCGTGCGAGGCGATCGCCACGAAGTTCAGCTTCAGCTGGTCGAGCCGCACCGTCTCCTGGTGGAGCTGCGCGCGCTCCACCGCGAGCGCCACTCGCTCGGCGACGAGCTGCAGCAGCTCGGTGTCCTCCTCGCTGAACCGCCGGTGGGTGAGCGTCCCGACGTGCAGCACGCCGATCGCGCGGTCGCGCACGAGGAGCGGCACGCCGAGCATCGACTTGATCCCCTTCTCGCGCAGAATCGGGTTGACGACGTCGGCCGTGTCGAGGTCGTCGAGGATCACCGGGTGGCGGTACGCGGCGATCCGGCCGGCGAAGCCGCGCCCGAGCGGTATGCGCACGCCCTGCTCGACCTCTTCCTCGATGCCGACCGCCGAGCGGGCGACGAGCTCGTCCGCCTCCTCGTCGAGCAGCAGCACCGCGCACGTGTCGGCGGCGAGGATGTCGCGGATCCGGGGTAGCAGCACCGCGAGGAGATCCTCGACGTCGAGGTGCGCGAGCGCGGCGTCGGTGACGGCCTGCACGTTCTCGATGCGCGTGCGGGCGCGGCGCTCGGCCGCGAACAGGCGCGCGTGCTCGATCGCGATCGCCGCGCGATCCGCGGCGAGCTGGAGCAGCTCGACGTCCTGCGGCGTGAACGGGCGCTCGGCCAGGCGGCCGACGTGCAGCACCCCGATCGCCTCGCCGGCCGCGACGAGCGGGACGCCCGCCATCGTCCGCGTCCCCTGCTCGCGCAGCACCGGGTTGAGGACGTCGTCGGGGTCGACAGCCTCGACGATCAGCGGCCGCCGCTGCGCCGCGATCGAGCCGACGAAGCCGCGCCCGACCGGGATCCGGATGCCGCCGTCGAGGCCCTCGTCGAGGCCGACTGCCGCCCGCGCGACCAGCTCGTCGCTCTCCTCCTCGCGCAGGAGCACGACGCACGTGTCGGCGTCGAGGATGTCGCGGATGCGGGGGAGGAGCACGTCGAGCAGCTCGCCGACGTCGAGGTAGGCGAGCGCGGCGTCGGTGATGGCCTGGACGTTCTCGATGCGTCGGCGCGCGGCCTGCTCGGCCTCGTAGAGGCGGGCGTGCTCGATCGCGATCGCCGCCCGGTCGGCGACGAGCTGCAGGAGCTCCACGTCAGCCTCGTCGAACGTTCGCGGCGTCAGCGAGCCCACGTGGAGAACGCCGACCACCTGCGCCTCGACCAGCAGCGGCACGCCGAGCATCGACCGGATCCCCTTCTGGCCGAGCAGGGGGTTGACGACGTCCGCGTCCGCGACCTCCTCGAGGATCACCGGGCTGCGTGTCGCCGCGATCCGCCCCGCGAAGCCGCGGCCCACCGGCACGCGAACGCCCTGCTCCACCTCCTCCTCGATCCCGACCGCGGCGCGCGCGACGAGGTCGTCGGTGCGCTCGTCGAGCAGCAGGACCGCGCACGTGTCGACGTGCAGCATCTCGCGCGTGCGGGTGAGGAGCGTCGCGAGTAGCGCGTCGAGCTCGAGGTGGGACAGGGCTGCGTCCGTCAGCGCCTGCAGCTGCCCGAGGCGGTGCGGTCCCTCCTGCGTGTGCGAATCCGTCATCCCCCGGCGCATTGTGGCGAGCGCCGCGCGGCGGGGCGGACGGTTGCCGCGTCAGCGGCCGCGCTGGATGTCGCTGAGGACGTTCGCCGAATGCAGCCGGATGTAGCCGCAGTTGCGGCAGGCGTACACCTTCAGCTTCACGCCGCGCACGCCCGGCGGCGGCTCGGGCGCGCCGACGGGTTGCAGGACGTAGTCGCCGATCGGGCCGTCGAGCGACCAGTCGCAGGCGGGACAGCGCATGCTCACGGTTCCGCTGCCGGAGGCGGCGCGTGAGCTCCCGTTCCGCGGTCGTCTCGTCCGGCTCCATGCCCTCGTCACTGAACTTATCGCCTAGGAAACCTCCGCACCAGGGTCTCGAGACGCACGGCGACAGGGTGACGGCGAGGGCTACCCTGGCAGGCAAGCTCGACACGGAGGCCATCTCTCTCCCCATGGCCCGATGTGTCGCAGGTAGGGCGGCCGCGGCCGCCCTACCCAATGGTCACAGGCCGGGCGGCGGGAGCCGCCAGCGGTTCCCGTCCTCGGTGACGAGGTAGAGGCGCGCCTCCGGATAATGCTCGTTGACCGTGCGCGACGCCTGCACGACGCGGTAGATGATCGTGCCGCGCCGCACGTCGTCGATCGGTGCGATCGAGATCCGCCAGGTGTCGCCCTCGAGCTCGCCCGTCGCGCCGTATTCGACCTCGAGGAGCGCGAGCATCTCGGCTCCCGCGTCGGCCGGGGACGCGAGCGCGACGACCGGCAGTCTCGAGACCTCGGGCACGAGCCGACCTTACCGCGGCCGGGGCTCAAGCCAACGCGGACACCTGCCGAGAATGTCAGGTATGCGACTCGCATTCGATCCCGGCTTCGTCTACTGGTCGCTCGGGCTGAGTGGGCTCCTCGCCGTGGCGAGGGTCGTGCTCGGCTGGGCCATGAGCTCCTCGTAGCGGGTACGGAGCGCAGGGGCCGCCGCGCAGTGAGGGCGGCCTCTGCGTGTAAGGAGAGGAAGTCACGCTTCCGTCGCATCCTCGTGACGGTCCGCAGGTGCGCCGCCGCTGAGGCCGGAATTAAAATGGACACGCCTCGGCGTGACACCGGCTGCCTGCCTCGCCAAGCCTCTATCGTCTGCCGCATGCGCCGTCGCGTCCCGACCGCAGTCGCCCTCGTCGTCGGGGCACTCGCGCTCGTCCCGTCCGGGAGCGCGAAGCCGCACGACGGCATCCCGTCCTGGGTCCAAGCCAGCGCGACGCGGATGCTGACCCGTGTCTTCGGCGACCCGAACGTCGTCGCGACCTGGAACATCCCGTACCCGCGGAAGGTCGCCGTCGTGTGGGAGTTCCAGGCGATAACCGTCTGCCGCACGTGCTCGGCGCCGTCGAACCGGGCGCGGCCGAGGGGCCGGGTCGTGCGCGTGAGCTTCGACCGGCGGACCCACCTCCCGACGGGCGCCTTCCGGTTCTGCGAGGTGCACGGGATCACGCCGCCCGTCGGCGACTGCCTGCGCCGCTGAACGCCCTGCGGGCGACGGGCGGACGCACGAAGCAGGGGCGACAGGACTCGAACCTGCAACCCCCGGTTTTGGAGACCGGTGCGCTACCAATTGCGCCACGCCCCTGGGCTGCGGCGAGGATTGTATCGGCGCCGCCCGGGCATCACCCCGCCGTGGGCACGCTCGAAGACGACCACCCGGACGACGACGACCTGCTCGAGGAGCAGGAGCACACGGGCTACGGCGAGGACGAGGGCGAGCGGGAGTCGGCGCTCGAGGCGGAGGACCAATAACCCACCGGAGTACGCTCGGGCCGGTGCCGCTCGCGTTCCTCTTCTCGCTCATCACCCTCGGTTTCGCGGGGATCGCGCTCTGGAGCGCGGAAGCCTCCCGCTGGCCGATCGCGGCCGCGGCGGCGGCGCTCGCCGCCTGGATGGGCACGCTCGCCTGGGCCGCACTGAGGAAAACGCGCTCCTAGCGCGTATTCTCCAGAACGGTGGCAGCGGAGGACACGCACGCCCTTTGGGTCGAGTTCCGGCGCACGAACGACCAGGCGCTCCGCGACCGCCTGATCCTGACGTACGCCCCGCTCGTCAAGTACGTCGCCGGGCGGCTCGGCTCGGGACTGCCGGCGCACGTCGACGAGGGTGACCTCGTCTCCTACGGCCTGCTCGGGCTGATCGGCGCGATCGAGCGCTACGACCCCGACCGCGACATCAAGTTCGAGACATACGCGATCGCCCGCATCAAGGGCGCGATCATCGACGAGCTGCGCGCCCTCGACTGGGTGCCGCGGTCCGTCCGCTCCCGTGCGCGCGAGATCGAGCGCGCGATCGCGGAGCTCGAGGCGAAGCTCGGCACCGCGCCGACCGACGAGCAGATCGCCGAGAAGATCGGGATCACGGTCGACGAGCTCGAGGACTCCCTCACGGACATCTCCCGCTCCTCGATCGCGGCGCTCGACGAGCTCTGGTCGGTCTCGGGCGACGGCGACCAGATCTCGCTGATGGACACGATCGAGGACACGACCGGCCCTCGGCCCGCCGAGGCCCTCGACGAGACCGAGACGCGGGAGGCGCTCGCCGAGGCGATCGCGCGGCTCCCCGAGCGGGAGAAGCTCGTCGTCACGCTCTACTACTACGAGGAGCTGACCCTGCGCGAGATCGGCGAGGTGCTCGGAGTCACCGAGTCCCGCGTCTCGCAGCTCCACACGAAGGCGATCCTGCGCCTGAAGGCGCGCCTCGCCGGCGCCCCCGCGCGCGTCTGAACACAACCTGAACCTGCGTCTTAGCGCGCGCTTAGCCCGGCCGCCGACGCTTCCGGCATGAACCGGGTCGGCCGCGCGTGAACGGGTTCCGCTCCATGGGGTGCGAGGTCGCGCTCCCGTTCGGGGCGCCGCTCGCGCAGGTGCGGGCGCTCTTCGACGACCGCGACCGCCGCTTCAGCCGCTTCAACCCTTCCTCCGAGCTCAACCGCGTCAACGGCTCTCCCCTCGGCCTGACGCTGGTCTCGGAGGAGTTCGCGTCGATGCTCAGCCTCTCCCTCGACGCGGCTCGCGCAACCGACGGACTGTCGACCCCGACCGTCGGCGGCGCGATCGTGGCGGCCGGCTCCGACCGTGACCTCGATCGCCGTCCGGCGGACGTGGGCGCGGTCGAGCCGGCGCCCGTTCCCTCCTTCCACGCCGTCTCGGTCCGCGGCCGCGGCGTGCTGCGCACCGAGCCGGTGGTGCTCGACCTGAACGGCGTCGTGAAGAGCCGCACCGTCGACGACGCGCTCGCGCTCGCGGGCAGCGGCTGGGTCTTCGCTGGGGGAGATGTCGCAACCCGGGAGCCCGTGGTGATCGGGCTCCCGGGCGGCGGCACCGTCGTCCTCCACGAAGGCGGTCTCGCAACCGCCGGACTCGGCCGGCGCCGCGTTCCCGAATGCAGCGTGATCGACCCCCGCACCGGGCGACCGGCAACGAGCCCGTGGCGCGACGTCACGGTCGCGGCGGCGACGTGCCTCGAGGCGGCCGTCGCCGCGAGGGCGGCGCTCCTCCTCGGCGACGGCGGGCCGGACTGGCTCGACGCCCGCGGCCTGGCCGGCCGCTTCGTCGGCCACGACGGCCGCGTGCAGACGAACGACGCGTGGCGCACGCGCGCCCCCGGCGCGCTCGCCGCGTAAGCCCGGTCGAACGCCCGGACCTCCGGGCGTAGGATTGCCGCGACCCGTCAGTTCGCGCCCAGGAGGACTCGATGCCCATCGAAGCCGGGAAGATCCGCAACGTCGCCGTCGTCGGCCACCGCGGGACGGGCAAGACCTCGCTCGTCGAGGCGCTGCTCTTCCAGGCGGGAAAGACGAACCGGCTCGGGCAGGTCGAGGCCGGCACGACGGTCTCCGACTGGGAGGACGACGAGCACAAGCGGCAGATGTCGCTCTCGGCGTCGCTCTGCAACTGCGAGTGGGAGGGCCGGAAGCTCAACCTGATCGACACCCCCGGCGACTCCGGCTTCCAGGCGGACACCGTGGCGTCGTTGCGGGTGGTGGAGGGCGCGATCGTCGTCGTCTCGGGCGTGATGGGCGTCGAGGTGAACACCTCGCGCGTGTGGAGCCGCGCCGAGGAGCTCGGCCTCTCACGCGTCGTCTTCGTCAACATGCTCGACCGCGAGCGCGCCGACTTCTTCCGCGTCCTCGGCTCGCTCCAGGAGCAGCTGTCCGAGCGCTGCGTGGCGATCCAGCTGCCGATCGGGGCCGAGCACGAGCTGAAGGGCGTCGTCGACCTGCTCCACAACCGCGCCTACCTCGACCCGTCAGGCGGGCGCGAGGGCGATCCCGTCGAGGTGCCGGAGGACCTTCGCGCGCAGGTCGACGAGTACCGCACGAAGCTGCTCGACGCCGTCGTCGAGACCGACGAGGCGCTGATGGAGCGCTACCTCGGCGGGGAGGAGATCGCGCCGGAAGACCTCGCCGCCGCGCTCAAGGACGCGGTCACCCGCGACGAGATCTACCCGGTCTCCTGCGGCGTCGCGACGAAGAACCTGGGGAGCCACGAGCTCCTCGACCTGCTCGTCGAGGGCTTCCCGAGCCCGGCCAAGAAGGGCTCGCCGATCGACACCGACGCGTCGGTCGCCGCCTTCGTCTTCAAGACGGTCGCCGACCCGTTCGCGGGCCGCATCTCGGTCTTTCGCGTCTACGCGGGCGAGGTCAAGCCCGATTCGACGCTCGTCAACCACCGCGACCATTCGAAGGAGCGCCTCGGCGCGCTGATGACGCTGCAGGGAAAGGAGCACGACAAGGCCGACGGGTTCGGCGCCGGCGACATCGGCGCGGTCGCGAAGCTGAAGGACGTGCAGACCGGCGACGTGCTCGTCGACGCGGAGCACGACCTCGAGCCGCCGCCGATCGGCTTCCCGGAGCCGGTGATGAGCTTTGCCGTCACGGCGAAGACGAAGGGTGACGAGGACAAGGTCGCCCAGGCGCTCCGGCGCCTCTCCGAGGAAGACCCGACGCTGCGCCTCTCCCGCGACCCGCAGACGGGAGAGGAGCTCCTCTCCGGCATGAGCCAGATGCACGTCGAGGTGGCCGTGGAGCGCGCGCGGCGGCGGTTCGGCGTCGAGATGGAGCTGCACCAGCCGCGCGTCCCGTACGTGGAGACGATCAAGGGGAAGGCTCGTGCGCAGGGCCGGTACAAGAAGCAGACGGGCGGCCGCGGCCAGTTCGGCGACTGCCACATCGAGATCGAGCCGATCGCCGAGGGAACCGGGTACGAGTTCGTCGACAAGATCGTCGGCGGCGTCATCCCGCAGGGCTTCCGGCCGGCCGTCGACAAGGGGATCCAGGAGGCACTGCAGCACGGCGAGCTCGCCGGCGCGCCCGTGCAAGGCGTGCGCGTGACGCTCGTCGACGGCAGCTACCACACGGTCGACTCGTCGGAGATGGCGTTCAAGATCGCGGGCTCGATGGCGTTCCGGAGCGCGTACGAGAAGGCGCAGCCGACGCTGCTCGAGCCGATCATGGAGGTCGAGGTGACGGTGCCCGACGAGTCGGTGGGCGCGATCAACGGCGACCTCAACTCGCGGCGCGGCCGCCTGCTCGGGATGGAGCCGAAGGGCGGCATCACGACGATCAGGGCCGAGGTGCCGATGGCCGAGGTGCTCACGTACAACCAGGCGCTCACCTCCCTGACCGGCGGCCGCGGCGACTACCACATGCAGTTCCTCCGCTACGACGAGGTGCCCGCCCACATCGCGCAGAAGCTGATCGAGGCGGCGAAGAAGGAGCGGGAGGCTGTCCCGGCCTAGCATGACGACGCTCGACGACGCAGCGGCGCACTGGCGCGAGTGGTTCGACAGCGGCGACCTCGAGGGCGGGGCAGCGCGCGTCCACGAGGCGCTCGCGGCGTCGGCCGACGACCCGCCGTCGGTCGCCCGAGCCCGCGTCCTCTACGGCGCCCACCTGTTCGCGTTCCGCCGGGGCGAGCCGTCGCGCGAGCTCGCGCGGGAGGCGCTCGAGGCCGCGCGCGGCGTCGGCGACGTGCGCGGCGAGTGCGAGGGCTTGACCGGCCTCGCCCGTGCCGCGCTTCGCGACGGCGACTGGGACGAGGTGGCCCGGTACGCCGCCGAGGGCGTACGCACGGCGCGCGACGCCGGCGAGCCGGCGGCGGAGGTCGCGCCGCTTCATCTGCAGGCGGCCGGCGTCCGGCTGAGCGGCGACTACGACACGGCGCGGGAGCTCTACCTCCAGAGCGTCGACCTTGCGGAGCGGCTCGGCAACGAGCGCTGGAAGCAGATGGAGCTCCACAACCTCGGCTGGGTCGAGCTCCACCGCGGCGACGTCGACGCGGCGGAGTCGATGTTCGCGGAGCGCAACGCGCGCTCCGGCGTGGACGCCTACACGGACGCGTGGGAAGAGCTGAACACCGCCGCGGTCGCGGCCGCGCGCGGCGACCGCGCGAAGGCGCGCGCGCACTTCGAGCGCGGCAAGGCGAGCCTCGACGAGCTCGGCGCGGCGCTCGACCCCGACGACCAGTCGGAGCTCGACTGGCTCGCGAGCCGGCTCGACGCGTGACGCGCCGGGCCCTCGACGACCTGCTCGAGGACGCACGAAACCGAATCGAGCGCCTCGAGCCCGCCGCGGCCGACGCCGCGACGGCGCGCGGCGCGCTCCTGATCGACATCCGCGCCGCGCAGGACCGCGAGCGCGACGGCGCCGTCCCCGGCTCGCTGCACGTCCCGCGCACCGTGCTCGAGTGGCGGCTCGACCCGGACAGCGAATGGCGGAGCCCGCACGTCGACGGCCTCGACCGGCAGCTCGTGCTCATCTGCGACCACGGCTACTCGTCGCTCCTCGCCGCCGCGACCCTCGTCGAGCTCGGCTACACGCACGTCGGCGACGTCGTCGGCGGCTTCGCCGCGTGGAAGGCGGCGGGGCTCCCCACGACGGCCCCGCGCGCGATCGACCCCGGAGAGCTGCCGGGCATGGCCCCGCCCGAGCCCTAACCAGCTACGCGAGCAGCGGCGCCAGCGTGTTCCGCGCGATCACGAACCCGCGCTCGACGAGCTCCTGCGAGCCCTCGAAGCCGCGGTCCTCGTGCTCGACGGACAGCACGTGGTCGTACCCGATCGCGTAGAGCGCCGCGACGAACCGCGACCAGTCGATCTCGCCGAGCCCCGGCAGCCGCGGCACCTGCCAGCCCATCCCGGCCGAGAAGGTGCCGTGGCGGTAGAGCCCGTCGCGACGCACCTCGAGATCCTTCGCGTGCACGTGGAAGATGCGGTCGCCGTAGTCGTAGACCGCGCGCTCGTGGTCGATCATGAGCCACACGAGGTGCGACGGGTCGAGGTTGAGGCCGAAGCTCGCGTCGGGGATCGCCGTGAAGAGCTCGTCCCAGATCGCGGGCGCCCACGCCAGGTTCCCGCCCCCCGGCCACTCGTCCCAGCTGAAGATCATCGGGCAGTTCTCGATCGCGATCTTCACGCCGCGCTCGCCTGCGTAGTGCACGAGCGGCGGCCAGATCGAGCGGAACCGCTCGAGGTTCTCGGGCAGTGGCCGGTCCTTGTCGTTCCCGACGAACGTGCCGACGACGTCGACCCCGAGCCGCTGCGCTGCGTCGATCACCTTGCGCAGGTGGGCGTTCACCTGCTCGCGGTGCGCGTCGTCGGGGTGGAGGTTGTTCGGGTAGTACGCGAGCGC
>Ga0070739_10007760_pt1 | contig 11239 bp, 9 predicted proteins | sample Coa_R1_7_FD_66445 | JGI IMG/M metagenome (GOLD analysis project Ga0070739, IMG submission 66445) | Surface soil microbial communities from Centralia Pennsylvania, which are recovering from an underground coalmine fire - Coalmine... | ecosystem: Environmental > Terrestrial > Soil > Unclassified ... | reverse complement strand
GCCGGCACGTCGTATTCGACGCACAACGAGCCGATGATCCCGGTCTACATCTTCTATTCGATGTTCGGCTTCCAGCGCACCGGCGACGGCCTGTGGGCCGCGGGCGACCAGATGGCGCGCGGGTTCTTGTTGGGCGCCACCGCCGGACGCACCACGCTCACCGGCGAGGGCCTGCAGCACGCCGACGGCCACTCGCTGCTGCTGGCCAGCACCAACCCGGCGGTGGTCTCCTACGACCCGGCCTTTGCGTACGAGATCGCCTACATCATCGAAAGCGGGCTGGCCCGCATGTACGGCGAAAACCCGGAGAACGTCTTCTTCTACATCACCGTCTACAACGAGCCCTATGTGCAGCCGCCCGAGCCGGAGAACTTTGATCCCGAGGGTCTGCTGCGCGGCATCTACCGGTACCGGCCGGCCAGCGAACAGCGCACCAACACCGCCCAGATCTTCGCCTCCGGGGTGGCTATGCCGTCGGCGCTCAAGGCCGCCGAGATGTTGGCCGCCGAGTGGGATGTCGCGGCCGATGTGTGGTCCGTGACCAGTTGGAGCGAGTTGAACCGCGAAGGGGTGGCCATCGAGACCGAGAAGTTGCGCCACCCGGAGCGTCCGGCGCGGGTGCCCTACGTGACGCAGGCGCTGGCCGACTCGGCCGGGCCGGTGGTCGCCGTGTCGGACTGGATGCGGGCGGTACCCGAGCAGATTCGGCCCTGGGTGCCACGCAGATACGTCACCCTGGGTACCGACGGGTTCGGGTTCTCCGACACCCGTCCCGCCGCCCGGCGCTACTTCAACACTGATGCCGAGTCGCAGGTCGTGGCGGTGCTGGAGGCGCTGGCCCGCGACGGTGAGATCGACCCGTCGGTGGCCGTCGCGGCGGCACGGCAATACAAGATCGCCGACGTGCGGGCCGCGCCGGCGCAGACCTCTGACCCGGGACCGAACGCCTGAGGCGTCGGCTTACCGCTCGAACGGGAGGTCATCGGCACGTTGGCCGACGAACGTGACCACAGCGTCACGCTCGCGTGGCACTCAAAGGTTATGCTCGGCATGCACTTAGCGGGAACTTCCACAAATGCGGCGTAAGTTTTAGGAGTGCCTGACAAACAGTTCGCCGCGCTGCCCCGATCGACGCTCGAACTACTGGACACCGTGCCCGAATCGCTGCTGCGGCGACTCAAGCAATACTCAGGCCGGCTGGCCACCGAAGCCGTATCGGCAATGCAGGAGCGGTTGCCGTTTTTCGCCGAACTGGAAGCCTCCCAGCGGGCCAGCGTGGCGCTGGTGGTGCAGACGGCGGTGGTGAACTTCGTCGAGTGGATGCAAGATCCGCGCAGCAACGTCAGTTACACCGCGCAGGCTTTCGAGCTGGTGCCACAAGATCTGACCCGCCGGATGCCGTTGCGCCACTCGGTCGACATGGTGCGGGTCACCATGGAGTACTTCGAAGAAGTCGTGCCGCTGCTGGCCCACTCCGAAGAACAGCTCACCGCGCTCATGGTGGGCATCTTGAAGTACAGCCGCGACCTGGCCTTCACCGCCGCTACCGCCTACGCCGACGCGGCCGAAGCCCGCGGCACCTGGGACAGCCGGATGGAGGCCAGCGTCGTCGACGCGGTGGTGCGCGGCGACACCGGACCCGAGCTGCTGTCCCGGGCAGCCGCGCTGAACTGGGACACCACCGCCCCGGCCACCGTCGTGGTGGGCACCCCCGCACCCGGGCGGGAGGGTCTCGACACCCGGAAGGCCAGCCAGGACGTCCGCGACGTGGCCGCCCGGCACGGCCGCGCGGCGCTGACCGACGTGCACGGCACCTGGTTGGTGGCCATCGTATCCGGCCAGCTGTCCCCCACCGAGAAGTTCTTGGGTGACCTGCTCGACGCGTTTTCTGACGGGCCGGTGGTGATCGGCCCCACGGCGCCCTCGCTGACCGCCGCCTACCACAGCGCCAGCGAAGCGATCTCCGGCATGAACGCCGTCGCCGGGTGGAGCGGGGCGCCGCGGCCCGTGCTGGCGCGAGAGCTGCTGCCAGAGCGCGCCCTGATGGGCGATGCGTCAGCGGTCGCGGCTTTGCACACCGACGTGATGCGGCCGCTGGCCGACGCCGGGCCGACGCTCACCGAAACACTCGACGCATACCTGGACTGCGGCGGCGCGATCGAGGCGTGCGCCCGAAAGTTGTTCGTTCATCCAAACACGGTGCGCTACCGACTCAAGCGCATCGCCGAGTTCACCGGCCGCGATCCCACAGATCCGCGCGACGCGTACGTCCTGCGGGTGGCCTCGACGGTCGGCCACCTGGCCTACCAGATGCATCACTCCAGCATCGGAAAGCCGGCCGCGACGCCGCAGGCGGCGACCGACGTCACAGCCGTGGGCGCCCGCCAGGGACAGTAAGAGATCGCGGCACGATATCAAACGAATCGCATCCGAGGGTGTTTTGTAGGGGCTCCACAAAAACCTAAGACAAGGTTCATAATCTGTTACACCCCGCAAAACCGTCTTCACAGTGTTCTCTTAGACACGTGATTGCGTTGCTCGCGCCCGGACAGGGCTCGCAGACACCCGGAATGCTGACGCCCTGGCTGGAACTGCCCGGCGCCGCAGAGCAGATCGCGGCATGGTCGGCGGCGAGTGGCCTGGACCTGGAGCGCCTGGGCACCACCGCATCGGCCGAGGAGATCACCGACACCGCGGTCACCCAGCCACTGGTCGTTGCCGCCACGCTGCTCGCGCACCAAGAGCTCACCAAACGCGGTTTGTTCAATGGCGCCGAACTGATCGTTGCCGGCCACTCCGTCGGCGAGATCGCGGCGTACGCGATCGCCGGCGTCATCTCCGCTGACGACGCCGTTTCGCTGGCTGCCACCCGCGGCGCCGAGATGGCCAAGGCCTGCGCGCTCGAGCCGACGGGGATGTCTGCGGTCCTCGGTGGTGACGAGGCCGAGGTGCTGCGCCGGCTTGACGAGCTCGAGCTGGTGCCGGCCAACCGCAACGGCGCTGGCCAGATCGTCGCGGCCGGCCCCTTGACCGCGCTGGACAAGCTGGCCGAAGACCCGCCGGCCAAGGCGCGGGTACGTCCGCTGGGCGTGGCCGGGGCCTTCCACACCGAGTTCATGGCGTCGGCCCTGGAGGGCTACGCGGCAGCCGCGGCCAACGTCGCGGCCGCCGAGCCTACGGCGACGCTCCTGTCGAACTATGACGGGCAGCCGGTATCGTCGGCGCAGGCGGCGATCGAGAAGCTGGTCGCTCAGCTGACCCGCCCGGTGCGTTGGGATCTGTGCACCGAGACCCTGCGTCAGCGCAATGTCACGGCGATCGTGGAGTTTCCGCCCGCGGGCACTCTGGCCGGGATCGCCAAACGGGAACTTCGGGGCGTTCCGACGCACCCGGCCAAATCCCCAGCAGACCTCGACGGGTTGGCGCAGTTGTAACGCTTACCAAGCTTTGGCACGAGGCGAAGGCCTTGCCGCCGACCCGAGGCAACAACCGAATAGCACGACTTCGCTAACCATTTGATACGCCACGCACCCCATACCGCACGCAACGCACCTACCGCACGTTTTCACCAGTAACACAACACATTACGAAGGGAAGCCACTGTGCCCGTCACTCAGGAAGAAATCATCGCCGGCCTTGCCGAGATCATCGAAGAGGTCACCGGTATCGAGCCGTCCGAGGTCACCCCGGAGAAGTCGTTCGTCGACGACCTGGACATCGACTCGCTGTCGATGGTCGAGATCGCCGTGCAGACCGAAGACAAGTACGGCGTGAAGATCCCCGACGAGGACCTCGCCGGGCTGCGCACCGTCGGTGATGTCGTCGAGTACATCCAGAAGCTCGAGGAAGAGAACCCCGAGGCGGCCGAGGCGATCCGCGCCAAGATCGAGGCGGAGAACCCCGACAAGGTCGAGGCTGTTCGGGCCCGGATTGCGGAAGCGCACACGGAGAAGTGACCAAGCCTTCCACTGCTAACGGCGGTTTCCCCAGCGTTGTGGTAACCGCCGTTACGGCGACGACGTCCATCGCGGCGGACATCGAGAGCACATGGAAGGGTTTGTTAGCTGGCGAGAGCGGCATCCACGTCCTCGAAGACGAGTTCGTCTACAAGTGGGATCTGCCGGTCAAGATCGGCGGTCACCTCAAGGATCCGGTCGACGCGCACATGGGCCGGCTGGACCTGCGGCGTATGTCGTATGTCCAGCGGATGGCCAAGCTGCTGGCCGGTCACCTGTGGGAAAGCACCGGCAGCCCCGAGGTCGACCCGGACCGGTTCTCGGTCGTTATCGGCACCGGGCTGGGCGGCGCGGAGCGGATCGTCGAAAGCTATGACCTGATGAACGAGGGCGGGCCCCGCAAGGTGTCCCCGCTCGCGGTTCAGATGATCATGCCCAATGGCTCCGCGGCGACCGTCGGTTTGCAGCTGGGAGCCCGGGCCGGGGTGATGACCCCGGTGTCGGCGTGCTCGTCGGGTTCGGAAGCCATCGCGCACGCGTGGCGGCAAATCATCCTGGGCGACGCGGACATTGCGGTCTGCGGCGGCGTCGAGGGCGGCATCGAGGCGCTGCCCATCGCGGCGTTCTCCATGATGCGGGCCATGTCGACGCGCAACGAGGACCCGGAGGGCGCCTCGCGTCCGTTCGACAAGGACCGGGACGGCTTCGTGTTCGGCGAAGCTGGCGCGCTCATGGTGATCGAGACCGAAGAGCACGCGAAAGCCCGGGGCGCAACAATTTTAGCCCGGCTGATGGGTGCCGGTATCACCTCTGATGCTTTCCACATGGTGGCGCCTGCACCCGACGGGATCCGTGCGGGCAAGGCGATGATCCGCGCGCTCGAGCTGGCGGGATTGTCCCCCAAGGACATTGACCACATCAACGCACACGCGACCGCTACCCCGATCGGTGACACGGCTGAAGCCAACGCCATTCGGGTCGCCGGCTGCGAACATGCAGCGGTGTATGCGCCGAAGGGCGCGCTGGGTCATTCCATCGGCGCCGTGGGTGCGCTGGAGTCGGTGCTCACGGTGCTCACCCTGCGAGACGGTGTCATCCCGCCCACGCTGAACTACGAAACACCTGATCCCGAAATCGATCTCGACGTCGTCGCGGGCGAACCCCGCTACGGCAATTACCAGTACGCGATCAACAACTCGTTCGGATTCGGCGGGCACAACGTCGCGCTTGCCTTCGGGCGTTACTGAAAGTTACGACGTCCGGCGCCGACGCGGGCCGCGAACGGTCCGAGGAGAAGCCGGACAGCAGGAAAGGAACTCATCCGACTCTCATGACAGAGCTGGTTACGGGGAAAGCGTTCCCCAATGTGGTTGTCACCGGCATTGCCATGACAACTGCCCTGGCATCTGACGCGGAAACCACGTGGAAGATGCTGCTGGACGGCCAAAGTGGTATCCGCAAACTCGACGACCCGTTCGTGGAAGAGTTCGACCTGCCGGTACGCATCGGCGGGCACCTCGTCGAGGAGTTCGACAGCCAGCTGTCGCGGATCGAGAACCGCCGGATGGGCTACCTGCAGAAGATGGCCACCGTGCTGGGCCGGCGGGTCTGGGACAACACCGGCGCCCCGGAGGTTGACACCACCCGGTTGGCGGTATCCATCGGCACCGGGATGGGATCCACCGAGGAGTTGGTCTTCGGCTACGACGACATGCGCGTGCGCGGCATGAAAGCGGTGTCCCCGCTGGCCGTGCAGATGTACATGCCCAACGGCGCGGCCGCCGCAGTCGGTCTGGAACGCAAGGCCAAGGCCGGGGTGATGACGCCCGTGTCGGCGTGCGCGTCCGGTTCGGAAGGCATCGCGCGGGCCTGGCAGCAGATCGTGCTCGGTGAAGCCGACATCGCGGTCTGCGGCGGTGTGGAGACCAAGATCGAGGCGGTGCCGATCGCCGGCTTCGCGCAGATGCGCATCGTGATGTCGACGAACAACGACGACCCGCCGGGCGCCTGTCGGCCGTTCGACAAAGACCGCGACGGGTTCGTGTTCGGTGAAGCCGGCGCGCTGATGATCATCGAGACCGAAGAGCACGCCAAAGCCCGGGGCGCAAACATTTTGGCCCGGCTGATGGGCGCCAGCATCACCTCCGACGGCTTCCACATGGTGGCGCCGGACCCCAACGGTGAACGTGCTGGATATGCGATGACCCGGGCGATTCAGCTTGCCGGTCTCACCCCGGGCGACATCGACCACGTCAACGCGCACGCCACCGGGACCTCGGTCGGCGACCTGGCCGAGGGCAAGGCCATCAACAACGCTCTTGGCCCGCACGGCGGAAACGCGGCGGTGTACGCGCCTAAGTCGGCACTGGGCCACTCGGTCGGTGCTGTCGGCGCGGTGGAGTCGATCCTGACCGTGCTCGCGTTGCGGGACCAGATCATTCCGCCGACACTGAACCTGGTCAATCTCGACCCAGAGATCGACTTGGACGTCGTGGCGGGCAAGCCGCGGCCCGGTGACTACAAGTACGCGATCAACAACTCATTTGGATTCGGCGGGCACAACGTCGCACTCGCCTTCGGTCGCTACTGAGCGTCGCTATTGAGCCGAGCACCAATCGAAGAGGAGACCTGTTCATGACGACCATGGCCCCCGAGGCGGTCGGCGAATCGCTTGATCCACGCGATCCGTTGCTGCGGCTGTCGACCTTCTTCGACGACGACAGTGTGGAACTGCTGCATGAGCGGGACCGCTCGGGCGTGCTGGCCGCGGCAGGCACCGTCAACGGCGTCCGCACTATCGCGTTCTGCACCGACGGCACGGTGATGGGCGGGGCCATGGGAGTCGAGGGCTGCGCGCACATCGTCAACGCCTACGACACCGCAATCGAGGAGCAGAGCCCGATCGTGGGCATCTGGCACTCCGGTGGTGCCCGGCTCGCCGAAGGCGTGCGCGCTCTGCACGCGGTCGGGTTGGTGTTCGAGGCCATGATTCGCGCGTCGGGTTACATCCCGCAGATCTCGGTGGTCGTTGGTTTCGCCGCCGGCGGCGCCGCGTACGGGCCGGCGCTGACGGACGTCATCGTGATGGCTCCGGAAAGCCGAATCTTCGTCACCGGGCCCGACGTGGTGCGCAGCGTCACCGGTGAAGACGTCGACATGGCGTCGCTGGGCGGCCCGGAAACCCACCACAAGAAGTCCGGGGTGTGCCACGTCGTCGCCGACGATGAGCTCGACGCGTACGCGCGTGGTCGCCGCCTGGTCGGATTGTTCTGTCAGCAAGGGCATTTCGACCGTAGCAAGGCTGAAGCAGGTGACATCGATCTGCACGCGTTGTTGCCGGAATCGTCCCGGCGCGCCTATGACGTGCACCCGATCGTGCACAGCCTGCTCGACGACGGCACGTTTGAGGAGTTCCAGGCCAAGTGGGCGCCGTCGATGGTGATCGGCTTGGGCCGGTTGTCCGGACGCACGGTCGGGGTGTTGGCCAACAACCCGCTGCGGTTAGGCGGCTGCCTGAACTCTGAAAGTGCCGAGAAGGCAGCGCGTTTCGTTCGGCTATGTGATGCGTTCGGGATTCCGCTGATCTGCGTGGTCGACGTGCCGGGCTATCTGCCCGGTGTGGACCAGGAGTGGGGCGGCGTGGTGCGCCGCGGCGCCAAACTGCTGCACGCGTTCGGCGAGTGCACGGTGCCGCGGGTTACGTTGGTGACGCGAAAGATCTACGGCGGGGCCTACATTGCGATGAACTCCCGCTCACTGGGCGCAACGAAAGTGTTCGCGTGGCCTGACGCGGAGGTCGCGGTGATGGGCGCCAAGGCGGCCGTCGGGATTCTGCACCGCAAGAAGCTGGCCGCCGCACCGGAGCACGAACGTGAGGCATTGCACGACCAATTGGCGGCCGAGCACGAGCGCATCGCCGGCGGGGTCGACAGCGCGATCGATATCGGTGTGGTTGACGAGAAGATCGACCCCGCGCACACCCGCAGCAAGCTGACCGAGGCGCTGGCCGAGGCGCCGGCGCGCCGCGGTCGGCACAAGAACATCCCGCTGTAAGGTTTTGCCTCTTTGCCGCGAGTCGCGAGCGTAACGCCACGGCGAGAAATCGCGAGAAAGTCTGCCGCAGCGTTACAATCGCGGATTGCGTCGCCCTATCGCGTGGTGTAGCCGCCGTTAGCGAAGATGGACCTACCAAGCCTAAGAAGGCTTTCCGCGGTGCGGTGAGCGAAACGCTCTTTGTCGTCAGGGGAAACCTCGCAGTGCTTAAGGAATTCCATCGCGGCGAAGTTGTCCTGCAGCGGGTAGTCCACTGAGAACATGAGATTGTCCAGGCCCAGCATCGCTCGGGCACAGTCGAATACGGCACGTCGAACGCCCCGCTGCTGGTGACGAAGACATTCTTTCGCAGGTAGTGGCCGACGTTGTTGCGCAGTCGGTGACCCGTCGACTCCCCCGTTCTTTTGTGGTCACCACTGAGCGCCCGGCTTCGTCGCCGTGACGGCGTGGGTGCGGATGAGCGGCAGACCCCACCAAGCACGCCACCCGAGATCTTGACGCTTGACGTTTTCCATGCCGCGCTGCCGTAATCGGTTGGCGTACAGCCGCGTGAAGCCGATGTCGGCGATGACGAGGCGACCGCCGGGCCGCAGCACCCGGATAGCCTCATCGATCGCGGACCGGCGTGCTTCGTTGCCAGACAGGTTGTGGATCGCCAGGCTGCTGACGACCACATCGAAGGACGCGTTCGGGAACTGGAGGTCGGTCATGTCGCGGGTGTGCAGCTCGATGCGGTCGGCCACGCCTTCGGCGTCGGCGTTGTCCAGTGTGGCCTGCATGCAGTTGCCGGTCTGGTCCGGCCGCCAAATGTCTACTCCCACAGCACGTCCCCGCGGCAAAAACTTCGCCGCCGCCAATAGCACCGCGCCGCGTCCGCAGCCGAGGTCGAGTACGCGTTCGTCGCCGCGCAGGTGCAGTTCTGTCAGCAGGTGGGCCCATACCTCAAATTTTCCACGCCGGCTGAACCGTAGAATGCTGAAGCCGGCGGACACCAGGACGACGGCAACCACAGCGGCCGTCACTCCAGCGACTACGCGCCCGTCCAAGAGCCACCTGACGGCCAAAACCGCTGCGGTAAGGCACAATAGCGCATAGACCGTGAACACGACCGGTGCGGGAATTAGCCGGTAATCGCCGTCGACTCCGTATCGCCCCCGCGGGCGCGCGAGGTCAGCAGCCAGCTCAGTCATCGTGATCGCCTCCGTATGCCGTGGCCCGGTAGTCGCGGGCAAGCCGGTCGAATATCGGGATCGCTTTGTTCGCAGCGCGTTTCACTCGCCGCTTGTCCGGTGCGTCGGCCGGCTCAAAGGCGCGGTGCACGGTGTCGGCGAGCTGATCGGCCTTCTGGTCCAGGCTCAACCGGATGCTCGGCGGCAAAAACGGTTCGGCGGCGAAGAACCCGAACACGATGTTCGGCAAGGTGTAGTCGAGATCAGAGGGGCGCAGTTCCGCACGCAGCATGCCCTCGGCGGCAAGCACACCCAGATAATCTCGGTTGACGCCGAGCTTGGTTTCCTCCAGCCGCCGGTGGTTCGCCGAGGCGAGGAACGTGTCGAGCGTATCGGCGTCGCGGGTATAGAGCGCACGAAGCACGGGACGGCGCATCGCTTCGACGAACAGCCGCCGCAGGTAGCGGTGCAGCGCCACTTCGGCGGGGTCGTTTCGCAGCGCATCGACGACCGCGTCCGTCATCCCCGCCGCCTCACGAGCGCTGACCGCGTTAAAGAGCTCCTCACGAGACCGCCAGTGCAGGTAGATGGTTCCCTTGCCGACGCCGGCGCGGCGAGCCAGCTCATCGATGGTCACTCGCCGATAGCCCCAGCGCAGCAGCAGGTCACGGGCGGTATCAAGGATCCGGTCGGCCCGCTGTACGCGATCGACACGAGAACGCTCCACCATCACCGACCCTCCGGTGTCCGAGACCCAATGACCAAAATACAATATTGGTCAACAGTCATCAAGCAATGGTGGCGGGGCGGCGAGGTTGCCTACCACCGCGGGCCAGTCGACTGGCTCAGTGCGTCCGACCGAGGATCTGGCACACCACCTCGCGGAGTTCGTTCTGCGGGTCGGCGGGCAGCCCGTCAGCCCGCCAGCCGACGAAATCATCGGGGCGCACTAACAATGCTCCGTCAGCTGCAAGTCCGGTGACGGCTGCCCAGGTGCCGTCTACGTCGACCTCAGTTCCAACGCGCCGCACGCTGATTGGGACGCCTGTTGCTCTCGACGCGGAGGCTGCGGCGTCGACCCACCGGGCACCGTCATCTCCGATGAACAGAGTGAACCCGGATGCGAGCAGGTCCAGGGTGGAAACCTGCTTGCCATCGCGATACACCCAGGCATGAGGCGCTCGGGTACCGGGTTGTCCGCGCAGCTCGTCCACCACCAGCACATCATCCGGATTCGCCGCGACCGGCTCGTCGGAAACCACTGCGGCGGACCGGTATTGGTAGCCGACCAGCAGGTGGAACATCGGCGCCTCCTCCTCTGGAGGCAAGTGCGGCCTACTGTCGTCGTCCAACTTCAGAAACTCCAGAGCCGGTCCGGTCAGCGACTGGCGGGCCGAGAACCGCCCGACTGGTCGCCGTTCGGCGTCGTAGGTCGTCAGCAACGCCGACCCGGCGGTGCCGTTCAAGACAGCGGCGAGCTTCCACGCCAAGTTGTGTGCGCTTTGAATCGCAGCGTTGGCTCCCCCGGCCTTGAATGGCGGCATAGTGTGCCCGGCGTCACCGACGAAAAAGATTCGCCCGCACTGGAATTGGTCGGCCACCCGCTCGTACGGTTGCCATGCGGCGACGTCGACGATCTCCATGTCGATCTGTTCGCCGATCGCCTTCGTCAGGATCTCGGCGCAACGTTGCCGGGTGAACTGTTCTGCCGTTTCCCCTTTGTCGGGGAAGTAGGTGGTCATGAACACGCCGAGGTCACCCTCGGCTGTGACGAATATCCCCTCTACGTCAGAGTTTTTGACCTGCACGGCATCGCCGTCGCCAAGGTGCGGGACGAACTGCCGCCATGGCGCGCGAAAGTAGATGAAGACGACAAAGATGGGCACGGCACCATACCCCGACGTCGTGACACCCAATGATTCGCGGACATGGCTGTGCACACCGTCGGCCGCGACCAGATAGTCCGCGCGCACCGTCTCTGACTCGCCCGATGCGACATCACGTACCGTCGCCGTGACCCCGGTGTCGTCCTGCTCGAATGACGCCAATTCGGTGCCGTAG
>Ga0070739_10007758_pt1 | contig 11241 bp, 8 predicted proteins | sample Coa_R1_7_FD_66445 | JGI IMG/M metagenome (GOLD analysis project Ga0070739, IMG submission 66445) | Surface soil microbial communities from Centralia Pennsylvania, which are recovering from an underground coalmine fire - Coalmine... | ecosystem: Environmental > Terrestrial > Soil > Unclassified ... | reverse complement strand
CGAACAGCGTGAGAATCCCCCGAACGATGCGCACAATTGTGTCAGGTACGGAGCACGACTTCGAGCGCCGTCCCGATGCCCGGTGCGCTGCGCAGGCTGAACCCGCCGTCGATCGACTCCGCGCGCTTGCGCATGTTCCGCAGCCCCTGGCCGCCGGTCGTCCCCTCGCCGTCGAAGCCCTCGCCGTCGTCGCTGATCGCCACGAAGCGCTCGCCGAAGGGGCGCTGGCCGATCATCACCTCGGCACGGGTGGCGTTCGCGTGCCGACGGACGTTGCCGAGCCCCTCCTGGACGATCCGGAAGATCTCGATCTGCTCGTCGGGAGCGAGATGGATCGAGGGGTCGATCTCGAGCTCGACCTCGAGCGCGCCGTCCGCCGTGAGGAACTCGACGTAGCGGCGCAGCGCGGCGTCGAACGGAGCCGTCCCGCTCGCCGACGAGAGCGCGAGGATCGCGAAGCGAGCCTCCTGCTGCGCCAGCGCCGCCGCCTCCTTCAGCTTCGTCACGACCTCCTCGACCGGCGTTCCCGACTCGAGCATCTGCGCGTGCGTCGAGAGGGCGAACAGGTACTGCGCGAGCCCGTCGTGGATCTCGCGCGCCACGCGCGCCCGCTCCTCCGCGACCGCGCGCCCGAACTCCGCGAAGCGGATCGCGCGCCAGGCCCCGACGAGGATGAGCGCGAACGCGAGCATGCGCAGGAAGTCGCCCTCCGCCACGTAGTTCGTGCCGCGCAGCGGCGTGAAGACGAGATGGAGGGCCGCGAAGAGCTGGAGCGTGAACCCGAGCGCGAGCCACTGCGCGAGGTCGTCTCCCGTCTGGGCGAGCCGGCGCCCCCAGCCGAGCACGGCGAGGAGGTTGAGCAGCGCGCCGAGCGCCAGTACCGACGTCAGCGCGGGCGACTGTGTCGCGCCCGGAGAGCTCGTCAGCGGCGGCAGGCTCGCGGCGTGCGCGTAGAGCACGGCCCAGGCGACGCCGAGCACGACTCCTGCGGCGATCACCGCGTTCGCGATCGCCCAGTCCCGCGAGCGCGTCCGGCCGTGCAGGAACGGAGCGACCGCGATCAGGGCCTGCCCCAGCAGCCCGCCGATCAGCGCGGCCCACCCCTCCGGCTTGGGCAGGACGCCGCCGCCGAGCACGGGAGCGATCCCGAACCCGGCGGTGGAGAACGACGTGACGAGGAAGCCGCTGGCAAGCAGGAGGTCGGTCCGGCGACCCTCGACGGAGAAGCGCACGGCGGCGAGCAGCGCGACGAGGACGCCGGCGAGCGCCATCGTCGTCTTCAGCACGAGCAGCAGCTGCGGCCTGTCGTACTGCGTCCGCAGCACCGGATAGGCGATGAACAGCGCCAGGCTGGCGCCCAGCAGCCCCGTCAGGAGGATCTCGCCCCAGAGCCACGACTGGAAATCGGTGCGCTTTCCGCTCACATCCCTCTTGTCGGCAAGAGCGCCGCTGCCGATAAGGAAGTCGTGGCTACCCGGGTTCTCGTCGTGGACGACCATCCGCTGACACGCGAGGCGCTCGTCGCGCTGCTCGGCGCGCACGGCTTCGAGGTCGCAGGCGCGGCCGCCGACGGCGCGGAGGCGATCGCGCTCGCCCGCGAGGTGCAGCCCGACCTCGTCCTGCTCGATCTCTCGATGCCCGGGATGGATGGCCTCTCGGCCCTGCCGCGCCTGCGCGAGGCGGCGCCGAGCTGCGAGGTCGTCGTCCTCACCGCCTCCGGCACGGAGGAGAACCTGCTCGGCGCGATTCGCGCCGGCGCCGCCGGCTACCTCCTGAAGACAGAGCCCCCCGCGCGGATCGCCGCCTTCCTCGAGGGCGTGGCCGAAGGCGACGCGGCGCTCTCCGGCCCGGTCGCCCGGCGGCTGCTCGACCAGGTTCGCCACAACGGCGGCCGTGGCGCCGGCGTCCCGGACCGGATCGCCTCGGTGCTCTCCGCCCGCGAGCTCGAGGTGCTGCTCCTCCTCGACGAGCATCACGGGACGGACGAGATCGCGCAGCGGCTCTTCATCTCGGAGCACACCGTCCGCTCGCACGTGAAGAGCCTCCTGCGCAAGCTCGGCGTCTCCTCGCGCCGCGAGGCGCTCGAGCAGCTCTCCCTCGCGCGCGCCTGATCCCCCACCGTGGGGGATACGAATCGCCCGCGGCGGGGCACGCGCAGCGCGCCGCCGCAGCCGATGCTTTGAGGACTGCGGTACTTCCAGGGATTACGGATGGCGTCTTCGAGGGCGGCCCGGGTGGGCCGCCTTCGTGCTATCCGGAGGTGAATCCGTCGAGCGCCGCGTCCACGAGCCGCGGCAGCGTGTCGAGCAGGTAGCCGCCCTCGAGCACGGCGGCCACGCGGTCGCAGAGACCCGCGCAGCGGCGGGCCAGCTCCCGGAAGCCTCTCTCCGTCACGAGCATCCCCGCGAGCGGATCCTCCTCGTGCGCGTCGAACCCGGCGGACACGAGCACGAGCTCGGGCTCGAACCGCGCCACCGCCGGCTCGACGACGTGCTCGAACGCGTGCAGGAACTCCGCGTCGCCGGAGCCGGCCGGCAGCGGGACGTTGACCGTCGTCTCGAGCTGGTCGTCCGGTCCGCCGCTCCCTGGATAGAACGGCCACTGGTGCAGCGAGACGAAGAGGACGCTGTCGTCGTCGCGGAAGATCGCCTCGGTGCCGTTCCCGTGGTGGACGTCGAAGTCGACGATCGCGACCCGCTCGAGGCCCAGCCGCCGCTGCGCCGCGCGGGCCGCGACGGCGACGTTGTCGAAGATGCAGAAGCCCATCGCGCGACCGGGCAGAGCGTGGTGGCCCGGCGGTCGCACGAGCGCGAAGCCGCCGCGCAGAGCCGCTTCGATCGCCGTCCCCGCCGCCAGGCTCGCGGCCTCGAACGTCGTCGCCGTGCAGAGCGTGTCGGCGTCGAGCCACTCCGGCTCCTCCACCGCGCGGACGCGCTCGACGTGCTCGCGCGTGTGACAGAGCAGCAGCTCCTCCTCGCTCGCCGCGCGGCCCTCGCTCCAGATGTGCTGGTGCTCGAGCAGGACGCGCAGCCGCTCGGGCCGCTCGGGGTGATGTCCCGTGGGATGCAGGCGCGCGAGCGCGGGATGGCTCAGGACGTCGATAGCGCTCCGACGCGTTCGGCGACCGCCCGCAGGCCGAGACGCTCGAGAAAGGAAGACGCCTCCGCCCAGGTGGGTGACGTACCTTCGAGGGGAGGAAGGGGGGCGGAGGCGTCCATCGTCGCGATTCGCCGGAACAGCCGCAAGTCCTCCGCCTCCGCCGCGAATCTCCCGTCGGCCAGCGCGGCCTCGAGCGTGCCGTACTGCGCCAGGATCTCGGCCGCCTTCTTCGGGCCGATGCCCCGCGCACCCGGCAGCTTGTCGGACGGGTCGCCGCGCAGCGCGATCAGGTCGGCCACCTGCCCGGGGTCGACGCCGTAGCGCTCGCGCACCTCGGCGGGCCCGATCCGCGACAGCTCGCTGACGCCCCGCGTCGGCTGCAGGATCGTCACCCGCTCGCTCGCCAGCTGGAACGCGTCGCGGTCGGAGGTCGCCACGAGCACGTCGCCCGGCCACTCGCGCGCCGCCGCGGCGAGGAAGTCGTCCGCCTCGTAGCCGGCGCCGCGCGCGACGAGGAAACCCATCGCCCCGACGAGCTCCGGAAGGATCTCCAGCTGCTCGAGGATCGACTCCTCGAAGACGCGCCCGGACTGGTACGGCTCGAACGCCTCGTGCCGGTACGTCGGCACGGAGAGCGTGTCCCACGCGACGAGCACGCCGTCCGGCTGCTCCTGCTCCCAGAGCCGGACGAGCATGTTCGTGAAGCCGACGACCGCGTTGAGGCGGATCGACTTCGGCAGCGCGTGGTACGCGCGGTGCGCGAAGGAGTCGCCGTCGACGGCGAGCAGCACGCTCATTTCCCGCTCCGGCGCCGGCCAAGCCGGCGCCTCCGCTCTTTGATGAGCTCCGTCGAGCCTACGCTCATAGCGACGCTTCGAGCTCCGCGATCCGCGCCATCAGCCGCTCCGTCGCCTCCTGCGAGGCGCGGCGGAGGTCGCCGCTCCCCCGCAGGTCGTCGATGTCGAGCGGCTCCCCGTAGGCGACGCGGATCGGGCCGAGGCCGAGCAGCCGGTCGGTGCCGGCGACCGCGGCGGGGACGAGCGGCACGCCTGCCTCGAGCGCGATCCGCGCGGCGCCCGAGCGCGGCCGCGCCTCGTGCCTCTTGACGAGCCCCTTCCGCCGCCGCGTGCCCTCCGGGAACATGGCCACGACGTTGCCCTCGCGCGCGAGCCGCACCGCGGTGTCGATCGCCTCCACGTCCGCGAGGCCGCGGCGCACCTTGAACGCGCCGCCGGAGTCGAGGACGAAGGTGAGCGGCCACCAGTACAGCTCGGCCTTCGCCATGAAGCGGAGGAAGCGGCGCGGCCAGAGCGGCAGGCCGAGCGGCCACGGGTCGAGGCTGGAGAGGTGGTTGCAGGCGAGCACGCAGCCGCCGGAGGCCGGCAGGTTCTCGGTTCCGCGCGCCCGCAGCCGGAACAGCCCGTAGAGGAACGGCCAGCTCAGAAGCGCGATCGCGTTGTAGGCCGGCGTCGGACGCATGCCTGCATATCTACCGCACGGGCTAAGGTGATCCGCCGTGAGCAAGCGGCTCGTGATCGTGGAGTCGCCGGCGAAGGCGAAGACCATCGCCGGCTACCTCGGCCCCGACTTCGAGGTCGAGTCCTCCGTCGGCCATATCCGCGACCTGCCCGACAGCGCCGCCGAGATCCCGGAGAAGTACAAGGGCGAGCCCTGGGCGCGGCTCGGCGTCGACGTCGAGCACGGCTTCGAGCCGCTCTACGTCGTCGACCCGGACAAGAAGAAGAAGGTCGCCGAGCTGCGGAAGAAGCTCGCCGGCGCCGACGAGCTCCTGCTCGCGACGGACGAGGACCGCGAGGGCGAGGCGATCGCATGGCACCTGCTCGAGGTGCTGAAGCCGAAGGTGCCCGTACGGCGGATGGTCTTCCACGAGATCACGCGCGACGCCATCGAGCGCGCGCTCGAGCAGCCGCGCGACGTCGACGAGCGGCTCGTAGACGCGCAGGAGTCGCGCCGCATCCTCGACCGGCTCTACGGCTACGAGGTCTCGCCCGTGCTCTGGAAGAAGGTGATGCGCGGGCTCTCGGCCGGCCGCGTCCAGTCCGTCGCCACGCGCCTCGTCGTCGAGCGCGAGCGCGAGCGGATGGCCTTCCGCGCCGCGCAGTGGTGGGACCTGCTCGCGACGTTCGATCCGGACCAGTTCCAGGCGCGGCTCGTCTCGGTCGACGGAAAGCGCGTGGCGCAGGGCCGCGACTTCGGCCCCGACGGGAAGCTGCGGGGCGACACGCTCGTCCTCGACGAGGACGGAGCGCGCGGGCTCGCCGAGCGGCTCGACGGCGCCTCCTTCCGCGTCGGTCGCGTCGAGCGCAAGCCGTACGTCCGCCGGCCGAGCGCCCCGTTCATGACCTCGACCCTGCAGCAGGAGGCGAGCCGCAAGCTCCGCTACTCCGCGCAGACGACGATGCGCGTCGCCCAGCGCCTCTACGAGAACGGCTACATCACGTACATGCGCACCGACTCGACGACGCTGTCGGAGTCGGCGCTCACCGCCGCGCGCGAGCAGGCCGCGTCGCTGTTCGGCGCGGATCACGTCCCGCCGCAGCCGCGCCGCTACGAGCGCAAGGTGAAGAACGCGCAGGAGGCGCACGAGGCGATCCGCCCCGCCGGCGACAGCTTCCGCACGCCGCAGGACGTGAAGGGCGAGCTCAACCGCGACGAGCACGCGCTCTACGAGCTGATCTGGATGCGGACGATCGCCTCGCAGATGAAGGACGCGCAGGGGCAGACGGTGTCGCTGCGCCTCGCCGGCTCGTCCTCGACCGGCGAGAGCGTCGAGTTCGGCGCGAGCGGCACGGTGATCACCTTCCGCGGCTTCCTCGCGGCCTACGAGGAGGGCCGCGACGACGACCGCTCCGCGCCGGAGGGCGACGAGGAGCGGCGGCTGCCGAACCTCGCCGAGGGCGACGCGGTCGAGCTCCGCACCCTCGAGCCGCAGGGCCACGAGACGAGCCCGCCCGCGCGCTACACCGAGGCGACGCTCGTGCGCACGCTCGAGGAGCTCGGCATCGGCCGCCCGTCCACGTACGCCTCGATCCTCGGCACGATCCTCGACCGCGGCTACGTCTTCAAGAAAGGCACGGCGCTCGTCCCGTCCTTCCTCGCCTTCTCGGTCGTCGCGCTGCTCGAGCAGCACTTCGGGAAGCTCGTCGACTACGACTTCACGGCGCGGATGGAGGACGAGCTCGACCGCATCGCGGCCGGCGACGAGCAGCGCGTGGAGTGGCTGCGACGCTTCTACTTCGGCGACGGGACGCCCGGGCTGCACGAGCTCGTCTCCGACCTCGGCGCGATCGACGCGCGCGAGATCAACTCCCTCGACCTCGGCGAGGGGATCGTCCTGCGCGTCGGCCGCTACGGGCCCTACCTCGAGCACGACGGGCAGCGCGCGAGCATCCCCGAGGACATGGCGCCCGACGAGCTGACGGTGGAGCGGGCGCGCGAGCTGCTCGCGCAGCCGAGCGGCGACCGCGAGCTCGGCGCCGACCCGGAGAGCGGCAGGCCGCTCGTGGCGAGGAACGGCCGCTACGGGCCGTACGTGACCGAGGTGCTGCCGGAGGGCGCGAAGGAGAAGCCGCGCACGGCCTCGCTATTCAAGACGATGTCGCTCGACACCGTCACGCTCGAGGACGCGCTGCGTCTGCTCACGCTGCCGCGCGTGGTCGGCGTGGCCGAGGACGGGGAGGAGGTCGTCGCCGCGAACGGGCGCTACGGGCCGTTCCTCAAGAAGGGCAGCGAGACGCGCTCGCTCGAGTCGGAGCAGCAGCTGCTGACGATCGAGCTCCCCGACGCCCTCGCGATCCTCGCCCAGCCGCGGCCGCGACGCGGGCGGCAGGCCACGGCGGCTCCCAAGCGGGAGCTCGGCTCCGATCCGGCGAGCGGGAAGCCGATCGTCCTCAAGGAGGGGCGCTTCGGCCCCTACGTCACCGACGGCGAGACGAACGCGAGCCTCCGCCGCGGCGACGACCCGGAGACCGTGACGCTCGACCGGGCCGTCGAGCTGCTCGCCGAGCGGCGTGCGAAGGGTCCGGCGACGCCGCGAAAGCGGCGCCGCAGCGGTTCCTGACCAACTTCGCCAGCGCTTCGGCGTCGTATGGACCAGGACCCGGCCGAGGCGAGGAATAGACTTGCCCGGCCGCTCGTTGGGCGGTGGAAAGTGGAGGGCTCCCCTCCTAAGGTGGGAACGATTCGCGACGTCTCCGAGGCACGGCCGAAAGGACTGAGAGGACACTGACCCAGAACCAGCTCCAGGAACTGCTCGAGTCGGACCAGGTGCGCGCGATCGTCGAGGGCGCGGAGGAGCGCGGCTACGTCGAGCCCGCCGAGATCGAGGCGTTCGCGGCCGAGGTCGACCTCAACGAGGACGAGGTCGAGGAGCTCACCCGCGAGCTCGAGCGCATCGGGCTCGAGGTCGGCCAGCCGGCAGCCGCCGACGCGCGGCCGCAGGCGAAGGGCGCGAAGCAGAAGCCTGCGGCGCCGGCCGCGGCCGAGGTGGAGCCCGAGCCGGAGCCTGCGCCCGCCGCTCCCGTCGTCTCGGGTGCGGCCGACAGCCTGCAGCTCTTCCTCGCCGACGTCGGCCGCCACAAGCTGCTGACCGCGGCCGAGGAGGTCATGCTCGCGAAGCAGATCGAGCGCGGCGACCCGGCGGCGAAGCGGCGCATGATCGAGTCCAACCTGCGCCTCGTCGTCTCGATCGCCAAGGGCTACCGCGGCCTCGGCGTCCCGTTCCTCGACCTGATCCAGGAGGGCACGCTCGGCCTCAACCGCGCGGTCGAGAAGTTCGACTGGCGCCGCGGCTACAAGTTCTCGACGTATGCGACCTGGTGGATCCGCCAGTCGGTGCAGCGCGCGGTCGCGAACCACGCGCGCACGATCCGCGTTCCCGTGCACGTCGTCGAGCGCCAGCAGAAGCTCTCGCGCGCCGCGCGCCGGCTCGAGGTCGAGCTGGGACGCGAGGCGACGAAGGAGGAGCTCGCCGAGGCGACCGGCCTGCCGATGCAGCACGTCGACGAGGCGCTCGGCGCCGCGAACGCGTCCGTCTCGCTCAACCAGACCGTCGGCGCCGACGACGAGGGCGAGCTCGGCGACCTCTTCGCCGACCGCGAGGCCGTCGACCCGTTCGACGAGGCCGAGGAGTCGCTCCGCCGCCAGGGCGTGCGCCGCGCGCTCGAGGCGCTGCCCGAGCGGGAGCGGCGCATCCTCGAGCTCCGCTTCGGCTTCGAGGGAGAGCCGTGGACGCTCGAGGCGATCGGCCACGAGCTCGACCTCACGCGCGAGCGGGTCCGGCAGCTCGAGGGCCAGGCGCTCGCGCGGCTCGGCGCGCTCCGCGACCTGATCTCGGTCGCCGCCTAGCACCGCACGGCGACCGGCCCGACGATCGCGCTTGACCGCGCGGGTGCTTTGCGGTTGTCTTCCGGGACTGGGAGGAACCGCCTCCCGTTGCAATGGTCACACGGTCAGGAGGGGGCTACATGGCCAGGAGAAGGTGGAGGTGGCTACTCGTCGGATCGGCAGTGGCCGCGACGGCAGTGGCAGCCGTGCTCGCGACGAGCGCGTACGGGAGTCACAAGGCGTCGTCGAAGATCCTCCTCGACGGTACGACGGAGACCGTCACCAACATCGATCCCGCCGGCAACTACGACTACGGAACGGCGACGGTCGACTACATGATCTTCAACCGGCTGCTCGCCGCCGGCCCGGGCAAGAACCTGGCGCCGCATGCCGAGCTGGCCACGAAGTGCTACTCGGTCGGGAACCTCGCCACGTGGGCCTGCAACCTGCGCCACGGCGTGAAGTTCTCGAACGGCGATCCGTTCACGTCGGCCGACGTGAAGTTCTCGTTCGACCGGACGATCAAGATCAACGACCCGTCCGGCATCTCGTCGCTGCTCGCGAACCTCAAGAGCACGACGACGAGCGGGGCGTACAAGGTCGTGTTCCATCTCAAGCACGCGCAGTCGACGTGGCCGCAGGTTCTCACCACGTCGGCCGGCAGCATGGCCGTCGACCACAAGCTCTATCCGGCGGACAAGCTCCTGCCGAACACGTCGCCGCAGGTCGGCACCGGCCCGTACATCCTCACGAAGTACACGCCGGGCGTCGCGGCCGTCTTCAAGGTGAACCCGAACTACTGGGGCCCGAAGCCGAAGAACGGCGGACTCGTGATCACGTACTACAAGGACTCCGCCACGATGAAGCTCGACCTCCAGGCGGGCCACATCGACATGGCCTTCGACGCGTTCGCGCCGCAGGAGATCTCTTCGCTGCAGCACAACTCCGCGGTGAAGGTCTACCTGGGCGCGGGCTCCGGCATCCGCTACCTCGTGTTCGACGTCGGCTCGCAGGCCAAGAAGCTCGGCGTTCCCACGAGCAAGCTCGCGGTGCGCCAGGCGATCGCGTACCTGTTCCCGCGGCAGACGATCGCGTCGCGCGTCTACCACGGCCAGGTGAAGCCGCTCTACTCGATGGTCCCGGCCGGCCTGCCCGGTCACATCGACGCGTTCAAGACGCTCTACGGCGCGAAGCCGAGCGTGGCGAAGGCGAAGGCGGTTCTCAAGAAGGCGCACATCAAGACGCCGCTCAAGTTCACGATCTGGTACACGCCGTCGCACTACGGTCCGGCCTCGGCGGACGAGTACGCCGAGATCCAGCGGGCGCTCAACGGCAGCAAGCTCTTCAACGTCTCGCTGAAGACGGCCGAGTGGGCGCAGTACGTGAACAGCCTCGGCTCGACGAAGGGCGTCTTCCAGCTCGGCTGGTTCCCGGACTACGTCGACGGCGAGGACTACATCAACCCGTTCTATCCGAAGGGGCAGTTCCTCCGGAACGGCTACGTCAGCTCCGCCTTCAACAAGCTCCAGCTGAAGGAGGAGGGCGCGAAGACCACCGCCGCGCGCATCAAGGTGCTCAAGCAGGAGCAGATGCTCGCCGCCAAGGACGTGCCGCTCATCCCCTACTGGCAGAACCAGATGGTCGCGGTCGGACGCAAGAACGTGTCGGGGATCCCCTCGACGCTCGACCCGACGTACATCATGCGGTTCTGGCTGATCTCGAAGTCGTAGCTCAGACGAACGGTGGGGCGTCCGCCCGGGCGCCCCACCGCCGTCCCGTCCTCCCGTGACCGGCACCTCGCTCAAGGCTTACGCGCTGACCCGTCTGGCGCTCGTCGTGCCGATGGTCTGGATCCTGCTCACGCTCGTATTCCTGCTGATGCGGGTCGCGCCGGGGAACCCGATCGCCGCGGCGCTCGGCGGCCACGCGTCGCCGGCCGTGATCCATGCGATCTCGCACCGCCTCGGCTACGACAAGCCGCTCTACGTGCAGTACGGGCAGTACCTCTGGGGCGTCCTGCACGGGAACCTCGGCACGACGATCACCGACCGGCGCGCCGTGAGCGCGATCATCGTCCAGAACGGCGGCGCGACGCTCGAGCTGACCGTCTTCGCCAGCATCATCGCGCTCGTCGTCGGGCTGCTCATCGGGCTGCTCGCCGGCCGCTACCGCGACACGTGGCTCGACGTCGGCGGGCGCCTGTTCGGGATCGTCGCCTACGCCATGCCCGTCTTCTTCCTCGGCTTCCTCGCGCAGCTCGTCTTCGGCATCTGGCTCAACTGGCTGCCGACCTCCGGTCAGGACAGCCCGCTCACGGACGCCTTCCTTAACGTCCATACGCACATCCTCGTGATCGACGCGATCTGGGATCGCAACTGGGGCGCGCTCTGGGACATCCTCAAGCACCTCGTCCTGCCGGCGACGACGCTCGGGATCGTCTATGCCGGGATCTTCATCCGGCTCGTGCGCGTGAACGTGATCCGCAGCCTCAAGGACGACTACGTCGAGGCGGCCCGCGCGCGCGGCATCCGCGAGCGCGCCGTCGTCTACCGCTACGCGTTCCGGAACGCGCTCGTCCCCGTCGTGACCGTCGTCGGCCTGCAGGTCGCGCTCCTGCTCGGCGGCGCGATCCTCACCGAGGAGACGTTCAACTGGCCGGGCATCGGATCGACCCTCGTCACCTACCTCGCCGACCGCGACTACGCCGGCGTGCAGGGGATCGTCGTCGTCTACGCCCTCGTCGTGGTGATCGCGAGCGTCGTGATCGACTTCGTGAACGCGTTCATCGACCCGAGG
>Ga0070739_10007757_pt1 | contig 11242 bp, 13 predicted proteins | sample Coa_R1_7_FD_66445 | JGI IMG/M metagenome (GOLD analysis project Ga0070739, IMG submission 66445) | Surface soil microbial communities from Centralia Pennsylvania, which are recovering from an underground coalmine fire - Coalmine... | ecosystem: Environmental > Terrestrial > Soil > Unclassified ... | reverse complement strand
AGTCGCGAAGGTCAAGCCGGCGACCGTGATCAGGTTCACGGGCTAGGGCGGGCTCGAGCCTAGCCGCTACCCGTTGTACTTCGCGAGCGCGACCGCCATCCGGTCGCCCTCGACGGTGTGCACGTAATCCGGGCTGCCGAGGCGATTGGCGAGGAACGCGAACACGAGCTCGTGCCCGTCACGCGCCCGGCAGTAACCCGCGAGGCTGGCGACGTCGTGCAGCGTGCCGGTCTTACCGTGACAGACGCCTTGGGCGGCGGTGCCGCGCATCTCGTCATGGAGCGTGCCGGTCTCTCCCGCGACAGCCAGCGAGTTGAAGAAGTACTGGTTGTCGTACATATGCTCGAGCACGGTGACCACCTGCGCCGGGCTCGTCAGATCCGAGCGTGACAGCCCGGAGCCGTCGTTGAGCTGCGGCGCGATCCCGAACTGACTCGCGAGCTCGGCCTTCACCACCGCTACCCCGGCCGCGGTGCTACCGGCTCCGCCAAACCGAGCGCCGAGGCCCTTCAGCAGCATCTCGGCGAAGAAGTTGTCGGACGGCGTGTTCGTCAGCTGGATCAGCGTCGCCACGGGCGGCGAGCTGACGGTCGCCAGCAGCTGCGCGGTCGACGGCGTGGGGCCTCCGTAGATCGGCGTGCTGGCGGGCACGCTCACGCCCGCGAGCCGGAGCGCCGTGATGAGCTTCTGGGCGGCGTAGAGCACGGGGTGCGACTGCGGAACCGTCCCATCGAAGTTCGCGAAGCCGCGGTTGAAGATCAGCGCCCCGAGCTCGCCCTCCACGTCGGGTAGATCGGCGTGGTACCCGGTGGCCGGAGTGCCGCGCAGCTGGTCGAAATAGGACCCATCGCCGACGATCTGTCCTTGGATGGCGGTGATGTGGGTGGCCGCGAGCAGGTTTGCCACCAGCGCTCGCATCGTCGCGCCGGTCCCGTAGGCGGCCTGGTCGAAGCTGGCCGACCCGAACGTCGGGTCGTCGCCGCCTTTCAGGTAGAGCGTCCCGTGCCAGACGCCGCCGGCGTCGGCGTAACCCGCCCCCAAGATCGAGGTCGTGAGCGTCGCCTGCGGCCCCAGCTCGAGCAACGCGGTCGAGGTCGTATAGAGCTTCTCCACCGAGGCCGGCATCCGCTCGGTCCCTGCGTTGCGGGAGAACAGCGTCTGGCCGGTGGTCATGTCCACGACGTAGGCGCCGCTGGCCGGCCCGATCTGCCGCATCCCTGATCTCAGAGCCCGGCGCAAGGCCCGCAGCGACGGCGAGACCTGGGCGCTCGCCACGGTCGGGACCGCGACAAGCAGCAGTGCCGCTGCGCCCCACGTCAGCATCACTCTGCGCACGACCAATCCAACACCTCGGGGCGGCGAAAGGTTCGCGCTCAGCTCAGGACCGAGAAGGTTCGCGCGCATACTGCGGCGCGCATACAGCCGGCGAAAGGTTCCCGCTCATACAATCGACCTCGTATGGGGAGGGTCGTAAAGCTCGAGGCTGCGGGCAAACGAACTGCCGCGTCGAGAGGATCGAGCCGCCGCCGGCAGCAATCGAAGACCGCGCTGGTCCTGGGCGGCGGAGGCTTCACCGGCGGGGTCTATGAGATTGGCGCGCTTCGCGCGCTCGACCTGCTGTCGGTCAACCGCACGGTCAACCAGTTCGACGTCTATGTCGGCACCAGTGCCGGCGCGTTTGTCGCGGCGGCGATCGCGAATGGCATCAGCCCCGAGGAGATGATGCGGATCCTGGTGCAGCGGGTATCGACGCCATTCCCCGAAGCGTCGGTCAGCGCGCTGTTGCGGCCCAACTACGGCGAACTGCTGACCAAGGGGCTCCTACTTCCGTTCCGGCTCACGCAGGTCGTGCGGCGGTTGCTGCGCGACCTCGGGCAGGTCTCGGCGGTGGATGTCGTGGTCGGGCTGGCGGAAGCGCTGCCGTCCGGGATCTACTCGGGTGAGGGCATCGAGCGCTACGTCCGGCGGATCCTGTCGGCTCCCGATCGCACCGACGACTTCCGGCTGCTCGGCAGCGAGCTGTACTTGGCCGCGACTGATCTGGACACCTGTGAGCGGATCGTGTTCGGCGCGCTCGGGTGGGATGACGTGCCGATCTCGACAGCCGTCAGCGCCTCCGGGGCGCTGCCGATGATCTACAAGCCGGTCAAGGTCAAGGACCGCGAGCTCGTCGACGGAGGAATCGTGTCGACGACGAACATCGACATCGCGGTCGAGGCGGGAGCCAAGTTCATCGTCGTCGTCAACCCGCTGGTGCCGTATGTCAACGACTTTCAGAAGCGGATCCCGACGATCGCCGGCTCGCGCGCCCGCCGCGTGTCCGACATGGGGTTTCCGCAGATCGGATACCAGGCCTTCAAGTTGCTCGCCTACCAGCGGTTGCATCAGATGGCGCATGCTTGGGAGCAGCGCTATCCGGGCGTCGACATCATCCTGATCGAACCCGACCCCGACGACGAGCTGATGTTCCAGACGAGCATCATGAACTACACCTCGCGGGTCGACATCGCCCGCCACGGGTTCCAGTCGGTCACGCTGAAGCTCGCACACGACTACCCGCACTTCAAGCGGATCTGCGCCCGGCACGGGATCGAGATCTCCGCGACCAGGGTCCGAAAGGTGATCGAGCACTTTGCCGACGAGCGCGAGAAGACTCGCGCCTGGCGCAAGATCCTCGAGCAGACCACCGCGACGCTGCTGCGACAGTCCGCGCAGGATTAAGAGACGGGGACAGGACTAAGAGGCGCGGGCAGGATCAGACGCCCGCGCCAGGAGCAGACACGTGGTGGCGCCCGGGTGAGCGCCGTCGCTGCCGCTAGGCCCCTGCCGGCTGCGGCTGCTGCGTGCTGGTCGCGCCTGGATGCTCGCGAAGGCTGGAGAGGAAGAGGGTCTTGTCGATTCGACCGTTGAAGATCGGGACGCCCAGCTCGAGACACTTGGTGATGACGTCGCGTCGCTCCAGCCCCGACTCGCGCGCCAGCTCGGTGGGCGTCAGGTGATTGGGCATGGCTCCTCTTCCTCCTTGGGCCGTGGACGGTTACATGCGGTAAGTATGCCCGGACCGCCGGACGGCCTCAACAGGAATTGCCTAAGAAATCACGGAAGCTCCGGCGGTCCTGGGGCCTGATGCCGCTGGCTAGGCTATGGAATACTCAATCTCCTCGGGGCGTGGCGCAGCCTGGTAGCGCGCACCGTTCGGGTCGGTGAGGTCCCCGGTTCAAATCCGGGCGCCCCGATTCAAAAGACCCAGCATTTGCTCTGAGCTCCTCACGAGCATCTCGGTCACCACACCGGACTTCCCTGCTGCGCGCGGCCACCAGCATCCCCGGGTCGCCGGTGACGGAGACGCGCTTCCACGACTTTGCGTGCGCCCGCGGCACCAAGCGCGTGCCCGGGTTGGCGCTCGTTGCCACAGTTCTCGTCAGCTGTCAAGGGCAACCGACAGGTGGCGGGTGGTAGGTGGTAAAATCAGGTTCGTGAAGAAGACGAGCATCTACATCGAGTCCGACGTCGACGTCGCACTCGCGCGACGCGCCGCCGCCGAGGGGACGACCAAAGCCGAGCTGATCCGGCAGGCATTGCGCCACGCGGCTGGCCGCTCGCTCCGCGTCAAGCCTCAGGCGCGCGGAGCCTTCCGCGGTCCTGCCGACCTCGGGTCGCGTGCCAACGAGCATCTTGCCGAGTCAGGCTTTGGCGAGCAGTGATCGTCGTTGACACGTCGATCGTCGTCGCCTACATGAATTCTGCCGACGACCATCACTCGATTGTCGCTGGGTGGCTCGATGACGCGGATGAGGATCTCGCGACGACGCCGCTGATCATCGCTGAGGTCGATCACCTCGTCGGTGTGCGTGGCGGGCCGACGGCGCGCCAAGCGCTTCACCGCGACCTCGCCGCCGGCGCGTACATGGTCGAATGGTGGCCGGGAGCGATCGCCGCCGTGATCAAAGTCGCCGAGCGGTACGCCGACACAGGCCTCGGGCTCGCCGACGCCTCGCTGGTCGCTCTCGCTGAGCGGCTCGGCACGACCGCGGTCGCCACCCTCGACGAGCGACATTTCCGTGCCGTGCGACCTATGGCTGGCGGCAAGGCATTCCGGCTCCTGCCGGCTGATGCGTGAGCTCGACGACGCGCACTCGATGATTGGGCACAGAGCGCGTTTCTGTGCCCAATCCCCGGTAATCCGCCGCAACTCCGGTGTCGACATCCCGGGCCCACAGATGTGTATGGCACGGTCCCACGGAGGTGTATCCTGACGAGATGAGCGAGACGAAGATCAGGCGCACGAACATCAATCTCGACACCGAGCTCGTCGACGCGGCGGCTGCTGTGCTCGGCACCAACCGAACCACGGACACGGTCCATGCTGCGCTGCGCGCTGTGATTGATCGTGCGGCGCGCGAGCGACTCGCAACGCGCGACTTCGAGGACCTGACGCCGGACGCGCTAGAGGCACTCCGCCGCCCACGACAGACCGTGTAGGTGCATCTGGCCGATACAAGCGCGTGGGTGTGGACGCGCGCCGTCGGCGGCGAACTGCGCACGGCCTTCGATGAAGACGTCATCGAAGGTCAGGTAGCGACCTGCGACATGGTCCGCCTTGAGCTCCTCTACAGCGCCCGCAACGCCACCGAGTTCACAAGTCTGCGCGCTGAGCTCGACGCTCTACCGAACTGCGAGATCGGGGTCGACGAGTGGCGGCGGGCGCTTGAGGTCTACGAGCGACTCGCCCGACAAGGCGGGCTGCATCACCGTTCGGCGCGTCATCCGGACCTGCTCATCGCAGCCGCCGCCGAGGCCAGCGGCATTCCGGTGCTCCACTACGACGAGGACTACGACCGCATCGCCGCGATCACCGGGCAGGAAGTCCGCTGGTTGGCGCCGCGCGGATCACTCGCCTGAGCGATGTCCACCCCCTGAGGCAATCGGGCAGTAACTCGATCTCACTGCCTGATCCCCCGGTAATCGAGACGCTCGTCATAGGTCAGTAGCTCGGCACCGACGACGCGGGCCGTCGCGAGCACGATCGCGTCGGGGAGCCGCAGTAGCTCGTGTGCTGCTCGTAGCTCAGCAGCGAGCTCGCCGATTGCAGCCGTCAGAGGTGTGACGGCGATGCCCATGGCTACGATCGCTTCGCGCGCATCGGCGGCCCGACCAGCTCGCGCGAACGAAACCAACGCCTCGCTGTATGCGCTGGCAGGTGTCAGCAGGTCGTTGCCGCTCAGGTCGGCTGCCTCCACGGCATCGACGGCGGCAGCGTGATGGGCAGCCGAGGTATCGAGCAGCCCGATCAGGACACTGGCGTCGACGATCAGCGCTCCCACTCGTCCCTCAGGCGATCGAGCTCGCCAGCGGCGTAAATGCCGGTAGCGATCCCGGCATGCCGCCGCACGCGGGAGCCGCGGGCCGCGATGATCAGCTCACCATCGCCAAGCGGTCGTACCGTCACCTCGTCACCAGGGCGAAGCCCAGCCTGGCGCATCGCCTCGACGGGGAGGGTGACCTGGTTCTTGGAAGAGACTTTGGCCATCCCTTTACTTTGCCAGGCGAAAAGTAAAGGTGCCTGTTCGCGCCCAGGCACCGACCCAGCCCACCGGGTAATCACGAGCACGCCGTAATTGGGATTACCTTGCAATAGCGAGGCCCTTGGTTAGGGTCCCGGTCGTGGCCGGCTTCTGGGCACGCCTCGACGCGGCGCAGCGGCGCTCGGCGCTGATGATGGCGCTGGTCGTGGTCGGTCTGCATCTGCTCGGGTTCCTGACCCTGGTCGCGCTGGTGCTGCGCCATCGTTACCGCCTCGCGGGCGCCGGCACGTTCACCGTCGGGATCGGGCTGACCGCGTATACGCTCGGCCTGCGCCACGCGGTCGACGCCGATCACATCGCTGCGATCGACAACACGACGCGGAAGCTGATGGCCGAGGGTAAGCGGCCGCTGAGCGTCGGCTTCTGGTTCTCGCTGGGCCACTCGACGATCGTCTTCGCGCTCGCGTTTCTGATCTCGGTCGGGGTGAGGGCGCTGGACGGCCCGGTCGGGAACAGCGGGTCGTCGTTTCATCGGATCACCGGCTCGATCGGGACGCTCGTGTCGGGCGGCTTTCTGTATCTGATCGCCGCGCTCAATCTCGTGATCCTGGTCGGGATCCTGAGGGTGTTCCGGGAGATGAGGGGCGGCCGCTACGACGAGCGGGAGCTCGAGCGCCAGCTCGACAGCCGCGGGCTGATGCAGCGGCTGCTCGGGCGCATGACCAAGGCCGTCGCCAGGCCCCAGCAGATGTACCCAATCGGCCTCCTCTTCGGCCTCGGCTTCGACACCGCCACGGAGGTGGCGCTGCTGGTCCTGGCCGGCGGGGCGGCCGGCGTCGGCCTGCCCTGGTACGCGATCCTGTGCCTGCCGATCCTGTTCGCCGCGGGGATGTCGCTGGTCGATTCGCTCGACGGCTCGTTCATGAGCTTCGCCTATGGCTGGGCGTTCTCCAAGCCGGTCCGCAAGGTCTTCTACAACATCACGATCACCGGCCTGTCGGTGGCGGTCGCGCTGCTGATCGGAACGATCGAGCTCGGGGGGCTGCTCGCGTCGAAGCTCAACCTGTCGGGCGCGCTTTGGTCCTCGCTTGAGAACGTCGACCTCAACGTGCTCGGGTTCGTGATCGTCGGCATGTTCATCGCGACCTGGGCGGTGGCGGTGTCGGTCTGGCGCTTTGGCCGGATCGAGGAGCGCTGGAGCGCCAAGCTGAACGAGACCGAGCTGGCGCCGTGACCGTCGCTCCCGATGCCCGTCGGCTGACGTTTGACACCCTCGGCGAGGCGGTCCAGGCGCTGCGCGAGCGCGGCCTGCGGCTCTCGACCACCCGCCGGTTGGTGCTGGAGGCGCTGTTCGCGGCGGACCGGCCGCTGTCGGCCGAGCGGATCGCGCGCGCGCTGAAGCTCGAGCTGACCTCCGTGTATCGCAACCTGGAGACGCTCGAGCGCCACGGCCTCGTGCGCCACGTCCACCTCGGCCATGGCGCGGGCCTGTATGCGCTCGTCGGCCGTGGCGAGCGCGAGTACCTGTACTGCGAGCGCTGCGGCGCCGTGCGCGCGCTCCAGCCGAGCGAGCTTGACCCGGTCCGGCGGCAGATCGGCGAGCTGTTCGGCTACGACGCCCGGTTCACCCATTTCGCGCTGGTCGGGACGTGCCCCGAGTGCGCGCGGGCTGGATCGTCCGCGCCCGACCGGCACGAGCACCGCCACTGAGGGGAACTAGCCGGGCATCAACACCCACAGCTGCGGCGCCAACCGCGTGAGCACGGCGCCGTCGAGCGCCGCCACCGACGTCGCCCCGGCGCGCTCCATCTCGAGCGCCAGCTCACGCCACGCGCGCGCGACCGGAGCGACCCGAGCGGTCGGTCCCCAGCCCGTCGCCGCCCGCAGCTCGTCTGCCCGCGAGCGGACGTCGTCGAGCGTCAGCTCGCCGAACGGCCGGTTCGCCCCGCGGATGAACACGGTGCTCGCAAGAATCCGGTCGAGCTCGGTTGGCTGGGCCATCGCCAGCGTCCTATCGCGCCGAGATCGCCAGGCGGCACGCGGCAACTGCCGCCTGGCCGTAGGAGATCCCGCCGTCGCCGACCGGGAGCCGCTCGGGGATCAGCACCCGCAGCCCGGCGCGCTCCAGTCCGCCGGTGACCGCCTCGGCGAGGCGGCGGTTCTGGAACACGCCTCCGGACAGGACGACCAGATCGGTCTGCTCGGCGCTCGCGATCCGCTCGCAGGCGGCCACGGTCGCGCGCGCGAGCGCCGTGTGGAAGCGGCTCGCCACCGCGCCGACGGCGGCGCCCGCCCTGATGTCGCCGAGCACCGAGCGGACCGTGTCGCGCGGATCGATCACCAGCAGCCCGTCCTCCTGGACGAGCTCCATCGGGTAGCTGCCGCGCTCGTCCGGATCGCACGCCGCCTCCAGCTCGATCGCGGCCTGCCCCTCGTAGTTGACCGTCGCGCGGATCCCGCACAGCGCCGCGACGGCGTCGAACAGCCGGCCGACACTGGTCGTGAGCGGCGACGCGGTCCCGCGCTCGGCGAGGCGGCCAACCTGCGCCCACGCGCGCGCCGGCACCGCCCCGGTCAGCGAGGGCGGGAGCTCGGCCTCCGAGCCGAGCGCGGCGGCGAGCCACGCGCACGCCACCCGCCATGGCTCGCGGATCGCGCGCGCGCCGCCGGGAAGCCTGACCGCCCGCAGCGCCCCGGCGCGGTGAAAGCCGGCGAGATCGCCGACCAGAAGCTCGCCGCCCCAGACGGTCCCATCGGTTCCGTAGCCGGTGCCGTCGAAGATCGCGCCGACGGCGGGGCCGCGCTCGCCGTGCTCGGCCAGCGCCGCGGCGAGGTGGGCGTGGTGGTGCTGGACGCCGATCAGCTCAACGCCGGGGCGCTCGAGCGCGTACTTGGTCGACAGGTACTCGGGGTGGAGGTCGTGCGCGACCACCTCGGGATCGACCGCGAACAGTCGCTCGAAGTGCTCGATCCCGTCGGTGAACGAGCGCAGCGTCTCGTAGTTCTCCAGATCGCCGATGTGATGCGAGACCCAGGCTCGCGCTCCCTTGGCGATGCAGAACGTGTTCTTCAGCTCGGCGCCGCAGGCGAGGATCGGCCGCAGCGCGGGGTCCGGGAGGCGCACGCTGCCGGGCACGTACCCGCGCGAGCGGCGCACGAAGGACCGCCGCCCGCCCGCCAGCACCCGCAGCACGGAGTCGTCGGTCCGCGTCTCGATCGGCCGGTTGTGGACCAGCAGCAGGTCGGCGATCCCGCCGAGCCGCGCCACGGCGTCGTCGTCAGCGAACGCGATCGGCTCATCGGAGACGTTGCCGCTCGTCATCACGAGCGTGCAGCCGCAGTCGGCCAGCAGCAGGTGGTGCAGCGGCGAGTACGGCAGCATCACGCCGAGCTCGGGGGCGCCGGGAGCCACCGACGGCGCCACCGGCGCCCGATCGACCCGCGGCGCGAGCACGATCGGCCGCTCGGGGCCGGTCAGCAGCGCGCGCTCGGCCTTGCCGACCATGACCAGCGCGCGCGCCTGCTCGAGCGAGGCCGCCATCAGCGCGAACGGCTTGTCCTCGCGGTGCTTTCGGGCGCGCAGCCTCGCCACCGCCGCCTCGTCGTCGGCCCGGCACGCCAGGTGATAGCCCCCGATGCCCTTGACCGCGACGATCCGCCCTGCGCGCAGGGCGGCGGCGGCCGCCCGGAGCGGGTCGCCGCTGTGCAGCGGAGCACCGCCCGGATCCAGCAGCGTCAGCGATGGCCCGCACTCGGGGCACGCGTTCGGCTGGGCGTGGAAGCGGCGGTCCCGCGGGTTCTCGTACTCGGCCAGGCACTGTGCACACATCCGGAAGCCGGCCATCGTCGTGAACGGCCGGTCATAGGGGATCCCGCGAACGATCGTGAACCGCGGCCCGCAGTTGGTGCAGTTGATGAACGGATAGCGGTAGCGGCGATCGGCGGGATCGAACAGCTCAGCCAGGCAGTCGGCGCAGGTGGCGCTGTCCGCGGTCACTGGGGCGTCTGGCCGTTCGCCGCGCGGGCTCGGCCTGATCACGAACTGCTCGTCTCCTACCGGCGAGCCCTCGGACACGAGCAGGCGCTCGATCGCCGCCAGCGGCGGCGCCTCCGGGCCCAGCCGCGCGAGGAACTGATCCACCGCACCGGCCTCCCCCTCGACCTCGAGCAGCACCCCATGGGCGTCGTTGAGGACGTAGCCCGCCAGCCCGAGCTCGCCGGCCAAGCGGTGGACGTAGGGCCTGAAGCCGACCCCCTGAACCGTGCCCTCGACCCGGGCCCGGGCCCGGCGGCGCAGCGCGCTCACCGCACCAGCGCGCGCAACGCGTGATACGCGCTCGCCTGCGCCTCCTGGATCCGCGGAATGTGCTCGGAGCGGGTGACGATCACGTGGTCGGCGAGCCCCTCGGCGCCGATCCGCCCGCCGTCGTAGCCCACCATCGCGATCGTCAGCAGCCCGCGGCGGCGCGCCTCCGCGAGCGCGTGGATCACGTTCGCCGAGTTCCCCGACGTCGACAATGCGAGCAGCGCGTCGCCTTCGAGCCCGTATGCGATCACCTGACGCGAGAAGATCGCCTCGGTGCCGATGTCGTTGGCGATCGCGGTGAGGATCGAGGGGTCCTCGGTCAGGTCGATCGCGGGCCAGCCGCGCGGGGAGCCGCCGCCGGCGCGGAAGTCCGCCACCGCGTCCATCGCGTCGGTCGCCGAGCCGCCATTGCCGAGCGCCAGCAGCTTGCCGCCGCGGTCAAACGCGTCGCGCAGCTCGCGAGCCGCGGCGAGCAGCGTCTCGCGGTTGTCGGTCAGCGTCTGGATCCGCAGCGCGCCGACCTCCTCGGCCTTCAGCAGCGCCGAGCGCCGCACGTCCTCGACCACCGGTTCGAGCTCTGACTCCTCTTCCGCCAGGAACGGGTACAGGAAGCTCGAAGCGCCGGCATCGTGCACCCGGCGGGCGACGCGTCCGGCCAGCAGGCCGCGGTGCTCGAAGAACACGTGCACGAGCTCCCACAGCACGTGGTAGAGCGTCTCGGCGAGCTCCTGGCGGACGAAGCGGTCGCCGCTCGGCGGCGCGAACTCCCACTCCGCTCCGCAGGCGCAGAAGGCGACCGTCAGGCAGCCGCGGCCGCGCGCCAGCGCCACCGCTCGTGCCGCCTCGCCGCCGTCCTCGTCGGCGCCGAACGCCATCGCCACGTCCTCCGGTAGCGCGATCAGCTCGACTTGACGCTCCAGCTCGCCGCCCTCGCCGGCGAGCCCAATCGCCGGCAGCGCACGCTTGCCGACGATCACCGGATGCACAAACTCCACAGAAACGTGCTGCGCGTCCGTGGCATACGGGCCTTGACCAAAGGCGAGCAATCTTCCGCCGTTGAGGAAGCGGTCGGCCATATCGCGGCACGCGAGCGCCAGACAATTCGCCTCGCGATGGAAGAACTCCGCGAAAAGTGGGCTGCGGCGGAGCAGCGATGCCTCGGCCAGGCCGGCGAGAGTGGATGCGCCGGTCAGCATATGCGCGGCAGCGGATCGCCCACCAGCATGTCGATGACGCGCGTGCCTCCATAAGCCGTCGCCCCCAGCACGGTGGCGGGCGGCTCGGCGCGAACCTCGCCGATGATGGCGGCCTCGGCGCCTCCGGGTGCGGCATGCAGAGCCGCCAGCGCCAATTCCGCGAACTCGGCAGCGACAATGGCCACGAACTGGCCTTCGTTGGCGATATGGAGCGG
>Ga0070739_10007756_pt1 | contig 11244 bp, 13 predicted proteins | sample Coa_R1_7_FD_66445 | JGI IMG/M metagenome (GOLD analysis project Ga0070739, IMG submission 66445) | Surface soil microbial communities from Centralia Pennsylvania, which are recovering from an underground coalmine fire - Coalmine... | ecosystem: Environmental > Terrestrial > Soil > Unclassified ... | reverse complement strand
GACGATCCGGACTTCAAGGCCGTCCGTGAGGCGTGGCGAAAACTGGACCGCGGCCGCAAGCAGATCATCAAGGAGATCGCCCTGGCCGGGGCTGCCGCGGCGCTGCTGCTAACCCCGCGTAAGCAGCTCCTCGCCTCCCTCGCCGGCCTGCGTCCCCCCCGCGTGGCGCCCGCCTGCGCCACCCCGACCTTCGCCACCCCGACCTTCGCCACCGCTTAGCTTTTCCTGAGCCAGCCGATGGTCCCGGCCCAGTCGGCCAACGGTCTCCCCCATCGGGGGGTGAACGTCCCTGGCCGACCGGGCCTATGGTGTCGCCCGGCTATCCGCGGCCTTCGCTCGGGAGCCCGACGGGGGCTCCCACCGCGGCGCTAGAAACGGCACCCCGCACGCTGTGACCATCTCCGACGCGATTGAGTGGTACGTCGCCTACCTGGCGGCCAAGCCCGCCAGCCCCAAGACCATCAGCACCTACCGCGCCGAGCTGCGCACCCTCCAGCGCCTGGTCGCGGCCTGTGGCTGCGAGCGCCTCGAGCAGCTGAGCCCCGACCTGCTCCGCCGCGCCGCGGCGATGCTCATGGCCCAGCCCCCGCGCGACTGGCGCTCCAAGGGCAACCAGGGTGCCGCGCGCATCATGGTCATCGCTGCCAAGGGCATGTGCCGCGCGCTCCACAAGGACGGCTGTCCCGACGTCCCCGACCTGCGCTCGGTCGCCACGCCGCGCGTGCCCGAGCGCTTGCAGCCGCGGCTGACCTTCCAGGAGTTCCTGACCATCGAGTCCTTCCTCATCGACCCCTGGCCGGGTCGCTGGAGCGCCTTCGTCCACGCCCGCGACCGCGCCCTGATCCTGTTCCTGTTCGAGACGGGCTTGCGCTCCATCGAGGTCTCGCGGCTCGACCTGGGCGACGTCGACCTGAAGAGCGGCATGGTCCGCATCCGCGAGGGCAAGGGGTCCAAGCCGAGACTGCTGAATGTCCGCGACCCCGAGGCGCCCGACGATCAGGGCGGCGAGGTCCTCGAACGCCTGCGCGCCTACCTCGAGCTGCGCCGCTCCCAGGTCGGCCGCCGCGAGCGCGCGCTGTGGGTCGGCGTGCGCGGCGGCCGACTCAGCCCCGCCTCCCTGCGCGCCATCCTGCGCCAACTCTGCGAGCGCGCCGGCCTCGACTCCAACCGCCCGGTGCACGCCTTCAGGCGCGGGTGGTTCACCGAGAATTATCTGGCCGACCCGCGTGAGCTGCCACTGCTCAGCCGCCGCATGGGCTGGAGCGAGCACGACCACAGTATGGCGAGCGTCTACACGCGCGGGGCGCTGATGGAGTTTGCCGCGCGCCCCCGCCAGCTGCTCAGCCGTCGGCTCCTCAGGGACCCCAGCGGGTCGTCTCGCGACCCGCTGGGAACCCTTAAACGCGAAAAAGCGCCGCCCCAGCCCGAAGGCTGGGGCGGCGCAGCACGCTGATGCTGGTGCAGAGTTTAGGGCTTGGGCGTTCCGATGCGCGCCACCGGCGGCAGGTTGGCCAGCACAATCGCGATCGGCGCCGAGACGACGATCAGGCCGAAGTCGACTGCGGGCGGCAGCGCGAAGCCGGCGACCTGGGCGCCCAGCGCGGTCGCGATGGCCGCCTGCAGCGCGGCCAGGCCGATCGCCAGCGCGGTCGTCGTGTTGGTGTTCATGGGCGGGGGTTCTCCTCTCGGGATCTCCGCGCGGAGGAGTGGGACCCCAGACGATCCCCGGGGATCGCCTGGGAACCCGAGCGGCCCCCGCGTCGGTCAGGTGAGGGTGCTGAGCCAGTTCGACTGGATCAGGCTGAGGTCATAGGTGCCGTGGGCCGCGTACTGGCAGCCGACCACGTCGGGCAGGCTCGGGATGTGCGGCACGCCTGTCCAGTCCGCCACGACCACCACGTGCGCCAGGCCGGCGCAGAAGCGCTCGACGTCGGGGTAGGCGCTGAGCGAGCAGTAGATCGCGGGCAGCACGACGCCCGCCGCCTGCCGCCGCTGCACCCAGCCGGGGCACTGCGCCGGGATCGCGTCGCCCTTCTCCACGTCCAGCATGTGGCCGTCATTGGTGGCCGCGCGCACCGCGATCCGGACCTTGATCGCGTTCGGGAAGCGCAGCCACGCCTCGGACGGCCAGGCGTACAGGCCGTCCACGTAGCCGAGCACCGCTGAGACGTCGGTCGGGATCGCCTGCCAGTCGACCGAGTCCCACATGGTGACCAGCTGGTCACGAGGCGGCGGCGCGCTGGGCGCACTCGGCCACGCCAGGCCGAACTGCGGGTGCATGCCTAGGAGGCCTCGACCTGGTCGCCGCCGGTCCAGTGCAGCACCACGCCTGAGCTGAACGCCTGCGCGCTGCCGCCCTCGTCGACCGGCGTCTCGTCCGAGACCGGCACGCCGACCGGGCCGCTGTAGCCCACCTTGCGGGCCATCCATGCCTTGCACATGGCCGCGTCCGGGTTGAAGGGGACCAGCGGATTGACCGCGCCCCACGCCTGCTTCTGCACGTCCAGGAGGTTCGCCATGCCTCAGAGCTTAGCGCGCGTTGCGCGCAGCACGCGCTGCGTCTATGGGAGCAGCCGGCCCGTGCTGAGCCAGTGGCCGAGCACCACGCTGCCGAAGGCGCCCGCCACCGTCACCGCGCGGGTGACCCAGCCGTCGGCGCTGATCTTGTGGCGCAGCTCGCGGCGCTCGCTGGTACTGAGGTTGTCCTGCGCGCGCAGCGCCAGGACCTCGGCGTCCAGCTTGCCGCTCAGCGACTGCATCTCGCTCAGCACCGCGTGGAAGCCGTCGTTCAGGTGGCTCAAGCGGCAGTCGATCCGCGCCGCGTGGTCCGGTAGGGCGTCGCAGTCGCCCCAGCGCAGCTCGATGTCGGTCATGCCACGATCTGCCAGCCGCTGAACGCGCTCAGGCTCTGCAGGAACTGGTAGGCCGCCTGCTCGATCTGCTGCTGCAGGCTGGCCGCGGCGATCGCGCCCAGCTGCAGCGTGCTGAAGCCCGGCGCCGTCGCCTCCACGTGGTCCTGCACCAGCGGGTCCACGCCGACCTGCCCGGCGACCGAGGAGCTGGCGTAGATCGAGTAGTGGATGGCGGCGATCTGGCCCTTCAGGGACACGACGACGTCGTCCAGCACCAGGTAGGCGGCGGCCAGCTGCACCTTGGTGTCGGGGGTGGTGTAGCTTCCCTGCAGGGCCATGGTCCCGTCGTCCTACTCGGCCTGCCGGCCGCGGCGCGATCGTCTCGCCAGCTCGGCCTCGAGCTGGTTGGTGCGTTGCTGCAGCTCGGTAATCAGGCCCTGCGCCTGCGCCAGCTGCAGCTCTTTGAGGCCGAGGAGTTGGAGGAGTTGAAGTCGCTGGTCCATGAACAAGGGGCTCCTTAGACGAAGAAGGGGATCCAGCCGGCGGTGGTCCCGTTCCAGGCCGCGATCCAGGTGTTGACCGCCAGGCTGCTCGGGCCGCTGCCCGTGCCCTTGGGGGTGCCGGTCAGGTTGGCCGTGGTCCCGTTCGGGACCGCGTTGCCCGAGCCCAGGCCAAAGGTGCCGTTGGTCGGGGTCGGCGTGCCGCTCAGCAGCAGGCCGCCGGTGTCGATCATCAGGCCCGCGGTGGTGCCGCCACCGATCCGCACGCCCACGCTGCTGCCGCTCGCCACGTAGATGCCGAAGTTATTGCCCGAGCCACCGACCATCGTGCCGACATAGATGCCGTAGTTGTCGGTGCCGCCGATGCCGCTCATCCCGTCCACCAGCAGCCCGTAGGCGTGGGTGATGCTGCCGCCGGCCCCCTTGATCGGGTTGACCGCGTGGAAGCCGGTGACGGTGGTCACCGCGGTGCTGGGCGCGGTCGCGGGCTGGGCCTGGAAGCCGGTGCGTTCGTTGGTGCCCACGCTGGTCCCGGTGCCGTTGGCCCAGTAGTCGTACTGCGAGGTCACCGCGCCCGAGAACGGCGTGCCGCCGACGACGACGCCAGCGTTGCCAACTTCCGTGGCGCCGACGCCGACGGTGCTCGTCGGCAGCGACAGGCCGCCCGAGCTGTCGATGGTCAGCCGCGCGATGTTGTTCGTGAAAATCTGGAAGCTCTGGGCGTCCTGGGTGCCGATCTGGAGCGTGGACCCGTCGACTTTGTAGAGCTGGCCGCTGGACAGGTGCAGGCCGCCGCCGACGCTCAGGCCGCCCGAGAGGGTGACCGCCAGCGTGGTGCCGTTCAGCACCGCCTCGATCCACGAGCTGCCGTTGTCCCAGCTGACGCGGTTCGCGTCGGTCGCCACGTACACGTGGCCCGCGTTGCCCGCGGCCGGCCGCGACGTGAAGGCCCCGTTCTGGAGGCGCTTGACCGGCACGCCCTTGCTGCTCGAGTGGTCGTGCGTGTCGATGGAGCCGAGCGAGTTGTAGAGATAGGTGTCCAGGTACTGCTTGGCGTTATCGGAGTCGACGGCCTGCTCGAGGCCCATGTTCGACGTCACGTTTGGCATGTGGGCCTCCTCTCAGAGAAACGCGAGATTGCCGACCGAAAACGGCGCCAGGCCGCCGACCGTGTACGCCCCGAGCCGCGCCACCGTGCCGTAGACCGTGAGCAGGTGGAACTGGACCGCCTTCACGCTCAGCGCCGCCTGCCAGCTGCGCAGACGCTCATCCCAGCTGAGAGCTTCGCCGTAGTCGACGATGCTCAGCTCCTGGGTGCTCTCGTCGGGCAGGATCAGCGTCGTGCTGCCGGGCAGGGCGGCCGAGGTCGAGACGAGCTGGCGCACGTAGTCCCGCGTCGGACGGTAGGGCGTCGAGTCGCGGCGGATGAGCCCCTCGCCCACCAGCACCTGGAACTGGTACTCCAGGATCAGGTACGGCCTGACCGCGTGGTGCAGGCCGATGCCCGTGATCTGCGGCGACTGGTTGCTGGTGGTGCTCTTGAGGATGACCAGCAGATCGCTGAGGGTGCCCGAGGTGTTCGAGGGGAAGTCGTTTTTCTGGCGCGGGCTCACGTTGAAGGTGCTGGTGAAGTCGACGTAGCTGTCCGAGGCCAGCGCGTCGGTCCGGTACTGCACGTCCACCCAGCGCGTCGCGCCGTCCAGGTTCAGGCTGCCGACGGTGACCGCGCGCAGCGTCTTGGCGTCGGCCTGGAACAGGCCGTGGAAGTAGGGCAGGTAGATGTTGGCGTCGCTGGTGGTGAACAGGTACTGGCTGCAGTTGGAGGGGTTCGGCGTGCAGCTGTTGATGAACCACCCCAGGCTGCCGTCCGCGAACAGGACGTAGGTCCGCGTGTGACCCGACGGGGCGCCGATCCCGCTCACGTACAGGCTGGTGATCTTGGCACTGAACTGCTGCGAGATCGAGCCATGCCAGGCGTCGATGCGCTGCGTGTCGCCGGTCTGGGTCGGCACCCAGGCGCTGTACTTCAGCAGCCAGGAGCTGCCCGTGTCGTCGTCGTAGTAGCCCGCCAGCGCGTACATGGTGCCCACGCCGCAGAAGGCGGTCACCCGTCCCTTGAGCGGGCTCAGGTTCGACGTGAGCCGTTCAGGGCCGACCTCCTTGATGTTCAGGTGGACGCGCCCGAGCATCAGCTCGGCCTCGAGCTTGTACTCCTGCTCGCCAAAGTTCACGTAGATGTCGTTGGCGAAGGTGCCAACGTACTTGCCGTTTTCTGGGAACGCCCCCGCCGCCAGGCGCAGGTAGGGGTAGAGCATGTGGTCCTGCCCGGCCTGGTCGATGGAGTAGACGCCGTCCTGCTTCATCACCACCAGTGACCCGAAGGGATCGGAGATCAGCGCGGTGATGGGGTAGTCGTGGTCGCCCACCCGAAAGGCGTTGTCGGCGTTCCAGTTGGCCTGATTCCAGGGGTCCGCGTCGGTGTCGCAGAACGACAGGTAGTTGGTGTCGTTCGAGCGGTACAGGTCCCGTCCCACCATCGCCCACTTCGTGGCAGCCATCGTCGCGTGCTGGGTCCAGGTGGTGCCGTCGAAGCGGTAGCACGGGACGGAGTCGCCCATGGCCACGTAGGCGTAGAGCGTCGAGCCGTTCGAGTAGAAGACCACCACGTCCGTGGCGGCGTGGCCCGCGCCGAAGTCTTGGCTCACCGTCCAGCTCGCGTCGCTGGCGCGCTGCAGGCAGTAGCGGCCGACCAGGCAGTAGAGCGTGCCAGCGATCTCAAAAAACTTGCCATACCCGGCGGTGCTGTCGGTCGTGCCGGGCAGGTACGTACTGATGAGCGGCCCCTTCTGCCACAGGCCCGAGATGCTCAGGTCCGCGCCGATGGCGTAGCGGTAGCGCTTGTCGTTGGCGGTCTGCTGCCGATAGAGCCCGAAGCCCAGGCTCAGGTCGTCATACGGCTGGATGCGCTCCGCGATGGGGTTCTCGGCGCCGTACTCGAAGCTGGGCGGAGCGACCTGGTCGAGCGTCTGGGGCCGCGTCGCCACCAGCGCCGCGCCCTTGCTCGGTCGGCCGAGCATGATGCCCGTGCCGCCGGTGCCGTCGCTGTTGCAGGCGAACATGGCATCGTACGGCCACGGCTTGCGGCGGGGAGGACCAGCCACCCTAGATTTCCCAGATGCCCAGGCCGCCGTGCTGCAGCGGCCCCCAGCGGATGGGCATGGGCTGGAACGTCAGCTCCGGGATCTCCAGGTCGCGGTCGGTGAGCTCGGTCTTCCAGTTCACTGCCTGCTGCAGGTCGTTGATGAGGCGACTGTTGGCGCCCGGCTCCAGGATCTGGCTGTAGCGGCGCCACAGGATGACCAGCGTGGCCGCCGCCAGCCGGTCGACCGTGACGGGCGCCTCGTTCGCCTCGGCGTTCAGACCCTGGGTTTCGCCCCAGCTACCCGTGGAGCTCAGCCGGCAGCCGTAGTAGGCGGGCATGAGCGCCTTGATGTAGATGGTGTCCACCGTCGGGTCGAAGGCGATGTACGGGTGGGCCAGGTACACGTGGCCCGAGATGAACTCCGCCTCGCCGCGGATGACCCGGAATTTGTAGGGGTCCAGGTAGTCGCGACTGTCGGTGTTCTTGAGGAAGCCGACCTGCCGCACCCAGCGCTCATTGACCAGCCACGGCGCCACGCTGGTGATGTCGTGGCGCACCGCCTGGGCGACCGGCGTCATCGTCAGCTCGGTCACCACCATCAGCTCCTTGAGCGCCTCGTTGATCGCGGCGTTCAGCACCAGCGGGTCGATGCGGCCGTGCAGTTCGTAGCTCTCGGCCGCCGCCGGCGCATTGGTCCACGCCTGGTCGGGCGTGAGCGTGCCGGTGGATGGCGTGTAGAGCTTCACCACGCGGCTCATGTCGCTCGACTGCGCCGCGTTCGGACGGAACAGGAACTGGTCGAGGTACAGCGAGTCCTGCGCAAGCTGGCTGGAGACGGGCCAGGTGGTGTCGACCAGGGCGGCCGTGGTGCTTGAGCTCGAGGCCGTGCTGGCCTGGAAGGGGCCGAGCTCGGCGGCCGTGAACTGGCGCACGCGCGTGAGGCTGGTGCCGAGCGCGCCGTTGGGGGTCGACGGCAGCAGGATCGCCGTCATCAGGCCGTGACCCAGGTGGAGTTGGGTGGCGTACTAAAGTAGTTCCACTTGGTGCTGGGACTCCCGGAGACCACGGTGCCGTAGTCGGCGCTCAGGGTCGCGGAGCTGATGCCCCAGGCGTCCATCTTGCACACCATGATGCCGTTGGCCGGGGCCGTACCGGAGGCCGCCTTGCAGTTGGTGTTGTAGTCGTGCGCCATGCCGAGCTTGGCCGTCAGGTCGTCGGCGCCGTAGGTCTCCAGGTAGATGTTGTTGTAGCCGCTAGGCGGCGCATTCCCGGAGCCCCCCTGGGCCATGACCAGGTCCAGCATGTTCTCGTGGGAACTCCTGATCGAGACCAGGGTCACCCCGCCGAAGCCGCCGTACACCCGGCTCCGGATGTTGCTCCGACCGTTGCCCCCCCGGAGCAGCAGACAGCACCGGTAGCTGCCTTCGAGCTGGCCGTTGCTGATCTGGATGCCGCCGTCCAGCGCGTCGATGCCTACGTCCCAGTTGTTGTAGACGTGGATGTTGCTGATGTCACAGCCGGCCGACGAGTTGCTATTGGCTGCCCCGAACAGGATGCCCCGGCGCCCTCCGACGTGGGTGGAGGCGAAGGCGTAGATATTGGACCACTGCTGGTCCGATGGCCCGAGGTTCACCCAGCACGCCGAGACGTGGTAGGTGGCCGTGCCCCCGGAGGTGTAGGTCCCTGAGAAGCTGCCCGAGATGGTGAACTGGTTGTTGGCCGGGAAGCCCGTCACGGTGAAGGTGCCCGAAGCCCCGGTGATGCCGCCGATGCTGGAGAGCGTCACTTGCTGGGCTGTGGTGCCCAGGAGATGCGGCTGGCTGGTGGTCACCGTCCCAGTCGAGCCCGAGAAGGTGAAGTTGGTGACCGACAGGCTCATGTCGTGCGACGTGGGGAGGTCGTAGTTCACACCGCTGGTGGTCGTCGCATCGAGAACGCTGACGTTCTCGATGATGGTGCTCTTGGTGGCCTCGTACTGGTTGGGCTGGTTGACCGTCCAGTCGGTCGAGTTGGTGTACTCCTGCCAGATCGCGTGCCCGACGCCGGCCGTCACGATGCTCAGGTTGCTGAGCCGGTAGCACAGTCCGTAGATCGAGATGATGTTCCGGCCGACATTCGAGTTCAGGTTGAACAGGAAGCCATTGCGAATCTCGAAGCCGTAGGGGGCGCCCCCGGCCACGCTGGTGGACGTGCCGGTGTAGCTATTGAAGTTGTGGGTCTGGATCAGGTCGTCCGAGTTCCCGGCCGAGCTGTGCAGGTTGAGCCGGGCACCGTTGAGGTCCAGCACGCTCTTGGGATAGAGGACGATGTTCTTGCAGGCGAACTGCCGCTGGCCAGGGAAGACCAGGTAGCCACGCCCGGCCGCGCTGATGTCCGACAGGGCGGCGTTGATCGCCGTCGAGTCATCGGTGCTGCCGTCCCCCACCGCACCGTAGGCCATCGGGTTGTAGGCGTGCAGGATGTTGAACAGCTTGCCCGAGGAGTTCACCCACAAGGACTGGCTCTTGACCAGGCTGGCCGTGGCCGAGTCCGTCAGGTCGCTGGAGGCGATGACCTGCTGAGCCTGGCTGAGCGGGGAGAGCTTGCCAGCGGAGAGGGTGGCAACATCCGGCCCCAGGGCGGCCCCGGTGGCCGCACCACTCGCGAGCTTGCCACTGGTGATTGCGCCCGACTTCACCGACAGGTTGAGCCCGGTGCCCGTCAGGTCGCCGCTGGTCGGCGAGCTGGAGGTCGTGAGCACGCCGCCGCCCGTGGACGTCAGCGTGTCGGTGGTGTCCAGCGCTGAGACGGTGTACTGGCTGGTCGTGTAGCCGCTGAGCGATATGCTGAGGTCGACGTCCTGCTGGCTGTCGAGCCAGAACTCGACGATGCCGCTCGCGCCGACGGTGGGCAGCGTGCTGCCGATCGTGCTGCCGCCGGCCTCAGCGTTCCAGACGTTGCCCGAAAACGGCGTGCTGGAGCCGTAGGGCTGCATGACCTGGACGGTGGCGCCCGCGCCCAGCTGGAGGTTGCCGGTGCTGGCGTTTTTGATCCAGATGACTTCGCGAACGTGGGCGCGTGCCAAGCCTGGTGACCTCCGTGGAGAACAGAAAAACCGCCTCGGGGTGGCGCCCCGAGTGCGTGGGGCGGAGCGCGTTCGCTCACGCCGAGCAGGAGCTATCCCACTCCCAGCACCGAGAGGAACGAGTAATACTGGGTGCCGCCGCCACCGCCCCCGGTGCCTTCTTTGATGGTCACGATGTCCTGCTGGCCGCCGACCTGGGCACCAAAGGAGGCACTGTCTGTCCAGGTGGCCCCGAAGGTCCCGGTCGCCGTGACCAGTGCGTGCGCCAGAGCAATCGGCTGGCCCGAGGCGCTCTGCTGGTTCTGGTCCAGCGTCCAGGTGGCGGCCGAGGCCCCAGCCTTGTTGGCCACCGTGACCGTGCCGGCACCATTGCCGCCGCCGAAGACGGAGACCAGCAGCTCGTTGGTCTGGGCGGTCGTCCCGGTGGTGTTGGTGCTGGCCGTGGTGCCGGACGACTCCAGCACCCAGCCCGCGTCCTGGTCCAACGGCGAGGCGGCCACCCCGTTGCCCTCGCCGTCCCAGCCCAGCACCGCGATGGACAGGAAATCCCCGGCGTTGGTGGTGTGATACGTGAAGGTCTGGGTACTGCTGACGGTGGGTGCGTTCGAGTTGACGTGAAAGAACTCGGTGTAGCTGTCGTTGGTGGCTACCGAGCCGCTAATCTTGGTCCAGGTGTTCCCCGCGCTGTCGGTGACGGCCGTCGTGGCGTCGTCGGTGGTGGTCGCCCCCCGGTAGTTGGAGACGCCCACCAGGAGGTACGTCATGCCCGTCATGTTGACGGAGGACGTGGTCACCGAGCTGGCGGCGGCCGTGTTCTCCTTGACGCCGGTGACGACGGTCATCTAGAGCAGCGTGACGAACCCGTGGATGGTGCCGGCACTGGGCGCCGTGATCGACGGCTTGGCCTGTAAGCCCTGCCCCAGGTCCGGCGGCAGGGACGCCTGCCAGCCGGGGAGCACCGGGTTACCCTGGCGGTCCGTGTGGGGGCCGCCGGTGAAGGTCCCGGACCCGCCCGTCTGCCAAGTCGCCCCGGCGTCCTGACTCCAGAGGCAGTCGATAGTAATACTGTCGGTCGGCTGCCAGGCGCTCAGGTCGAGGCCGAAGCTGTAGCTGGTGTGCCCCGAGGGGACCGTGAACGGACCGAAGGTCGTCGTCCCCTCTCCGACTGGTGTGGTGGGAACGGTGAAGGTCTGGGTCGCCAAGTGGGCTCCTACAGGTACAGGAAGGTGCCAACGACGGGGTTGGCGGGGGCGGTGCTGCCGGTGGCTGTGGTGGTCGCCGCGACGGTGATGCCGGTGCTCATAGCCAGCCCACAGGTGATCTCCAGGTTCCTGTCGGACCCGGTGCCGGAGGCCGAGGCGATGCCCGGCAGGGTGATGACGAAGTCCGGGGCCGTGGTTCCGACCGTGACGTTCGCGCTGGCCTTGTTGAAGACCTGGATGTAGGTGGTGGCCGTGTTCGGGTTGAAGAGGTTGATGAAGCCGCCAAAGGTCCCGGGCGAAGCCTTGATCTGGGCCTTGGTCGAACTCAGGGCCGACTGGTAGCTGAAGTTCCAGCCGCTGTTGCTCGTCGGCGTGGGCGTCATCAGCCAGGGTGTGGTGTTGGCGGTGTTGCCCGGCTGCACCGTCCACGTGCCCGACTCGGTCACCGGGATGCTGGCGTTGTCGACGGTGGTGTGGATGCTGC
>Ga0070739_10007752_pt1 | contig 11249 bp, 5 predicted proteins | sample Coa_R1_7_FD_66445 | JGI IMG/M metagenome (GOLD analysis project Ga0070739, IMG submission 66445) | Surface soil microbial communities from Centralia Pennsylvania, which are recovering from an underground coalmine fire - Coalmine... | ecosystem: Environmental > Terrestrial > Soil > Unclassified ... | reverse complement strand
GCCATACCCTTGCCGTAGCCATTCGGCATCTTTTTGCATTCGCAGCGCCAGCTCTTTTTGCTCGGCATCGGAAAGCGCCTTGCGCATCTTTGAGGACGCATCGGGCTGCGTGCCCGCCATCGCCTCGGCCTGCTGCTGCATCTGCTTCTCTAATTGCTGCAGCTCTTCACCCAGTCTTTCCTTTTCCACTGCGAGCGCCTTTTCCTGCTCCGTCGCTGAACGCACCGGCTGCTGGAACTGCCAGTTGCGGCGGCGGAATCCGTAGCCATAGCGCGAGCTGTTCGGATCGTTCATCTCCGGCATGTCTTCAGCGCCGCCAGTATTTGCCTGCTGCTCGTACCCGTTGCGATTCCGGAACCCCTGTGAGCCATTGCTGTACATCTGCTTCATGCGTTCGGCAATCTCGCGTTGCGCATTGGCAATATCCTGCGCGCGTTTTGCCATATCCGAAACGGACGTGCCCGCCTGCTGGTGCAGCATGTTGCGCAGCATCTCTTCGGCCTGCTGCAAATCCGTGGCGGCCCGCTGCTCGGCAGTGGCATCATGCTCGCTGACCGCTTTGCGCATCTCCTCTTCAGCGCGTTGCAGCGCCTGGCTGGCGCGCTGCATGGCCTCTGCAGTCTGTCGGTCCCGTTGCGCATCCTGCTGCGTTCTCCCGTTCGCCGCCCGGCTGTTCGACCGCGAACTCTGCGGCGATGCCTGCGAGTTCAGTTGCGCCGATTGCGAAGAAGATGACGACGAGGAAGAGGACGAACTCGACCGGCCGTTCTGCTCTTGACTGTTCTGCTGCTGCCCTTGCGAATTCTGTGCCATTTGCTGCATCTGTTGCCGCAGTTCTTCCGCTTCCCGCCGCAACTGTTCCTGTTGCCACCGCTGCTCAAATGCTTGCTGCGTCTGGTTCTGCGCTGCTAACTCCTGTTGCCTGCGCGCCAGCATCTCGAGCTTCTGAAATGCTTCATCCAGCGCCTTCTGCTGATCGTTGCCCCCGCCCGAATCGGCCGATTGGCCGGTTTCGTACTGATTCTTGCTCGTGTCCAGCTCCAGATCGAACATCCGCGCCAGGTCGCGTTGCGCGCCCATGCCGCCTCCGCCCCCGCCGTTCTGCTGCCCGAATGCTACCTGGATGTCGCGGAACAATGATTCCGCTCTCAGTAGCGATTGCAATGCCTTTTCTTCAGTAGGCAAGGCATCGTGCCACTTGCCCGGCTTCAGTTGTCCCGCCGCGTCATTCATCTGCCCGGACGCCTGTGTCATCAGCTTCGAAAATTGCTCGAACTGCGATCCCGCCGAAGAAAGCTCACGGCTGCCCATTCGGTCTGCCAGCGTCTTGGCCTGCTCGCTTAGTTTCCCTTCGGCTTCTGAAAGGAAGCGCGCATTTTCAGCCGCCGATGCGTGTGTCGCTCCCATCATGCCGGGGAAAGATGCATTCCCATTCAATTGATTAAACGTAGCCGCGATGATCTGTTTCTGGCGCTCGGAGATGTTGTTGTCCTGCTGCCCCATTCCTCCGCCGCCACCCCCGCCCATCTGCTGCGTCTGGCTGAATTTCAAGTCGAACGGCTCGGCCGTGGCAAACAGGATTTCGCTCCGTGCGGTCTTCGTGGCATCGCGAGCCGTCGCGTAAAAACTCACTACGTCGCCCGGAACCACTTTGAAATTCTCAAAGTAAAGCGTGTGGCTTCCTTGCGCCTCCTTCACGCCCTTCTGTTTCAGTAACGGCACACTCTGTTCCTGGCCGCCATTCACCGAATAATGCAACTGCAGATCTTCCAGGCCAAAATCGTCCGCGGCCTCTACGCTCACCGGCACTTCTTCAATCGGACTGACATGCGCATCGTGTCCGGGGCGCGAGATCTTCACCGTCGGAGGCTCGTCTTTCTTTGCCTCAATAAAATAGTCGTCGCTGATGCGCACCGCCTCGCCGCCGTCCAGCGCCGCAATGTGATACGACCCGTCTTTTTGCACCTTGACGTGCGCCGTCAGCCAGCCGTTATTTCCCGCCGCCAGCGATGATTTCGTCCCGTCATCGACCAATAGCTCTCCGTGCTCCAAAGGCCGGTCGGTAAGAATCGAGATGTCCGCCTCCGTCCCTTCCACCGCTCGAATGTCGCCGCCTGGGTCCTGCACTTCGTCTCGCAATCCCAATCCCGCAGGATAATGCAGCGCCACCTTCACGCGCTTCACTGCGGGCAAATCCTTCACGTTGATCTTGAAGTGCTTCGATTGCGCCGAATCCGCTTGGACGTAATACTCGACCGGCTCTGAGAGCCCCGCAAATAGAAACTGATATCCGCTGCCATCTTGCTTGGGCTGCATAGCGGTTTCATCCCACTTCAGCGCCGAACCGTACTTGGCGAAAAGCTTCACGCTGTGCGCCGAAAATCCAAGCAATTGCGCCGTAATGCGCTCGTCCGACCTGCGCCGGATGGTTGCATCTCCCGGCTTAACGGAAATGTCGTACAAAGGCCGCTTCTCAGCACTCGCGCTGCCCGTCCACAACAGTGAGGCGCCATAGCCCCAATAGCCCGGACCGGCAACAATGAGCCAGATCAAAACCGCTGCCGCAACCGCCCCCGACCCCGCAAACGCAATCAGCCTGCGCGCCGGGCTCAGCCGCTCCGGTTCGTTCTCGCGTGCAAGCCGCAGCGCATCTTCGGCCACCAGCTCCGTAAATGGATTCGATGGATCAGGCCGCTCCGTCACCGTCAGCAGCCGCTGCTTGAACTCCGGTACCTGTTGTTCAGCCAGGCGTGTAATGCGCCGCCGGTTCAATCGCAACAAGGGCAACGCCAGCGCGAACGAGACCGCAACAGCCAGCACAACAAACAGGACAATGCGCAACGGCAACACCACCCCCTGCGCGAACTCGTAGCGGTTGCTGATCCAGACCAGCACCACCGTGAGTAGCAACGCAAGCCCCGCCACGCAGGCCGCCCCGCGTGAGGCCGCAAAAAGCCGTAGCCGCAATTCCAGGCGTCGCAAATACGCATTTAGTTGCTCGAGCGCCGTCATGCTGTCTGCCTTTCTTCTCTTAAGTACCGGACTGCAAAAATAGACTCCACCAGTGCGGCAAGCAGAACCAGCGCCAGCGCGTACCGCCACAGGCTCCACGGCCGCGTCAGTTGCTCACCGGTCCCGGTCTCCTGCGAAGGATTCCGGTCACCGGATGCCGTAACTCCAGTATTGCGCCATAAATCGAGATTCTCTTGGGGCGCCGTCGTCAAATCGGATTCGCGCCGATCCGCATGCACCGCCACCAGCATCCGGCGGCCGTCTGCCCGCTGAACGTCATAGAATCCGTTTTGCGAAAGCTCGAACGTCAGCGCTTTGGTCGCCTCGGCCAGCGAAAGCTCGTGTTTGCCATCCGGGCCAATGACATCCGCTGCCGTGCTCTGGTCTTTTGTGTGCCGCAGCGTCACCGGCGTGCCCGCCGTCACGCTGGCGCTCGCATCATCGAGGCCCGCCAGATAGTGTCCGGACTGCACCACAAACGGCACAAAGGAGCTATGCAAGGGCAGGTCGCTCGTTGTGTTATCGAGTGTAGAGGCGAAGATCAGCTCCCGGCCTTCGCCCATCCCTTCTTCGATAAGCAATGGAGACCCGTTCGCCAGTTTTGCGATCACTCGCGCGCCTGTCTTCGGCGTAATCCAGGCTGCCGGGGAAAACTGCACGTTGGCAAAATGCCCGGTGCCTGCAATGGCCGGGTGCTGCTCATCTACAAATCCGGCGCCTTGAATCTGATGCGTGCCGCTGATGTGATCGCCGGATAACGGAACGCGCCCGGCGGAAATCGTGTTCGGTCCAACCGCAATCAAAACAGCGCCGCCGCGCGATATGTATCCGCATAACGCTTGCGCCAGATCGCGGCTCAAATCGCCGGCATCATTCAGAACCACATAAGCATATTTGCTGAAATCCACATGCCCGGCCTGTTCAATCGAAAGCGGCTGCACGATTAGGCCCGAATCCGGCGTCGAATCGATGGCTGATTTGTAATAGAAAGCCTGCTGCGGCCGGTTGCCGGCGTAAAGAAACAGCACCCGGCTCGGATCCGATCTCGTGACGGAGAAGGGAAATGCATCATCCTGCGGCAGCTCATCGGAAGGCGTAATCCGCACTTCGCCCCGGTGCGCTCCGTACGGCACATCAAAGCCGGTAAATTCCACCTCCGCCCTGGAATTCGCAGCCACGCTCACCTGCTTCGACGCCAGCGTCCTCCCATCCAGCAGCAGCGAAACCGTCCGCACGGCCGCAGGCGTCTGCCACCCCGCCACCGTCGCAGTCAGCCGCGTCAGCTTCGGATCGTAAACATGCGCCGAGGTCGTCACCGTATTCACCGCCCAATTCGGCGCATTCGCTTTGCCGATCTTGTGCAAAGTAAGCGCAGTATGCGGTCCCAGTTGCAGATCGCGAAAATTGGGCGGCATGGAGGTCTGCTGCATGTCGCTGATTAGGTGCGCATCCAGACGCATCCCGCTGCTTTGATCCAACACTCGCAATGCGCGCGCGAATTCGCCAAAGGAGCTCGCGCGGTCATCCGGCTGGATCGATTCAATCGCCGCCCGGGCCGCTGCATGATCCGCCTCCGGCTCCGTCAGGTTCTCCAGATTCGAATCGAGCGCCACCACTTCCACCGGCTCGCGCCCGCCGAGCCCGTTCAAAATCCGGTGCGCTTCTGCCTTCGCCTGCGCCATCCGGTTCCCTTCGCGCATGCTGAAGGACCGGTCAATTGCAATCACCGCCAGCTTCCGCCGCTGCGTCGCCGCGGCCGTGCGGGTCACAAATGGATTCGCGAACGCCAGCGCCAGCAATATAATCAGCGCCAGCCGTAGCGCCAGTAGCGCAAGATAGCGCAGCCGCCGGTGCTTCACCGAGCTCTGCACGCGCCGCTCGAAAAACATCAACGAGCTGAACGGTTGCGGATTGCTTTTGTACTGCCGCAATAAATGGACGTAAAGCGGCAAACCCACCGCCGCAATACCTGCCAAAAACCAGGGGGACAGAAAACCCACTTACAGCCTCCCCTTTCGCACCGTGAAGTATTCGCGCAGCGCTGCATCCAATGGCCGGTCGGTGCGCAGCAGAAAATAGTCCAGCCCCGCGCCTTGCGCCTTCTGCCGCAAGCTTTCGATATGCGCGCTCATCTTCTGCCGGTACTCGTGACGCGCATAATCGGGCGAAACTTCAATCGCGTCTCCCGTCTCCATATCGCGCAGCAATACCGGCTCCCCGAGCTTCGGCTCCAGCTCGCGCGGATCGAGAACGTGAAACAACACCAGCTCGTTCCCGCGGAAACGCAACGGCTCCACTGTCTCCACAATTCGATCCGGATCTTCAAAAAAATCCGAAATCAGAACTGTAATCCCGCGCCTCTTCAAAAATTGCTGCAGCTCAAAAAACGGGCGCCGGTAATCCGTCCGCGTCCCGATCTGCGTATGATCGATGCCGTGCAACAGCCGCATCAATTGACCCTGACGCGCCGACGGCCGCACAAAATTTGCAATATCATCGTCGAAAACGATCAGTCCCGCGCTGTCTCTTTGCAGATGCGCCAGATACACCAGCGCCGAAGCCAGATATTTCGCATACTCCAACTTCGTAATCGCAGTGGACGTGAACCCCATGCTGGCGCTCGCATCCAGCAACACCATCAAGGTCGTATTCGTCTCGCCCCGGTACCGCTTCAGGTAAGCCTTCTCGGTGCGCGCAAAAACGTTCCAGTCCACATGCCGCAAATCGTCGCCCGGCGTATAGGCCCGATATTCAGCGAATTCCTGGCTGAAGCCGAAATCAGGCGAACGATGCAGCCCGGAAATGAACCCTTCCACCACCGTTTTCGCAATCAGATCCAGGCTCGCAATCTCGCTTAGCACAGCGGGATCGAGGAAACGATTTGTGATTGCGGCCGGCATGGCGCTGATTCGTTCTGCCTGAATGCTTAAACGCGCGGCGTGGTCTTCCAGTCCAGCAGCTTACGCAAAATATCGTCCGTGCTCAGCCGGTCTGATTCCGCATGGAAGTTGAGCAGCACCCGGTGCCGCATGATCGGCACCGCCAGCGCGCGCACATCTTCGTATGACACATGGAAACGCCCTTGCATCAGCGCCCGCGCTTTGCCCGCCAGAACCAGAAACTGCACGGCGCGCACGCTCGCTCCGAAGTTCACGTATTTCTTGATGAAATCAGGAGCGTCGCCGTTCTGATTCGGCCGCGTCGCCCGAACTAATTCGACTGCATAGCGCGCAACCGATTCCGCCACGGGCGTCATGCGCACCAGTTCCTGAAACTGCAAAATCTCCGCGCCGCTTGTAACCACATCCACGCTCGGCTTGTGCGTCGTCGTGGTCAGATCTACAACCTTCAATTCATCCTCGGCCGGAAGATAATCGAGCACCGTATTGAACAGAAACCGGTCAAGCTGCGCCTCCGGCAGCGGATACGTCCCTTCGAGTTCAATCGGATTCTGCGTCGCCAGCACAAAAAACGGAGGCTCCAGATGGTAAATATGCCCGCGCACCGTGCACGACAATTCCTGCATCGCTTCAAGCAGCGCCGACTGCGTTTTGGGCGGCGTGCGATTGATCTCGTCCGCCAGCAGAACATTCGAGAAGATCGGCCCCGGCACAAACGTCCAGGTCCGATGCCCGGTCGACGGATTCTCCTCGATGATGTCTGTCCCCGTAATATCCGACGGCATCAAATCGGGCGTGAATTGGATGCGGTTGAATCGCAGCCCAAGCGTCTGCGAAAGCGTTCTCACCAGCAGTGTCTTGGCCGTGCCCGGCAAACCCGTCAGCAGACAGTGGCCGCCTACAAAGAGCGAAATCAAAACATGCTCGATGACTTCTTCCTGCCCGACGATCACTTTGCGAACTTCCTGTTTGATCGCGGCTTGTGCTTCCTGGAAGCGTCTTACGCGGCTCTTTACTTCGGCCGCTTCGGTCGGGGGTGCAGTTGTAATGGTGGACATTATTGACTCAATTTGAGAAGAAGTTGCTGGGCGGGCTTAAAACCGGGCGCAGCCTCCAGCGCCAGCAAAACCTGGTCTTTCGCTTCGTTCGTACGGTGAGCAGCATCGAGCGCTTTCGCTAAATCGTAGTGCGATTCTGCAACATCTGACGGTTTCAAAGCCAAAACCGCCGAGAACTCGCGCACTGCTTGCGTCGCATCGCCGCTGTCCAATAGCAGTCTGCCGAACATCCGGTGCGCTTCCTCGTCTTCCGGATAAATGTAGTTCAGCTCCGTCAGCGTATGTTCCGCTTCCTTGACGCTGCCCGTCTCCTGTTCCAAACGCGCCAGGTCCTTCAAAGCTTTTACATATGTACCGCCTAGATTTCGATACTGCTCTAACTCCTTGAGCGCTTCAGCTTTGTCACCTTTGCTCGCGTATAGCTCGGCAAGAGACTCGTACGGGCTGTTCGGCCCAACATAAGTCCGATATTGATCGCGTATTGCGGTTTGCTGCTGAATCTGTTCCTCGATACTGGCTGCCTTCTTCGCGTTGGCTATGGATCTCTTCCAGTCATCGAAGTGGCGAACCGTATCGGCTGTCTGTTGATCCAGCCAGGCCTGAAAGTCGCGATTAAATTCATCGATCGATTCGTGCAAATTGTCCTGAATCGCTTCCGCCGTCGTTTTCCGGCCGGCGTAGGAATGAACCATTCCCAAAATCGCATCATCGCCCCACTTTTGGGCGATGTAATCGCAGACCTTTCCGGCCTCGAAATAAGAGACCAGCACCTGAGTCGGATACTGCGGCCGCACAAAGCCTCGATCCAGATCCGCCACCGGCAACAGCTTCTTGTTTTTCAAGGCGCTGACAATCTCCGGCGTCATCCGGTCGCCCCATGCTGCATCCCTCACGCCCTCTTCATGGACCGAAAGCCCTTCCGTAAACCAGCGTGGCACCAGGTGATTCGTCGCCGTCAGAATGTAGACGTGGCTCAGTTCGTGCCACATCGTGCTCGCCCAGTTGAAATCTCCCGGCGGCCGGGCCGACGGGCTGTCCATCGCCACTACAGTCCCGAACGTCACCCCCAGCAATCCTCCCTGGCCCGGCAAACCCAAAGTGCGCACCACAAAATCATCGTGATTCGGGTAAACCTCCAGCCGCACCTTCCCCGGCAGCTTCATCTTGTATTTGCGCTCATAGGTCGCCACGGCTTTTTCGAGCTCCGGTTCTATATAAGGACGGAGCAGTGACGCCTCGCTCTTATTGAGCATCAGTTCCGTCGTGCCGGTCTGGAATGTCTGGTACTGGCCCAAAGTGTCGAGGAACTTTAGCGCATTCGTTGTCTGCGCATCGCGCCAATGCGCCTCAAAGCAATCCTGCAATTCCTTCCTTGCTTCCTCCGTGCGCCCCAGCCGCATCAGGTTCAGCCCCAGGTCCGATCTCACCTGCCATAGATCGGGCGCCAGCTCCAGTGCCTTACGGCCGTACTCCACCGCCAGCTCATAGCGCCGGTTGATTGTGAAAAAATGTGCGCCCGTCGCGTATGCCTCGCCATAGACCGGATTGATCTTCAGAATTCGATCCATCCATTCCGATTGCGTCTTCCCGCCCAGCCAATCGATCGAAGCCAATACCGCCATGCCATCCAGCGCTTCGTTCGATATCGCGAGCGCCTTCTGCGCCTCGGCCTTCGCCCGCTCCTCATCGCTGTCTTCTAGCGCCAGGTATGCCAGTAGTTCATGCGCTTCATACAACTTCGGATCGTGGTTCAACGCTTCTTGCGCCAGATCCAGCGCTTTTTTGTCATAGCTAAGCCCGGCAATCCGCGCCAGCTCTAGATAAGCGCGGGCATAATTCGGATCCAGCTCCAGCGCTTCTTCAAACAGTTTGGCGGCATCTCCCGGCTGATAGTGATTTAGATACAGCAGCCCCCACTCGTACCGCACCTCAGCCGATTTCGGCTGTTCTTTCAACGCCATCCGAAACTCATCGTTTGCCACATCGTAGTGGCCAAGCCCGAAGTATCCCTCCGCGCGAGACAGCGAATCCGGCGCTCTCGTCAGCCGTTCAAAACACGCCGCCGCCTCGCGCGTTTGTCCATGGCGTTTCAGCGTGCGGCAATCGTTCACGCCGGCAGCCCTGACGTGCACAGCGACAAACAGAACCGCAGCCGCAAAAGAGACGTTGTATCTGCTCACCGGTCAATCTCCGCTTGCGTCCGCGCCAGTTCCAGCAAAAGCGCCGTCAACTGCTGCTTATATTCGTCTTCCGGCATGGCTGCCTTCTGATACTTGAGACGGTCGATCTTGGCTTCGAGATCCTCTTTCTTTGCCAGCAATCTCTGCTTCTCCGGGCTCGCGCTTTTCGCGCTCTCGCTTTCCGGCCGGATCACCGGAAACGCCGCCGCCAAAATACCCGCGCCGTTCTCCGGCTTGGGATCCCGTACACCGTTCGCGCTCCCGTTATCGCTGATGATCGAGTGTTCCGTCGCCAATAGCTTTTCCGATTCGAAATAAGCCGCCGTTTTCCGCTGCGCGTACAGATACGCTTCGAGCGCCGAAACCGTCCCGTTCTTATCCGTGTCCGCGCTCGGATCTTTCAGTGCATCGATCCAGTAGCGCGCGAAAACCGTTGCATTTTTCTCCGTGCCCGATTTCGTCGCCGCTATGACGATCCGATCCTTTTTCGCCAGCGCCGCCAGCGATCCGCCGCTGCAGCTCGTCATATTGACTACCAGTTGCCGCCGCGCCGGAATGCGGTTTAACATCGCGGCTAGCTCGCTCGCGCTAATGTCCGGCCCCGGCAGATTGAACTTGTAATCCGTCCCGTCATAGCTTCCATGACCGATCAAAAACAGCGCAAACGCATCGCCCGGCTTTACCTCCGCCGCAAGATTCGCCAGCGTCTCCTGCACCTTTTGCCGCGTCGCCGCATTGCCGCTCAAGGTGATGACCTGCGCCTCCGGTCCATTCGCCTTCAGTTCATGCTCCAGCTCCGACGCCCACTTCGCAAACTGCGTATCGTAATCCGGGCTGCCTCCAAGGCCCGCAATCGTGACGTAGTAATTCGCCCCCGGCAAAACGCTCGCCAAAGCGAACAGCAAACACAACACCTTCATACAACCGCCCATTTTCTGCGCAACAGCCACTCTGTGCCCTTTAGCAGCAAAATCGCCAGAAACACCGCCGGCATATCCCAAAGATCTTTCGTTTCGTGCGCAGTGATTCCGGCTTCAGAATACGAAATCTGTTGCGGCAAACGCCCCACATCGCTCGGCTTGTAATACTGCCCGCCCGTCTCCTCGGCCAGTTTCTGCAGCAGCTCGCGATTCTGCTCCCGATGGAAATTTTCCGCCACCCCGTTCTCACGCCGGAACGTCAGCACATCGCTCCCAAGCTGTTGTGTGCCGCGCTTCGCCGTAATCTCGGCAATATACGATCCGGGCTTCTCCGCGCTCCACTCAGCCGAATAGATTCCTTGCGCCAAGGGCTCGGGCCGCAGCGGCACAGTCTCCGCCACCCCATCCGGATCAATCACATTCGCCCTAACATCGGCATCGCTTGCCGGAAAATATTGCGTATCCCGCACCTCGGCGCGCAATTGAATTCGCCCGTCATCTTCTAAACGCGCATTCGGCGTCGAAGCAACCACTCGCGACGGCGTTGCGCTCACCAGATAGCGCAGCAGTTGCCGCCAGAAGGTCTCTTCGCTGGTATCGCCCACCGGCTGCTGCATGCGCCAGCGCCAGCTACCTCCCGTCGCAAACACGGCTGTCCGCCCGCGCCCATAGTTTTCGGTGACCAAAAGCGGCAATCTCGTTCCACCCGCATCCACGCGCGCCAAAACCACCGCCCCCGGCTTCGGCGTGCCCGGGTCCTGGTAATTGGCCAGATATGGCAACACCTCCCAATGCTGCACACTCTTTTCCGGATCCTCCTCTATCCGCGTAATCAGGCTCTTCTTGCCCGCATCCGTCAGCTCCGCCGCCACGAATATTCGTTGAAAAGTATTCTTCCGGTTTGGCAGCGTCACAGGCAGCAGTTCCCGGAACGGCGGAATATTGTAACCGCCATCGGCCAACGCCCAGCGGCCGCCTAAAAACAACAGCCCGCCGCCCCGCCGGTCTACAAAATCCTTGATCATCTGCTGCTGCGCCGTTGTGAAATATGCCGATTCCACGCTGCCCAAAATCAATCCCTGGTAATTAAACAGCTCTTCCGGCTTGCTCGGGAAACCATCGGCAAGCTCATTCGGATTCGAAATCCCCTGGCGATAAATCTTGTTCTGCGTCGTCCTC
>Ga0070739_10007751_pt1 | contig 11249 bp, 8 predicted proteins | sample Coa_R1_7_FD_66445 | JGI IMG/M metagenome (GOLD analysis project Ga0070739, IMG submission 66445) | Surface soil microbial communities from Centralia Pennsylvania, which are recovering from an underground coalmine fire - Coalmine... | ecosystem: Environmental > Terrestrial > Soil > Unclassified ... | reverse complement strand
AGCCGCCCCGCTTGCCTCGAGCTGCCGGACGGAACCAGGCTGCTGCTGGAGAAGGAGACGGTTACCCTGGGCCGCGGCAGCGGGAACGACCATATCCTGGCCGATACCTCGATTTCGCGCCGCCACGCGCGGCTGCGCCGGCTGCCGCATGGCTGGCTGCTGATCGATCTCGGGAGCAGCAATGGTACCTGCGTCAATGGCGATCGGGTACGCGTACCTTACCTGCTACAGGATGGCGACGAGCTGCTCCTCGGCGAGCAACGAGCCGTGTTCCGGGCGGGAAGCGCCGCGCCAGTGCGCGACGCGCACCGCCCCGCGCGCGCCAATACCGTGCTCGGCCGCTCCGCGTTCGGCATGCCGCCAGCGGGAGGCCCCACAGGCGAGCCGGCCGGCGACGACTCGTCGACCTCCTAGAGCCCGTCGTTTCATGCCCGGTCCGCCTCCGCCCCCCTCTTACGGGGGGAGCCAGCCGCGCCCGAATGCGCCGCTCCGCACGGCCCACGGCGGTCCGCGAGCGCTCCGCACCAGCATCGCCGTCATTATGGCCACCGCGGTGCTGCTCCTCGGCGCGCCGTTGTTAGCGTCCTGGATGCCTGCACCTTGCCGCCGGGGCCCCATCGGCTCATCGCCACGCTCTCGGGACCCGAGAACAGCGGGGCCGCCGAACTGGCCACCGTCGACGTCTTCGTCGAGCCGTGCGCGATCGGCGCGGTACTGGCGGAGCAGGCCGGCCCGGTGGCGGGCGACGACGGGCCTGCCGAGCACCTGAGCACGCGGACAGGATCAGCCACGGGGCTGGACGCGGTGTACGCCGACTTCGCGGCCGCCATCGATGCCCGCTGCGCGGGGCAGGCGGGCGGCTGCCGACCGGCCCTCACCTTTTGGGCCCTGATGGAGCCGGGAAAGACGGAGGCCGCGGGCTACCGGTACGTCGTCGACACCGACGCGGGCAGCTTCATGCTCGGCTATTCGTCGCCCGACGGCGAACTCGCCACGATCCTCCCCTGGACGCCGGCCGCGGCGATCCAGCCGGGTACGGCGACGAACCGCCTGGCCGTACTGGCGCAGGGCGACGAGCTGCGGCTGTTCGTAAACGGGGAGCAGGTTGGCGAGGCCCGCGACGAGCGCCGGCGCTGGGGGCGACTGGGCTGGTCGGCGGAGGCACCGGCGACAGGGCAAGCGCCCGAGCTCGAGCTGCGCAACCTCGTCGTCAGCGCGCCGGGGCCGCCGGAGACACTCGCCGCGGTGCTGTCTAGTGCGGGCGTGACACCCTTGCCGCCCGGCAACCTGCTCCTGGCCGACGACCTCAGCAACCCCAACAGCGGCTGGCAGCGTCAGTCCAGCGAGCCAGCGAGCCGCCGCGTCGGCTACGACGGCGGCGAGTATATGGTAGCCAAACTGGCCGGCAGCGGCGCACCGATGGTGACGCGCGCCGAGCGGTTCGGTGACTTCCTGGTCAACGGCCAGGAAGTTGGCGCGGCGCACGACGAGACTCTCGCGGAGGGGACGATTGCCTTCGGCGTAGGCAACGTCGTGGGCGGCGCCGCCGAGGGCCGCTTCAGCAACTTCGTCGTGGCCAGCTTAGATTAGGATGACCGTCGAGCCACGGCGTGCTGAGAGCCGGCCAAACGTCTACACTTATCGCACAGGTCGCCGGTCCGTTCCCCCTGAGGCCGCGCGGCCAACACCGCCGGCGCGCGGCGGGGAGCGGCCGCGCCGAGGGAGAACGCCATGCCGTTTGATCGCGCGCCCACGCGTCGGGCCAGCCGGCGCGCCTTTCTCGGCCAGGCGCTGCGCCTGAGCGCCGGCCTCGGCGCGGCGCCGCTGCTCGCCGCCTGCGGGTCGGGCAGCCAGCCGACCAGCGCCGCGCCGCGTGCGGCGGCGCCCGCGCCCACCAGCGCGCCGGCCGCCGCCACGGCGACCACGGCGGCAGCGGCGCGGCGGGAAGTCGTCTTCGCCACGAGCGCCGGCGGCAGCGCCATGGGCCTGATCACGGCCGTCGTGCAGCGGCATGGCTTCGACGAGAAGCACGGCTTGCGGCTGGACCTCAAGCCGTTCGACCCGGCCGACGCCGAGAAGGCGGTGGTGATCGGCTCGGTGGAGGTCGGGTTCTTCGTCCCGATCTCCTGGGCCAAGGTCAACCTCGAGGACCAGTCGGTGGCCTTCCTGCTGCCGCTGTACACGAATCACGGCTCGCTGCTCGTGCGCAGCGACTCGCCCTACCAGAGTGTCGAGGACCTGCGCGGGAAGAAGATCGCCACGCTCGGCCAGATCTCGGGGCTGTACACGAGCATGCAGGTCCTGATGCGCAAGATGGGCCTGGACTGGGAGCACGACTTCGAGCTGGTCTCGGGGCCGGCGCCCGCGGTGATCGCGGCCCTCGAGCGCGGGGACGTCGAGGCGGGGCTGCCATTCGAGCCGAATGTGAGCATGCTCCTGGCCAGCGGCAAGTACCGCGAGGTGATGAATCCCAACCAGACCTGGATCCAGATGACGGGCAGTCCCCTGTTCATGGTCGGGCTGGCCGCCAAGCAGAGCTGGATCGATCAGAATCGCGACGTGGCGCGGGCGGTCAAGGCCACGATCCTGGACGCCACGACCTACCTGCGCGAGCGGCCCGAGGTGTTCGAGGAGGAGCGAGAGCTGCTCGGCATCCGCAGCGACGCCGAGCTGGCCCTGGTCAAGCAGCGGATGGGCAAGATCTACATGCCCGAGCAGGACCCGGCCATGGTCCGCTCGATCGAGGAGATCGTGGACCAGGCCGTGGCGCTGGGCATCGTCGACGAGAAGCCCCGCCGGGAGCTGTTCGCTTCGGTATAGCGGCTGGGGATAGGCGAGCGATACGTTTCCAGGGCACGGGCCGCGGGCGTGCTACGTAGCACACAGAATCGCATCGACCCGCCGGGACCAGGCCGTGGACGCGAGGGGAGAGCACAATGCAGAAGACGATCGTCAAGCCGACCCAGCTCGGAGACCCGACGGCCCGCGCCTACTCGCACGGCGTGCGGGTCGGCAACCTGCTGTTCCTGGCCGGGCAGACGGGGACGCATCCCAGCCGCGGCCTGGCCGCCGGCGACTTCGAGGCGCAGACGCGCCAGACCTTCGCCAACATGCAGGCCGTGCTCGAGGCCGCCGGCGGGTCGCTCGACAACCTGGTGACGATGACGGTGTTCATCACGGACATGCGCTACGGCGACGAGTTCGTGCGCCTGCGTGGGGAGATCCTGAAGCGCGACTTCCCCGCCAGCGCGCTGATCGGCGTGAGCCAGCTCGTGCCGCACCACGCGCTCCTGGAGATCCAGGCCATCGCCGCGCTCGACTGAGCCCGGAGACATCCATGCACGATTCGTCGCCCGGCCCGATTGACGGCCCGGCGCTGGCCGCGCCCGGCCCCAGCACGTCGACGATGGTTGCCGCGCGCTACCACGGGCCGGGCAGCGCCCTGACGCTCGAAGAGGTCGCCATCCCGCGGCCCGGCCGGACCGACGCCCTCGTGCGGGTGGCGGCGGCTGGCGTTTGCCACACCGAACTGCAGCTCCTGGCCGGCACGCTGAACCTCGGCGTCGTGCCCCTGACGCTCGGCCACGAGATCGCCGGCGAGGTAGTCGCAGTTGGCGCCGAGGCGCGCAGCCTGCGCGAGGGCGACCGCGTCGTCGCCTATTACTACGCGCCGTGCGGCGAGTGCGGCTGGTGCCGCGGCGGGCGCGAGAACCTCTGTCCGAATACCGGCCCGCAGGTTGGCTTCACCGCCGACGGCGGCTTTGCGCCCTTCGTCCTGTTGCCGGCGCGCTGCCTGGTCCCGCTGCCCGCGGGCCTGCCGCTGGACGAGGCCTCGACGCTAGGCTGCTCGGTCGCCACGGCGCTGCACGCCTTGCGCGCGGTCGCCCGCGTGCGGCTCGGCGAAACGGTCGTCGTCTACGGCGTGGGCGCGGTGGGCTACGCCCTGCTCCAGCTCGCGCGGCTGGCCGGCGCGCGAGTAATCGCCGTCGGCCGCACTCCCGCCAAGCTCCAGCTCGCGCGCGAGCTGGGCGCGAGCCACGCCGTGGACGCCGGCGCCGAGGACGTCGTGGAGGCAGTGCTCGCCGCCACGGCCGGCGAGGGAGCCGACGTCGTGTTCGAGTGCGTAGCTGGCGCCGAGACCATGGAGCAGGCGGCGCGGATGCTGCGGCGGCGAGGACGACTCGTCTTCGTCGGGTACGGCGCCGAGCCGTTCGTCGTGAACCCCTTGCTCCTGGTGCTGCGCGAGGCGCAAGTGCTCGGCGCCGTGGGGAACACCCTGGAAGAGCTGCGCGAGGCTGTGGCCCTGGCGGCGAGCGGCCAGGTGCGGTCGATCGTCAGCCAGCGGCTGCCCCTGGCCGACGTGGGCGTTGCCCTCGACGCGCTACGGGCAGGCCAGGTCATCGGGCGGGCCGTGCTCCTGCCGAACGGCGCCTTGCCCGCGGACGAGCGCGCGCCAGGCCCAGACGCCGGCAGCCAGACCGGGCGCGACCGCGCCGCCGTGCCGCCCGCGCCGGCACTCGCGCGCGCCCGCGCCCAACCCAGCCGGCCGCCGGCCGCGGAAGCGCCCACCGAGGTAGTGACCACCACCGGCAGCGCCGGCACGGCCGGGCCGCCGGCCGCGCCTTCCGCGGCCGGACCTGGCGACGCCCGATCGTCGGCGCCATGCGCGCCCGGCGGGCACACGAACGGCCAGCAAGCCCGCTCCGACACCGACTTCGCGCCTGCCGCCGGGGCCCCGCCGCGGCGGGAGCGGGCGCGGCGGGGCCCGTCCGCGAGCGCCGGCAGCAGCGCCGTACCGACCGGAGAGGAGCTGGAGGCCGAGCTGCTGCGGTTCATTGGCCAGGGGCTCGACGCGCCGCGCGACGACGCGGCATTCGAGGCGCTCGCCCTGCGCCTGTTCGCCTACCAGTTCGCCCACAACACGCCGTACCGCCAGTACTGTGAGCGGCGGGGCCAGACGCCGGCGACCGTGACGCGCTGGCAGGACGTCCCGGCCGTGCCGATCGCGGCGTTCAAGGAGGCCGTGCTCGCCTGCGAGCCGCCGGAACGGGCGGCGGCCTGCTTCCAGTCCAGCGGCACGACGGGCACGAAGCGCAGCCAGCACTTCCATCCTAGCCTCGCCGTCTACGATCTGTCGGCGTCCACCAATTGGCAGGCGCACCTGTTGCCCGAGGGCCAGCCGATGCCCCTGCTGGTCTTGAGCCCGCCACGCGAGGAGCTGCCCCACTCGTCCCTGGCCCACTACCTGAGCTTGATGGTCGAGCGCTACGGGGCACCGGGCAGTGCGTTCCTGCTGCGGCAGGGCCGCCTGGACTTCGACACGGTGGCCGCGGCACTGCGGGCCTACGAGGCGAGCGGCGAGGCCGTCGTGCTGCTCGGGACCAGCTTCGCCTTCGTCCACTTCTTCGACGCCTGCGCCGAGCGCGGGGTACGCTTCCACCTGCCGTCGGAAAGCCGGATCATGGACACGGGCGGCTTCAAGGGGCAGTCGCGCGAGATCTCGCGTACGGAGCTATACGGGCTCGTGCGCGACCTGCTCGGCGTGCCGCGCGACTACTGCGTCAACATGTACGGCCTGACCGAGCACAGTACGCAGTTCCTCGACGCCGTCCTGCGCAACCGAGTCCGGGGCGTCGCCGCGCCGCGCTACAAGACCGTGCCACCGTGGGCCCACACCCGCGTGCTCGACCCGGAGACGCTCGAAGAGGTGCCGGCTGGCGAGATCGGCCTGCTGTGCCACCACGACCTGGCCAACCGTGCCTCGGTGCAGGCCGTGCTCACCGAGGACCTGGGCTACGCGCTCGGTGAGGGGTTCGAGCTGCTGGGCCGCGCGCGCGGCGCCGAGGCGCGCGGCTGCTCGATCGCCATCGACGAGCTGCTCAGCGCCACCCAGAGTACTGAGCATTGAGTACTCCGTTGTGCCTCGACGCCTGGTGGCTCCCCGGCCTGGACCCGGGGGCGGTCGGCGCCTGGCGAACGCTGGCCTTCGGCGACCAGGCCCGCGTCGAGCTGCGGGTGCCGGTCCTCGCCCCCGCGCAGCTTGGCGAGATCATGGACCGCGTGGCCGCCGCGCGCGACGCCTATCTCGCCGTGGCGCCGATCGCCCAGATCGTCGAGAGTGTCGACCGAGCGATCAGCCGCTGGCTCGACCCGTGCTCCCGCTCGCGGCGGCTCGCCGAGCGGGCGCTGCCGGCGATCACCGGCTACAGCGAGCCGATGGTCCGCAAGGGACTGCCGGGGTACCTGGCCACGTTCCGCCGCGAGAACCTCTGGCGCCTGCTGGAGGCCGAGCTTGGCGACCCGGGCTTCCTCGACGAGTTTCGGCCGCGCGGGCGCCTCGGCGGCTACAGCCGCGCCTACGGTCCGCGCCTCGCCACGCACGTCTTCGCCGGCAACGTGCCCGGCCTGCCGGCGCAGAGCCTGGTCGCCGCCCTGCTGGCGAAAGCGGCTTGCCTGGGCAAGGCCGCGTCGGAGGAGCCGCTGTTTCCGGTCCTGTTCGCCGCCTCCCTCGCTGAGGTTGACCCGCGGCTGGGCGCCTGCCTGGCCGTAACCTGCTGGCCCGGCGGCGACGAGGTGCTGGAGCGCGTCGCCTTCGGCCGCGCCGAGGCGGTCATCGCCTACGGCAGCGAGGCGGCCATCGCCAGCATCCGCGCGCGCGTGGGCGGGGAGACGCGGCTGGTGGTCTACGGACACAAGCTCAGCTTCGGCGTGATCGGGCGCGAGGCGCTGGCCGCCGACCGGCTGGCGGAGACGGCCGCCCGCGCCGCCTACGACGCCGCCAAGTACGACCAGCAGGGCTGCCTGTCGCCGCACCTGTACTACGTCGAGCGCGGCGGCGAGACGTCGCCGCGCCAGTTCGCCGCCGCCCTGGCCACCGCCCTGGCCGCCGCCGAGCAGGCCGTGCCGCGCGGCCGATTGCGACCCGAGGAGGCGACGGCGATCCGCGAGCTGCGCGCCGCGGCCGAGTTCCAGGCGCTGGCCTCGCCCGAGGCCGCGCTGCATGCCAGCGACGGCAGCACGGCCTGGACAGTGGTCTACGAGCCCGACCCGACGTTCGCCGCGTCTTGCCTCAACCGCACAGTGCGCGTGAAGCCGGTGGCCGACGCGGCGGAGGTACCGGAGCTGCTCCGCCCCGTCCGGCGCTACCTGCAGACCGCGGGCGTGGCGCTGCCCGCGGCCCGCCTGCTGGCGCTCGCCGATCAGCTCGGGCGCCTGGGCCTGGACCGCGTCTGCCCCCTCGGTCAGATGCCCGATCCCTCGCCCGGCTGGCACCACGATGGCCGCTACAACGTCCTCGACCTCCTGCGCTGGACGGACGTCGAGGCGCCCAGCACGGCGGGGCGCTGGGAGTTCGAGCATCCAGACGCGGGCATCTATGGCCGCGCGGTGCGAGCGCGCCCGTGATCGAGCTGCGCGGCGTGCGGCACGCCTTCTGGGCCGGCGACCAGCCCATCCTCGCCCTCGACGGCGTCGACCTGGCGGTGGCCGCGGGCGAGTTCGTGGCGCTGGTGGGCGAGAGCGGCTGCGGCAAGTCGACCCTGCTGCGGCTGGTGGCGGGGCTGCTGCGGCCGAGCCAGGGGACGATTCGCGTCGGCGACGAGCCGGTGACTGGCCCCCGGCCAGACGTGGCGCTCGTCTTTCAGCGCTCCGTGCTACTCGAGTGGCGTAGCGCGCTGGACAATGTCCTGCTGCCGGCTGAGATCCGCGGCCTGCCCCGCGTCGCGAGCGTGGCGCGGGCGCGGGCGCTGCTGGCGAGGGTGGGGCTGGCCGGCTTCGAGCAGCGCCGGCCGCGGCAGCTCTCGGGCGGCATGCAGCAGCGGGTCGCCCTGGCGCAGGCGCTGCTCCTGGAGCCGGCCGTGCTGCTCCTCGACGAGCCGTTCGGCGCCCTGGACGCCATCACTCGCGAGCAGCTCAACGACGCGCTGCTCGCGCTCTGGGCCGCGCGCCGCGCGACGGTGCTATTCGTCACCCACGACCTGGCCGAGGCGGTCTTTTTGGCCGACCGCGTGGTCCTGATGACGCCTCGACCCGGGCGGCCGGCGGCGAGCTTCGCCGTGCCGTTCGATCGCCCGCGGACCACGGCGCAGCGCTACAGCGCCGCCTTCGCCGAGCTGTGCCTGACGATCAAGCGGGCGATGGCGCAGCAGGAGAGCGGGATCGAAGACAACGGCGCCCGAGCGCTAGGCGGGGCGGCGCGATGACCGTCGGCCCGCTCGACTCGCGCCGCGCCAGCGCGCCGCCGCCAGCCATCGCGCCGACCCGGCGCCCTAGCGCCGAGCGCCTGGCGCGGGACGCCGCGCTGTCGATCGCGCTGCTCCTGGCGCTGGTCGCCGGCTGGGACGCCTTCGTCCGGCTGCGCGGTCTATCGGCGCTCGTCCTCCCGCCGCCAGGCGCGGTGCTCGGCACGCTGGTCGACGGGCTGGCGAGCGGGATGCTCTGGCCGCACCTCGCCACCACGCTGGCGGAGGTGCTGCTGGGCTTCGCGCTCGGCTCGGCGCTCGGCATCGGCGGCGGCGCGTTGGTCGCCCACTCGGCGCTGCTGCGACGGGTGCTCAGCCCCTATCTCGTGGCCTCGCAGGCGCTGCCCAAGCTGGCGCTCGCGCCGCTGCTCGTGCTCTGGCTGGGTTACGACCTGGCGCCGAAGGTCGTCATCACCGCGCTGGTCGCCTTCTTTCCGCTGTTGGAGAACGCCGTCGTGGGCCTGAACGAGGTCGCGCCGGAGAAGCTGGAGTTGTTCTGCCTCCTGCGCGCTAGCCCCTGGCAAACCTTCACCAAGCTGCGCCTGCCGACCGCCTTGCCCTACCTGTTCGCCGGCCTGCGGGTCGCGATGGTGCTGAGCGTCGTCGGCGCCGTCGTCGGCGAGTACGTCGGCGCTAACCGGGGCCTGGGCGCGCTGATCATCGCCGCCCAGGGCACGATGAACACCTCCCTCATGTTCGCCGTCCTGACGCTGCTGACCCTGCTCGGCATCGGCCTGTACCTGCTCGTGGCCGGCGCCGAGCGCGTCGTACTCGCCTGGCACCGCGAGCGCTGAGCCTCCTTTTCCAGCGTCGCCTGCCAGATGCGCTACAATGGTGCGGATAATCGCCGCCCACTCGTCGCGCCAGCGGAGGGGCGACCCACGAGCAGCCCCCGATCAACGCCACTTGAGGAGGCCTCCATGCCCCACGACCGTGCCCGGCGCTCCGGCCTCTGGCTCGCGGCTGCGCTGGCCGCCGGCCTGGCCCTTTCTGTCAGCGCGCTCGGGCCGGCGACCGTCGCCGCCCAGACCGCGGGTTTGCGACTGGTAGTCGAGCGCCCCGAGCCGGGGAGCCAGGTCCGCGGGACCGTCGTGATCGGCGGCTGGGCGGTGGACACGACGAGCGCCAGCGGCACGGGCATCGCCTCCGACGGCGTGCAGATCTGGCTGGGCCCCGCGGGCAGCGGCCAGCTCCTCGATACGGTCGCCTACGGTGAGCCACGCCCAGACGTGGCCCAGCAGCTCGGCAACCCGCGGTTCGTCGCTTCGGGGTTCCGCCTGTTCTGGAATAGCTGCGAAGCCCCGCCCGGTCCCAACACGCTGACCGTGACGGCGCGCGGCCAAGGCGGGCGGACCGCCTCGACCAATGTACCGATCGTGATTCAGAGCTGCGCGCTGTCCCTCGGCGAGACGGTGACCGGCAGCATCGTCACGGGCGGCCAGGCTGAGGAGTTCACCTTCGACGGGACAGCTGGCGAGCGAGTGGCGATCACCCTCGACGGGGTCGGCGGCTGGGACACGCTCCTCGAGCTGATCGCGCCCGACGGCCGCCGCGAGGACATCGACGACGACGGCGGCCCGGACCTCAACTCCTGGCTCAGCCGGCGCCTCAGCCAGACGGGCACCTACACCATCGTGGCGCGGCCGCTGAACAGCGAGGGCTGCACCGGGGATTACGTCGTGCTGGCCTGGGAAGGGCCCCCCGGCTCGGGGCCGAACACCCCCTCCGCGGCCCTCGGCACGAGCGCCCAGTACAGCTTCCGCGGTGGCCTGCGCGAGTTCGGCGAGACCCAGTCCTGGCAGTTCGACGGTCAGGCGGGCGACGAGCTGATCCTGTACACGACGCGCAACCTGGCCAGCCGGCTCGACCCGTTCATCGAGCTGCAGGGGCCGGACGGCCAGCTCCTCGCCCGCGACGATGACAGCGGCGGCGGGTTGAACTCCTTCGTTCAGGGCGTCCTGCCCCAGACGGGCACGTACACCCTGACGGCTGAAGCGGCACGCGAGGACTGCGGCGGCGACTTCGTGCTCCGCGTCGAGCGTGACTGGGGGGAGCAGAGCGCCATCCGCGGTAACCTGACGCCCGGCCAGACCGTCTCGGGCAGCCTCAACCTGGACACGCGGCGCGACGTCTGGTCTTTCCCGGCCACGGCGGGCCAGCGAGTCACGCTGATGCTCGACACCAACGGTCCGACGCGGCTGCAGGTCGCCAACCCGAGCGGCGACTGGGAGCAGGTCCGCAGCACCCGCGGCCAGGGCCTGGGGTTGTCCTTCGAGCCGGCCGAGACCGGCACCTACCAGGCGGTGGTCTTCGTCGACACCAGTCGGCCGATCACCTATAGCCTGGACCTCGAGTCCGGTTATGGCCGCCTGGTCTCGGAGAAGGGCCCCGTCCCGCTGGGCCAGCCGGTGAACGGCGAGATCACCTTCTCGGAGGGACGCGACCTGTACACCTTCGAGGGACGGCAGGGCCAGCAGGTGCGGATCGCCCTCGACCGGCCTGGCCGCAGCCAGCTCGATCCCTACCTCGAGCTGCTCGGCCCCGACGGCAACACGGTGGCCGAGGACGACGACAGCGGCGGCGAGCTGAACTCGCTGATCCAGATCGCCCTGCCGCAGACCGGTCGCTACACGGTCGTGGCGCGCGGCCTCGGCGACAGCACGGGTCGCTACGTGCTGACGGTCACCCTCGGCGGCGAGGGCGGTGGCGCTCCCCAGCCGGGGCCATCGCCCAGCCCCGCGCCTGGCGGTCCGCGGCCCAGCACGAGCCCGACGCCGGGCCCCGGCGGCCCAGCGCCTGGCCCCGCCGGCCCAACGCCGGGCCCGGGCAGCCCGACCCCCACGCCCCGGGGACCGGCCCAGGGGCCCGGCCCCTCCGCGCCGCCAGGCCGCTAGCCCGGATTATTCACCGGGGGTCGGAAGCGAGTAGCAAGGTGGGCCCACCAGGGCTCGCCCGGATGGCTGGAGGCGAGGTGGAGGCGGACGCGATCGGCCAGTTCGCGCACCCGCC
>Ga0070739_10007750_pt1 | contig 11249 bp, 10 predicted proteins | sample Coa_R1_7_FD_66445 | JGI IMG/M metagenome (GOLD analysis project Ga0070739, IMG submission 66445) | Surface soil microbial communities from Centralia Pennsylvania, which are recovering from an underground coalmine fire - Coalmine... | ecosystem: Environmental > Terrestrial > Soil > Unclassified ... | reverse complement strand
CGTCTCCTCGAAGGTCCGGAAGCCGACGTTGAACTCGTCGGCGTACTGCGCGGCCAGCCGCGGAGTGCGCTTGGGGCCGCCGCCGCCCACGATGATCGGCGGGTGCGGCCGCTGCGCCGGCTTGGGCAGCGCGGGCGAGTTCTCCAGCTGGTACGCCTTGCCCTGGAAGGAGTAGGTCTCGCCCTCCGGGGTGTCCCACAGCCCGGTGACGATGGCGAGCTGCTCCTCGAGCAGGTCGAAGCGCTTGTCAGGGAACGGAATGCCGTACGCGGTGTGCTCGTCGGCGAACCAGCCGGTGCCGAGGCCGAGCTCGGCCCGGCCGCCGGACATCTGGTCCACCTGCGCGACCTGGATCGCCAGCGGTCCCGGCAGCCGGAAGGTCGCCGGGGACACCAGCGTGCCCAGCCGGATGCGGGAGGTCTCGCGGGCCAGGCCGGCCAGCGTGATCCAGGCGTCGGTCGGTCCGGGCAGCCCGGAGACCTCGCCCATCTTCAGGTAATGGTCCGAGCGGAAGAAGGCGTCGAAGCCCAGGTCCTCGGCCGCCCTGGCGACGGCGAGCTGCGTGTCGTAGGAAGCGCCCTGCTGGGGTTCGGTGAAGATGCGCAGTTGCATGGCCCCATCCTGGCACCGCGATCACCGCGACGGCGGCGTCGGGTACGGACCGGCGCCATGCGAGAGCCTTTACCAACGATTTTCCCGGGCCGCCTTGCCCCGCTGTGCTCCGATCATTAGCGTCGTGATCACGGTAGCGCTACCGGATCATCCACTCGGCCGCCCCGCCGCCCCCCACCCACCGGGGCGAACGCGTACGGCGGCCGTACCCACACGCCCGCGATCGCGGGCTGCACCAAGGAGATCCGTCCGTGTTCCACCGCGCTATCCGTTCCATAGGCACCGCGGCGCTCGCTGTCACGCCGCTCGCCCTGCCCGCCGCCGCACCTGCCGCTGTCGCGGCCCCGCTGCTGAACGCGCCCATGCAGCACGCGCACGGCAGCCAGCCGCTCTTCCTGCACACCCACGGCACCAACGCCACCACCACCAGCACCAACTGGGCCGGTTACGCCGCGCACGGCTCGACGTACACCAGCGTCTCAGCGTCGTGGGTGCAGCCCTCGGTGAACTGCTCCGCGGGCGACGGCTACTCCAGCTTCTGGGTCGGCCTCGACGGCTACTCGTCCAACTCGGTCGAGCAGACCGGCACCGAGGCGGACTGCTCCGGCGGCACCGCGTACTACTCGTCCTGGTACGAGATGTACCCGGCCTATCCGGTCAACTACCGCAACACCGTGCGCCCCGGCGACCACTTCACCGCCACGGTCTCCTACCTGGGCTCGAACCGGTACCAGCTGGTGCTCAAGAACAGCACCGAGGGCTGGACCAAGACCACCACCAAGACCCAGAGCGGCCTGTCCCGCGCCTCGGCCGAGATCATCGCGGAGGCGCCCTACAGCGGTGGCGTGCTCCCGCTGGCCGACTTCGGCAAGGTGAACTTCACCGGCTCGACGGTCAACGGTTCCGCGCTGGGCAGCACGAGCTACGACAGCATCGACATCGTGGACTCGTCCGGAACCACTCAGGCGAGCACCTCGTCCTTGTCCGGAGGGACCTCGTTCTCGATCACCTGGAAGTCGCTGGACTGACGACGGGTTCCGCCGTCGCGTTCGCCCGGCCCCGCCACGGCCGGGCGGACGCGGCGGCGCGTGAACCGGAGTTCGCGTCCCACGCCCCTCGTCCGCCAGGATGGAGGGGACGAATCGGGCATCGAAGGGACGCGAGCGGCGGATGGCAGCGAGCACAGCGGAGCGCTCGACCGGCCGAAAGGGCCCCCTGCAGGCCGCAGCCGACGGCAAAGGGCTGATGAGCGGCAGGCTACGCAAGCCGTCCATGACTTACGCGGTCTGGTATCTGCGTATCGCCGCCTGGCTGAATCTGCTCGGCGCGATCTTCGTGTCCTTCGGCAACACGGTCCGCCAGCACAACTCGGGCGACTACTTCACGCCCTACACGATGACCGCGGGGTACTCCTCGGCGGCCTTCACCGCGTTCCTGGCCATCACGCTGGGCCGCCGCAAGCGCGCCGCGTGGATCTTCAACCTGATCCTGCTGACGCCGACCGCCGCGCTGTACATCTACGCACTGTGCTTCCCGGAGTTCCGCGCTCACCTATTCAACTGGTTCTCCACCGTGGTCACCACGTTGCTGTGGCTGGCGCTGCTGTTCGGCCGCCGCGAGTTCTACGCGAAGGGCGACCGGAACAATCCGAAGCTCGCCGCCGCCGTGCTGCTCGGCGGCGGCGCGGTCGCGGTGTCCATCGGCGTGCTGCTGGTCAGCGCCTTCGGCACGATTGGCCGGTCCACGGTGGCCGACCGGATCGGCTTCACGCTGGCCCGGGTGGCCACGCTCGCCGGGGACGACGAGGCGCCGGACGGCCTGGTCGTACCGCACTGGATCGGCATCATCATCAACCTGATGAGCTTGGCCCTGTTCCTGCTGGTGCTGTACGCGCTGTTCCGCTCCCCGCGCGGCCGCTGGCTGCACTCGCCTGAGGATGAGGAGCGGCTGCGCACTTTGCTGGACAAGCACGGCGATCGCGACTCGCTCGGGTACTTCGCGCTGCGCCGCGACAAGGCGGTCGTCTTCTCCCCTACGGGCAAGGCCGCGATCGCGTACCGCGTCGTCGGCGGCGTATCGCTGGCGTCCGGTGACCCTCTCGGCGATCCGGAAGCGTGGCCCGGTGCTATCGACTCATGGCTCAACGAGGCGTATCAGCACGCGTGGACGCCCGCGGTGGCCGGGGCGAGCGAGGAAGGCGGGACGATCTTCCAGCGGCACGGCCTGACCGCACTTGAGCTCGGCGACGAGGCGGTGGTCGAGGTCGCGGACTTCACCCTCGAAGGCCGCGCGATGCGTGTCGTGCGGCAGGCGTATAACCGGGTCAAGCGCGGCGGCTACACGGTACGTATTCGACGACACGAGGACATCGAGCCCGATGAGTTCGCGGCGCTGATCAAGGCTGCGGACCAGTGGCGGTACGGAGCGAGCGAACGCGGCTTCTCCATGGCGCTCGGCCGGTTGGGCGATCCCGCGGACGGACGCTGCGTCATGGTCGAGTGCCACGACTTCGAGGGCCGGCTGTGCGCGCTGCTGTCCTTTGTGCCGTGGGGGAAGAACGGCCTGTCGTTGGACCTCATGCGCCGGGACAAGGCCTCGGACAACGGCGTGATCGAGTACATGGTGATCGAGCTGATCCTGCGAGCCGGCGAGGTCGGCGTGGAGCGGATGTCGCTGAATTTCGCCATGTTCCGCGCGGTCTTCGAGCGCGGCTCGCGGCTGGGCGCCGGGCCGGTGCTGCGACTGTGGCGGGCCGTGCTGCTGTTCTTCTCACGCTGGTGGCAGATCGAGTCCCTCTATCGGGCGAACGCAAAGTATCGTCCGATTTGGGAGCCACGATTCGTGCTCTACCGCCGGTCGTCGGACCTGCCGCGCATCGGCGTCGCTTACGCGTATGCCGAGGGGTTCCTCGAGTTGCCGTCGCTGTCGCCACGTAAGCGACGGCCGCTGCCGTAACGCACGGCAGCGTCGTCTAACGCGCCACGCGTCCGGCACGCGACGCGCGCCCCTCTCCCCTGGAGTCAAACCAGGATCCACCCTGGCCCAACCCGCGGGTTGATCCCACGGCGCGCCCCGCGGCCTAGGTTCGAGCCGTACCTGAACAGCACTCGGACCATCGACAGCCAAGCGGGGAGTGGAAGCGGAAATGAGCTCGGGATTCACCATCGTCCAGGCGCTGATCGTCGTCGCGGTGCTCGTGCTGGTCGTCGGCCGCAGGTTCACACCGCGCCCGATCGATGGCGACCGGCGCCGCTGGCGGCTTCCGATCGTCCTGGCCGTCATCGGCGTGGTCAACCTGGTGCAGCTGGGCCACCGGACCCCGCCGGTCAAACTGACCGGCACCGACCTGGCGTTCCTGATCGCCGGCGGCCTGATCTCGGTGGTGCTCGGTGCGCTACGCGGGTTCACCGTCCGCATCTACACCCGGGACGGCCAACTCGTGCAGCGGTACTCAGTGCTCACCGCGGCCCTGTGGATCGCGACGATCGCCGTGCGGCTCGGTATGGATCTGGGCGCACCGTCGCTCGGCGTCGCGAAGGCCGTGGCCTCGGCCAGCCTGCTGCTGATGTTCGGGGTCTCGCTGCTCGGCGAGTCGCTGGCGGTCACCGCGCGGCTCGGCAATTTCGCGACACGGGCGGCCTGAGCGGGGCCGGCGATGCTCTTCGCTGATCAGCCTGCGGGTAATACCGTGTGCGACGTGATCGACTGGCCCGCGAGATGGTCGACGGAGCACCGGGCGGTGCCGTCGAAGTATCGCAAGTTACCCACCCAGTTGGTCGCGCTCGGGTTCGTGACCTGGGGTGTGGCGACTCAGCGTAATCACGCGCACGCCCTCGGGCCGCTCGGCGCGATCCTGCTCGGCATCTGCTGCGCGTCCTGGATCGTCTGGTCCGCGGGACTCTACCTGGCGCCCCGGCGGATCGGGGAGCGGGCCGTGATCGCCTCGGTCGTGGTGCTCGGGTTGGCCGGGGCGGTGCTCGCCGGCCTCGACATGCCGTCGTGGGCGGTCAGCTTCCCCGCCGCCGCCTCGCTGTCCATGGCGATCCGCTTCGGGTTGCGCACCTCGCTGGCCGCGGTCTTCGGCTTCGGCGCGACGATCGTGGTGACCGGCGCGCTGGCCCGGTCTGACCTCGGGACCGGGGTGGCGTATGTCTTCTCGATGTTCGGCTTCTTCGGTCTCGGCCTCGGGCGGCGCGCGCAGGCGCAGCGCGCCGCGACGTCCGAGCAGTTGCTGGCTGAGACGCGGCGCGCCAACGCCGAGCAGGCGCACGCGGCCGCCCTCGCCGAACGCAGCCGAATCGCCCGCGAGATCCACGACGTGCTCGCGCACTCGCTCTCCGCGCTGACAGTCCAGCTAGAGGCCGCGGACGCCCTGCTTACCAGCGGTACGAATCCGGATAAGGCGCACAACTACGTGATTACCGCGCGCCGCATCGCACGTGAGGGCCTGACAGAAACCCGCCGAGCAATCGCCGCGCTGCGCGAGGACACGCCTCCTTTGCGCAGCCTGTTGCGTGGACTGGCCGATACATACGAGTCGGATACCGGTGCCACGGTCACCGTCATCGCAGACTGCGATCCCACCAACCTGCAGCCTGACGCATCGCTCGCGCTGTACCGCACCGCGCAGGAATCGCTGACGAACGCCCGCAAGCACGCTCCGGGTGCAGCGATCGAACTCGCCCTCGACTGCTCCGAAGCGGCGACCGAGCTGACCGTAACCAACGCCGCCGCGACCGCGCCGGTTACCACCCTCGCCTCCTCCGGCGGCGGGTACGGCCTCGCCGGACTGAAGGAGCGGGCCGAACTGGCCGGCGGCACGCTCGTGGCCGGGCCGTGCGGCGATGGTTGGCGCGTCAGCCTGCGTATCCCGGCGCGTCCCGCACAGCCCTAACCTTGAGGAGTGAACTCTGCTGGCCCGGCGAACCCCGGTTCCGACAAAGCCCCGGTCCGCGTCCTGGTCGCCGACGACCAGGCCGCAGTACGCGACGGATTGGTGACGCTGCTCGATCTGGATCCGCAGATCACCGTGGTGGCCGAGGCCGCGGACGGCAAACAGGCGCTCGACGCCGTCGCCGCCGCCGACCCCGACGTGGCGCTGATGGACCTGCACATGCCGGGTATGGACGGCATCGAGGCGACAGCGCAGATCACCGCTCACCACCCGCGCACGAGGGTCGTCGTGCTGACCACCTATGCCGACGACGCCTCGATTCACGGCGCGCTCCAAGCCGGAGCCCTCGGCTACCTGACCAAGGACTCCGGCCGCGAGGACATCGCGCGTGCCGTCATCGCGGCGGCCGCAGGTCAGTCCGTACTCGACGGCGAGATCCAGCGCAGGCTCGTATCAGCGGCGACCGCTGCTCGCCCAACCCCGGTGCCTGAAGCCGCTTCGCCGGCTCCGGACAATCTGACGGTGCGTGAGGTGGAGGTACTGCGGCTGATAGCGGCCGGCCGCTCAAACGCACAGATCGCTGCGGAACTGTACGTGTCCGAGGCGACAGTGAAGACGCATATCAACCATCTGTTCGCGAAAGCCGGCGTGCGAGACCGCGCCCAAGCTGTGCGTTACGCGTACCGGAACGGTCTAGTCGGCTGAGCCACGGCCTGTCGCCGCCGGTCGGTGGCGGTGTCCGGCGCGCTGCTCGCCGCTAGAGCGAGTGGCAGTAGGAGTCGGCTGCGTTCCCGTCCGCGATGAGCTTGTTCTCAGCGATCACCATCTGGCTCATGTCCCCGGTGGTCTTGGCGTTCATCACGGCGACGGACAACGCCTCGACATCGCCGGCCACCAGGTCGATCCTCGTGCGCACGTCCGCGCTTCCGGCCTTGTCCGCCGCGTTGGCGAGCGTGGTGTGTATCGAGTCGAGCTCAGCGGCCAGCACGGCCAAGTCCCCGCCAGGGGAGGCCTGCAGGGCGCGCAGCCGATCGGCCGCGGAATTCGAGTCGCGGCAGCCCGCGTCCAGCAGCGGAGCGGTAGACACCACGTAAGCCTCCACCCCGCCGAACACCACCGCTAGCACGATGCCGATCACCGCGGCTATTCGTCCTGCACCCATGCGCGAGCGTGACCGTTTGTACCCGATCGCTGAGAGCACGAGCCCCAGCGGCGGGACGAACGAGAGGATCGCGCCGACGAGCGCCACAGGGTTCGCCTGCTTGGCCGGTGCATCCGAGCGGTCATCGCTGCCGGCGTGGTCTGCCGGAGCCGTCTCGAACAGCGACATAGCTTCGTTCGAGTCATTCGCCATAGGTGATGTGCCCTTGCGTGATCGTGTCGCGCTTTTACGTTAGCTGGATTAACTAACCACAACGAGCAGCGATCGTACGGGGTGCTTGGGCCCGAATCCACGGCGGGTCGGGAAAGACGGCCGGATCTCAACCGCGACCACCATATTCGGACACGAACATGAATGAATCTCATGTAAGTGGGCCGTGACATGCGAAGGGCCGCCGCCGGATTCCTCCGGCGGCGGCCCTCGAGGTCGCCCGCTGAGCCCTTAGAACGAGCAGATGCTGTCCACGGCGTCGGCCTCCGGGCCGATCCGGTTGGCCGCGGTCTGGAACGCGTCCAGCTGCCCGGTGTCGCCCGACTGAAGCGCCTTCAGCCCGTTCAGCATCGTGGTCAGGTCGGTGTCCAGAGCCTGGAGCTTGTCCTTGACCTCCTGCTTCTTGGCCTGTCCCAGCGCGTTGTCCAGCGCCGACTTCATGTTCGTCAGGTCGGTGTTGAGCAGCACCAGGTCGGACTGCAGCGTGGCCTGGTTGCCGCCGTCGCTGGTCAGCTTGTTGCCGTCGGCCGTGAGCTTCGACTGCATCGAGCGGAACGAGCTTTCCGCCGAGGTGCAGCCCGGGTCGAGCTGGGTGCTCTTGCTGAGCGCGACACCGATCGCGGCGTAGCCGCCGACGAACACCAGCGAGAGCACCAGGCCGGCGATCGCCAGGCCGCGGCCCTTACCGCCGATCTTGCCCGACCGCACGAGGCCCAGGATCGAGAAGATCAGGCCGAACAGCGGCAGGAAGCACAGGATGATGCCCGCGATCGAGAAGCCGTTCTTCTCCTGCTGCGGCGGCACGTAGCCGCCGTATCCGCCTGGGCCGGCCGGGGCACCGAATCCCGGCTGGCCGTACTGCGGCTGCTCACCGTACTGCGGCTGGCCCGCGGCGCCGAACGGCTGAGCCGGCTGCTGCGGAGCGCTGTACTGCGGCTGTGCCTGCTGACCCGCGTACTGCGGCGAACCGTACTGCGGGTCGACCGGCGGCGGCGCGAACGAGCCGGACTCCTCCCCGCCCTGCGGAACCGACCAGTCGCCGCCCGACTGCTGCGGCTGCTGCCCCCATGGCTCGGACACTGTGTCCCCCTCCAAGGATTGATAAGTATGAGCGGCTGATCCTAGCGAGCCCCGGCGAACGCCACGAAGACCGAGTTCCCGCCGCCACCGAATCGTGACCGGACCTTATGCCGAAACGAGACCGACCGCAGCGGGCTACGGCAAGTCGGGCAACGGCGCAGCGGACACCCAGGAGCCCATGAATGCGGTCAAGTCCTGCGCGGTGTAGACATCGGGAACCACCTGGAGGAAATCCTCGGTCTGCGCGGCGCCGCTCTGGTTGCGGCTGCACCACACCCGCAGCACTTGGAAGAAGGTGTAGTCGCCCATCGTCAGCCGCAACGCGTGCAGGAAGCAGGCGCCGCGCAGCGCGACCCGCTCATCCAGGATCCGCTCGGCACCCGGGTCGGAAAGCACGAGGTCCTGAGCGAGGCCGCGCAACCGCGTCATCGCGGCCCGCGCCGACGTGTCCGCGCTCGCGCCGCCCGACTTCTCCAGCCAGACCCATTCCGCGTATCGCGCGAACGCGGTGCTCAACCAGATGTTCGCCCAACTGCTGACCGAGACACTAGCTCCGAACCACTGCGCGGCAAGGGCGCGAGCCACCAGGTTCTCATGGGTGCGCTTCCCGTCGATCATCAACGCGTCGAGCAGACCGAGAGTCTGGGCGCCGTAGATCCCGCCGAGCGGACCGGCAGGGCTCAGTGCGTTCACAGCGTCAAGGACCGCAGTACCGTACACGTCGAACGGGTACGGCCCGAACAGCGACGTGAACATCTTGAGCATCTCGCTCTGCCTGCCGAGGTCGGTCCGCGCTTGATCCGCGAGCCGAGCCGGGAACGCATCGCGGATCTGTACGCCGGCCGGGCCGGAGGAGGTCTCGATCGTGAGGTCTCCGATGGCGACCGTGGCGAGGTAGGCCGCCATCGGACCGTCGTGCCGATACGTCCAGCGGGTACCGAAGTTCTGCGGCTGCTTGCCGACGAGCCGTCCGTTCGCGAGCACCGAGGCTCCGGCAGGCGCCGTCACCGAGATCTCGTAGGCGGCCTTGAGCGAGGGATGATCGGCGCAGGGGAACCAGGTAGGCGCGCCGATTGGAAGCGAAACCGCGGTGATGTCAGCCGCAGCCGCGCCAGCCGTACCGGCCTGCCAGCCGACGCTCCCAACCCCGGTCACGCTAACCGGTCCCGGCTGCCCGGAGTAGGCGATCTCCAGCAACGCCATCCGTCCACTGGGTAGCACGGCGCTCGGTTGGATGTGCAGCTTGTCGCCTTGTCGGGAGAACCGCGCCATTGCCCCGTTCGCCCGAACAGAAACGACGGTCATACCGGCGACCAGATCAAGACTCAGCCCGGAAAGCGCGGAATATGGCAGAAGCCTGATTGTCGCGGTACCGGCGATGCGACCCACCGCCTGCGCATAAGACAGATCCAGCGCGTAATGGTTGACCAGGAACCCTCCGGCGCCATGTCCCGGAAAGTACGGATCGAACGATGTGGTCGCGGCGTCGCCAGGCGTCGCAGGCACCCCGCCAGTTCCCGTTCCCGCAGCGCATGCCCCGAGCCCGCCAGCAACCGCCGCCGCACCGACCGTACGCAATGCCGCGCGCCGGCTCAACGCACCGGACCCGGCTCGTCCTCCCGGCAGGGACGCACGCGCCGACACAGCGGACCTCCCGTCAGACCGGACGAGCCCGCGGTTAAGAGCCGCAGTAACTCACGCGGTGGACACAGTAGTAATGGACGACAGTAGTAATGCGCACCATTGGACACAGTGCAGGCGGCCGATCTACGGCCAGGTCCCAACCTACCGGTTCGGCACTCCACTTCCGGCTACGAACCGGTGGCCGTGCGTCGTCCATGTCGGTACCCTTCGATAGGGTGTCCTCCGCCAGACGGCGCGCCAGGCGTCGCAACCCACGGCGGGGCGACAACGGAAGAGCAGTGTCACACGAGGGGAACCGAGGGGATCCGGCGTCATGGGTAGTAGCTTCAGAGTCGAGTTAGAGGAGCTCGAAGCGGTCAGGGCCAAGCTCCAGGCACTGCTCCAGGACCACTTCCAGGCGCCGACCAGCCCGCTCGCACCGAACACGTTCCACAACAACACCGCCTCGGACATCCAGCAGACCGCCGCTCCAGGCGGCATCAAGCGGGCCGAGGCGATGTCCGACGGCGGTTCGTCCAACTTCGGCGACACGAACAACGGACTCGACGCGGCGTACAAGCTGAACACGGCGAACGGCCAGGTACAGCAGGCGATCTACGGCCTCATCAACGAGGTCAACCAGAAGATCACCGATCTGCACGACCGGATCCAGAAGACGCACCAGCTCTACTCGACCACTGAGAGCAACCTGCAGCTGGACATGACCCAGGTCCAGAAGGACACCTGATTCCGGTCCGCCGCCTAGGCGATCGGGTCGGATCGGGTCGGGAACGGAACGCGACGGAAGCGGAAGACGCGGGGTAGGGCAGTCCAATGCCGAATCAGTTCAACCAGAGCACCGTCCAGCAGTACGGCGGCGTCGCGTGGGCCAAGCAGCAGGCCGAGGCGCTCAGCCCGGAGGCGATCGGCGTCCAGATCAGCGGCTACGAGGACGTCAACAAGTCGCTGAACAACATCATCGACACGCTCAACAAGGCGAACGCGTCGCTCCAGTCGGCGTGGTCCGGTGACGCGGCGACGGCGGCGACCCAGACGTTCACCGACACGTCGAACCATGCGCAGAACGTCGTCACCACGGTCAACAACACGATCAACCAGCTGAAGACCGCGCAGTCCGCCGCCACCGCAGCCAAGCAGGCGATGAAGAGCGTGCCCGACGAGAAGCCCGTGCCCTCCGGCGGCTTCTTCAGCGGCATCACGAACACGGTCTCGGACATCTTCACGGGGACCGACCCGGTTCAGCAGGCCCAGCAGCACAACCTCGCCGCGCGGAACCAGGCTGCTGACGTGCTCAACAAGCTCTCGTCGAGCTACGAGTCCGCGGCGAACAACATGAGCACCATCGCGGCAAGTCACGACACCGGCTTCACTCCGACTTCCGCGCCCCCAGCAGGGGGCTTCAACTTGGGCAGCGGCTCCTACAGCGGAGGCTCAGGCGCTGCAGCGGGCTATGGCTTCAGCGGAGGATCGGCCACCGGAGGCGGGAAGACGACGCGTCAGCCGACTGTCGGCGGCGTGACCAACGGCCTCTTCGAAGAGACGACTACCGCGCACACCGGACCACTCACGGCCTCCCCTACTCCGACACCTACCGGGCTCGAAAACCTCAACACGACGACGACCACCACGACGCCCGGGCCGATTTTC
>Ga0070739_10007749_pt1 | contig 11249 bp, 9 predicted proteins | sample Coa_R1_7_FD_66445 | JGI IMG/M metagenome (GOLD analysis project Ga0070739, IMG submission 66445) | Surface soil microbial communities from Centralia Pennsylvania, which are recovering from an underground coalmine fire - Coalmine... | ecosystem: Environmental > Terrestrial > Soil > Unclassified ... | reverse complement strand
GACGCCTACCTGCTGCGGCCGGCCCGCCCCGGCGACTACGGCTGGGTGATCAGCAGGCACGGCGCGCTCTACGCGGAGGAACACGGCTGGGGGCCCTCGTTCGAGGCGTACTGCGCGCATGTGGTGGCCGAGTACATGGAGAAGCACGACCCGCAGCGCGAGAACGCCTGGATCGCGGAGCTGGGCGGCGCACCGGTCGGCTCGATCTTCTGCGTGCGGCGGGACGAGGAGACCGCGCAGCTGCGTCTGCTGTTGCTGGAGCCGAGCGCGCGCGGCCTCGGCATCGGCGCCCGGCTCGTCGAGGAGTGCGTGCGGTTCGCGCGGCAGGCCGGCTATCGGCGCATGGTGCTCTTCACCACCGAGTTGCAGCGCGACGCGATGCGGCTCTACGCGAAGGCCGGCTTCCAGTTCATCGAGGAGGTCGACGGCGACACGATGGGGACGGGGGCGCGTGAACAGTTCTGGGCCATGGATCTGTGACGCTCCTCGCCCCGGCGCCGAAAATGCCTGAGCCCAGAACCGGGTCACCGGTTAGCTTGGCCTCATGGCAGACCAGACGCAGGGATCACAAGGGTACGAACTCGCGGAAGTGAACATCGCCCGGCTGCTCGCGCCGCTGGATTCTCCAGAGCTGGCCGACTTCGTCGCAGGGCTCGAACCTATCAACGCGCTCGGGGACGCGGCCCCCGGCTTCGTCTGGCGGCTCAAGGACGAGGCCCTGGACGACGCGACCTCGTTCCGCATGTTCGACGATGACTGGATCATCGTGAACCTGACGGTGTTCACCTCCGCCGAGGCCTTGCGCGCCTTCGTGTACGGCGACGCGCACCGCTCCTATCTGCGGCGGCGGCCCGAGTGGTTCGAGCGGCTCGTCGAGGCGGTCACCGTGCTGTGGTGGGTGCCGGCCGGGCATCGGCCGACGGTCGCCGAGGCCCAGGAACGCCTGGAGCATTTGCGCAAGCACGGCTCGACGGACTACGCGTTCCAGTTAAACGACACGGTCGCGCCTCCCGCGCCCGGATCGGAATACCTGCCGCAGTAAGACGGAAACGGCGCGCTCTGCGGTACGACGTACGACGTCTCAGGACACGCCGACGATCGGCAAGCGCAGCGCTCCGGGTGCGGATTCGGGTACGGCGGGACTGCGCGGCGTCACCGGATCGATGGGCCGGTACTCCTCGCCGATCGCAGGCCGCTGATCGGCCTCGCCCTTGTTCGGCCAGAACGACATCGCGCGCTCGGCCAGGGCCGTGATGGTCAGCGAGGGGTTCACGCCGAGGTTCGCCGGAACCGCGGCGCCGTCGACGACGTGCAGTCCTTCGTAGCCGAAGACGCGATGGTAGGGATCGATGACGCCTCGGTCGGGCCCTGCGCCGATGACCGCGCCGCCGAGGATGTGCGCGGTCATCGGCATGCCGAACAGGTCGCCGACGGTGCCGCCGGGAACGCCGCCGATGTTGTCGGCCATCAGCCGCGCGGCCTGGTTGGCGGCGGGAATCCACGCGGGATTCGGCTCGCCGTGGCCCTGCCTGCTACGGATCTTCACGCGGCCGGTGCGGGTCCGCTTCGGGTACACCGTCAGCGAGTTGTCCAGCGACTGCATCACCAGCAGGATCACGGTGCGCTCGGCGAATTTGTGCGTCGTGAAGAGCACTGGGATCTGCGTCGGGTGCCGCAGCATCTCACCGAGCGCTTTGATCGCGCGCGGCACGCGGCCGCCGCCGTCGGTCAGCGGTGCGCGCAGCAGACCCATCGAGTTGCTGCCTTTTCCGTACCGCACCGGCTCGATGTGCGTGTTCTCGTCAGGGTGGATCGACGAAGTAATCGCCACGCCCTCGGTGAAATCCTTGCGGTCATTACGCGAGGACGCCCCGAGAAGCGCCTCGGAGTTCGTGCGCGTCAACTCACCCAGCGTGGCGGAGAGCGCGGGCAGCTTGCCCGTGGCGCGCAGCGTGTGCAGAAGCCGCTGTGTGTTGTACGCGCCTGCCGAGAACACCACCTGCTGAGCGGTGAACGTCTTACGTGACTTCCGCGCGCCACGACGCCGGCCGACCGTCGGACGCGCCACGACGCGGTAACCGCCGCCGTCGAGCGGTACGACCTCGACGACCGTGGTCAGCGGATGGATCTGCGCCCCATTTCGCTCGGCGAGGTACAGGTAGTTCTTCATCAGCGTGTTCTTGGCGTTATGCCGGCAGCCGGTCATGCACTCGCCGCAGTCGATGCAGGTGCGCCGGGTCGGGCCGGCCCCGCCGAAGTAGGGATCCGCGACCGAGGTCCCCGGTGCCTCTCCGTTGTGGCCGAAGAACACGCCGACCGGCGCCTGGTGGTACGTCGCGCCGACGCCCATCTGGTCCGCGACGAACCGCAGTTCCTCGTCGGCCGGGGTCATGCGGTGGTACGTCACCACGCCGAGCATGCGGCGCGCCTGGTCGTAGTACGGGTCGAGCTCCTTCTCCCAGTCCGTGATGCCGCGCCACTGCGCGTCCTCGAAGAACGCACGCGGCGGCTTGTACAGCGTGTTCGCGTACACCAGGGAGCCGCCGCCAACCCCGGCTCCGGCCAGGATCAGCGCGTTGTCCAGCCGGTGGATGCGCTGGATCCCGGTCAGGCCCAGCCCAGGGGCGAACAGGAAGTCCTTCAGGTGCCAGGAGTTCTTGGCGAACTCGTGGTCGGCGAAGCGCCGGCCGGCCTCCAGCACGCCGACCTGGTAGCCCTTCTCGGTCAGCCGCAGCGCGGTCACCGAGCCGCCGAAGCCGGAGCCGATCACCAGCACGTCGTAGTCGAAGCCGCTCTCGCCGGCACTGCTTTCGGCGCCAGAGGGCCCTGCGTCGTTGAGGGGCACGTCCGCCATGGCGCGGATCGTACTACCGACCAGTAAGTATGGCGAGGGTCCGGGCCCGGACGCGCTGGCGGGGAATCCGGCCACGTCTTCGCCGCCGCAGCAGCCCGCAGTGGCACAGAATGAACACCGTGACCACGCAGGCCCTGCTTGAGGACTTCACCGAGCAGCAGATCGAGCGTTCGCGCCGGCGCAAGCGCGCCACCCTGCCGCTGCGCCTGGCTTCGGCCGCGATCGGCTTCGCGGCCGTCTGCCTCCTCGGATTCACTCACCTCGGCGCGGACCTCGTGCACGGAGCCGGCTCGCTCGCCGGCGGCGGCTGGCCCGCGTCCGCGGCGCTCGGCGCGGTGGCCCTCGACCTGGTGCTCACGCTGGTCGGCCTGCCGGTCAGCGTCCGCATGGAGACCGTCAACCGCGCCTGGGGGCTGTCCAACCGGTCGTGGCGCCTGTTCTGGACCGACGCCGCGAAGGGCTTCCTGATCGGCGCCGTCCTGTTCGGCGCGGTGAGCCTGGGACTGTTCGCGCTGATCCGCGCGCTGCCGGGCACCTGGTGGATCCCCGCGGCGGCGGCCGCGGCCGCGCTGGTGTTCGTGCTCTCCTTCCTGGTGCCCGTCGTCTTCGAGCCCTTGTTCAACAAGTTCCGGCCGATGGAAGCGGGACCGCTGCGTGAACGGCTGATGCAGGTGGCCGCACAGACCGAGGTGTCCGTGCGCGACATCCTGGTCAGCGATGCCTCGCGCCGCACCAACTCGATGAACGCTTATGTCTCCGGCATGGGCAAGACCCGTCGGATCGTGGTGTGGGACACCACGATCAAGCAGGCCACGCCGGACCAGGTAGCCGCGATCACCGCGCACGAGCTCGGCCACGCCGCCAAGCGCGACGTGATCACCGGCACCGCGGTCAGCTCGCTCGGCATGGTCGCCGGCACGCTGCTGCTGGCCTCCGTGCTGCACTGGCGCGCCCTGCTCGACGCCGCCGGAACGCCCGCCGTCACCGATCCGCGCTCGCTGCCGCTGATCCTGGCGATCGGCACGGTGCTCGGCGGGCTCGCCGCGCCGCTGTTCAACGCCTACAGCCGGCATGTCGAGGCCCGTGCCGACCAATACGCCCTCGACCTGACTCGCGACCCGGCCGCCGTCGTCGCCACCTGGCGCAACCTGGCCGTGCAGAGCATCTCAGACCTCGATCCGCACCCGCTGGCGCAGCTCTGGCTCGGCACGCACCCCGCCATCCCGGCCCGGATCGCGCACGCGCGCGGATGGGGCGCCCGACACGGGGTAGCGGTTGCTTTGCCGAGACCAGGTGAGACACCGGAAGACTTCACCCGCTCCAGCCAGGAGGCATAAATGGCCGACCGCGCCCCGCTCGACGACAGCACCGTAGAGCACTTGCTCGGCAGCCTTGAGGGCTGGACCCGCGAGGGTGATGCCATCCGCCGCGTCTACCAGGCCGAGGACTTCCCCGGCGCGATCCACCTGGTCAACGTGGTCGCGGTGCTGGCCGAGCAGGCCCGCCACCACCCCGACATCGACATCAGGTGGCGCACCCTCACCTTCACCCTGAGCACGCACGACGCCGGCGACAAGGTCACCATGGCGGACATCCGGCTGGCCGAGCAGATCAACGACGCCATCACCACGCAGCCTGCTGCTCGCTGAGAGCGAACAACCGCCCGGAACACCTCAGCATCCGGCGAAGTTGAGCTGATCAGACTCAACCTCGCGAACGCTAGGAGTTCCCGATGGCCCTCGCTCCGACCACCCGAGCCCTGCCCGTCCTGCCCCTCGACGACGCGGTGGTGCTCCCCGGCATGGTCGTGCCGCTCGACCTCAACGACCGCGAGGTGAGCGCCGCCGTGGACGCGGCCCGCGCCGAGCGCTCCGACTCCCCCGAATTACTACTCGTTCCGCGCCCCGACGGAAAATATGCCGCCTACGGCACGCTGGCCGTGGTCGAACAGACCGGCCGGCTGCGCGGCGGCCAGCCCGTCGCCGTCGTGCGCGGCACGCACCGCGCCAAGATCGGCCGCGGCACCACAGGACCCGGCGCGGCGCTCTGGGTGCAGGCCGAGGTCCTGCCCGAGCCCCCGGCCACCGAGCGCACCCGCGAACTGGCCGAGACCTACCGCGAGATCGCGGTCAAGATCCTGCAGCACCGCGGCGCGTTCCAGGTCGTCGACGTCATCCGGCAGATCCAGGACCCCTCCGCGCTGGCCGACTCGGCCGGCTACGCCCCGTACCTGACGCTGGAGCAGAAGACCTCGCTGCTGGAGACCGCCGACCCGGCCGACCGGCTGGAGACCGTGCTGGCCTGGGCCCGCGAGCACCTGGCCGAGCTCGAGGTCGCCGAGACCATCCGCAACGACGTCAACGAGGGCATGGAGAAGCAGCAGCGCGAGTTCCTGCTGCGCCGCCAGATGGAGGCCATCCGCAAGGAGCTGGCCGAGCTTGAGGGCCGCCCGGCCGACGAGAAGGACGACTACCGCGCCCGGGTCGAGGCCGCGAACCTGCCCGAGAAGGTGCACGAGGCGGCCATGAAGGAGGTCGACAAGCTCGAGCGCGGCGGCGAGCAGGCCCCGGACGCCGGCTGGATCCGCACCTGGCTGGACACCGTCCTGGAACTGCCGTGGAACGAGCGCACCGAGGACGCCTACGACATCCCGGCCGCGCGCGCCGTCCTGGACGCCGACCACTCAGGGCTCGACGACGTGAAGGAGCGCATCGTCGAGTACCTGGCCGTGCGCAAGCGCCGTGCGGACCGCGGGCTCGGCGTGGTCGAGGGCCGTCGCTCCGGCGCCGTCCTCGCGCTGGTCGGCCCGCCCGGAGTCGGCAAGACCTCGCTCGGCGAGTCGGTGGCCCGCGCGATGGGCCGCAAGTTCACCCGCGTCGCCCTCGGCGGCGTGCGCGACGAGGCCGAGATCCGCGGCCACCGGCGCACCTACGTCGGCGCCATGCCCGGCCGGATCGTGCGCGCGCTCAAGGAGGCCGGGACGATGAACCCGGTCGTGCTGCTCGACGAGATCGACAAGGTGGGCGCGGACTACCGGGGCGACCCGACCGCCGCGCTCCTGGAAGTGCTCGACCCCGCGCAGAACCACACCTTCCGCGACCACTACCTGGAAGTCGAGCTGGACCTGTCCGACGTCGTGTTCCTCGCGACCGCGAACGTGCTCGAATCCATCCCCGGTCCGCTGCTGGACCGCATGGAACTGGTGCGCCTCGACGGCTACACCGAGGACGAGAAGGTCGTCATCGCCCGCGACCACCTGTTGCGCCGTCAGCTCGACCGCGCCGGGCTGACCGCCGACGAGGTGACTTTCGAGGACGCGGCGCTGCGCCGGCTCGCGGCCGAGTACACCCGCGAGGCCGGGGTGCGTGACCTGGAGCGCGCGATCGCCCGGGTCCTGCGCAAGGTGGCGGCCAAGACGGCGACCGGCGAGCTGGAGCTGCCGGTGACGGTCAGCCCGGACAGCCTGCGCGACTACGTCGGCCGGCCGCGGCACACCCCGGAGACGGCCGAGCGCACGGCGGTGCCGGGCGTGGCCACCGGGCTCGCGGTGACCGGAGCGGGCGGCGAGGTGCTGTTCGTCGAGGCCTCGCTGGCCGATCCGGAGACCGGTTCCACCGGCGTGAGCCTGACCGGCCAGCTCGGCGACGTGATGAAGGAGTCGGCGCAGATCGCGCTGTCCTACCTGCGCTCGCATGGCGCGGAGCTGGAGCTGCCGGTCGGCGACCTGAAGGAGCGCGGCGTGCACATCCATGTGCCCGCCGGCGCGGTCCCGAAGGACGGCCCGAGCGCGGGCGTGACGATGGTGACGGCGCTCGGCTCGCTGCTCTCCGGGCGTCCGGTGCGCGCGGAGGTCGCGATGACCGGCGAGGTCTCGTTGACCGGCCGGGTGCTGCCGATCGGCGGGGTGAAGCAGAAGCTGCTGGCGGCCCAGCGGGCCGGGGCGAGCACGGTGCTGCTGCCGAAGCGCAACGAGCCGGATCTGGACGACGTGCCGGCCGAGGTGCGCGAGGCGCTGGAGATCCACCTGGTCTCGGACGTGCGCGAGGTGCTGAACCTGGCGCTCTCCCCCGCCACCACCCCGGAACTGCTTACCGCGACCGCCTAGTCAGCGGTTCGACCAGGCTCAGGCGCCGCCGTCCTCTTCGGAGGCGGCGGCGTCGCCGTCTTCGATGGAGTCCTGGACCTCGGCGGCGCCGCTCACGTCGGCCACGGAATCCCGCGGGGGCTGCTTCGACGGGACGCGGATCAGAACCGAGCCGGAGTTCAAGTCGATGGGGCCGCGCCCGGGCTCGCCCTGAGCCTCCTCCTCGCGCGTGTTCTCCAGCCGGCGCAATTCCTCGGTGCGGTGCCCACTGCCCGGGCTGAACAACTCGAAGAAGATACTCACCTCATCAAGGTACAGGCCGTTTGCGCCGGGTGGTACCGATGGATCCCGGCCGCGCCTCCGGCCGCAGGTGGGGCCGTAGCCGACTCAGCAAAGTCGCGTGGAAGAATCACCGGGCTCTACGGCCGCTCTCACGCACGCTTCAAGATCGTCCGCGAAAGTCTTAGCCATGACGATCACAGCTACCGCCACCGCCGCCAACGCAGTCGCTTCGGCTCATACGATCACTTACTCGGCCGCTCAGACGGCTACGGCCCTGACTGCCCTCTCCCCCGCGGCCGCCCCGACCCCCGGTGCATACACCGTCCCCGCCACCCGCGGAAGCGGCGGCACTGTGCATATCCAACTATCCGTCAAGCGAACCCAAACGCCCATCTGCACGCTGCCTTCCACGATCCCCGCCGCCGTGGACCCGCTCGGATCGGCAAGCGCGACTCAGGCCTCTTATCGGCCCGCGCTGCGCCGCGCGCAAGCCGCTATGCGGTACCCCGCGTGACGAACGTAGCTGTCACCGCGGTGCCGGGTCGGTATCGGGTCGCGCGTACGGTCAGCGAGTCGGCCAACTCGCGGGCTATGTAGAGCCCTCGACCGCCCTCTTCGCAGGTCGCCGCCTCGACCGCGGCCCGGTCCGGTATCTGCGCGCCGGTCCAGCGTCCCGCGTCGCGCACGGTGCAGGCGGCGGCCGGACCAAGCAGCGACGCCTCGCAACGCAGCACAAGGCGCACCGGCCCGCGCCCGTGCCGGAACGCGTTGCCGGCCAGTTCGCTCACGACGACGGCGGCGTCCATGGAGCGTTCGGTCAGACCCCAGCGGTCGAGGGTGCGCATGGTGAGCCGGCGCGCGTCGGCGACGGCCGTAGGGCCCGGCAGGGTGGTGATGACGAGTCGATCCAACGGTCCCGGCATGATCCATCGGGCGCGGTCAGGGACGTACGTGGTCAGGGACGGCCCGACCGCGGTGAGCATCCGACGGGCCAGACGGCGGGCTTCGCGCCGCACGGCCGATCACCTCTGTTTCGCCTCAGTTGATCGCCGCACTCGATCGCTGTTCACCAACTCCGTCATTGGTCACTCTGCGCTACCTTTGGGCAAACGTCAAGGTCTAGACCAATGTTTCACTCAGCGCTACTTGACAAACACACCCGAACATGGGCTGCACACGCCGCAGACACGTCGCGTACTCGCGCGCATTCGCACCGATATCGTGATCGCATCGTCCGGTTGAGGAGGCGGCGTGCGGAGCGTCGAGACGGTGTTGCTGTTGGTAGCGGTGGCGACCGTCGTCGCGGCCTTCGCCAACCGGCTCGCCATCCCGGCTCCGTCACTGCTCGTCGCGGTCGGCGTCGTGGCCGGACTCGTGCCGGGAGTGCCGACGGTGCGCGTCGCCCCCGAGGTGATCAGCCTGGTCGTGCTGCCGCCGCTGCTCTACGCCTCCGGCGAGGAACTTTCGGTGCGTGACCTGCGCGCGGTGTGGCGGCCGGTGGCGATCCTGGCGGTGGGGCTGGTGCTGGTATCAGCCTTCGCGGTCGCTTTCGTGGCGGCCGCGCTGACGCCGCTGCGTCCGGCGCTCGCCTTCGTGCTCGGCGCCATCCTCGCCTCCACCGACCCGGTCGCGGTGACCGCCCTGGCCCGCCGCCTCTCCCTGCCTCCGCGCATGCAGACGCTGGTCCAGGCCGAGTCGCTGTTCAACGACGCGACCTCGCTGCTGCTCTTCAAGGTGGCGATCTCGATCGCGGTCGCCGGCGGGGCGATGTCCGCGGGGCACATCACCCTTGAGTTCGTGAAGCTGGCCGGCGGTGGGGCCGGGCTCGGCGCGGCGGTCGCGGGAGCGGCGCGGCTGGTGCGCCGCCGGGTCGAGGATCCGCTGGTCGACACGGTCATCTCGCTCGTTACGCCGTACGCCGCCTACGTGATCGGCGAAGCCCTCGGAACCTCGGGCGTCACGGCTGTCGTGGTCGCCGCGGTGATCCTCGGCACGCAGGTGACGAAGGTGACCAACGCGCACACCCGCATCCAGCGCCACGCGGTCTACGAGACGCTGATCTTCCTGCTCGAATCCACCGTGTTCGGCCTGATCGGGCTGGAACTGCCGGTGCTGGTGCGGGATCTGCCGTCGCGGGACCAGCCGTGGGTGCTGCCGGTGCTCGCGATCACCGCGATCCTGGTGGCCACGCGCTTCCTCGGCGTGTTCCCGCTGTCCGCGGCGGCCCAACTGCGCGGCGGCGCGCGGCTGGGCCGAAGGGCGGGACCGGGAGACCAGCGGCTCTCCCTCCGGGTCCCGGTCGTCATCTCCTGGTCGGGCACGCGCGGCGTGGTGCCGCTGGCGGCGGCCCTGTCCATCCCGCTGACCGCCGACGACGGCAGCGCGCTGCCGGACCGCGGCCTGCTGCTGGTCCTGGTGACCGGCACGGTCGTGATCACCTTGCTGGTGCAGGGATTCACGCTCGCGCCGATGGTGCGGTGGGCGGGAGTCGCGGTGACGCCCGGGGCGCTGCACCAGGAGGACACCACCGCGCGCATCCAGCTCGCGAAAGCAGCGCTGGCCCGGCTCGACGAGCTGGCGGACGACGATTCGGCGCCGCCCGCGGTGATCGAGCGGCTGCGCTCGGAGTACGACACCCGGCTCGCCTACACCGCCGACGCGGCCGACCTCGGCGAGACCCCGGCGATCGTGACCGCGTACCGGCTGATGCGCCGGGACCTGATCGAGGTCGAGCAGGGCGAGCTCGATCAGCTGCACGCCGAGGGGAAGATCACCGACCGCACTCGCCGCAAGCTGCAGCGCATGCTCGACCTTGAGGACCTCACGCTCGGCGGCGAGTGACCGCGGAAAACCAGTGGCTTAAATCCCATCCGAACCCTGATAATCAGGTCATGACCATCGCACCCGAGAGGATCACTCCGACCGCCGAAAGGATCGAACTTCCGCAGGACCCAGCGCCCGCGCTGCCACAGGTTCCCGAGCCGAGCACGCGCTGGCTGACCTGGGGCCTGACCACCGAGAACGGCGGGCTGCACAACATCGCCGACTACCTCGCGTACGCCGCGTTCGCCGACGGGCGCGAGCCCTACGCGCACGTGGTGGGCATCCCGGCGTTCAAGAAGGGCGAGTGGGCCCTGCCTGAGGGCGGCCTGCTCCTGCGCAGCATCGAGCGCAAGGGGTTCGCCAAGCGCGTCGCGATCGGCGACGGCTGGACGCTGGATCTGAGCAGGTGGCACGGCGGCAACGGAGAGGCGACGGTCACGGCGATCTCCCCGCAGTTGGCCCGCGAGGTGGCCGAGTGCGCGGCGAAGCTGGTCACCAAGAAGGTCAAGCGCAAGGACGACTCGGTACGCATGGGCTTCTGGCACCTGGCCAACAACGCCCAGCGCCAGGTCCGCGCGATCGAGGCGCCGGTGTGGGCGGACGTGCGCCGCAACTACGCGGCCAGCGTCGCGGCGCAGCTCGAGCGGCTCATGGCGGTCACCCCGCAGGAGGTCAACGGCCGGCTGATCCTGCTGCACGGCCCGCCCGGCACCGGCAAGACCACGGCGCTGCGGTCCCTCGGCCTGGCCTGGCAGAGCTGGTGCAAGATCGACTGCGTGCTGGACCCGGAGCGGCTGCTCGGCAGCCCCGGCTACCTGCTCCAGGTCGTGATGGGCGCGGAGTACGGCCACGGCTCCAACGCGGACCGCCGCAAGTGGCGGCTGCTCATCCTCGAGGACTGCGACGAGCTGGTTCGCGGCGGCGCCAAGCAGTCCGCGGGGCAGGCTCTGTCCCGGCTGCTCAACCTGACCGACGGCCTGCTCGGCCAGGGGCAGAACGTGCTGGTGGCGATCACCACGAACGAGGAGCTCGGCCGGCTGCACCCCGCGGTGGTCCGGCCCGGCCGCTGCCTCGCGCAGATCGAGGTCGGCCCGCTCCCCCGCGAGGAGGCGGCGAAGTGGCTCGGCGGCGAGGACGGCCTGGTCGGCCCGTCCGCGACGCTGGCGGAGCTGTACGCCCTCAAGGCGCGCGCCGAGAACGGGGCGA
>Ga0070739_10007748_pt1 | contig 11250 bp, 6 predicted proteins | sample Coa_R1_7_FD_66445 | JGI IMG/M metagenome (GOLD analysis project Ga0070739, IMG submission 66445) | Surface soil microbial communities from Centralia Pennsylvania, which are recovering from an underground coalmine fire - Coalmine... | ecosystem: Environmental > Terrestrial > Soil > Unclassified ... | reverse complement strand
AGGATAATTTCCGGTTCCATCACCAAAGCCATCGCCAAGCCCGCCCGTTTTTTCATCCCGCCGCTCAATTCAGCCGGATACTTGTGTCCCATGCCAGCCAGGCCCACTTGCTCGAGCTTTTCATTGACACGGCGGGTCACGTCGGGACCTTTCAGCCGCAACTTCTCGCGAAGCGGAAACGCGACGTTCTCGAACACTGTCAAGGAATCGAAGAGCGCCGCGCCCTGGAACAGCATGGCGAATCGCTTGCGCACTTCGTTGAGCGCCTTTCCTCGCAACCGCGAGATCTCCACGCCGTCGACCCAGACCTCGCCGCGATCGGGCTGGAGCAGGCCGATCATATGCTTGAGCAGGACGCTTTTCCCTTCGCCGCTCCGCCCGATGATCGTCGTCAGCTTGCCCTGAGGAACGTCCAGATCGACCCCCCGCAGGACCGGCTGGCCACCGAGAGTTTTTTCGACGCCGATGAGTTTGATCATAGTGAAAAGCCAACAGCTAACAGCAAGCCGCGAGCAGCTCTGAGCTATTCGCTATTGGCTGTTGGCTGTTCGCTAGAGCAAGACCGAAGTCAGGAAATAATCCCAGACCAGAATCAGCACGGACGACAGGACCACGGCTTCGGTGGTCGCCCTGCCGAGCCCCTCGGCGCTCATCCTCGTATAAAACCCTTTATAACAGCAGACCCAACTGACGATCAGCCCGAAACTGATCGATTTCAGAATCCCGCCGTAGACATCTTTCCATTCCACCGCCGATTCGATCGAACTCCAATACGAGCCTTCGTTCACGCCCAGCAGTTCGACCCCGACCAGATAGCCGCCGTAGATCCCCACCACGTCGAAGATCGCCACGAGCAACGGCACCCCGATCAGTCCCGCCACCAGTTTCGGCGCGATCAGGTACTGCAGTGGATTGATGGCCATCGTGTCGAGGGCGTCGATCTGTTCGGTGATACGCATGATCCCGATCTCCGCGGTCATGGCGGACCCGGCCCGCGCCGTCACCATCAGAGACGCCAGCACCGGCCCCAGTTCCCGGATCATGCTCAGCGCGACGGCGGATCCCAACAAGGCCTCCGATCCGAACTTTCGGAGCGTGTAGTAGCCCTGCAAGCCCAGCACCATGCCGGTAAAGGCGGCCGTCAGGACCACCACGAACGTCGATTTGTACCCGATAAAGTGGAGCTGTTTGACGATCTGGAACAGACGGAACGGCGGCCGCGCGAGCCAAGCGAACGAGGCGAGAACAAACAGCAGCATACGCCCCATCTCCTGCACAATGAAAAGCGTGGTCCGCCCGATTTTCTCGATCGCTTGCGCCATCACACTACTGGATGCCTCGCCGGCCTGCCCTCATGCGGCTACTCCCGAAGCGCGTCGAAAAACCTGCTATAGAAGACCGTCAACCGAGCCATCGCCTCGACGCTCTGCGTCCGCAGTCGATGAAGGCCCGCAAGACTCGACGGATGGGCCATCACCATCGCGAAGCCGCGAAGCCAACCGGCCGGCCGCAGGAACAGATTGAAGTCGAGCGGAAGATCTTCGTCCACGAGGTCGGACGCGGCCCGGGCGATCATGAAGGGCACGCGGCGCACGTGAGCCGACTCGGCGATCGCCGCACTCTCCATATCCGCCGCGACCCCGCCGGTGGCCGCCGCGATCTCTCGTTTGTGTTCGGCGCGCCACAACACATGGGACACGGTGACAAATCGCCCAGAGCGAGAGGTCGGAGAAACATTCCGCGCCGCTTGCAAGGCCGTCTCACGGTAGTCGCTCGAACAGACGAGGGATGAGGAGGAAAGGGGGGAAGACCGGGCTCCACCGTGCAGGATCACGTCGGTCCCGATCAAGAGGTCACCGACCCGCGCGGAAGACAAGGCGCAAGCGAACCCGGCCGAGATGACCAACTCGAACGGATACGCCGCCAACGCCTCCCGACTGGCGGCGCCGGCTTGATCGATCCCCACGCCTGTTTGGATGAGTCGTACCAGAACACCGCCTCGTCGTCCCACGACACCGCGGAAGGCTCCCGTTCGCTCCTCCTTGTCAACAGCGACGGCCTCCCGAACCGCGTTGAACTCCCACCGGGTTGCAACGAACACGCCGACCTGCTTCAATCGGCCTCCCGGGGATACGGACTTATTCAAACCGGAAGCGTCCTGTCTCGCGAGCGTGTTGGCGCAATTCGTCGGCCCTCGTGCGACCGCGGGTTCTGATGTTGCGGTACATGGCAAGGGCCCAGAACGGGAAATACTGGCAGTACCAATGGTAACGGAGATAGAACACGCGAGGGAATCCGGTGCCCGTGTGGCGAATCTCCTCCCATGAACCGTCTTTGAGCTGCTGCCGAATAAGGTAGTTGATTCCCCGCACCACACTGAATGAATCGGTTGCGCCGGCGGCCAGCAACGCCATCAGCGCCCAGGCGGTCTGCGATGGTGTACTGTCCCCTTTTCCGTTGTACGCGGGATCGGCATAGGAGAGGCAGGATTCACCCCATCCGCCGTCGGGGTTCTGTTTCGATTCCAACCAGGCCACTGCGCGGCGGATGTAGGAAGCCGTGAGATCCTCTCCGATCGCCCGTAAACCGGCCAGCACGGACCACGTGCCGTAGATATAGTTGACGCCCCACCGGCCGTACCAACTGCCGTCCGGCTCCTGTTCCCGTCTCAAGAACTCCAAGGCCGGCACCACCGCCGGATGGCTCCTGTCATAGCCGAGCGTACCCAGCATTTCCAGGCAGCGGCCCGCCAGATCCGCTGTGCTGGGATCGAGCAGCGCCCGGTGATCGGCGAACGGAATGTAGTTGAACACGATGCGGTTGTTGTCCTTATCGTAGGCCCCCCATCCCCCATCGGATCCCTGCATGGCCATGACCCAGCGGTAGCCTCGACGAATCGACTCCCTCTGCCTCGCTTCGTCCGCCATGCGCAGTTTGGAGAGCGCCATGATCACCACGGCGGAATCATCCACGTCGGGATAGAACTCGTTCTCGAACTGAAAATACCACCCCCCCGGCTCGGCCTGAGGCGAGGACACTTTCCAATCTCCCACCATCCTGGTCTGGCGGGCCATGAGCCATAGGGCGGCCTTCTGCAAGGATGGATGATCCTGCGGCAACCCGGCCTCGATCAACGCGTTCATCAACAGCGAGGTATCCCACACCGGCGAGAAACAGGGCTGTAAATGCAATGCTTCGACCCGCTCTCCATTCTCGCTCACGGTGTCATAGACTTCGAGCTCTTCAATTTCCCGCAGGGCCTTGACCACCAGAGGATCGTTGACGTCGCGCCCCAGGCAGCGCAGGGCCACGACGGAGTTGGCCATGGCCGGGTAGATCGCGCCCAGCCCGCCGCTGCCCTGGATATGGGCCAACATCCAGTCGGCCGCTTTTTGCAACGCCTTCTGACGCAACCACGCGATCGGCAACCGATCATAGAGCTTCAGCACGGCGTCCAGCGTGATGAAGACGTTCCGCCAGGTGAACCAGGCCGCATCTTTCTTGAGCGGGGGGACATCCCGATAGTCGACGAGATGGCGCGGCGTCGCATACAACTCGTCGAGGCCCTGCGCGGCCGGAATCCGGCAAACCGGCCGGTGCGCGAATACGATCAGCAGGGGAATCAACACGGCGCGCGACCAATACGAAATCGCGTAAACACTGAAGTAGAACCGCTTGGGGAGCAGCATGATTTCCGGCGGCATGCTCGGAATGCCACGCCAGTCGTATTGATCGAAGAGCGCGAGGGCGATTTTCGTGAACACGTTGGCCGCGACGACGCCCCCGAGCGCGAGAATGCATGCCCGCGCACGGACCAGGCACGGGTCGTTGGCGGGCACGCCGCATAATTTCAGCGCAAAGTAGGCCTTGACGGAGGCGCTGATTTCGGGCGGGCCGCCGTAGTAGATCGGCCAGCCGCCGTCGGGCAATTGGGCGGCTTTCAAGTACCGGACGGCCTTACGTTCACGCTCCGGGTCCGCGAGGCCCAGGAAGCGCCTCAACATGATGTATTCGGAGGTGAGTGTCGTGTCGGCTTCGAGCTCCGCCACCCAGAAGCCGTCGGCGGCATGCTGGCGGGCGAGAAACCAGGCTTGACTGCGGCGGATCGCCTCGTCGATTGAGTCGAGTTGGCTGAATGTCTGGCCGGATGGACGGCGCGTCGTCGCATCGGTCGAGGTCGCGCCGGGCTTGTCGGACACCAGCCGGAGCGCCGGTCCTCTGGAACGATCGCCCGCCGTTTTGAGCCTCATAGGCACGGCGGCGAACAAGCTGTCAGAGAGGCGATTGAGCAATGCCCGAATGAGTCCCATCTTGTCCTTGAAACGACGGAGATGGCAGGAAAAAAGCGAACTTACAGAATCAACCTACCAAGCAGCGGCAGAAGAAGCCGGACGGGTCGACGTTCCCGTTATTCAGCGGCTTATAACAAACAACCTATGCGAAGTCAAGCAAAAGGACTCGGAACTGCCCTGAACTACGAGCTTTTTCCGCCTCCTCCGGTGGATGACCTTCAGGCCGGCTGCAGATCGGCCAGGCGGACGGAGACCAACTTGGAGACGCCCGGCTCTTCCATGGTCACGCCGAAGAGAGAATCGGCCACCGACATCGTGCGCTTGTTGTGCGTGATCACGATGAACTGGGCGGTCCGAGCCAACTCTTCCAGCACGACCGTGAAGCGCCCGATGTTTTCTTCGTCCAACGGCGCGTCGATCTCGTCCAGAATGCAGAACGGAGTCGGCCGGATGAGGAAGCTCGCGAACAGCAATGCCATGGCTGTCAACGTCTTCTCTCCGCCCGACAGCATCGTGATGCTCTTCAGTCGTTTCCCTGGCGGCTGCGCGACGATGTCCACGCCCGGCTCCTGACTCGTCGCCGGATCGGTCCCTTCCGGCGGCGGTTCGTCCACCAGAACCAGCTCCGCGCGGCCCCCGGGGAAGAACTGTGCGAAGACTTCGCCGAACTTCTCCTGCAGCTCATTGAACGTAGCCAGGAACATTTCTTTCGTCGTGCGATTGATCCGGTGGATAATCTCCTTGAGCGAGGCGATGGAGTTGGAAAGATCCTGTTCCTGCTCCGTGAGAAAACGATAGCGCTCTTCCAATTCCCGGTGCTCCTCGATGGCGGCAAGATTGATGGGCCCCATCCGATCCAGCCGATCGCGGATTTTCTGCAATTGCTGCCGCCATTCTTCAGCCGTGACCGCAGGAGGTTCGCCTGCCGAGGGAACAGACCTGGATTCGTCGCCTCCCGCTTCCCGGCGCTCGAGCACCGACGCGGGCGCGAGCTGATAGGTGCCGATCAACGTGCTCTCCACGGCTGCGAGCTGCGTTTTCAGTTCAGCGCGCCGGACCTCCGCGGTCATCCGTAATTCCCGTATGGACGCGAGCGCCTGCCGGACCTCGGCCAAAGCCTGCTCGAGGCGCTGTGCCGCGCTCATCTCCTCAGCCTGGCGCTCCTGCGCCGCGATCAACTCGGCTTTGATCCGGCTCACGGTCTGTCCCAGTTCCTGGCACAACGCGTCCTGCCGTTCGCACTCCCGCCGGCTCTGTTGCCACGACGCTTCCAACGCCGCGACCTGTTGATCGAGCGCCGACCGGTGAATTTTCGCTGCCTCCTGCCGATCCAGAAGCCGGGCCAAATCGGTTTCCGCATGGGCTCGGCGTGCGCGCAATCCCTCCACTGCCAAACGTGCGTCGGTGAGCCGGTGTTGCAGCGCCAAGCTCTCTTCCTCGATTTCTTCGAGCCTCGCTTTCAGTCCGGCCAGCGCCGCCTCCTGTTCCATCTTCTCCTGAACGTCGCGCGCCAGGCGTTCGCGCATCGACCGGATCTCGGCCTCGATACTCTGTCGCTCCTCTCGCCCGCGCTGCAGCTCGGCTGCGATCGCTTCGGCGCGCCGATCGAGTCCGGCGAAGCTTTGTCGCAGACCCACTTCGTCTTTGACCAGCGAGAGGGCCAGCATATCCGCTTCACGCAACGCATCAGCCAGCCGCTGCTCATCGTCGCGCAAAGCCGTCAGTCGCGCGGCGAGGTCATCTCGCCGCTGGCGAATCGTTTCGACGGCGCCGACCAATTCTTCTCGCCGGGCCGCGAGTTGCCGGACTTCCCGCCGGCGCTGCAACAAGCCCGCATCTGATCCCGTTCCTCCGCCCGTGATCACACCCGCCGCATCTACGATCTCTCCGGCCAGGGTGACCAACGTCGGCCCGTTGGGAGCGGCCCACCGGTGGCGTTCCCATACCCGGACCGCCGCCTCCAACGTGTCGACGACGACAACGCCGTCGAGCAGGCAAGCGCAGACAGCGTCGGAACCGGCCGGCGCCTGGACCAGGTCGAGCGCCCGTCCGATTACGCCCGGCTCTCCGGCGAGAGCCGGCCACCACGTGCAACCCCGGTCCGCCGACCAGCGCGGCTGCCGCGGAATAAATGTGCCCCGTCCGAGGTCTTTTTGGCGGAGAAACTCCACGGCCCGACACGCAACGGACGGGTCGTCGACGAGCCAGCCTCGTACCCGCTCGCCCAGGACCGCTTCGATCGCTCGATCGAGTCCCTGGGGCACCGCCATCCATTCGACGAGCGCCTCTCGCACGCCCTCGCAGGTCCTCAGCGCGGTTCCTTCTTCTCCCTGCCGTCCGTAACCCATTTCCTCCCGAACGACGCCTTCCAGGGCCCGCAACCGGGAATCGGTCGCTGTGAACTCCTCCAGCCGCCGACCGAGGAGTTGTTCCGTCTCCGCCAGCTCCGCCGCCACTCGCTCGCCTTCCGCGACGGCTTCCTGGCGGGCACGTTGGAACTCCAGCCGCCGGTCTTCGTTCTCTCGCCCTTGAGCTTGCAGTCCTCGGGCTTTCTCCAGCAGCGCGGTCCTCTCACGATCGATCTCAACCTGCTCGTCGGCCAGCCGTTCCGTACGCTGAACCGTCTCGCGTTCCCGCTCCGTCAACTGCGTCAGCGCATGCTCCCCGCCGGTCACACGGACCGCCAATCGTAAAATATCTTGCCGCAACCGCTCTGTTTCCGATTCAACCGTCGAACGCTGCTCCGACGCCTGCTGCATAGCGGCTTCCAATTCGGCAAGGCGACCCGTCCGCTCGGCTATTTCCGCATCGCATTCGGAAAGCATGAGCCGCAACCGATCCGCTTCCGTCGAAGCGAGATTTTGCTCCTCGGCCAGCCGCTGTATCTCGTAAGCGGCCTGGGCTTGCTGCTGTTCGTACAGCCCGATCCGGTTCCGTTCCACTTCCGCCGCCGCCAGCGCCCGCGCCTGTTGCTGCTCCGTCTGCCCCAACACGTCCCGGAGACGATTGATCGCCTCTCCGCTCTCCAACACGCTGAGCTTGACCGTTTCCAACTCGGCGCTCAGCCGAGCTTGCTCGGCCGTCTGCGCCGACTCCCTGGCTTCCAGACCGCCGACCTCCTCCTCGATCACGCTCAGGCCGGCTTGCAGCGTTCGATATTCGTCGGCGAGGAGTCGAATTTCCAATGCCCGCGCTTCTTGCTGGAGCGCCTGGTAGGACCGCGCCTGTCTCGCCTGCCGTTCGAGGGAATTGAGCTGTTTTTTCACCTCCGCGATGATGTCTCGCACCCGCAGCAGGTTCTGCTGGGTGGTCTCGAGCTTGCGGAGCGCCTCGGCCTTCTGTTTTTTGTAGCGGACGATGCCGGCCGTTTCCTCGATCAATTCGCGCCGATCCTGCGGCGAGGCGTTCAAAATCTGATCGATCCGGCCCTGTTCGATCACCGTATGCCCCTTTGACCCGGCTCGGGTGTCCAGGAGAAGACTTCGAATGTCCTTGAGCCGACAGGGCGTCTTGTTGATCAAATACTCGCTCTCGCCGTTCCGATAGAGTCGCCTTGTGATCATCAGCTCCTGGTACTCGTGCAACTGGCCCGGCAGGCCAGCGGCCACGTCCGGCACCAGGCCGCCGATGACCAGCGACACTTCTGCCATCCCCAGCGGTTTCCGGAGTTCGGTCCCGTTGAAAATAACATCTTCCATCCGCTCGCTTCGGAGCGTCTTGGTGCTCTGCTCGCCCAACACCCACAAGATGGCGTCGACCACGTTGCTTTTCCCGGCCCCATTGGGACCGACAACGGCGGTGATCCCGCTGGGAAATTGAATCTTGGCCTCGGCAAACGACTTAAACCCGACCATCTCCAAGGACTTCAGGTACATCCGTAGCCCCCTTCTCACTCCAGTTGCCGGCGACCCCGGTCGGCCGCAAGTTTCGGCCCTTGTAACACAGCCATTGATGGAAATCAAAGGAGAAATACTGTATGGGGTGGATGTAGAAACAGTCCGCCACTATTTGTAGTGGACGGTCAAAGGTTGAGGGCCAGTGAACTCAAACCGGTCAGCCGCCGTTCGAGCGCCGGGAGATCGATTGGATACTCACCAGTTCTTTGGGCAGGAGAAATTCCACATCCTCTTCAATCACCGTCAAGTCCTCAACCTCAGCGGGACCGTAGTTTTTCAAATAGGCCACAACTTCGGTCACCAAGACTTCCGGGGCTGAGGCGCCGGCCGTGATGCCGACCGCCTCGGCGTCTTTGAGCCATTCCGGATCAATGTCATCGGCCGAGTCGATCAGATAGGAAGGAATCCCGCAGTGCTCGCCCAATTCGCGCAGCCGGTTGGAGTTCGAGCTGTTGGGAGACCCGATGACCAGGATCACGTCCACCAGCTTGGCCAGCTCCTTGACGGCGTTCTGCCGGTTTTGCGTGGCGTAACAGATGTCCTCTTGGTGTGGCCCTTTGATGTTGGGGAACCGACGATGGAGCGCCTCGACGATGTCTCGGCATTCGTCCACGCTGAGAGTGGTCTGCGTGACGTAGGAAAGATGGTGTGTATTTTCGACCTGGAGCTTCTCGACATCTTCCACCGACGAGACCAGATGAAACTTGTCCGGAACCTGCCCGAGCGTCCCGATGACCTCGGGATGGCCGGCGTGGCCGATCAGGATCAACTCATAGCCTTGGGCATAATCCCGGTTCACCTCGTTGTGGACTTTGATCACCAAGGGACAGGTCGCATCGATCACCTTGAGCCGGCGACTGTTGGCTTCCTTCCACACTTCCTTGGCCACGCCGTGAGCGCTGAAGATCACCACCGACCCTTCCGGAACTTCGCTCAACTCTTCCACGAAGACGGCCCCCTTTTGCCGGAGCGAATTGACCACGTGGCGGCTGTGCACGATCTCGTGCCGCACGTATATAGGCGCTCCGTATTTCTTGAGAGACAGATCGACGATGTCGATCGCCCGGTCAACGCCGGCGCAGAACCCGCGGGGATTGGCGAGATAGATCTTCATGTCTAGCACCAGTTCCGATATGCGTGCAAAAGAACGTTCCGCGCTCCCCGGCCTGGAAGCCGGTTGTCGAGGTGACACCTTACGTCAGACCCCGTCTCGCCGTCAACACATTTGATCGCGGCTGTCAGCGCGAACGTCGGCCAAGGCGATTTAATCCCCTGTGCGCAGACGACATGCCGGAAGGCCGTCGATCCGAGTGGCGGAAGGGACGGCGCCGCGTCGCGAGACCCTTGACACCTTTAGGCCTTCTCATTAGGCTGTGATTCAAGTGAGTACGCTTCCCTCGAGCAAGAAAATTCTGATCGTGGAGGATGAGAAAGATATCCTCCAGTTGGTCAAGCTCTATCTCGAAAAAGACGGCTACCGCACGGTCGCCGCGATGACCGGCCCGGAAGGACTCCGGCTGGTCAAGAGCGAGCGACCCGACCTGGTGATCCTGGATCTGATGCTGCCCGACCTGGACGGCTTGGAGGTCTGCAAGAAAATCCGGACGGCTCGAGAGACGGCCCTCCTCCCGATCATCATGCTCACGGCCAAGGCCGAAGAGGCCGATACCGTGGTGGGTCTCGAACTCGGCGCGGACGACTACGTCACCAAGCCGTTCAGCCCCAAGGCTTTGGTCGCGCGGGTCAAAGCGTTATTGCGCCGCGTGGAACGCAGCCAGGAAGAGGGTCCGCCCCGGTACCTGTACGGCGACCTCGTCATGGACCTCGCCAAGCACGAAGTGACGCTCAACAATCGCGAGGTGCCGCTGACCGCCAAGGAGTTCGGCTTGCTCGAGCATCTGCTGCGGAACTCCGGTCGCGTGTTGACCCGCGACGTGCTGCTGAATGCCGTCTGGGGGTACGACTATTACGGCACCACGCGCACGGTCGACGTGCATATCCGTCGACTGAAACAGAAGATCCCGCTGTTGAACGAGGCCATCGTCTCTGTCAAGTCACTCGGGTACAAACTCAAAGAACGTGAAGTGTGAGACGTGATGCGTGACGAGTCAGACAATTGGATACGGTCCAATCTTCCAGCAGCCATCTTTTACCCCTCACCCTTCACCCTTTACGCATCATCGTCCCCATGACCCTCTCCATCCGCTGGAAAGTCACGCTCGGCACCCTCTTCGCGGTCTCGCTGGGGCTCGCCGTAGCGGGGTGGTTGTCCATCCGCTCGATCGAAACGATCGAGTTGACCCGCCTGAAAGACACCCTCCACGCTCAGACCACCCTCGCCGCTTTGACCTTACAACCGCTCCTGCAGAAGGAAGAGTTGCGCAGGCCTGTTTCCGAGGTGCAAGCTCTCGCCAAGGAAATCAGCCGCCGTTCCCTTGCGCGCGTCACCGTGATCGCCGCCGACGGCACCGTGCTCGCCGACAGCGCCACCGAAGACCGTGCAGTGGCGCGAATGGACAACCACGCCACGCGCCCGGAGGTCGTGCAGGCGTGGGCGTCCGGTGAGGGGATGGCCATACGGGTCAGCGACACCACCGGGCAGCGGACCTTCTATCTCGCGCACCGCATGCGCCTCACCGACCAGCCGGAGACCCGCTCGGCGATCATCCGGTTGGGTCTGCCGATGACTCAGATCGAAGCGCAACTGCACGAGCTGAAACAGCGACTCGCTCTGGCGTTGGGATTGGCGTTCCTGGTCGCCGTCGCGTTGGGCATAGTCATCGCCCGGAGCCTGACGCGCCCGCTCTCCGACATGGCCGAGGTCGCCAGAAAGGTAGCGGCCGGCGTGCTGGGACAACGAGTCCCCGCCGCCTCGCGGGACGAAATAGGGGTGCTCGCCCAGGCTCTCAATGACATGACCAGCCAGTTGGAAGCTAAGCTTCATGAATTGTCGGAGGACCGGGCGCAGTTGCTCGCGGTGCTGGTCTCGATGGTCGAAGGCGTGATGGTGCTGGATTGTCGAGGCACCGTCCTGCAGGTGAACCCCGCACTCGAGCGAATGT
>Ga0070739_10007747_pt1 | contig 11251 bp, 12 predicted proteins | sample Coa_R1_7_FD_66445 | JGI IMG/M metagenome (GOLD analysis project Ga0070739, IMG submission 66445) | Surface soil microbial communities from Centralia Pennsylvania, which are recovering from an underground coalmine fire - Coalmine... | ecosystem: Environmental > Terrestrial > Soil > Unclassified ... | reverse complement strand
TCGATCTACTTCACGCTGCTCGGCGCCGACCACGGTCACGTCGCGATCGGGATCCTGCTCGTCCTCTGGCTGCTCTGGAAGCTGCTGCGCGGCCTGACCATGTTCCGGCTGAACGCGGTGCAGGCGGTCGCGTTCTACTGGCACGTGGTCAACGTGCTGACCCTGGTGATCACCGGCGTCCTGCTGAGCGCGAGGTTCTGATGGCGGCCGCCGACGTCAACCCCGCCAGGCGCGAGACGCTGCTCGCACCCTCGCCGCAGGACAGGATCGGCCGCTTCACGCTGCGCCAGCTCGGGATCATCCAGTGGACGGGGACGATCCTGGCGCCGCTCGTCTGGTTCTCGCAGCACCTGTTCGGTTACGGCGTCGGGCAGGCGGTCTGCGGAGCGGGCCTCGGGTGGGGCGTGAACTTCGCCGTCTACCAGGTGAGCGCGCTCGTGGTCACCGCGGTGATCGAGATCGTGACCTGGGCCTGCGCGCTGCTCGTCTTCCTCCACACCCGCGGCGCCGACTGGGGCGACGGCCCGCCGGAGGAAGGGCGCTTCGGGGGCGAGCTGCCTTACGGGCGGCTCCACTTCTTCGCCGCGGCCGGGATGGTCGCCAACGTCCTCTTCCTCACGATCGCGGTGCTCGACGTGACCGCCGCACTGACCGACGTGCTGTGCCGCCAGTCGTGAACGGACGCGTCCTCATCGGGGCGGCTGCCGTCGCGCTCAGCCTGCTCCTCGCCAGCTCTGCGGCCGCCGCTCCGCACGGCAAGGGGACGCCGAAGGGCAGGCTCGCCGCCCGGGGCTACCACCTCTACGGCGAGTACTGCCTGAGCTGCCACGGCGCGAACGCGTCCGGCAAGGAGAGCGCGCCGGCCAACTCGATCGGCTCCGGGCCGTATCGCACGCAGCAGCGGCAGCGCGGGATCGCACCCTCGCTCCAGGGCGTCGGCGCGCTCGCGGCGAACTTCTACCTGCGGACGGGCTACATGCCGCTCGCGCACGTCGGCCTGCAGCCGCGCCGCCAGCCGCAGCAGCTGAGCGACGGGCAGGTCCGCGCGCTCGTCGCGTACATCGCGAGCTTCGGCGGCCCGAAGATCCCGCGTCCTCAGCCCTGGCGCGGCAACCTCTCGCAGGGACAGGCCCTGTTCACCGAGCACTGCGCCGGCTGCCACCAGGTCGTCGCGCAGGGCGGCTACGTGACGAACGTGATCGCGGAGCCGCTGCGCGTTCCCGGGATGGACGCCCGGACGATCGCCGAGGCCGTCCGCATCGGGCCGTACATCATGCCGACCTTCACGTACAAGGCCCTTTCCGAGCGGCAGCTCGACTCGGTCATCCGCTACGTCCTCTGGGCGCAGAAGCCGCACAGCCCGGGCGGCTGGGGAATCGACTTCCTCGGCCCGGTGCCGGAAGGGCTCGTCACCTGGTTCATCGCGCTGCCGCTCCTGATCGGCTTCTGCCTCGTCCTCGGCCGGAGGCTGCGGACGTGAGCCGCTTCCGCAACGCGGTCGTCTCCGGGCTCGTGCTCCTGCTCGGGCGCGGGCGGCCGCGTCCGGAGAAGGATCCGAGCCGCATCGTCCCCGCGCTGCCGCCGAATCCGGCGGCCGAGCTCGCCGTCCTCGCCCTGCTCGGGCTGAGCGCGCTGTCGGCGCTCGGCTTCGTGCTCGTCTACGCGTTCGCCGACGACCTGCCCGCGCAGAACCAGCTCCTCGGGCTGACGATCGGCGGCGCGTTCATCTTCCTCGCGGTCGCGCTGATCGTCGTCGGGCTCAAGCTCGTCCCGACGGAGGAGATCGTCGAGCCGTACCCGCCGTTCGAGCATCCGGGAGAGCAGCAGGTGCTCGCGGAGGTGCTGGAGGAGAGCGGCTCGCGCTTCAGCCGCGGCGGCCTGTTCAAGCTCGGCCTGCTCGGCGCCGGCGGCGCGCTCGGCCTCGCGCTGCTGACGCCCGCGGTCTCCTTCGGGCCGCTCTTCCAGGTGAAGCAGTTCCTCAGCACGCCCTGGCGGCGCGGGCGGCGGCTCGTCGACGAGACCGGCAAGCCGTACAAGGCCTCCGACATCGAGCACGACAACTTCTACCTCGCCTTCCCCGAGGGGACGCCCGACCAGGGTCGGGAGCAGATGGGCGCGTCGCTGATCGTCGTCCGGCTGCCGCCGTCGACGCTGCGGCTGCCGCCGGGACTGCGCGACTTCCCGGCCGACGGCGGGATCCTCGCCTACTCGCGGATCTGCACCCACGCCGGCTGCGCGATCAACATGTTCCGCTCGCCGCTCTTCCAGCCGGACGAGCCCAGACCCGCGTTCGTCTGCCCGTGCCACTACTCGACGTTCGACCCGGCCACCGGCGGCACCGTCATCTTCGGACCCGCCGGGCGGCCGCTGCCGATGCTGCCGATCACCGTCGACGGCAAGGGCTACCTGCGCGCGAAGGGGAACTTCGACGAGCCCGTCGGCCCGTCCTGGTGGGGAGTCCGCATGTACAGGCCGAATCCCTGATGCTCACCCGCCGAGCCATCCGCGCGCTCGACCAGCGCAGCGGCGCCGCGCCGTACCTGCGCAAGGTCATGCGCTACCTGTTCCCGGACCACTGGTCGTTCCTGCTCGGCGAGGTGGCGCTCTACGCGTTCATGGTGCTCGTCGCGACCGGGATCTACCTGACGTTCTTCTTCGTCGACTCGACGAAGGAGATCGTCTACCACGGGCACTACGCCCCGCTGGACGGCCAGATGATGACCGAGGCGTACGCGTCGGTCATCCACATCTCGCTCGGCGTCAAGGCGGGCCTCCTCATCCGCCAGACCCACCACTGGGCGGCGAACGTCTTCATCGGCGCGATCGTCCTGCATCTGCTGCGGATCTTCTTCACCGGTGCCTACCGCAAGCCGCGCGAGCTGACGTACCTGATCGGCGTGACCATGCTGATGCTCTCGCTGCTCGAGGCGTACCTCGGCTACTCGCTCGTGGACGACCTGATGTCCGGGATGGGCCTCGTGATCGGCTACTCCGTCGGCCTCTCGCTGCCCCTCGTCGGCGAGAACCTCATGAACTGGCTGTTCAACGGCATGTACCCCGGCCAGGCGGCGCTCTGGCCGCGCATGTACATCGCGCACGTCCTCATCTTCCCGATCCTGATCGGCTCGCTGCTCGCGGCGCACCTGCTGCTCGTGATGCTCAAGCACCACACGCAGTTCCGGCGCAAGCGCGCGCAGACCGAGCACGCGATCATGGGAGTGCCGGCCTGGCCGGGGCAGGCGCCGCGCTCGATCGGGCTCGCGCTCGCCACCGCGGGCGTGCTCTTCCTGCTCGGCGGCCTCGTCCAGATCAACCCGATTTGGCTCTGGGGCCCGTACCACACGTACTCGTCCACGAACGGCGCGCAGCCGGACTGGTACCTCGGCTGGCTGATCGGCGGGCTGCGCCTGATGCCGGGCTTCGACGTCGTGATCGACGGCTACACGCTCGTGCCGAACCCGTTCTGGGGAGGCGCGGGCTTCCCGCTCGTCGTCTTCGGCTTCCTCTACTTCTGGCCCTGGCTGGAGCGGCGCTTCACGCGCGACTACGCGTTCCACAACCTGCTCGACCGCCCGCGTGACGCGCCGGCGCGCACGGGGATCGGCGTGGCGATGGTCACCTGGGTCGTGATCGTCTTCCTCGCCGGGAGCTCGGATCGCACCGCGGTGATCTGGAACACCTCGTACGTGGGGCAGATCCACGTCTACTGGGTGCTCGTCTGGGTGCTGCCGACGCTGTTCGGGCTGATCGCCTGGTGGACCTGCAAGGAGCTGCAGGCGGGGGAGAGGGTCGTCCTGCGCCGCCACGAGGCGGAGGCCGAGGCGCGGCTCGCCCGCGCACGCCGCGGCGAGGCGGAAGCTCCGGGCGAGCCGTCTGCCGTCGAGCCCTAGGCGTAGCAGGAACTACGCCGGCTGGAGATCGCGGTCTGCAGCCGGCCTCGTGCTGAAGGCCTTTCGGGGCTGACGCGTGATTCGCGATCGCTTGTTCGTCGCTCGCGCGCATGCGGACGCGTGCGCGCTCGCTCGCTTCGGCGGCGTCATAACGGTCGCCTTCGGCTCGGTTACGCTGCCGCCTTTGCGCTGTGGTGAGAGGACGATCGCGCAGGCGAGAGCGAGCTAGTCAGGGGGCCACGGTGTGAGCGGCTCTCCGGTCTCGACGACCTTCCTGAGCTTTTTCCATCTCGGGTGGAGGCGGACCCGCCAGGAGATCTCTCTTAGTACCTGCGGCACGCGTTCGCGAGACTGCTGGTCTCCGAGCAAGACCAGCGATTCGACTGCGTGTAAGCGAACCTCGGGATTGGGATCGTTGTCGAGTGCCCTACGAAGGCTCGGGATCGTGTCCCGGGCTGCCATTCGTCCGAGTGCCTCGGCGGCGCTCATCCGTACGACGGACGCCGAGTCGTCGAGTGCTGCCACGAGCGTGCCCTCGAACTCGTGCGCCTTTAGTACGCCGAGCGCGTCCACGGCACACATGCGCACTGTGTCGACTGGATCGTCTGCGAGCTTGGCGATGTGCGGGGCGGCCTGCGAAGCACCAAGACTGGCTAACACACTCACAACGTGTGACCGCACGAGTTTCTGCTCGCTACCAAGGTCACGAATCAGCCCGGGCACATTTCCGTCCTTCTCGTGCCGTCGAGCGCGTGGGAACTCGTCGTTAGTCTCAGACAACCCGCCCGGACTCTATCTCGACCCTCTTTCGGAGCCGGTCAACACACCCTCAGGGGTCATTCCGGAACACTGGCCCAGCCGAGAGCACTACATTCCGACCGATGGGCCGCGAGGACTGGTACCGCTCAAAGGTCTGGGACAACAAGACTCGAGATGCGTTCGAGGCGAGGCTCGCTCGCTCTCGGACGCCGTTCCACCGCGCGCAGTACCTCACGATCCAAGGGGGAGCCCTGACCTCGACGAACAAGCGCCGAGAGGTCAAGGCCGGGAGGGCGCTGTTGGATCGCGTCATCGCCGAATACCCGGAAGAAGTGATGAGCGTTGCGAACGCCCACTTCGCACTCGCGCTCTCCTACGAGCGGGAGAACCGCCTCGGCGAAGCGAGTGAGCATCTCCGGTTGTGCCTCATTCTTGAGACGGGACGAAATTTCAAGCACCGAGCCGAACTTCACCTGGCCGAGGTGCTGCTCGCTGGCAGCCCTTCGGAAGCGGAACTGAACGAAGCGGCTGCGCTTCTGGACATAGCTGCCGAGCGAGTGTTTTTCCACGTTGAGGCGTGGAGGATCGCTGTGGCTCACGCACGTCTTAGCGCGAAGCTGAAAGACGCTCCCGGCGCGGCCGCGTGGGCTGAACAGGCCCTCGCTCTCCTGGCTGACAACCGGCCGAGGCTTCCGCGCCATCCCGACGTTGGTCTGATCACGACGGACGCCGATACCGTCGACGAGATGCAGAAGCTCGCCGGCCAGTCAGCTCGTTAGGCGCGTCGTTCCTCAGGGGTAATTCCGGAACACTGGCCCAAGCGAACGGCCCTACCATGCGGCGCTCATGCCACGGCCGCAACTAACTCGACGGGAATCTTGGCGAGCCGCCTTCGGCTAACGGCTGCGATGGGCGGTACTCGCGGTCTACCAAGCACGTCGCCCCTAGCCACGCTCAGGCGTGATTCCTGAGCGCTGGCCCAGGTGAGTGCGTTTCTCGCTCGAATCAAGCGCCCAGGCAAGGTGCCGGAGGCTAAGCCTCGCTTAGCCGGAGGCCGGGCTGCGCGAGCGTCTCCGCCGCGGCGAGGCGCAGCCCTAGGCGTAGCCGGACTCGAAGAACCTTCCCTCGTGGGCGATCGCCTGCTCGCGGGTCAAGCCCTGCTCGGAGTGGGGCTTGGCGCCGATCGCGTCGGCGAAGCGCGTGATCAGCTCGAAGCCGGCCTGCACGTCCGCCGCGTCGCGAAGCGCGTCCTGCGAGACGCCGGCGGCGAGCGCGCGGGCCGGGTCGAGCGTGGCGAGGAAGTGGAGCGTGCCGCGGAGCCGCTCGTCGACCGGCGCCGTCTCGAAGTCCTCGAGCACCGCGTCGACGAGTTCCGCGTCACCGAAGGCGTACGACGCGACCGCGCCGTGGGCCTCCGTTCAGAACGGGCACTGGTTCTGCGCCGAGACGAACGCGGCGAACAGCTCGCGCTCCGCCTCGCTCCACTCCGACGGCCCCTTCATCACCTCCTGGAAGTACGCCGACGCGGGCTCACCGAACAGCTCCGGCCGGTAGCGCAGCGCGAGCGAGATGTCGGAGACGTACCCGTCGCGCTCGCGCAGCCGCTCGACCTCCGCCGCAGCCTCGGGCGAGTGCTCCAGCTCAACCCGCATCGATCGCCTCGTAGGCCCGCCGCCGCCTCTCGTCGGCCGCCGCGAACGCGACCGGGAGCACGGCTTCGTAGAGCTCGTCCGCGGAGAGCCCGGCGACGTCGGCATCCGTGATCGTCCACGCGGCGACGCGCACCTTCTCGGTGAGCGGCGTCGGCTTGCCGGCGGGCCCGGCGGCCTCGCCGAGCGCCCGCCAGAGCGCGTCAGCCCTGCGAGAGGAGGCGGCGGAGGACATACCGGAGGATGCCGCCGTGGCGGAAGTACTCCCGCTCGCGCGGCGTGTCGAGGCGGACACGCGCGCGGAACTCCCTCTCGTCGGCGCGCACCGTGACCTCGTCCGCCTCGCCGTCTTGGACGCCCGAGATCGAGAACTCCTCGCGGCCGGTCAGCCCGAGTGTCTCCGGCGTCTCGCCCGCCATGAACTGGAGCGGGAGGATGCCCATCATCAGCAGGTTCGAGCGGTGGATCCGCTCGTACGACTCCGCGATCACCGCACGCACGCCGAGCAGGTTCGGCCCCTTCGCCGCCCAGTCGCGCGACGAGCCCGAGCCGTACTCCTTGCCCGCGATCACGATCGTCGGCACGCCCTCGGAGCGGTAGCGCTCGGCGACCTCTAAGATCGTCCCCTCCTCGCCGTCGGGCAAGTGCACCGTCCACGTTCCCTCGCTGCCGGGGACGAGCTTGTTGCGCAGCCGGACGTTCGCGAACGTGCCGCGCACCATCACCTCGTGGTTGCCGCGCCGCGCGCCGTAGGAGTTGAACGCTCGCCGCTCGACGCCGTGGTCGATCAGGTACTGCCCGGCCGGCGAGTCGGGACGGATCGCACCGGCGGGCGAGATGTGGTCGGTCGTGACCGAGTCGGCGACCATGACGAGGCAGCGCGCGCCCGCCACGTCCTCGACCGGCTGGGGCTCGCGCGGCATCCCCTCGAAGTACGGCGGCAGGCGGACGTAGGTGGACTCCGGATCCCACGCGTACAGCTCGCCCTCCGGCGTCTCGAGCCCGCGCCAGCGCTCGTCGCCCGTGAAGACGTCGGCGTAGACGTCGCGGTACATCTCGCCGCGGACGCTCGCGCCGATCACCTCGTCGATCTCCACGCGGCTCGGCCAGATGTCGCGCAGGAACACGTCCTCGCCGTCGGAGCCGCGGCCGAGCGGCTCCTCGAGCAGGTCGACGTCCATGCGCCCGGCGAGCGCGTAGGCGACGACGAGCGGCGGCGACGCGAGGTAGTTCGCCTTCACGTCGCCGTGGATGCGCGCCTCGAAGTTGCGGTTGCCGGAGAGCACGGCGCAGACGACGAGATCGCCCTCGCCGACCGCCGCGGCGATCGGCTCCGGCAGGGGGCCGGAGTTCCCGATGCACGTCGTGCAGCCGTAGCCGACCGTGTTGAAGCCGAGCCGGTCGAGGTAGTCGTCGAGCCCGGCGGCGCGGTAGTACTCGCTGACGACCTTCGAGCCCGGCGCGAGGGAGGACTTCACCCACGGCCGGCGCTCCAGCCCGCGCTCGACCGCGTTCCGCGCGAGCAGCCCGGCGGCGACCATCACGGACGGATTCGACGTGTTCGTGCAGGACGTGATCGCCGCGATGACGACGGAGCCGTGCTCGAGCGCGTAGTCCTCGCCCTCGACCGCGACGCGCTTCTTCTCGATCGTCGCCGTGTGGGCCGGCACCGCGTCGGAGTCGCCCGTGCCGTCGCCGGTCGGCGGGTCGCTCGCGGGGAACGAGTCCGCGACCTCCTTGTCGTACGAGCCGTTTGTGTACTCGACGCCGAAGGTGTCCAGCGACTCGACGAACGCCTCCTTCGCGCGCGCGAGCGGGACGCGATCCTGGGGCCGGCGCGGCCCGGCGAGCGACGGCTCGACTGAGCCGAGGTCGAGCTCCACGACCTCCGAGTACTCGGGATGCTCGTCCGGCTCGTGCCAGAGCAGGTTCTCCTTGCAGTACGCCTCGACGAGCGCGATCCGCTCCTCGCTGCGGCCGGTCAGGCGCAGGTAGCCGAGCGTGACGTCGTCGACGGGGAAGAAGCCGCACGTCGCGCCGTACTCGGGGCTCATGTTCCCGAGCGTCGCGCGGTCGGCCAGCGCAAGCGATCCGACGCCCGGGCCGAAGTACTCCACGAACTTGCCGACCACGCCGGTGCGGCGCAGGGTCTCCGTCACCGTGAGCACGAGATCCGTCGCGGTCGCGCCCTCCTGCAGAGCGCCGGTGAGGCGGAACCCGACGACCTGCGGCACGAGCATCGAGAGCGCCTCGCCGAGCATGGCCGCCTCGGCCTCGATGCCGCCGACGCCCCATCCCAGCACGCCGAGGCCGTTCACCATCGTCGTGTGCGAGTCGGTGCCGACGAGCGTGTCGGGGAAGGCGACGCCGTCGCGCACGTCCACCACGCGCGCCAGGTACTCGAGGTTGACCTGGTGGCAGATGCCCGTGTTCGGCGGGACGACCTTGAAGTTGTCGAACGCGCCCTGGCCCCAGCGCAGGAAGGCGTAGCGCTCGCGGTTCCGCTCGAACTCGAGCTCGACGTTGCGCTCGATCGCGAGCCGCGACGCGAACTCGTCCACCTGCACGGAGTGGTCGATCACGAGCTCGGCCGGGATCAGCGGGTTGATCTTGCCCGGGTCGCCGCCCTGCGCGCGCATCGCGTCGCGCATCGCCGCCAGGTCGACGACGGCGGGAACGCCGGTGAAGTCCTGCAGGAGGACGCGGCCCGGGACGAACGAGACCTCGTGGGACGGCTCGGCCGCGGCGACCCAGCCGGCGACCGCCTCCGCCTCGCCGGCGCTCCCGTTCCGGAGGACGTTCTCGAGCAGGATCCGCAGCGTGTAGGGGAGCCTCGCTGCGTCGGCGTCGAGCTTGTGGAACCCGTAGCTCTCGTCGCCGACGCGCAGTTGCTCCATGCGTCGATTCAAGCAGAAGCGCGCTTCCGCTCTCCCTGCTTGCCCTGGGTGAGCCGGTTCAGCGTCACGAGCCCGAGGCCGCCCAGCATGTTGCCGGCGGCCGCGAGGAAGAAGTTCCCGACGATGAACGTCCACCCGAAGTGGGCGTCGAAGCGGTAGGCGAAGATCAGCTCGAGCGTGACCACGATCACGTGGTCGAAGCTGCCGAGCGCCAGCAGCGCGCCGGCGATCCACGCGACGACGACGCGAACGAGCATCGACTCCTGGCCCTCGACGAACCACGTCATCGCCGTGATCAGCGCCCCGGCGAAGATCGCGCTGACGAAGAGGGAGAGCGTCCCGTGCGAGTGGATTGCGTCGCCGTTGGTCGCGAGCACCTGCGCCGTGCCGCCGGGCAGCACGCGATGCACGGTCAGGAGCAGGATCATCACCAGCCCGCCGAGGACGTTGAAGACCGGCGAGGTGATCCAGAGCCGCGCGAGCCCGAGCCAGGACCTTCCGCGCCGGTGGTCCAGCCCGGCGATCGGCACGAGGAAGTTCTCGGTGAAGAGCTCGCCGCGTCCGACGACGAGGAAGACGAAGCCGACGCCGAAGGCGAGCGACCCGGCGAGATGCGCGGGCCTTGCTCCGAACCTGGCGGCGAGGCTGTCACTGACGAGCGCGAGGGCCACCACGCCCGCGACGATGTCGAACCCCGCCGCGAGCGCGGTCGAGACCATCTCGAGCAGCGGCCGCTCGAGTCGTCGCTCTCCCTCGACCTTGGTGCGCCGGTAGATGTCCTCCGGCTGCGGGATCTCCGTCACAGGCGGGGGAGCAGCTCCCGTTCGGCGAAGTCGCAGAACTCCTTCTGGTTGTCGCCGATCTGGTGCACGTAGACGTGGGTGAAGCCCGCGTCCGCGTACTTGCCGATCAGCTCGAGGTAGGGCTCGGGATCGGGCCCGGCCGGAGTCTGCTCGGCGATGTCCTGGACGGTCACGTTCTCGGCGGAGGACTCGAAGTCGCGCGGCGCCGGCAGCTCCTGGCCGCCCGAGCCCGCGAGCGCGAGGTTCGGCCACAGCTTCAGCGCGCGCTCGTGGCCGGCCGCCTCGTCCTCGTCGTATGCGACATGGATCATCCCGAGCTTCGGCTTGCCCGCTCCGCCGGCCTCCTCGAAGCGCTGGACGACGTCCTCGTCGGGGCTCGTGGAGACGAGTCCGTCGCCGACGCGTCCGGCCAGCTCGGCCGCCTGCGGCTGCGCGGCGGCGACGTAGAGGTCGGGGGCCTCGTCGGGGACGGTGTAGAGGCGCGCCTCCTGGACGGTGTAGTGCTCGCCGCGGTGCGTGATCTCCGCTCCCGTCCAGAGCCGGCGGATCACGTCGACCGCCTCCTCGAGCATCTCGAGCCGCTCGTACGGGAGCGGCCAGCGGGCGCCGGTGACGTGCTCGTTGAGGTTCTCGCCCGTGCCGACGCCGAGGAAGAAGCGGCCGGGCATCATGCACGCCACCGTCGCCGCCGCCTGCGCGACGATCGCCGGGTGGATGCGAATGAGCGGGCAGGTGACGCCCGTCCCGACGCGGATCTTTTCGGTCGCGTTCGCGATTCCGCCCAGCGTCGACCAGACGAACGGGCTGTTGCCCTGGTCGCTCACCCACGGGTGGAAGTGGTCGGAGATCAGCGCGAACGGGAACCCCGCCCGCTCGGCCAGCACCGCCTGTCGGACGAGCTCGCTCGGCCCGTGATCCTCGGAGGAGAGCGCGAAGCCAAGTTCCATGCCGAACCGGAGATACCGGTTTGTCCGCTCCGCAAACGCGGCATGCACGGGACGTGGAGATGGCCAAGGTCGCGGAGCTGCAGGTGGTGCTGGAGGGCGTCCCGCTGCCCAACGAGCGCTCGAGCCTCGTGCGCTACGCGGTGCACGCGGGAGCGACCGGGGAGCAGATCGCGCTGCTGCAGGGGCTGCCCGACCGCCGCTTCGACACCATCGACGAGGTGGCCGAGCAGCTCGTTCCCGTCCAGCCCTCGGACGAGCGCGAAGAGCCGCACCGGCCGCAGGAGGAGAGCGGGCTGCCGCCCGGCG
>Ga0070739_10007745_pt1 | contig 11253 bp, 8 predicted proteins | sample Coa_R1_7_FD_66445 | JGI IMG/M metagenome (GOLD analysis project Ga0070739, IMG submission 66445) | Surface soil microbial communities from Centralia Pennsylvania, which are recovering from an underground coalmine fire - Coalmine... | ecosystem: Environmental > Terrestrial > Soil > Unclassified ... | reverse complement strand
CCGCACAGCCGCGGATTCTCCTCGACCGTGAACAAGCGGTGCGTGCGCGCCACTGATCCGAGGATGGCTTGGGTGTCGAGCGGCACCAGCGAGCGCAGGTCGATGACTTCGCAGTCGATCCCATGCTGGCTCTTGAGCTTGTCGGCCGCCGCTAAGGCGCGCGGCACCATCAATGCAAGGGCCAAAATGGTGGCGTCGTTGCCCGGGCGTACGATCTTTGCCGCCCCAAGCTCGTCGACGATCTCGCCGTCGGGAACTTCGCCCTTCGTCGGGTAAAGCGACTTGTGTTCGAAGAAGATCACGGGGTCCGGATCGCGCACCGCCGCAGCCATCAGCCCGATCACGTCGCGCGGGTTGGACGGCGCCACGACTTTCAGGCCGGGAATCATCATGCACCAGTTTTCGACGCTCTGCGAATGCTGCGCGCCGAAGCGCGAGCCGGCACCGTTGCCGGTGCGAATTACCAGCGGGCACTTGAGCTGGCCGTTCGACATGTAGCGGCTTTTGGCGATCTCGTTGGCGATATGGTCGAAGCAAACCGCGAAAAAATCCGAGAACATGATCTCGGCGATCGGTCTCAAGCCGGTCATCGCCGCACCCATCGCAGCGCCGAGGATCGCTTGCTCGGAAATCGGCGTGTCGCGCACGCGCTGTGGTCCGAACTGCTCATAAAGCCCGACGGTGGCCTTGAAGACCCCTCCGGATTTGGCGACGTCTTCGCCCAGAAACACGACATCGGGGTCGCGCGCCATCTCCTGCGCAATGCCGCGCGCCACCGCGTCCCGATAGGTCAATTCCGCCATGCGAAGCCTCCGTCGGCATAGACGTCGGCAGTCAAAATGTCGGCCGGCGGCATGGGCGCCGCCTTGCATCGTTCCGTCGCTTCATCCACGCGGCGCCTTACGTCCTCTTCGAGACGCGCGATCACGTCTTCGGCGATCCCGAATTGCTTGAGCCGCTCGCGATAAATTTTGATCGGATCGCGCTCCTTCCACTTCTCCAGCTCACCTTCGGGCCGATATTTGGCGGGATCGGCGCGCGAATGGCCGGAGTACCGATAGGTGAGACACTCGATCAGGGACGGGCCGGCGCCGGCTCGCGCCTTGGCGTATGCCGCGCTGGCGGCGCGGTAGACGATGTCGGCATCGTTGCCGTCGATGACGATTCGCGGCAGCCCGTAGCTGGCGGCACGGTCGGCCGCGGGATGCGGCACAGCCGTGACCTCGGCAATCGGGGTGTATTCCATGTACAGATTGTTCTCGCAGACGAAGATCACCGGCAGCTTCCACACTGCGGCGAAATTCAGCGCTTCATGGAAGGCGCCGATGTTGGTGGTGCCGTCTCCGAAGAAGCAGACTGATACGTCTTTGTCGCCCTTATATTGCGCCCGCCACGCAGCGCCGCACGCGATCGGCAAATGCGCTCCGATGATCGCATAGGAGCCCATGACGCCGTGATCCGCCGAGGTCAGGTGCATCGAGCCGCCCTTGCCGCGCATCAAGCCGTTGTCGCGCTGCATCAACTCGCCCAAGACCTGTTCGATCGGCACACCGCGCGCCAACGTGTGCGCGTGGCCGCGATACGTGCAAAAGCTTAAATCGCCCGGTTGCATCGCGGCGGCAAAGCCTGCGGCGACGGCTTCTTGGCCGAGTGACAAATGGCTCGTGCCCTTGACCAGGTTCTGCAAAAACAGGTCGAACGCACGCTGCTCCGCCTCGCGAATCTCGACCTGCATGCGGTACATGCGAAGCCGCAGTTCCTCGCCGATATCGTCGTTAAGCGGTGTGGGCGGCGCGGCAGCGCGGTCCTCGACCTTGGCCATGAATGTATCCTCTGGCGACCCAAATTGCTTGGGAGCGAGCGCAACTTAGCGCCAGTTGCAAAGCCGAGGCAACGCCACAGCCGTCCGCTTGCGGACCCTCCTCTTAGGGCCTAATTGAGCGATGCGGGAGCATTCAATGGCGCAAGAATACGTTTACCGCTTCTTCGGCGGCCCGCCTTTGGCGGTGATCGGGCGCCTGATCTTGCTGTCGATTCTGGTCGGCGTCATTCTGGCCGCGATCGGCCTCGACCCGTGGAATATCGTGGATTCGATACGCCGGCTTGTCACGCATATCTGGACGATGGGTTTCGATGCGGTTCGCTGGCTGTGGCAATATTTTCTGCTGGGCGCCATCATCGTCGTGCCGATTTGGTTGCTGACGCGGTTGGCCAAGGCACCGCACGGGCGGTGAGCGCGGCGCACAAGCGGCGCGGCTTTGGGCACAACTACTCACCTGACGCTTCTACGCCAGAACTGTACCGACGGCATGATGCGGGCCGCCGCGGCAAAAGCCGAAAATCTAGCTGCGGGCTAAGCGCCGGTCAGTCTTCGCCACCGCCGGGTCCCGGAGACCCTTCGCTCTCGCCGGGCATCGGCCTCTCGCCGTGATCGCGCGGGCCGCGGTGGCGGCGACGCCGACGGTGCAAAGGAAAGCGATCCGCCGATCCGTCATAACCGTTCTGGCCGTTGGGACCGTTCGGTCCATGGGGTCCCTGCCCCTGCTGCGAAGGTGGCTGTTGCGGTTGCCCACCGGTGATGAACGAGGGAAGCCGGTCGACCTCGCCATCCTCACTTGCCGGCTGAAAGTTTTGCGGTTGCTGCCGAGGCTGAAAGTGCTGCGGCTGTTGTTGGTGTTGTGAGTGATGGTGCAGCTGCTGCTCGCGAGGATAGAAGGGTTGCGGCTCGCGCGGCGCAAACGGCTCGCCGATCGCGGGCTGTTCGCCGTCGCCATCGTCATAGCCCTCATCGAGAACATTGCCGCGCACATCCGCGCCCGGCTGTTGTTGCTGCTGGTAATAGGGCTGCGTCTGCCGCAGATGCTCCTGTGCCGCTGCAATGAGACGGAAATAATGTTCGGCGTGCTGGTAGTAATTCTCGGCCGCGATCGGGTCGCCTGAGCTTTGCGCATCGCGAGCCAACTGCAGATATTTCTCGGCAATGTGCGAGGCCGTACCCCGGATCTTCACGTCCGGTCCATTGGACTCGTACATGCGCGACAAAGGATTTTGATGGTGATGACCACCTTTGCGGTTGCGACCCCGCATGCGCTTATTCTGACCGTTTCTCATGGTTGCTGTTCCGCGAACCCCCGTTATTTGCGGCGACGCTCGCGTCGCCTGTTCTCGTTAGCCCAATAGCTCTTCGCTCGAAATTGCGCGTCAGCTGCATCGCCTCTCGCGGCCCATAACGCCAAACTCATCTTTCACCCAGCCTCTTGCGGGGTACTCTCGCGCCGGAGCGCCCGTACGACGGCGACACGGACGCGGCATCACCAGACCCAGCAATGCAACCCTCACCATCGGCCTTACCGCGGTGCTGCAAGCCTCGACATGCGTGCGCCACGCCTGTGTCTACCCGCACATAACCGATGAAAGTCTCGGTCTTAGCTTCTCAACCTGAATGTGGCGATCCCGTTTGTCGTCCGATCCGGTGTCGCTATGTCCGGCTTTCGCTTGTTCTGTGGCCTGCGCTGCTGGCCTCCAAGAGCTGTGCTCCGGGCACTTCGCAATGCGGCGCATGTCTTCAGGCCGATTCCGTGCAGGCAAGCTAGTCGGTTCCGGCCGACATTCCAAGTGCTTTTTTGCCGGGGTCCAATGCCGCGCGCTCATGACCTTTTTCGTCCGACGAGCGCCCGCGGCATATCACTTAAATCGGAGTGCGGCGGCAATGGCGCAAGTCCCGCGGCCGCAAATATTGCTGCCACCGATTCGGTCCGGCCGGCGCCCAACTCGACCACCACAGCGCCATCGCTCGCTAAACAGCGCGGGGCTGCTTCGGCAATTGCCCGATAGGGGTCCAATCCGTCCGCGCCGCCGTCCAGCGCCAGGCGCGGATCGAAGTCGCGCACCTCTGGCGCGAGCCCGGCGATCTCGTCCGACGCGATGTAAGGCGGATTCGAGACGATGAGATCGAACGGACCGCGTAAGGCTTGCGCCATATCGCAGACTAAGAACGCCGCTCGGTCCACCAAGCCGAGCCTACCGGCATTCTCGCGGGCGACACTAAGAGCCTCCAGGTCGATGTCCGTAGCGGTGCCAACAGCGTTCGGCAGTTCAGAAAGCAGCGCCAAGATCAAAGCTCCGCAACCGGTGCCGAGATCCGCAATGCGCCAGGCCCGCGACCGTGAGCCGCGCGCATTAAGCGTCGCGAGGGCCGCCTCCACTACGGTTTCCGTTTCCGGCCGCGGCAACAATGTCGCCGGGCTTATGCGGAACGGCAAACTCCAGAATTCCTTCTGTTCCACGATGCGGGCGACCGGCTCGCCATCGAGCCGGCGGCGGATCAACGCGGCAATTCGGTCTCGCTGTTCGGGTTCGATCTGCCGCCGGGCGGCCGCCACGAGGCCCGCATGATCGAGACCGAGACCGTGACCAATGAGGATACGAGCATCGAGTGAGGGCGCGTCCACGCCGGCGGCTTGCAAAGCCGCCGTCAGGGCACGGCGCGCCTGATTGACCGTGAGCGTGGCGTCGCCCATCACATCGGGCGGTCCTGCCGCCATTGCCGCAGTTGCGCTCACGATGCGATTTCTTCCGCGGCGAGCTGAGCGGCCTGATGCTCTGCGACCAGCGCATCGATGATGTCGCCCAAGGCCTCGCCCTCGAGGATCTGGGGCAATTTGTAGAGGGTCAGATTAATGCGGTGGTCCGACACGCGACCTTGCGGAAAATTGTAGGTGCGGATGCGCTCGGAGCGGTCGCCGGTGCCGACCTGCCCGCGGCGCTCGGCGGCGCGGGCAGAATCCTGCTTCTGCCGCTCCAGATCGTAGAGCCGCGAGCGCAACACGGCGAGCGCCTTGGCCCTGTTGCGGTGCTGAGAACGATCTTCCTGCATCATCACCACAATTCCGGACGGGATGTGGGTCACACGTACGGCCGATTCGGTCTTGTTGACGTGCTGGCCGCCCGCGCCTCCGGAGCGGAGTGTGTCGATGCGCAGATCGGCTTCGCTGATTGCGACATCCACGTCCTGCGCCTCCGGCAACACAGCGACCGTTGCGGTCGAGGTGTGAATGCGCCCGGACGCCTCGGTGTCAGGCACACGCTGGACCCGATGCACGCCGGATTCGTACTTCAGCTTGGCGAAGGCGCCACGTCCCCGAATTTCGGCGATAATCTCCTTATAGCCCCCTACCGAACCTTCGCTTGCCGTCACCACCTCGACCTTCCAGCCCTGGCGCGCAGCATAGCGCTCGTACATGCGAAATAAGTCCCCGGCAAACAGGGCCGCCTCGTCGCCCCCGGTTCCGGCGCGGATTTCGAGAATGACGTTGCGCTCATCCATGGCATCCTTCGGCAGCAGCGCGAGCCGCAGCTGCTGTTCGAGGACGGCACGGCGCGCTTCGAGCTCGGGCCGCTCGGCTTCCGCAATCGAACGCATCTCCGGATCCGTCGACGGATCGTCGATCAGGCTATCGAGGTCCTCTAGCTCGCGTTGGGCATGGCGGTAGGATTTGACGGCCTCGACGACCGGTGCCAGCTCGGCGAGTTCACGTGACAGCTTCACGTAAGTCTCGGGCGGCAGGGCCGCGGCTAGATCGTGCTCAAGCGCGGCATGCCGAGCAACGAGCGCATTGAGTTTCTGATCGGGCAGCATCGCTCTGCGATTAAATCTGTAAACCGTTCTGCGCCGCGAATTCTTCCAACTGCGGGCGAATCGTGGCGCCGTTCAGCGGCTTTTCGATCAGTGGACACAGAAATTCTGCAGCCTGGCCGCAATCGAGATCGAGCAGCATCGCTTTGACTGGTCCCACCGCAGACGGCACCAATGACAGGGCGCGATAGCCAATCGCGGCAAGCGCAAGCGCGCCGATCGGTTGCGAAGCCAGCTCGCCGCAGACGCTGGCGGGCTTGTTGTGCTTGCGGCACTTGTCGGCGATGTCCTTGAGGGCCCGCAAGATGGGCGGCGACAAGGCATCGAAGCGAGAGGCTACACGCGGATTGCCGCGATCGACGGCGTACATGAATTGCACCAGATCGTTGGAGCCAACCGAGAGGAAATCGACCTTTTCAAGCAGCTCGTCGAGCTGATACAGCAACGACGGCACCTCCACCATGCTGCCAACCTCGACCTCGGCGGGCAACTTGTGGCCGTGCCGGCGCAAATGAGTAAGCTCGCGCTCCACCAGCTCCCTGGCCTGAACGAACTCGTCGACCGTGGCTATCATGGGAAACATGATTTTCAGGGAACGGCTGCCGGCGGCGCGCAGCAGCGCCCGCAACTGCGAACGCAACAGGCCGGGCCGATCAAGTCCGAGCCGGATCGCGCGCCAGCCCAGCGCCGGATTTTCCTCTTCGATGTTGCGCATATAGGGCAGCAACTTGTCGCCGCCGATGTCGAGCGTCCGGAAAATCACCGGCTTGTCGCCGGCCGCGTCCAGAACGGCCCGGTACAGGGCGTATTGCTCGCTGTTGCGGGGAAAGTTTGGCGCTACCATGAATTGCAACTCGGTGCGAAACAAGCCGATGCCGATCGCTCCGGTGTCGGCGATGTGCGGCAGGTCGACGCTCAAGCCGGCGTTGAGCAGCAACTTGATCTCCGCGCCATCTTTGGTGACGCACGGCCTATCGCGCAGCTGCTGGTATTGCAGTTGGCGGCGAGCCCGCAGCCGCACCCGCTCGACGTACGCCGCTTCCATGTCCGGCAGAGGACGGATGTGCAAATCGCCGGTCGAGCCGTCGACGATGATAGCGTCGCCCTGATCCACCAATCCGGTCGCATTGTCGATTTCACCGACCGTGGGTATTCCGAGGGCGCGCGCGACGATGGCCACATGCGAGTGCGGACCGCCTTCTTCAAGCACCAGTCCTCGCAAGCGCTTGCGGTCATAATCCAACAGGGCCGCCGGCCCCATCGAGCGCGCAACCAGGATCGCGTTCTCCGGCAGACTCTCGCGCGATGGCGCGTGATCGCGCCCGGTGAGCTGGCGCATCAGCCGGTTGGCGAGATCATCGAGGTCGTGCAGCCGCTCGCGCAGGAATGGATCGGTTTGGCGCAACATGCGGGCGCGCGTGTCGGATTGCACGCGCTCCACGGCAGCTTCCGCGGTAAGGCCCGTCATCACCGCTTCCTGCAGCTTGTGTACCCAACCGCGGTCATAAGCGAACATGCGATAGGCTTCGAGCACGTCGCGGTGTTCGCCGCCCTCAACCACATCGCCGTGCTCGAGCAACTGGTCGAGATTGGCGCGCAACGTCTCGACCGCGGCGTCGAGGTGCTTGAGCTCCTTTTGCACATCGTCGGCGATGAAATTCGTGACCACAACGCGCGGCTCGTGCAGCACCGCATGACCGAGCGCGATGCCGTCGCTGAGCGCGGTGCCCTTGAGGTGCACGGAGCGGCGCGCGGCCGGTTCGGCACCCGGCAGTGCCAGCGCCGAGAGCTCGCCGGAGGCAATCATCTCCGCCAGCACCATGGCGGTGGTTTGCAGCGCCTCGACTTCCTCCTCGGAGTAGGTGCGGCGGGCTCGATTCTGCACGACCAGCACGCCGAGCGTGTTGCCGGCGCGCAAAATCGGCACGCCTAGAAACGAGTGATAGATTTCCTCCCCGGTCTCCGGCCGATACGAGAAAGCCGGGTGTGCTTGCGCATTCGAGAGATTCATAGGGCTGGCTTGGCTTGCGACCAGACCAACGAGGCCCTCGTCGGATCGCAAGACCGTCTGGTGCACGGCGTCGCGTTTGAGGCCTTCGGTCGCGTACAATTCGAGCGTGCCATCTACGCGCAGGACGTAAACGGAGCAGACCTCCGCAACCATGTTGGCGGCGATCAGAACGACGATTTTGTCAAGGCGTTCCTGCGCACTGACCGGCTCCGCCATGACTTCGCGAAGCCGACGCAGCAGCACGCGTGGACCGCCGAGCGCGCCACGCATGGCGGCAGCTCCCTCGGGCTATGCCGTGACCGAAGCGTCGCCCGTACCGCGCCGGCCGCGCTCGAAGAAAAGCCAGCCCGGGTCTCAACCCGCGGCGAGCGTCCTCAAGCCTATATCGAATGCGGTGTGCAAACCGCAAGCCAGAGATGTGACGACGACAAAAATTGTGCGCCGCAACGAGACGTGCGCCGATCCGTGGCTTAAACGGCGGCTTTGTCGAGGCCGTAAAGCGTGTGTAGCGTGCGGACTGCGAGCTCGGTAAAAGCTGCGTCGATCAAAAGGGAAAATTTGATCTCGGAAGTCGTGATGGCGCGAATATTTATCGAGCGATCGGCCAAGGCGCGGAAGGCCTGGGCCGCGACGCCAGCGTGGCTGCGCATGCCAATGCCGATCACCGAAATCTTCGCCACATCGGTGGCGCCATCGAGACGACTATAGCCGATCGCCTGCTTGGCTTTGGCGATGACATCAAGCGAGCGCTGGTAATCGGCCGCCGGGACCGTGAATGTCAGGTCGGTCGTCTTGCCGTCGGCAGAGACGTTTTGGACGATCATATCGACGTTGATGTTGGCTTCCGCCAATGGCCCGAAAATGGCTGCGGCAACGCCGGGCTGATCACGAACCTGGCGCACCGAGATTTGCGCTTCGTCCCGGGAGAAGGCGATGCCGGTGACCACTTGCTGTTCCACAATGTCCTCCTCATCGCAAATCAAAGTTCCGGGCGGCGTGCTATGCGGGTCAACATCCTCGGGACGGTCAAAGCTCGAGCGTACGAAGATGCGGACATTGTGCACCATGGCGAGCTCGACCGAGCGCACCTGTAGGACTTTGGCGCCAAGCGACGCGAGCTCCAGCATTTCCTCGTACGCCACTTTGTCGAGCCGCCGCGCCCGCGGCACGACTCGCGGGTCAGTAGTGTAGACGCCGTCCACGTCGGTGTAGATGTCGCAGCGGTCGGCGCGAATCGCGGCCGCAACCGCCACCGCCGATGTATCGGAGCCGCCGCGCCCCAATGTGGTGATGCGTCTGCTCTCCCGGTGCAAACCTTGAAACCCGGCTATGACGGCGACTTCCTTCCGCTCCTTGAGCCGGCGAACCAGTTCGGCCGAATTGATGTCGATAATCCGGGCGGCACCATGCGCGTCCGAAGTCAAAACGGGCACTTGCCAGCCTTGCCAGGAGCGGGCGTTGATGCCGAGATCTTGCAAGACGATCGCCAGCAGGCCCGCCGTGACCTGTTCGCCGCTCGCGACGACGGCGTCGTACTCGCGTGAATCAAACAAATGCCGCTCACGGGCAGCCTGCTCGCACCAGGCGACAAGCTGATTGGTTGTTCCGGCCATGGCCGAAACGACGACGGCAACATCGTGTCCTGCGTCGATCTCCCGCTTGACGTGATGCGCCACGTTGCGGATGCGGTCGAGGTCGGCGACCGAGGTTCCGCCGAACTTCATGACGAGCCGTGCCATGCTCGATAACCGCGCTCTATTGGTGACGAATGCGCCGGCCACCGTATTCGATGCGGTGCCGGCGCGTAGGGCGCGTATTCATACCGGCGCAGTCGGGGTGCCGCAACATCACTCCCGGGTCAGTTGTTTGTCACGTCCGGTTGGCTCGTGATACAGACCGGCCCAGGGGAGCTCCCCGGGTAGGCCTTGGACCCGCAGTTGCGTCCAGGGAGGGTGTGAAATGCCGGCCGTCGTCGATCCCGTGACCGGGCTCGAACTCTACGAGCTGAGTCATCGTTGGGGCATGTATACGCCGATTTTTCCCGGCTATGAGGAAATCAAGCTCGAACGCATCACCCACCATGCCAAACAAGGGGTGATGACTCACAAGATCACCACCATCTTCCACACCTCCACGCATCTCAACGCACCGATTCATCTCGTCCCGGGTGCTGACGCGGTGGGCGATCTGCCGCTGGACCGCTTCTTTGGTCCGGGTGTCGTCCTGCAAATTCCAAAACGCAAATGGCAACTGATCGAGCCGGCCGATCTTGCGGCGGCAAAGCCGCCAATCAAGGCGGGCGACATCGTTCTCATCAATACCGGCTGGCATCGCAAATATGCCGACAGCAAGGAGTATTTCGGCTACGCGCCGGGATTGAGCAAGCAGGCGGCAGCTTGGCTGGTGAAAAAACGAGTCAAGCTCGTTGGCATTGATACCGCATGCATCGATCATCCGCTAGCAACGTCACTTGGGCCACACCGCAACGGCCCTCAGATCAAATATTTGGTGCCCGAATACAAGGCAGCTACAGGTCGCGAAGCCATCAAGGATTTTCCCGAATGGAATCCGGCCCATCGCATATTGCTTGAGGCCCGCATCCCAACGATCGAGAACGTCGGCGGTGATCTTGACGAGCTGAGCGGCAAGCGCTGCACGCTTCAAGGCTACCCATGGCGTTGGCGCGAGGGCGATGCATGTGTCATTCGGCTCGTGGCCATGCTGGATCCGCGCGGGCAATGCCGGCTGGACCGCGGCGTGGGACGCAAAGCAGCTGCGTCAAAAAAGTCTTCGGCGCGCAACTCGCCGGCCGATAGCGGTTTGCAATTTTTCGACCTCAGTCACCCGTGGGGCCACGGCATGCCGCAGTGGCCCTCACGCGCCAATCTCAATGTTCGGGTCTTGGAATTCCACGCCAAGGACGGGCTTCTGGTCCAGCAGTTCGAAGGCATTATGCACCGAGGCACGCACATGGACGCGCCCATCCATGTCGCGGAGAACCAACCGACGCTGACCGGATATCCACTGTGGCGCTTCTTCGGCACCGGCGTCGCTGTGTCCATCCCTAAAGGTAAGTGGGGCGTTGTCACCGCCAAGGATTTGGAGCGCGCCGAGCCGAGGATCGAAAAGAACGATATTGTGATGATCAACACCGGCAGTCATCGGCGGTACGGGGACGACCCAGATTATTTCGCCTATTCGCCCGGGCTTTATAAGGAAGCTGCCGAGTGGCTGGTTGAACGCGGTGTCAAACTCGTCGGCATCGATGTCCAGGCGCTGGATCACCCGCTCGGTACATTTCTAGGCCCGCATGGGCCTGGTCCGGCGCAGCCTCATCTCGACGTCGAGTACAAGGCCGAGACTGGACGGCACATCCTCGAGGATTTTCCCTATTGGGAGCCTGCGCACAAGATCATGATGACCAACGGCATTCCTGGAATCGAGAATATCGGCGGCGATCTGGACAAGGTCACGGGCCGGCGCTGCACGTTTCTTGCGTTTCCATGGCGCTGGCCGGAAGGCGAGGGCTGCGCCCTTCGGGTGATCGCCATTATTGATCCGGCGCAGACGTTCCGGTTCGAAACTGGACGGTGACGCCGATGATCAG
>Ga0070739_10007743_pt1 | contig 11254 bp, 19 predicted proteins | sample Coa_R1_7_FD_66445 | JGI IMG/M metagenome (GOLD analysis project Ga0070739, IMG submission 66445) | Surface soil microbial communities from Centralia Pennsylvania, which are recovering from an underground coalmine fire - Coalmine... | ecosystem: Environmental > Terrestrial > Soil > Unclassified ... | reverse complement strand
CGCGCCCGCGCCAACCCAACCGCAATCCGTGAGTATCGGGTGGTTCGGGGTGCAGGAGAGCCGCTTGCCGCCGGCAGTGCTGATGACGATGAGATCGCCCTCGTACCAGCGATCACTCGACGCCGCAATCCGACCAATGGGCGCTACGAGGCTGTCGCCCGGTAGACAGTTCGGATGACTGGGGATGTCGTCGTCGCCGCTGGGGAAGAGGTCATCGATGGCGATCCAGCCGGCATCCTCGTTGGCGAGGCAGTCGTCGCAGGTGCGGTCGTCGTGCTGGCAGGTCCAGCGCTTTTCGTCCTGGCCCGTGTCGCGCGCCGCCTGCCGCTGGCCCAGGCCCCAGGCCACGGCCACCTCGGTGGCCGCGATGAGCAGGGCGCGGTCGGGGCTGAACAGGTCCAAGCGCTGCAGGAGCCCGCGAATCCCGTCGACGCTGGTGGCCGCCGGGTCGTCGCCCAGGGCATCGATGCCGTCCCGCGTCGTCGCGGCGAGGTCGGGCAGGAGCTGCCGCGCCCGCTGCGCGGCCGCCTGCTGGGCCTGCCGCTGCACGGCGTCGGTGATGGGCGCGTTCGGCGCCACGTGGCGGTAGGCGTTCAGATACACGGCCACCAGCTCCGCCGTGACATCGTCCTGCCAGCGGGTGAAGTCAGGCGTGAACGCCGCCAGCGCGGCGAGGGCGGCCGCGGCCGCGACGTCGCGCGTATCCGCGGCCTTGCGGCGGCGGGGCACCGCCATTAGTGCCCGCCGTTTCTGGTGCTGAGCAGATCCAGATACGCGGCGCGGATCTCCTCCAGCCGCGGCCCCCAGGTCCGCGCGAGCGTCTGCTCGTCGCGCGCGGCCTGCGCCGGGTGCTCGGCACGATACGAGAGCGTGGTCGGCTTCTTGGGCGGCACGGCCGGGGGGATGGCGGGCGGCGTGCCCGTCAGCTCGTACACATACACGTCGCCGTCGTCGACGGCATCGTAGCCGGTGCCCTGGCGCGCCTCGTTTTTGGTCAGGTAGCCGGCCAACCAGCCCATCGTGGCCTGGTAGGTGTCGAACGCCTCGTCTTCCGGCTCCGGCAGGTCGTAATCCATGGTCAGGTTGCTGCCGAAGAAGGGCAGCAGGCGGTGGTTCAGCGACTCCTTGATGATCTCGAGCCGCGGCCGCAGCGTCCAGCGATAGAAGATCTTCTCCCCGATCGTGGCGTTGGCCAGGTTCACATCGTGGGTCACCTGCATGGCGTACGGCATGCCGAGGGCGTACATGACCTCCTCCTGCCCGAGGCGGCGGAGGTTGACGTAGTCCATGTCGGTGATCTTCATGCCGGTCTCGACCCATTTGCCGCCCTCGATGATCGCGACGCGGCCGACGTTGGCGACGCCCTGGTGCTGCTCACGCCAGCGCAGCACGATCTCCTCCCAGCGTTCGGGGGTCAACGGCTGGTCGAACTGGATCACGCCGCCCGGCTGCGCCCCGTTCAGGAACGTGTTGCGCGTGTGCTGGCTGGCGTAGGCTTCCGATTCGAGGTCGGTCAGCATCGCCTGCAGGGGGCCGGCGAAGCGCAGCGGGTCGGCGGGGTCCGGGTAGCCGACGGGCACGAGGGCGGCCACGTCGAGCGGGATCGTTTCGAGGTTGCCACCGGGGCGATACCAGTAACCGAGCAGGTATTTGTCGGGATCGGTGACGGGGGTGATGCGATCCGGCCGGATCGGCCAGAGCTCGATATCGGCCTGCTGGGGCGACTCGAACGGGTAGGGCTCGTCCCCGCGGGCGCGCAGCAGCCAGTAGCAGCCGCCGGCCGTCTCCAGGAAGAGCTGGTGAATGAACAAAAACACGCGGCGGGTCATAAACGGGTTGCACTGGGTCCAGAGCGCGGTGGCAGGATGCCGGGCCGGTGCGGTGGCGTCATCGATGAGCGTCCGGTCCACGTTGCCGAGGCTGCCGGACTGTTGGTAGAGCGCCCAATCAGTGAGGGCCACGGACTCGCAGATGCGCCGGATCGGGCCGTAGGCGGCGCCGAGGCCACGGTACGCGTCCATGCCGGAGATGGTGCCGCCGCTGAGGCTGGCGAGACCGCCGAACGTGCTGCGCGGCGGCCCGACCGGCACGTTCGTGGGCGGGGAGAACGAGCGCGAGACGCCGCGGGCCAGGGCGCGGGCGATGGTCACAGCACGGCCCCCGTTTCGAGCGCCACCGCCGCGACGATGAGCGCGACACACAGGCCGGCGACGCCGGCCCACCAGTGCCAGAGGCCGAGCAGCGCGAGCAGGCCGAGGACGCCGCTCAGCTCGAGCAGCAGGGGCACGAGGCGCAGCAGGAGACGCGGGCGGGGGGGCATCGGTGCTCCTCTCACAAGTAGCGGAGGTTGCCGCCGGGACTGCGCAGATCCCGGTGCGCCACCATGTAGCGCATGGCGTCACAGCCGTGGTCGTCGCGTTTGAGCGGCTCCTCGCCGCGCCGCCGGTTCGCGCTCGTGTCCCACACGTAGGCCTCGATCTCCTCCTCGGTGCAACACGGCTGGCGCGCCGCCTCCCGCTCGCTGTCGCGCCCCAGCAGCGCATCGCGCAGCAGGAACAGCCGCGGCCGGCCGTCCCCGGCCCGCCGCAGGCGCGCGGCCACGGCCTGGATGCCGGGCGAGACCGCCTTGTGCGCCGGCGTGGTCGTCCAGCCGAGATGGCGTTCGAGCGTGGCCCGGTCCTCGGCGTCGTGGTCGCAGATGATGGCGCGCGGGCGCGGCTCGCCGGCGCAGGCGGCGCGGATCGCCGTGGCGTGGTCCTCGACCAGACGGCGGGTGTGGTAGAGCTCGCGGTAGCGGTACAGCCGCCCATCCGGGTCCTCGGCCCACCACTGACACACGAACGGGTTGGTGTAGCCGAAGTCGATGGCGAGGTAGCGCGGCCACGCCGGCGGAATCGGGAAGCGGTCCACCAGGTGCAGGGCGCGGTCCCACTCCTCGTACACCTGGCCCTCGGCGGCGACCCACTGGCCCAGGCGCAGGCGCTTGTAGCGCACGCCGGTGAGCGCTTCGAGCCGGCCGAGCACGTAGTCGCGGCCGGCCGGCGTCCAGTCGCCGGCGCGGTGGTCCCAATAGAGCGGGTTATCCTCGTGGCGCGAGTCGAGCAGGCGCAGCACGCCGCGGCCGGCCCGCGCCAGCACCCACGAGGTCGGCGCGTCGGGGTTGCAGTCGCCGACGAGTTGTTGGAACGGCAGCACGCCGTTGCGCAGCCGCGAGCCGACGAGCTCCCACTCCTCCTCGGTGAGCTCCGTGGCCTCCTGGATATAGGCCGCGTCGTACTCCGTCGAGAGCACGCGGGTGGGGCGGTCGAGACCGCCGACGGCGACGCTGCTGCCGTTGGGGTAGCGGTAGTGCGCGGGGGTGTGGGCGTTGCCGCCGAAGAACGTCGCGCCGTGAATCTCCGGGCGCACCTTCTGCTCGAACGTGACCAGCCCGGAGGCGGTGAGGCTGGTCAGGGTTTTGCGCAGCAGCAGGTGCCGGCTGCCGCGATAGCGCACGGCGAGGGCGTTGACCTTTTCGAGGCAGGCGCGGCTTTTGCCCGTCCCGGCCGGGCCGGCGAGCATGAGCTCGGGACTGTGATCGACCAGCGCGGTGGCCGCCGCGCCGCGCGGCTCGTAGCGGACGCGGGGGCGCTCGGCGACGTTAGATGGCATCGGGGTCGATCCCGACCAGCTCGCGGATGCCGAGCTCGCCGCCGAGCTTCAGCTCCTTCGGCTTGGCGAGGCCGTGCAGGGTCACGCGGCCGTCGAGCGCCTTGAGCTTGTTGGCCTGGTGGGCAGCCTTGGCGACGTGCTGCTCGGCCTGCGCGGTCAGGGCGTCGGCATCGACGATCACCTCGCGGTAGCCGGCGTCCACCTCGGCGACGTACTCCTCGTACGTGCGGCCGATGGCACGCTTGTAGAGCTCTTTGAGCCGCTTCTCGTCCTCGTAGTACGTGTGCTCGCTGATCTGCTGTTTTGTGCAGATCACCTGGCGGGCGACGGTTTTATTGGCCGTCTGCCGCAGCAGCCGGGCGTGCTCTTCGAGGCGGTCGAGCACGACCTGATCGCGATCCCAGCGTTTGCCGCGGCCGCCCTGCTGCGCCATCGGTTAGAACCCCTGACTGAGAAGTGACGGCGTCCCGCGTATGCGAGAAGTTCGTAACATGCTTGTTCGTGTCGAATCGGGTACACTGTCCATGGGAGGTATGCCATGAACGGTACGGCGATCAGTTGGACCAACGCGACCTGGAATCCAACGACGGGGTGCTCGCGCGTGAGCGACGGCTGCCGGCACTGCTACGCCGAGGCGCTGTCGCTGCGCTTCGGCTGGAGCACCAAACCGTGGACGGCCGGCAATGCCGCCGAGAACGTGGTGCTGCATCCGGAGCGGTTGCGACACCCGTACCGGCTGAAAAGGCCGAGCATGATCTTCGTCAACTCGATGAGCGATCTCTTCCACGAGCAGGTGCCCGACGCCTACATCGCCCAGGTGTTCGCGGTCATGGCGGCTACCCCGCAGCACACCTACCAGATTCTGACCAAGCGCCCTGAGCGTGCAGCGGCCTGGCCAGGGCCCTGGCTGCCCCACATGTGGATGGGCACGAGCGTGGAGGATGCCCGCGTCACCCATCGCATCGACACGCTGCGCACGTGCGGGGCACGGATCCGCTTCCTGTCCTGCGAGCCGCTGCTCGGTCCGATTCCCGGCATCGATCTGCACGGCATCGATTGGCTGATTGCCGGCGGCGAGTCCGGCTGGCACATGAAATCGCCCGACAATCCGCGCTGGATGCGGCAGGAATGGGCGCGTGCGCTGCGTGACGCCTGCGTGGCGCAGCACACCGCGTTTTTCTACAAGCAGGACTCCGGCCCCCGCACGGAGCTCCGCCCGTGGCTGGTAGAGGAGGATGGGTCCTGCTGGGAGTGGCATCAGCTGCCCGGTCATCTCACCCCACCACGTCTCGTGACAGCACCCGCGGCGCGAGTCCCATCCCGGCAAGCCGTTCCAGTGTGACGGCGACGTAGCCCGGGTCCCGCTCGATACCCGTGGCGGCGCGGCCCAATTGCTGCGCCGCCACGAGGCTGGTGCCCGCGCCGGCGAACGGGTCAACCACCAGACCGGTGGAGCAATCGCCGATCAAGAGGCGCATCCAGTCCACCGGTTTTTCGTGCCGATGCAGACCGTCGGCGTGCACCGCGCCGATCCCCTGCTGGTACACGTCGGCGAGATGCAACCCGCGGGGATCGCCTGCAAACGCATACGTACCGAACCGGCCGCGCTGCTTGCTGTTGGACCCCAGCGGTGCTCCGTAGAACGCGCCCTCGGCATTGAAGGCGGCGAGATCGCCGTACCACAGGCAGAGCTTCAGCCGCTGCAACGGTCGGTTGGGCGCGTACCAGCACGAACCACAATCCCACACGAACAGCCACGTGGGCGGCCCGAAGGCCGACACAGCCTCCCCGCACCGTCGGGCGTCCGCAAATACCAGCGTGCTCGGTGCGCGCGCCAGCGCGCTGAACAGACCCGCGTCCCAGGGCGGATCGATGACGAGGCAGCCGACGGGCGCGCCGCAGAGTGCCCGTGCCACCTCCCCCGCGTCGGTCGCGTCGCCGCACAGCAGGCGATGCGGGCCGATCTCCCAGAGCTGCCCGCGCTCGGTGCCCCACTGCGCCCGGAGCTCCTCCGCGCGGTCCAGGTCCGCACCGGGATCCTCGGGCGGCTCGGTCGCGCCGAACGCCAGGCCCTCCCGCTCGGCCATCTCCGCCAGCAGCTGCCGCACCGCCGCATCCTCGCCCTCGACCTGGCGCAGCAGGGCATCGAGGTTTGCCCGATCGAGCGCGGCCATCGCGGCGATGGGGTCGAGCGTGAGCAGTGCTTCAGCTTCGAGCGCCTCGGGCAGATCAACGTGAATCACGGGAATCGTCGGCTGCCCCTCGCTGATCGCCTGCTCGATGCGCAGGTGGCCGTCGAGCGTGTGCCCCGTGGCATCGTTGACGATCACCGGCACCAGATAGCCGAGGTCGCGAATGGCCCCGGCGAGGGCGTCCTGCTGGGGCTTGGGGTGGAGGCGTGCGTTGAACGGGTGGGCGAGCAGCTGCGTCGGGTCCTCACGGGTGAGACCGACGATGCGATCCTGCCAGACGACGGCCATGGGCGTTCCCTCGACTCAGGCGCGGTATAGCAGGAACGGGGCGCTATCCGGAGCGATCAGGCCGCGTTCCGGCGGCGACGCTCCTTGCGCGGGCGGTAGCCGGCGCGGATGCGCTCCACCTCGCTGCTCTCGCGCTCGCGGAGGGGGCGGGGCAGGAGATCGGAGGGGGGCGCGACCCAGCCGCACTGGAGGCACTGCCAGTCGTCATCGAGCGAGAAGCGGGTGACGAAGCCGCGGCCGCAGTGGTCGCAGAGCGGGGGACGCGCGGGCGGGGTGGGGTCTCGGTCCATCGCAACTCCTCGGCAGCGCCGGGGCAGCGGAGCAGCCGCGTACGCTGGCGCGCACCATTCGTGCGCCCAGCGAACCACAGATCGCGCGCTATCCGAACCCGGAGCGGACGCGATCGTGACAGAATCAGGACCGTTCTGTGCTGGGAGCGTCCAGGACGGCGGCGATGCGGTCGCGCAGCGCCACCACGGCATACGGCAACGGCGACGGGCCCCACATGGTCGCGCCGAGCGCGTCCTGTGCCTCCCGCAGCAGCGCCTCCAGCGCGGCGATGCGGACGGCGGCGGCGTCCACGGCGCTGAGCGCGGCCCGCACATCGGCCGGCGCCACGCGCGTGCCGGTTTGCACGAGCCAATCGTGGACGGCGGCCAGGGGCGCCGCGGGGCGGGGAGCGGTCATGGGCACTCCTCTCCGAGCGCTTCGGCGATGCGATCAACGAGCGTACGGGGCAGGATGGTGCCGGCCGCGCCGCGCTGGTCGAGCACCTCCCGCAGCAGCGCCGCGTGCTGGGCGGCGCGGGCCTCCGCCTCCAGCACGTGTTCCTCGCACGAGGCGATGTACTGCGCCCGGAACTCCGGGTCGGTCAGCCACTGCCGAACATCGTCGTGGAAGCGTGAGGGCTCGTCCGACTGCTCCGCGCCGTGCCGCATCCCCGCCTCGTACACGTACGTGTCGCGCACGGAGGGGAACGGCTGCCGGGGCGCGGCGGCGAGGCCGTCAATGATGCGCTCGGTAACGCGTGCCACGAGCGCCGGGTCGCCGGGACTCGCCGCTTGCCGGCACGCGATCAACGCCTCCCGAAGCGCTGCTCGGCGCACCGTGATGGTGTCCTGGTCAGCCGGCATCACTCCCTCTCCCTCTCCGCGACCGGATACGGGTCTGTCAGTGCCGCCCAGCGCTGCACGCACGTTGCACAGCGCCAGTGGTCGGCGAGCGAGACACGCCCAGCCCCGGCAACGCGCTCCTGCGTTTGCCAGTGCCACAGCTCCGCGCAGCCGCAGTTCGGGCAGCGCGTCTCCGAGCCGGAATACGGCGGCAGTGACGCCGTCATGGCTGCGGCTCCTCGGCGGGCGCGGCGAGGAGCCGTGCCTCCAACGCGGGCGCGTGCTGCCGGACCCATGCCCATGCCATGTCGACGGCGTGGATGCGGCCCATGTCGGGGTGCGCCTGCGCCTCCGTCCACCCCATCTGCCACGCGGTATAGAGCAGGCTCCGGAGCGGGTTCGGAACCTCGCTCAGCGATCCCCGCACGTCCGGCTGCTGGTGCGCGGCGGCGAGGCCGGCGTCTATCTCCATACGCTGGGCAGTCTCCGCCGCCCAGACCGCCGCGCGGTGCGCAATCGCCGTTGCATCGCCGCGGAGGCTGCTGGCGTCCTCGATTGCCCCGAACCGGAACGACTGCTCCAACGCGCCCTGAAGCAGCGCCCGACTCACCGTGATGGTGTCCTGGTCCGTCACGCTCCTACCCCCGCTTTCAGGTGCATGAACCACGGCACGCCGGTTGGGAGCGCGTCGAGTCGCGCCTCGGTGTCCAGCAGCGCACCGTCGCCCGTGCGGATCTCCCAATCGCGCCAGGTAGAGCCGAGCCGGTTATACTCCGGCGCAGCGGCGCGGAGCGCCTGGCGGATCAGCCCGCCGACCGTCAGGTGCAACGGCGCAGTCGTCGGGCGTGGCTCGCCGTTCACCACGAGGTTGAGGCGGATCGTGCCCTCGTCAGCCATGCGCATCCTCCTGCAACGTCGCCAGCCGCTCGTCGATGAGCGCGAGCAGGTAGCGCAGCTCCGCGCTCATCGACGGTCATTGGCTTCGCCCTCAGGCGTTCGCACCCATTGAAAGCTCTCCAGCGCCTGCGCAAGCCGCGCAACCACGCCGAGGCGCTGCCGTTGCAGGTAGGCGCGGGCCTCGGCGGTGCTGAGGGTGTCCGTCGGGGACGGCTTCCGCCCCACCAGTTCCCACGTCGGTCCCTGCTCACTCATCGCTCTGTTCCTCCTGCGCTGCTCGCCGCTCGGCGGGAGCCTGCGCAACGGCGAGCCAGTGTTCAGCCTCCGCGCGGGTGGCATACGCCGGACTCCGGTAGCCGGCGCGGATCGCGATCCAGATCTCCCGCCCGCCGGTCGTCTCATGCAGCAGCCAGCGATCGCCGTCCACGTGCACGCAGGTCTCCACGCGGGAGGCCGGGCCGGCAGCGCGGAGCCAGCACCAGCCGGGCGAGAGGCGGGCCGGCAGGGCGGTCATGCCGCAACCTCCTCAATCGTGACCTCCACGTAGCCACCGCAGTGACACGGCTGCCGGTGGCGCAGCAGCGCGAACCCGCCGAGCGCGCAATGCGCGGCGTCATCGGCCACGAGCACGCCGGCGTCGACCAGTCCGTCCTGCGCCCGCTTGGCGCACGCGGCGAACGCGTTGTCGGCGTCGCGCGGCTGGTAGTCGCACAGGCACGGGCTGCGGTGCTCCTGCGGCGTGCAGCGCGGGTCCCGCAGCCCGCGGCCGCAGCAGACGTAGCGGTAGGAGATCCGCGCGCGCCCAAAGCGCGGCGCGTCCAGATCCCGGCTCGCCAGCTCGGCGAGGGCGGTGAGGCGGCACCGCAGGCGGTACTGGCGCGCCGCCGTCGCGTGCACGCGCCAGTGACCGTGGGAGCCGTTCGGGCTCAGCGCCCGCGGCGGCAGCGGCAACCGCAGCGTGAGACTGCGTGTCCCGGCAGTGTCGGCGGCGGCGCGTTCCTGGCTCACGAGGCGTCGCCCCACGGTTCCTCCCAGGTTTCCGGGTCGCGGGCACGCCAGCCCTGGCGATAGGCGCGCCAGTAGGCGGCGTACTGTTCGCGGTGCTCCTGCCGCCACTGACGGCTCCGCGCCTGTTCCAGGGCGCGGTGCGCGAGATAGTACGCATGGCGATAGGCCCGCTGGCACGCGGGATCGGCGTAGTGGCTCATGGCCTCCCCTCCCGCGGCCCGTCCAGCATCGCCGGCGTGAGCGGGTGCGCCGCGACGTAGGCCCGCATCTCGGCGGCGGTGTCCTCCCGTACGCGCGGATCCCGCAGCACCCGGTCGGCGCGAGCGATGGCGACGAGGCCGGCGAAATACTCCGGCTCGCACGCGGCGAGCAGGATGGCGCGGGAGAAGCCGTAACCGATGCGGTTGCGCTCGTACGCCGAATCCACCGAGAACGAGAAGGACGTGGCCGCGTCCCAGAAGCAGCGGGTGAGCCAGTGGTCGACGGTGGCTGTCACGAGGCGGGCTCCTCAAGCGGCAACACGTCCTGCGCCAGCCGGCGGGCTGCCATCGCGTTATAGGCCGGGTTCAGGTCGATGCCGATGCCACGCCGCCCGAGCTGCTTGGCAACGAGCATCGTGGTCCCCGCGCCGCTGAACGGGTCGAGCACCAGGTCGCCGGGACGGGAGCCGGCGAGGATGCAGGGCGTAATCAGCGCCGGTGGGTAGGTGGCGAAGTGCGCGTCGGGAAATGAGGCGCTGTTGACGGTCCACACGTCGCGCTTGTTGCGGCCCGCCGGGCCGATCCCCCAGCCGGCGCCGTGGTTCACGTGCCCGCTCACGGCCGGATCGCCGCGGCGCAGCGGTTCGCCCAGCGCGCGGCGCTCCGCCCACGAGGGGTACCCGCGCGCCGGTGTCCAGGGGCGCTCGGCAATGGCAGCGGCGTCGTAGAAATACCGCTCAGCCCGCGCCAGCAGGAACAGGTACTCGTGGCTGCGTGTCGGACGGTCGGTCACGCTCTCCGGCATGGGCGCCGGTTTCGCCCAGATGATGTCCGAGCGGAGCCACCACCCATCCGCCTGGAGGGCGAACGCCACCAGCCACGGGATGCCGATCAGGTCCTTCCGCTTCCGACCCGCGACAGACCCGAGGCCATCCCGATCCGACACCCCGCCGTTCTTCTCGGGGTTGCCAGGACGCACGCCCCCGGGGGGGGCGGGCGTCCCACCAGCGCCCGCGTACGAGTCCCCGAGGTTGAGCCAGACGGTGCCATCCTCGCGCAGCACCCGGCGCACCGCGCGGAAGACGTTGACGAGGCGCGCAACGTACGCGCTCAGCGTCTCCTCCGTGCCGATTTCAGCCGCCTCGCCGGCGAGGTACGACCGCAGGCCGTAATACGGCGGCGAGGTGACGCAGCACTGCACGGAGCCCGCCGCAAGCTGCGGGAGGACCGTGAGGCAGTCGCCGCTGTAGAGCGTGATGCCGGCGTGCTCGTAGGACGGCGTCACGGCCTCACCACCGCACCGTGATGGTCGCGTAACAGGCAGCGGGGCAGGTATCGGCGTGCCCGAACACGAGCGCCCGCCCGTCGGCGTCCGTCCAGGAGAAGAAATCGACCCACGGCCCGCTCGTCAGCCCGCGGTCGGCGCACAGGTAGGTGTCGCCGTTGGCGAACGTCACCGTGGCGCCGAGCGGCACCTCCCAGCCGCAGCCCACGGTCGCGCCCTCCTCCGGCCAGATACCGAGCGCCGTCACCTGCCCCGTCGGCAGATAATACGTGAGCGTCGCTTGCTCGACGACGAGCGTGCGCTGCCGCGCGCGGGCGGGCAGCAGGGCGCCGGCGAGCGCCCAGAGCGCGAGGGAGAGCAGCAGGACACGGCCCGCCCGGCTCATGCCCGTGCCCTCCCGGCCTCGCCGTGGACGTACTCCCACGCCGCAAGCAGCGTCGCTGCCGCGGCCGTGGCGCTGGGCGCGTCCGCCTGACTGCGGAGACGGAGCGGAGGGCTCACCCAGCGCCAGCGCTCGCCGGCACTGCCCCGCTGCACCCGACCGACGACCACGCCGTCGAGGCGGACCAGGTACTGCACCGCCTCCAGCGTCACCCGCTCCGTCCCGGTGGTGGGTGATGG